>Ga0183099_1002110_pt1 | contig 10593 bp, 10 predicted proteins | sample Biomet1_FD_127788 | JGI IMG/M metagenome (GOLD analysis project Ga0183099, IMG submission 127788) | Microbial communities from bioreactor (seeded with anoxic lake sediment) at LBNL, California, USA - Biofuel metagenome 1 | ecosystem: Engineered > Bioreactor > Anaerobic > Unclassified ... | reverse complement strand
TAAATATATTAAAAAATATGTTTTATATTAATAAATATAAAACCGCGCATTTTCTTTTAAATTATGAAGAATGCTGAAACCTATAATTTTCTGAATAGTTACAAATGCCAGGTTTCGCTTGGTTTTTGATTGCCATATAGAAAGATAGATATATAACTTTACCTACAAAGGCGGCAATGTACAAAGTTGTTTGTTTAAGGATTTTACAGCTAATAATTATCAAGAAATTATTGGGCAATAGTTTGATATTTATTGGCGAATAAATTAGAATTATTCACCAATAAATCGAATTTAATGGCGAATGATTTTTTTTCGTTCTATATTTGTGCTCATATTAAACAAAATAATAGAATGTATGATTGTGCAATTCAGAAAAGCGATAGAAGATGATGCTGAACGCATTTGGGCAATTATTCAACAAGCCAAAACTCAGATGCGAGAGCTGAATAGTAAGCAATGGCAAGACGGATATCCGGCACCCCAAAATATAACCAGTGACATTAAGCACGGATACGGATATGTATTGTGTAGTGAAGGTTGTGTAATTGCTTACGGTGCAGTAATATTTAATGGCGAACCTGCTTATGAAGCCATTGATGGGAAATGGTTAAGTGAGGAACCTTATGTTGTGGTACACCGGCTCGCCGTAGCCGATGAAGTAAAACAACGTGGCATGGCTACTGAATTTATGCAAAAGGTAGAGCAGTTGAGTTGCGAAAAAGGAGTATATAGTTTTAGGGTTGATACCAATTTTGATAATCATTATATGCTCAGAATGTTATCCACACTGGGATTCCTGTACTGTGGGCAGGTAAAGTATGACCAAGGTCTGCGGCAGGCTTATGAAAAGATATTGAGAGAGAGACAAGGATAGTTTTAGCGCTATTAAAAGATAATCCTGCGATAAACGAAATGCTACTATGCAATTGTTTCTCGCAGGATTATCTTTTTGGGCTTATGAAGTATTTCTTGGTTTATAAAATAAGCACCACTATCAGCCTCGGAATAGTTAGTTGTGGCTGCATTGGTGATCGGCTCCCTCATCATCATGATGATGGCAACTTTCGCCAGAATCTTTAATTCCTTCAGATAAAAAGCTATTGATAAGTTCTGTTACATCGCCTGAACAACCTCTGTAGACTTTAATATCGTGACTAGTCAGTACATTTAATGCTCCGTTGCCCATATTTCCGGCAAGCAAAACCGTAACTCCTATTTGTTGCAGAACTGAGGCAATATTACTTTTACAGCCACAACCCTGAGGAGATGGCAATGATTCTTTTTTTTCAATGTTTCTATTCTCATCTATTGTGAAAATAGAGTAGGCTTCGCAATGACCGAAGTGATCATCAACTGCATTAGCTCTTGTTGGTACAGCAATCTTCATTTAATTCTAATTTTAATAGGTTGATAATCTTTGGTTTTAAAGGCTGCGCAAAGGTAGTAAAACTTTCTTTAAAGCAAGCTCTGTTCTGCAAAGGTAAACCCTGTACAAACGGAATGTTTTTACTGTCGTCTTCCAGGTATCAGCATAAAGAATAATAAAGTCTCTGATAATACTTAAACTCTAAAGTAAAAGCTCATCATTGTTTTTACACCTGCCATTTATGTAATATTCAACCTACATAGACATTGTTTTATTAATTTTCTACCATAAAAGTTCCTATATAGTCTTTTTTTTGTAAATTTGCACCTTATTTTTAGGACGATTAGATAAAACATAATATATGAGTAAGAGATTTACTGAATATTCTCAGTTTGACCTCTCGCAGGTTAATAAAGATGTACTAAAGAAATGGGACGAAAACGGTGTTTTCGCCAAGAGTATGACAGAACGTGAAGGCTGTCCTTCGTTTGTGTTTTTTGAAGGACCTCCCTCGGCTAATGGTATGCCGGGTATTCACCATGTAATGGCTCGTTCTATTAAAGATATTTTCTGCCGATATAAAACAATGAAAGGTTATCAGGTAATGCGTAAAGCCGGATGGGATACGCACGGACTACCTGTTGAACTAGGGGTTGAGAAAGCTTTAGGTATTACAAAAGAGGATATTGGAAAATCTATTACTGTAGCCGAATATAATGCAGAATGTCGTAAAGATGTGATGAAATATACCAAAGAATGGGAAGATTTAACTCACAAAATGGGATATTGGGTAGATATGAAAAACCCATATATTACTTATGACAACCGTTATATTGAAACACTTTGGTGGCTATTAAAGCAACTCTACAAAAAAGGATTATTATATAAAGGATATACTATTCAACCTTATTCACCGGCTGCCGGAACAGGATTGAGCTCTCATGAGCTAAATCAACCCGGATGTTACCGCGATGTAAAGGATACAACTGTTGTGGCACAATTTAAGATGAAGAACCCTAAACCTGAAATGGCTCAATGGGGAACTTCTTACTTTATTGCCTGGACAACAACTCCATGGACTCTACCTTCAAATACTGCACTTTGTGTAGGACCAAACATATCTTATGCAGCTGTTCAGTCTTTCAATGCTTATACAGGTGAGCCAATCACCGTTGTATTGGCTAAAGATTTAGTTAATGCTCACTTTAATTCTAAAGCTGCTGAACTGAATCTGGAAGATTACAAAGTAGGAGATAAACTGGTTCCATTCAAAGTAATTGCTGAATACAAGGGGGCCGATTTGGTTGGCATGGAATACGAACAGCTTATGCCTTGGGTAAATCCGGGTGAGGGTGCTTTCCGTGTTATCCCTGGTGACTATGTTACTACGGAAGATGGTACAGGTATCGTTCATATTGCTCCAACATTTGGTGCTGATGATGCTCGTGTAGCTAAAACTGCCGGAGTTCCTCCATTGCAATTAATAAATAAGAAAGGCGAACTTCGCCCGATGGTGGACTTAACAGGTAAATTCTATACTTTAGATGAACTTGATGAAGAGTTTGTAAAAGAGAAAGTTAACGTAGCACTATATAGCGAATATGCCGGTCGTTTTGTGAAGAATGATTATGATCCTAATCTTACTGAAAAAGATGAGACACTGGATGTAAGCATCTGTATGATGATGAAAGCTGCAAATCTTGCTTTCAAGATTGAAAAGCATGTGCACAATTATCCTCACTGTTGGCGTACAGATAAACCAATCCTTTATTATCCATTGGATAGTTGGTTTATCAAATCTACAGCTTGCAAAGAACGTATGATTGAACTTAATAAAACGATTAACTGGAAACCGGAATCAACCGGAACAGGTCGTTTTGGCAAGTGGCTGGAAAATCTGAATGACTGGAACCTAAGCCGTTCTCGTTACTGGGGAACTCCACTCCCTATCTGGCGTTCTGAAGATAACGCTGCTGAAATCTGCATAGAATCAGTTGAGCAACTATATAATGAGATAGAGAAATCTATCAAAGCCGGATTTATGAAAGAAAATCCTTATAAGGGATTTGAGCCGGGAGTATACACTAAAGAAAATTACGATAAGATTGACTTGCACCGCCCGTATGTGGATGATATTATTCTGGTATCGGAAGATGGCAAACCACTGAAGCGTGAAAGTGATTTGATCGATGTATGGTTTGACTCTGGTGCAATGCCTTATGCTCAGATTCATTATCCATTTGAGAATAAGGAACTACTGGATAACCGCGAAGTATACCCTGCTGATTTCATTGCAGAAGGTGTGGATCAGACTCGTGGATGGTTCTTTACACTTCATGCCATTGCATCTATGATATTTGATAATGTAGCTTATAAAGCTGTAATATCTAATGGATTGGTACTGGATAAGAACGGAAATAAGATGTCTAAACGTTTGGGCAACGCTGTAGATCCATTCTCTACTATTGAGAAATATGGATCAGATCCTTTACGTTGGTACATGATTACCAACTCTTCTCCATGGGATAACCTAAAGTTTGACGTAGAAGGTATTGAAGAAGTTCGTCGTAAGTTCTTTGGCACTTTGTATAATACTTACTCATTCTTCTCACTTTATGCAAACGTAGATAACTTTGCATATCAGGAAGCAAATATTCCGGTAAGTGAACGCCCTGAAATTGACCAATGGATTTTATCCGTTCTCAACACCTTAATTAAAGAAACGGATACTTGCTATAATGAATATGAACCTACAAGAGCAGGTCGTTTGATCTCTGATTTTGTAAATGATAATCTCTCTAACTGGTACGTTCGCTTAAACCGTAAACGTTTCTGGGGTGGAGAATATACACAAGATAAACTCTCTGCATACCAAACACTGTATACTTGTCTTGAAACTGTTGCCAAGTTAATGGCGCCTATTGCTCCATTCTATGCAGATCGTTTATATACAGACTTAATCACTGCAACCGGACGTGATAACGTTGTTTCTGTTCATCTGGCTAAGTTCCCTGAATCTGATGCAAATCTTATTGATAAAGACTTGGAAACAAGAATGCAAATGGCTCAGGATGTTACTTCCATGGTATTGGCTTTGCGTCGTAAGGTAAGCATCAAAGTTCGTCAGCCACTTCAATGTATCATGATTCCAGTAATGGATGAAGAACAAAAAGCTCATATTGAAGCAGTAAAATCACTCATAATGAATGAGGTTAATGTAAAAGACATTAAGTTCGTAGATGAAACTGCTGGTGTATTAGTCAAGAAAGTAAAGTGCGACTTTAAGAAGCTTGGTCCTAAATTTGGAAAACAAATGAAAGCCATTGCTGCCCAGGTTGCTGAAATGCCACAAAGTGCTATAGCCGAACTTGAAAAGAACGGCAAGTACACATTAATTATCGACGGCAATGACGCAATTCTCGAAGCTACTGATGTAGAAATATTCAGTGAGGATATCCCGGGATGGCTAGTTGCTAATGAAGGTAAACTAACTGTAGCTCTTGAAGTTGTTATTACTGAAGATCTTCGTAAGGAAGGTGTGGCACGTGAACTTGTTAATCGTATACAAAATATTCGTAAATCAAGTGGATTTGAAATTACCGATAAAATAAAGATCACTCTATCTAAAAATGAACAAACGGATGATGCAGTAAATGAATATAATTCTTATATTTGTAACCAAGTATTGTCTAATTCTCTCGTTTTGGTTGATGAAGTAATTGATGGAACAGAATTGAATTTTGATGATTTCTCCTTATTAGTGAATGTAGTAAAAGAATAACATAACTCTAAAGAAATATAACTATGGCAGAAAAGACGAGATATTCTGATGCGGAATTAGAAGAATTCCGTAGCATAATAAATGAGAAACTTGAAAAAGCTCAACTTGATTATGATCAACTAAAATTAAGTATCATGAATCAGGATGGTAATGACATTATTGATACATCACCAACATATAAAGTTTTAGAAGAAGGTGCAAATACTTTATCTAAAGAAGAAGTAGGCCGACTGGCGCTAAGACAGCAGAAGTTTATTCAAAGTCTTCAGGCTGCATTAGTGCGCATTGAAAACAAAACATACGGTATATGTCGTGAAACAGGGAAACTGATTCCTGCAGAACGATTACGTGCTGTGCCTCATGCAACATTAAGCATTGAAGCAAAAAATGACGGAAAAAAATAAATGAAAATAAAAATTACGAAAGGGCAGATTTCTGTTCTGATTATACTTTCTGTACTTGTTATTGACCAAGTTATAAAGGTTCTGGTTAAAACAGGAATGTATTTACATGAGAATATCCGCGTTTGCGGGGACTGGTTTTATATTTATTTTACTGAGAATAATGGAATGGCTTTTGGAATGGAAATATTCGGAAAGCTATTTCTTACATCATTCCGAATTATTGCTGTAGCACTAATTGGATATTATATTGTCAAGGTTATCAAGCAAAACCTGAAAACAGGCTATATAGTTTGTCTTTCAATGATTTTAGCCGGAGCATTAGGTAATATAATTGATAGTGTGTTCTATGGAGTAATTTTCGGTCCAAGTGTTCCTGAAGGTTATATTAATTCTTCACTGGCAACTTTTATCCCTGATGGGGGAGGCTACTCTACCTGGTTATACGGGAAAGTTGTAGACATGTTCTATTTTCCTATAATAGATGCCACATGGCCAAGCTGGATACCTTTTGTTGGTGGAGATCATTTTATATTTTTCAGTCCTATTTTTAATTTTGCTGACGCTTCTATTAGTTGTGGTATTGTAGCTCTTCTTATCTTTTATAGTAATTATCTGAATGAAGGGCATCATCATACTAAAAAAGAAGTAATCAAAGAAGATGAACAACAACAAACTAAATAAATTCTTTATAGGGTTTGTACTTGCTTTTTGCGTCGGATTCTCCGCTTGTAAAAAGAAAATGCCTGCTGACGTACTTTCAAAAAGTGATATGGAAGACGTTTTGGTAGATTATCATATAGCTAAAGCGATGGCAGACAATCTGTCATCGGATGAACGCTATAAACAAGCGCTTTATCTTGATTATGTTTTTGAAAAAAATGGCACAACTGAAGAAGCCTTTAATCATTCAATAGAATGGTATTCACGCAACACAGAAGATTTTGCAAAGATTTACGAGAAAGTTAATAAAAGATTGAGCTCTCAAAGATCAGAAATCAGTGAATTAATAGCTGCAAGTGGGGAAGATGAGCAACAACAATCGGAAACAGGTGATACTGTGAATGTTTGGCACAAGCAGAAAATCTATAAGTTGACAAAAGCAACAGCCACAAACAAATTCTACTTCACTATTTATCCGGATAGCAATTATAAGGAACGTGATATCTTGTTATGGAGCATTAGATGCACTTTTATTTCGGCAAAAAAACATCCTGAGGATGCTGTAATGTCTTTGAATATTAAATATATAAATGATTCGATTATTTCTGAAACAAGAAATATTGTTCGTTCAGGAAAATATAATATTCGCTTACAGAATGATTCTGCATGTAGAATAAAAGAAATAAAAGGATTTGTATATTATAACCAGCTTAGCCATTACCAACAAGATGCTTTGATTGTTGACAACATTTCGCTGACCAGGTATCATGTAAAGAATGGCACAAAATCTGGAATGAAAGCTCTTCCTGTAAGTAACGCTGATTCGCTAAAGAGGGATTCAACAAAAAAACAGGAAATAATACAAGAAACAAATCAAGTAGGTAATGACAGCTTGAACAGAAATGTAATAAAGACATCGGGACCTCGTCGTAGGAGCGTAAAGGCTAGAAACAACAACGATGTACGTATCTTTAATAACCAACAAATTCAGAAACCTCAAGGGATCAGGAGATGAAACGCATAGCCTCTCATTTTCTGATTCTTTCTCCTGATACTTTATATAAAAAGCAGGTAATAGAAATAGAGAACCAACGATTAATACGTTTCTTTCCATTAGAAGAAGAAATTGAATCTGTTTCATGGATGCCTGGAGTGATCTTTTTATCTTCACAAAAGATAGATCTCGGCAAGATAAGAAAAGAGCTAAAAGAAGCAGTAGGAGAGAAGGTTTGTTCTTTTTTGGATAAATATTATTCTAATATAAGTTTAGATGATTCTATTTATATCTATTTTTTTAGCTTAATAGATTTATCAACGCTGACTATTACGCAAGAAACCGGTATTGAGGCCATTATAAGCAGTCTATAAAGATTGCAACATAAAATTAGAATACAATAATATTTTAAAAAAGTGATCATTGAATGGTAGTTGAATTTCAACAAACATTCAATGATCACTTTTTATATGAAGTATATTAGAATAAAATAAGCGTTTTTTCCAGCAACAATATACTATACTTAATTCTAAGCTTTATTCTCTTTACGTTTTCCGGAATAGTTTTTTTTCCTTTGAATTTTCCACCGCCACCACTGTGGCCACCTTTATGAGAACGAGGATTATATTCGGGAGTTTCTCCTAATTCTTCAGGAACGGGGATTTTATATATATCTTTTTCCAAGAAATTTTCAATTGACTTAAATGCAGATTGTTCTTTATCATTGATAAAAGTAATTGCTACGCCATCATTATTAGCACGTGCAGTACGACCGATACGGTGAACATAATCTTCACTGTCATGAGGTACATCATAATTAATGACTAATCGGATATCATCAATATCAATACCACGAGAAACGATGTCTGTAGCAACCAAAATGTTAATTCGGCCATTTTTAAACTCATGCATAATAAATTCACGTTGAGTCTGGTCCAAATCCGAATGCATTTCGCCCACATTTAGTTTCATCCTTTTCAAAGACTTAGTCACTTCTTTAACCTTAAGTTTTGAAGAAGCAAAAATAATAACCTTTTCAGGAACTTCTTGCGAGAAAAGATTTTGTATGATATTTAATTTTTGATTTTCATAACACACATATGCAGCCTGAACTATTTTTTCTGCAGGTTTTGAAACTGCCAGTTTTATCTCTACAGGATTATTCAATATATTGTTTGCCAATTTCTGAATATTTGCAGGCATGGTTGCAGAAAACATGATAGTCTGACGCTCTTTTGGCATTTGTTTAACTACCTGCATAATATCTTCATAAAATCCCATATCAAGCATACGATCAGCTTCATCGAGCACAAAATAAGAAACATGTGATAAATCCACATATCCTAAACTTAAGTGACTTAGGAGCCTACCAGGAGTTGCTATCACAACATCGGCGCCCAAAGATAATCCCTTTCTTTGTTGCTCAAAAATGGATCCATCGCCTCCACCATATACGGCAACGCTGGAAACCGGCATAAAATAGGAGAACCCTTCCATTTGCTGGTCAATCTGTTGAGCCAGTTCCCGGGTAGGGGACATTATAATGCAATTTATTGCATCCTCGGGATGTTTCTCTATTGAAAGTTTGTTGATTATGGGTAGTAAAAAAGCTGCAGTTTTCCCAGTACCGGTCTGCGCAACAGCTATTAAATCTCTACCTTCAAGTATTACGGGGATGGCTTGTTCCTGCACCGGTGTGCATTCATCAAAGTTCATGGCATCGAGTGCCTGAAGCACAGTGGTATCTAAATTAAGCTCAGAAAATTTCATTCATCAAATTATTAATATACAAAGATAGAAAAAAGAACGCATGAATTGTATAATTGACTAAGAATTATTGATTAACACCCAATGCGTTATCATAATTTGCCCTGTTCTTCCAGATATGAATCCTTGAAACCTAAGAAATAGAGTACTCCATCCAATCCGATCGTATTAATAGACTGTTTAGCATTTTGCTTAACTTTAGGTTTAGCATGATAAGCAATTCCCAATCCGGCGATACCAAGCATAGGAAGATCATTTGCTCCATCACCTACAGCAATTGTCTGGGCAATATCTACGTTCTCAACCTGGGCAATTAACCTTAGAAGTTCGGCCTTTCGTTTTCCATCAACTACATCTCCTATATATCTTCCAGTTAGTTTTCCATCTACAATTTCCAATTCATTTGCATACACATAATCTATCCCATACTTTTGCTTAAGATAGTTACCAAAATAAGTAAATCCCCCTGAAAGAATTGCTATTTTATAGCCATAACGTTTGAGAACAAACATTAAACGATCTACTCCTTCGGTAATAGGTAAATTTTCAGCAATCTCTTTCATTACGGATTCATCAAGACCTTTTAGTAAAGCTACTCTTTGACGGAAACTTTCTGTGAAATCAATTTCACCTCGCATAGCACACTCCGTTATAGCTTTTACCTGATCTCCAACTCCAGCTTTAATGGCAAGCTCATCAATTACTTCGGTCTCAATTAAAGTAGAGTCCATATCAAAACAAATCAAACGGCGCATCCTACGATACATATTGTCTAACTGCAATGAATAATCCATATCTAACTCACCTGAAAGCTTCAATAACTTAGCCTGCATCTCTTCGTGATTTCTTGGATTACCTCGAACTGATAACTCAATACATGAACGAATATTAGCCTTTTGTTCATCAAGAGGAATACGACCGGTTAGTCTCTTTATTGCATCAATATTCATTCCTTGATCAGACACAATTCTTGTAACAGCAGAAATTTGAGTTGCTGAAAGTTTTCGGCCAAGAAGAGTAAGAATATATCTGTTTTTTCCTTGCATGCTTACCCATGTTTCATATTCTTCTACTGAAATAGGATAAAAACGAATGGTTATTCCCAAAGAAGAAGCTTTGAATAAGAGCTCTTTCATTATAAAACCAGAATGCTGTTCTTTTGTTTTAAAAAGAATACCCAATGATAATGTATTATGGATATCGGCTTGACCAATATCTAAAATAGTCACATCGTATTTAGATAAAATCTCTGTAACAGAAGCCGTTAGACCAGGGCGATCTTCACCTGTAATACGTATTAAAATTAATTCTGTTGCTGATTTATTCATATTTTACTTTTCATTTTGGGTGCAAAAGTAGTCAAAATTTGTAGTTTTTATCATAAAAAACATGAAAAGAAGTGCTAAAATTGTCATGTAATTTGGAAGTATAAATAACATTTGCATATCTTTGTACCATGTTTCTAAAATTAACATTTTGATTATCAGTTATTTCGTGATAAATTCTGTATCAAAATAAGCTAATGTTCCGGGTGGAAACTACTGTTTAAGGGCAGTCCCGGTTAGTATTAACTAAAACCGAATTACATGAAGTATGTAAAATGGCTTTTTGTTGTATTATT
>Ga0183099_1002109_pt1 | contig 10595 bp, 5 predicted proteins | sample Biomet1_FD_127788 | JGI IMG/M metagenome (GOLD analysis project Ga0183099, IMG submission 127788) | Microbial communities from bioreactor (seeded with anoxic lake sediment) at LBNL, California, USA - Biofuel metagenome 1 | ecosystem: Engineered > Bioreactor > Anaerobic > Unclassified ... | reverse complement strand
ATACATGCACCTCCTTCCTTCAAATGAAAATTTATTATTTAATAACCTCATCACAATCTTTGGAAAATGACAAGATTTTTAACAATAATAGCTACTTCAACACTGCGGCCGCAGCCGCACCGACCTCGATCGAACAAGCCGTTCCAAGATCTGCCATCGTCGCTACATTTTCTGTAGCAACTTTTTTTTCACCGCACAGCTCTCTGAGCGGCTGTAACACTCTGACATCAGCATCATCAGCAGATAAAAACACAGCCCACCAGACCTTTATTCACAGCCTTCGTGACTTGTTTTATGCCGATCACCCGCTTGCCATTTTTCAGTGCTTCAAGCGACATTTGCTTCACTCCTATACAACCAAATGAATGCTTTTTTCAGGCACTCATACATATTATCATCTATCAAAATCAATGTCAACACTTATTTTATCGATATTTTTATATACACGCAACCTGGTGTGTCATCAACAGAATTATAGCATATTGTCAGGAAAAAATATATGCTGAATTATTCTTTCCCCTTGTCTTTTTATATAATTTATCACGTTTTTTTATTTATAAAATCTATTTTACTATTTTATGAAAAATAAAACAGGATGATCTCCTGTGACCATCCTGTTTTATTCATTTTCTCAGACCCGTATAAAATTAAGTATTCAACTCTACTGCTACTTTTCTCATGACTGCAGCAACATTTTCTGCAGTAAAACCAAATTTTTTAAACAAGAGTTCGGCCGGTGCCGAGGCGCCAAAGCCTTTCATGGTCACCACATCACCATCAAGACCCACATATTTACCCCAGCCAAAATCTGCACCAGCTTCAATGGCAACTCTGGCCCGAACCTGTTTTGGCAATACTTCTTCCTTATAAGCTGCCGGCTGCTGTTCAAACAAATCCATGCACGGCATGCTCACTACCCGCACATCCATACCCTCTGTTGCCAAAAGCTCTTTCGCTGCAACGGCCAGTGAAACCTCAGACCCGCTGGCAATTAAGATGCCATCTGGCTGCTGTTTTTGGGAATCAGCCAAAACATAAGCGCCTAACAATGCTGCCTTGCTGCTACCATCGAGTTGTGGCAGATTTTGTCTTGTCAACACAAGTGCTGTTGGCGTATTTTTGCTGGTTGCTGCCAAATACCAGCCAGCAGCGGTTTCCATTGCATCCGCCGGGCGGAATACATTGAAGTTTGGCATCGCTCTGAGCATCGCCAGCTGTTCAATCGGTTCATGCGTCGGGCCATCTTCCCCGACACCAATACTGTCATGTGTCAACACATAGGTCAACGGCAACCCCATAAGCGCAGAAAGTCTGGCCATAGGTTTTACATAGTCACTGAAAACAAAGAAGGTCGATACATATGCTTTTAACCCACCATGTAAGACAAGACCATTGCCAATAGCAGCCATGGCAAGCTCACGAACACCAAAATGTACATTGCGGCCAGCATAATTTTCTTTGCTGAAATCAGGTTCACCATTCATATGGCTCTTATTCGATGGTGCCAAATCCGCACTGCCGCCAAAAAGATTTGGTAGCATATCTTTCAACCGGTTAATCAGTACCCCTGATAAATTACGAGTGGCCTGCGGCTTATCTTCATAAGCCCAGAAGGCCTCATCTCCCAATAGGACATCCGCATCGACTTCACCATAAAATTTATTCCACAGAGCCTTTGCTTCCGGATATTTGCTTGCATAAGCTGCAAAAAGACTGTTCCACTGAGCCTCTGCGGCAGCTCCTTTTGCCGCCAATTTTTTATAGTGATCATATACGGTTTCTGGTACATAAAAGGCTTCCTGTGTTTCCCAGTTTAAGTTTTCCTTCATGGCTTTGATATTGTCTTCACCAAGCGGTTCACCATGAGCACTAGCTTTTCCCTGTTTTGCCGGGCAGCCATAGCCAATCTGAGTTTTAACCGTGATAAAGGCTGGTCGCGTTTTATCTGCCTTAGCCGCTTCAATAGCTTTCCCAATTGCTGCTAAATCATTGCCATCTTCAACAGTGATAATCTGAAAGCCAAAAGCTTCCATACGTTTTTGTACATTTTCTGTAAAGGCCAGATCCGTGCTGCCCTCAATCGAAATCTTATTGCTGTCATAAAATACAATCAACTTGCCCAAGCCGAGGGTCCCCGCCAGAGAAAAGGCTTCCGAAGAAATCCCTTCCATCATACAGCCATCACCGCCAAGAACAAAGGTATAGTGATCGACAACTGCGAACTCCGGCCGGTTCAAAACCGCTGCCAGGTGTGATTCTGCCATTGCCATGCCGACAGCCATTGCCATACCGGCTCCTAAAGGACCAGTCGTAGCTTCAACGCCTACGGTGTGTCCATATTCCGGATGCCCTGGAGTTAGCGACCCATCCTGGCGGAAATTCTTCAAATCATCGACGGTCAGACCATAGCCGAACATATGCAATAATGAATACAACAGCGCTGATCCATGCCCACCAGAAAGAATAAACCGGTCTCTGTTTTCCCATTTTGGATTCTGCGGATTATGGTTCATATGGTTGGCCCATAATTCATAAGCCATCGCCGCGCTGCCAAGCGGCAGCCCCGGATGTCCTGAATTCGCTTTTTGCACTGCATCCGCCGCGAGCACGCGCAGCGCGTTTACCGATGTCGTATCTATATTACTCATTACTCCATCTCCTTTATTTCTTGATTTAAAAGTAAATATCTCACATCTTTTAATGATACATGATTTCCTGGAAAATGTACAGATTGCAGCCGCAAATCTTTCGCGAGGCCACCTCTCATTAATCCAATAAAAAACTATCGGCAGGAAATCATCGCTGATCCCCCGCCGACAGTTTTTATTATTTATTCAGTTTCTACATTCTCTGTGGCAACAACAAGTTGCGGATCGACTATTTTAATGTTCCGATACCGGCTCATGCCCGTACCAGCCGGGATAAGCTTTCCGATAATAACATTTTCTTTAAGACCGATCAGCGGATCCACTTTTCCTTTAATAGCTGCATCTGTCAGGACACGAGTTGTTTCCTGGAAAGAGGCTGCCGACAGGAAGGAATCCGTAGCAAGCGACGCCTTCGTAATCCCCAAAAGGATCGGGCGAGCAACTGACGGCTCACCGCCGTTTTCAATCGCCTTCATATTAGCGGCCTCAAACGTATTCATGTCAACATATTCACCTGGAAGGAATTCCGTATCACCTGATTCTTCAATTTTTACTTTATGAAGCATCTGACGGACCATAACTTCGATGTGTTTATCGTTGATCTCAACGCCCTGAGATTTGTATACTTTCTGCACTTCATATACGAGGTAACGCTGTGTTTCACGAAGACCACAGACGCGAAGAATATCATGCGGGTTGATCGACCCTTCTGTGAGCTTCGAACCCGGATGAATCGGCCCGCCATCTTTTACTACAATACGGGAACCATACGGTATGGTGTAAATTCGTTCTTCACCAGCTTCCGGATAAACTGTAATCTTACGCATGCCCTTGATATCTTTAACTTCTGCCCGGCCTTCAATTTCAGCAATAATTGCATGATGTTTCGGCTTGCGTGCCTCAAACAATTCTTCGACACGTGGCAGACCCTGGGTGATATCATCCCCGGCAACACCGCCGGTATGGAAGGTACGCATTGTAAGCTGTGTACCCGGTTCACCGATAGACTGCGCAGCAATAATACCAACCGCTTCACCGACATCAACCTGCGTTGCATTTGCCAGATCACGTCCATAACACTTGATGCAGACACCGAACTGTGACTTACATGTCAGCACACTGCGAATTGTGACTCGTTCTCTGACCTTGCAGATATCATCAGCCAGTTCTTCCGTAATCGAATCATTAAGCGATGCAACTTTTTCTCCGGTTTCAGCATTTATGATATCTTCTGCCAAAACACGCCCTACAATACGATCTTTGAGGGATTCAATGATACCATTGCCTTCTTTGATCGCTTCTACTTCAATTCCGCGAACATTGTTGTTGCGGACCTTTACTTCTTTTGCATCACTGGCCAGAACAGCTTCAATATAGGCTTCGGTAAGCGGTGTATTTGCCGGAATGATTTCCTCACCCTGACTGTCGACGACAACATCCGTTGTATCCTTGCCCAGCATTTCTCTGATCATGGATTTTTTAATTGCAATCCGTACCGCTTCTTCCGGTGCGCCAAGCGAAATAGTTTCTGACAGCATGGCATTGCTGATTACAGCCTCGGTTGAAATTGAAGAACCCCGGACGACAATTTCAGCCACACCATGTTCACCTATTACCTGCATTGCCTTTTCATCAAGTGCCGTATCAGCCGGGAAGAGAATATCGCCCGTCTGCGGATTAAGTACATCGGCACCAAGCAACCGGTCAAGCAACGTATCTTTCAATACTTCCAAAGCCTGCTTCGTTGACGAGGCAAGTCTAGCCCGTTCATGAACAAGATTTACCCCAACGACATCACAATCATCTTCGCGAACAATGACATCCTGAGCTACATCGACAAGTCTTCTTGTCAGATACCCGGAGTCAGCTGTTCGCAGTGCTGTATCCGCCAAGCCTTTACGGGCACCATGCGAGGAAATAAAGTAGTCGGATACAGTAAGACCTTCACGGAAATTTGCCTTGATCGGCAAATCGATGATCTTACCTGAAGGATCGGCCATCAGGCCACGCATTCCGGCAAGCTGCCGCATCTGTTGTTTGTTACCACGGGCTCCGGAGTCAGCCATCATATAAATCGGATTGAAATCATCCATGTTTTTCATCATGGCATCCGTTACATCATCGGTAGCCTTTGTCCAAAGAGTAATAACTTTATTATAGCGTTCATCATCCGTGATCAGACCACGGCTGTACTGCCGTTCAATCGTATTGACCAGCTTTTCGGTTGCCGCAAGAATTTCTTTCTTCTCTGGCGGAATGATTATATCGGAAATCGCAACCGTCATCCCTGCAATGCAGGCGTAATGGTAGCCAAGATTTTTGACATTATCGATAACCGTAGCTGTTTTGCTGCCGCCAAAATGCTCATAGCATTTGGCAACCAGCCGGCCAAGTTCTTTCTTGTTCATCAAGATTCCCAGACACCACTGATCCGTATCCTTTTCTTTATAGAAGTAGCGGATTTCCGGCGGCAAAATCTCATTGAAAATCATGCGTCCCAGTGTTGTTTTTACAAGTCCATAGCCATCAATCCGAGTCTGGATCTGCGCCTGCAGCGACAGTTCTTTTTCCTGATAGGCCAGCAAAGCTTCATTGATGCCGGTAAACATTTTCCCCTCACCAAGCGCTCCTGGTTTCACGATCGTCAGATAATACGACCCGAGAACCATATCCTGTGTCGGCACAATAATCGGACGACCATCTTTCGGCGCAAGAATATGATTGGCTGCAAGCATCAGCACCCTAGCTTCCGCCTGAGCTTCTGCTGACAGCGGCAGATGGAACAGCCATCTGGTCACCATCAAAGTCGGCATTATAAGCCGTACAAGCGAGTGGATGTAGCTTCAGTGCCCGGCCTTCGGTCAGTACCGGTTCAAACGCCTGAATTCCCAGACGATGCAACGTCGGGGCACGGTTTAAGAGTACTGGATGCTCTTTGATTACTTCTTCGAGGACATCCCAAACCTCAGGGCGAACGCGCTCTACCATCCGTTTGGCTGACTTGATATTATGGGCAAAACCTGCGTTAACAAGCTTTTTCATTACAAATGGTTTAAACAGTTCCAATGCCATTTCCTTCGGCAGACCGCACTGATGCAGTTTGAGTTCAGGACCGACAACGATTACGGAACGTCCGGAATAGTCAACACGTTTACCGAGCAGATTCTGGCGAAAACGCCCCTGCTTCCCTTTGAGCATATCACTCAGGGATTTAAGCGGACGATTCCCCGGACCCGTTACCGGGCGGCCACGACGACCATTGTCAATCAGTGCATCAACGGCTTCCTGCAGCATGCGTTTTTCATTGCGAACAATGATATCCGGCGCACCGAGATCCAGCAGACGTTTCAAGCGGTTGTTACGATTGATTACGCGGCGATAAAGATCATTCAGGTCAGATGTGGCAAATCGCCCACCGTCAAGCTGTACCATCGGACGTAATTCTGGCGGTATTACCGGCACGGCGTCAAGGATCATCCAAGACGGTTTATTGCCTGATTTACGGAAAGCTTCCACCACTTCAAGGCGGCGAATCGCGCGTATTTTACGCTGTCCGCTCACTTCCTTGAGTTCCTGACGAAGATCATCATTCATCTTTTCCAGATCAAGTTCTTCGAGCAAGTGCTGTACAGCTTCCGCGCCCATGCCTACTTTAAAGGATGCACCATATTTGGCCCGGTGTTCACGATACTCATTTTCCGTCAGCAGCTGTTTTTTCATCAGCGGCGTATCTGCCGGATCAAGCACAATGTAGGAGGCAAAATACAAAACCTTTTCCAAAGAACGCGGTGAAATATCGAGAATCAAGCCCATCCGGCTTGGGATTCCCTTAAAATACCAAATATGAGATACTGGCGCGGCGAGTTCAATATGTCCCATGCGCTCACGGCGAACCTTGGAGCGCGTAACTTCTACGCCGCAACGATCGCAGATAATACCTTTATAGCGGATCCGTTTATACTTTCCGCAATGACATTCCCAGTCACGTGTCGGTCCAAAGATCTTTTCACAGAACAACCCATCACGTTCTGGTTTAAGAGTACGATAATTAATTGTTTCTGGCTTTTTAACCTCACCATAAGACCAGTCTCTGATCTTATCCGGCGATGCAAGCCCTATTCGCATTGAATCAAAATTGTTTACATCCAACAAGGAGGTGTCACTCCCTTCTATTTATCAGAGTCGTCGCCGACTATGTCGTCAAAATCCAGGTCAGCCCCTGTGCCAACTCCGTCTTGATCGTCTTCTGAGTCACCCATATTGCCAAGTTCAGCAATGATATCATCGCCATTATCATCATTTACAGCATCGCTGGTTTCCGGATAAAGTTCAATCTCAGCTGCAGCCGGTTTATCGGCATTCGGATTAATTCCCTTTACATCGATTTCCAGTTCTTTTGCTGTTTCATTGATATCTTCATCTGCATCATTAATCATGATTTCCTGGGCATCTTCAGAAAGGACTTTAATGTCAAGTCCGATGCTCTGTAATTCTTTAATCAATACCTTAAACGATTCCGGCACTCCCGGTTCCGGAATGTTTTCACCTTTTACAATCGCTTCGTAGGTCTTGACTCGACCGACAACATCATCGGATTTAACTGTCAGGATTTCTTGCAGGGTATAAGCAGCACCATAGGCTTCAAGTGCCCACACTTCCATTTCCCCGAAACGCTGGCCACCGAACTGAGCTTTACCGCCAAGAGGCTGCTGGGTAACGAGGGAATACGGACCGGTTGAACGGGCATGAATCTTATCATCTACCAAATGATGCAGTTTCAGCATGTATACGCAACCAACAGTTACCGGATTTTCAAACGGGTCACCTGTACGTCCGTCGTAAAGGACGGTCTTCCCGTCATCACGAAGTCCGGCAGCGCGCAGCGTATTAAAGACTTCTGTTTCGTGCGCTCCATCAAATACCGGTGTTGCAATATGCAGCCCAGCCGTATCCGGTTTCGGCATCCCATTCGTCTCGACATCATAGCCGATTGAACGCAGACGCGATTCAACTGTAGGATCACCAGCTTTAATCTGCATCCCCAAGGCTCTGACAGCCATGCCAAGATGCGTTTCTAGCACCTGTCCGATGTTCATACGCGATGGTACACCGAGCGGGTTAAGAACAATATTTACCGGTGTGCCATCCGGCAAGAATGGCATATCCTCTTCACGCATAATGCGTGAAACGACACCCTTGTTACCATGACGACCCGCCATCTTATCCCCTACAGAAATTTTTCGTTTCTGGGCGATATAAACGCGCACGAGATGATTTACGCCCGGCGGCAGTTCATCGTTGTTTTCCCGGCTGAAGATTTTAACATCCACAATTTTACCGGCTTCCCCATGCGGAACACGCAATGACGTATCGCGAACCTCGCGTGCCTTCTCACCGAAGATAGCCCGCAAAAGTCTTTCTTCCGCTGTAAGCTCCGTCTCGCCTTTTGGCGTAACCTTGCCCACAAGAATATCCCCCGGACGGACCTCAGCTCCGATGCAGATAATACCGCCTTCATCGAGATCCCGCAGGGCATCTTCGGCGACGTTTGGAATGTCGCGCGTGATTTCCTCCGGTCCAAGTTTTGTATCACGAGCATCACATTCGTATTCTTCAATATGAATGGAGGTATAAATATCTTCTTTTACGATCTTTTCGCTGAGCAAAATTGCATCTTCATAGTTATAACCTTCCCATGGCATAAAAGCCACGATAATGTTATAACCAAGCGCTAATTCACCATGATCCGTTGCCGGACCATCTGCAATCGGCTGCTTTTCCAAAACCTGATCGCCTTTATAGACAATCGGTAACTGATTGATGCAGGTTCCTTGATTGGAGCGCATGTATTTCTGTAGCTTGTAAACATCGAGATCGCCTTTTTCCGTGCGAATCTGGATCTGATCGGCCGTAACTTTTTCAACCGTACCAGCACGGCGGGCCAAAATCATAACCCCGGAGTCACAGGCAGCCGTATACTCCATGCCTGTGCCGACAAGCGGTGCCTGCGTCCTAAGCAGCGGCACAGCCTGACGCTGCATGTTCGCGCCCATCAGGGCACGGTTTGCATCATCGTTTTCCAAGAATGGAATCATGGCTGTTGCAATAGACACAACCTGTTTTGGCGAAACGTCCATATAATCGACACGATCCGATGCCATCAGCAATGTTTCTTCGTTATAGCGAGAGGTAACCCGGCTTTCAACAAACCAGTCATTATCATCAAGTTTTTCATTAGCCTGTGCGATGACCAGTTCATCTTCCTCATCCGCTGTCAGATAACGCACATCCTCCGTAACACGGTGATTTACCTTGTCGACTTTACGGTATGGAGTTTCCATAAAACCAAATTCATTGATCCGCGCATACGTCGACAGCGAACCAATCAGACCGATGTTCGGTCCTTCCGGGGTTTCAATCGGACACATACGCCCATAATGCGAGTTGTGTACGTCGCGGACTTCAAAGCCTGCGCGCTCACGACTCAGACCACCCGGTCCAAGTGCACTCAGACGGCGCTTATGCGTAAGCTCACTGAGTGGGTTGTGCTGATCCATGAACTGGGACAACTGACTGGAACCGAAGAATTCTTTGATTGCAGCCACTACTGGCCGGATGTTGATCAGTGCCTGTGGCGTAATTACATCAACGTCCTGGATTGTCATACGCTCTTTGACAACTCGCTCCATACGGGATAAACCAATACGGAACTGGTTTTGCAGCAGTTCCCCTACCGAACGTACCCGGCGATTGCCTAAATGGTCAATATCATCGGTATTGCCATAACCATCCATCAAGTTCAGCAGATAGTTGACCGAAGCCATAATGTCATGAATCGTGATCGTCCGATGACGATATTCAAGCGTCGGCGAGCAGAGCATCTTCATTGGGTTGTCAGTCTTTGTTTGCACTTTGAGTTCAATGAGATGATCCTCACCGAAAATTGTAACTTCACGCGCTTCATCAATCATTTCCAGCATCGATTCATCAATAACGACATCTGCTGCAAGGACGATTTCACCCGTCGTTTTATCAACAATAGGCTGTGCCAGTTTTTTGCCAAGCAGGCGTCGCTTCCAGCCTAATTTTTTCGTAAGTTTATAACGTCCCACTGTAGCTAAATCATAGCGTTTTGGATCAAAAAACAACGAATTCAGCAGTTGCTGTGCATTATCTACAGTTGGAGGTTCACCCGGACGAAGTCTTTTGTATATTTCTACCAAAGCTTCTTCCTTTGAATCCGTATTATCGCGTTCAAGGGTTGCCCGGATGCGAATATCGTCATCAAACAACTCTGTAATCGCCGAGTTTGATCCATAACCCAGGGCACGAATCAAAACCGTTACCGGCAGTTTACGCGTTCTATCAATTCTTACAGAAATCACATCATTGGCATCGGTCTCTAATTCGATCCATGCACCACGATTTGGAATTACAGTAGCATTGTACAACTTTTTACCCGTAGGGTCGATTGTTTCGCCATAATATGCACCAGGCGAACGTACGAGCTGACTTACAATAACACGCTCAGCCCCGTTAATAATAAAGGTACCTGTTTCTGTCATGAGCGGAAAATCGCCCATAAATACTTCTTGTTCCTTGATTTCCCCCGTCTCGCGATTGATGAGACGGACATTTACACGAAGCGGCGCCGCGAGCGTCACGTCGCGTTCTTTGCATTCGTCGATGTCATACTTCGGTTCACCTAATTTGAAGCTTTCAAAAGATAATACCAGATTACCCGTGAAATCTTGAATTGGCGAAATATCATGAAAAATCTCCTGCAGACCATCCTTCAAAAACCACTTATAGGAGTTTCTTTGAATATCCAGAAGATGCGGCATGTCCATGACTTCTTTGATCTTTGCATAGCTATACCTAGTTCTTTTGCCCACCGGAACAGGATTGAACATTAAATCCTTCACCCCTTAGCCCAATTTGACTAAA
>Ga0183099_1002108_pt1 | contig 10597 bp, 10 predicted proteins | sample Biomet1_FD_127788 | JGI IMG/M metagenome (GOLD analysis project Ga0183099, IMG submission 127788) | Microbial communities from bioreactor (seeded with anoxic lake sediment) at LBNL, California, USA - Biofuel metagenome 1 | ecosystem: Engineered > Bioreactor > Anaerobic > Unclassified ... | reverse complement strand
GTTAAAAAACCCGGCGGGTAATAGCCCTTGATCGCCTGCGAGTCGGCCGTATCCGGCTCGGCCGCCACATCAAAACCATTGGCGAAATCCCGAGCGGCGGCGGCGGTATTGGCGCTATTGGCCATGCTGGCGACGATAGTTTTCAGCTGGGTAAAGTAATCGCGGATTTGTTCGCGCCGCATTTCACGCACGGCGGTCAGTTTTTCCGAGGCCTGCTTATACAGGGCTTCGTTAACTTGGTCCGTAATGGAGTAACCGATGACACCGGTTGCACAGATAAGGGGCAAAATGCCAATCCCCAAGATAACCAACAGCAACTTGTTTTTTATTTTCATCGTGAATTCCGCTCTAGACTCGTCGATGGCAACAGGTGGGTTACCACAGCAAAGCAGGAGTTCAAGCAAGAAATAAGCCATCGTCATGGCGAGGCAAAGCAGCCCCTGCCATTCAGTTGTAGTCGAAACAGAAGAGGAATGGCGGGATTGTTTAGGAGGCAACCGGGCTGTAACGACCCGGTTTATGGTTCAGGGTCAGCACCAGATTGATGACGACGGAAGCAAGCACCGAGACCAGCAAGGTCAGGCCATTCCCGGCAAACGATGAACTCAGAACCACACCGCAATCCAGTAGCATCTGGGTTTTACCAACTGGATAGCGGTAACGCTCCTGCAACCACAGACACAGAATGTTGAAACCGCCCATGCTCGCTTTATGGCGGAACAGGATCATCAGCCCGATACCAATGAGCAACCCGCCCACCACAGCCGCATACACAGGCTGCAGCGTCGAGATCGCCAGCAAGCGGTCCATATGGTCGCCGCAGAGAGCAACACTACCGACCACCAGCATGGTCTTCAGCACGAAGCTCTTGCTCATATTGCGCAGTGCCATGGCATAGAAGGGAATATTCACCACGAAGAACCAGGTGCCAAACGACCAATCCGTGACTTTCTGCAACAGCAGCGCCACTCCCACCGTGCCGCCGACGACGATGCCCGCCTGCTTGAAGAGGACAATCCCCAGCGAAATCAGCGCCACGGAGGAAAGCAGCGCAAACAGATCTTCGTGCCAGACATGAGACGGTTGCATCACAGACTCCTTATCTTCAGAAACCGATGTTCAGAGGCCGGGATGGTAGCAATCCGGCTACGACATCTGAATTCTGCTAGGTGCACCACGGGGGCCTCGGGTGTAAAGAAAAGCTGACACTGATGTCAAGGAATGGGCATTTCGTACAGATAACAAACGGCCCGAGGAATAAGCCCGGGCCGCAGAACCATAACCATCATCTCAAGAAGCCTAGCCGGCTATCAGATCACCTCGGCCAGATTGCCCTTCTCTTCCAGCCATTCCCGGCGATCCGGTGCACGCTTCTTGGCGAGCAGCATATCCATCAGTTGCATGGTGTCATCCCCCTCTTCCAGCGTCAGCTGCACCAGACGGCGGGTATTGGGATCCATGGTGGTTTCCCGCAGCTGTTTCGGGTTCATCTCACCCAGACCTTTGAAGCGGGTGACCTGGATGGTGCCGCGCTTCTTCTCGGCCCGTAGCCGCTCCAGTACCCCTTCCTTCTCACTCTCGTCCAGGGCGTAATAGACCTCCTTGCCCAAGTCGATCCGGTACAGGGGCGGCATGGCCACATAGACATGGCCGCGCAGCACCAGCGTCCGGAAGTGCTTCACAAACAGTGCACACAACAGGGTGGCGATGTGCAGACCATCCGAGTCCGCATCGGCGAGAATACACACCTTGCCGTAACGCAGTTCGGAGAGATCTTCGGAGTCCGGATCCAGACCGATGGCAATGGAGATATTGTGTACTTCATCGGAAGCCAGCACCTCGGAGGCGTCCACTTCCCAGGTATTCAGGATCTTGCCACGCAGCGGCATGATGGCCTGGAACTCCCGATCCCGTGCCTGCTTGGCGCTACCGCCTGCCGAGTCCCCTTCCACCAGGAACAGCTCGCCCTGCATCGGATCGGAGCAGGCGCAATCGGTCAATTTGCCCGGCAATGCCGGCCCCTGGGTCACCTTCTTGCGCACCACGGTTTTGGCCGCCCGCAAGCGCTTCTGTGCACTGCTGATGCACATCTCGGCCAACTGGCTGCCGAGCTCGATATTGACGTTGAGCCACAGACTGAACGCATCCTTCACCACGCCGGAGACAAACGCCACGCACTGGCGGGAGGAGAGTCGCTCCTTGGTTTGCCCGGCAAATTGCGGATCCTGGATCTTCACCGACAGGATATAGGCGCAGCGATCCCAGATATCTTCCGGCGTCAGCTTGATGCCCCGGGGCAGCAGGTTGCGCAGCTCGCAAAATTCGCGCATCGCATCCAGCAAACCCTGACGCAGGCCGTTGACGTGAGTCCCGCCCTGCACCGTCGGGATCAGGTTGACGTAGGACTCGGCCAGACTGTCGCCACCTTCCGGTAACCAGCACAGCGCCCAGTCGATAGCCGATTGGTCGGTACTCAGGGAGCCGGTGAAGGGTTGCTCCGGCAAACAGACCGACTCCTTGACGGTGTCGATCAGATAATCGCGCAAGCCATCTTGATAGCACCACTCCTGACGCTCACCGCTCTGCTTATCCTCAAAGCTGATGGTGAGACCCGGACAGAGTACGGCCTTGGCCTTGAGCAGATGCACCAGTCGGGAAACGGAGAACTTAGGCGAATCGAAATAACTGACATCGGGCCAGAAACGCACCCGGGTGCCGCTGACGCGACGGCCACAGGTGCCGGTAATCGCCAACTCGACGGCCTTGTCACCATTGGCAAACGCCATTTCGTAGACCTGACCATCCCGCTTGACGGTGACTTCGACCCGGGTGGACAGGGCGTTGACCACCGAGATACCAACCCCGTGCAGACCACCGGAGAACTGGTAGTTCTTGCCGGAAAATTTGCCGCCGGCGTGCAGCTTGCAAAAGATAAGCTCGATGGCCGGAACCCCCTCTTCGGGGTGAATATCCACCGGCATCCCCCGGCCATCATCGATCACTTCCAGCGACTGATCCTCATGCAGGATCACCTGAATCGAGCGGGCATGACCGGCCAGCGCCTCATCCACACTGTTATCGATGACTTCCTGGCCGAGATGGTTTGGCCGGGTGGTATCGGTATACATGCCGGGACGACGACGAACGGGTTCAAGGCCCTTCAGGACCTCTATGGCATCTGCCTGATAATTGCTGCTGCTCATGTGGGGGCTTCTGCTGACGTTAGAGTTGGAGGAAGTTTACAATTTCTGGGCAGTAACGCTCAAATCCGCTGAATGCATGGTTACCGCCTTCTTCGAGAGTAACACGACTGGCGCGGTAGAAGTCGATAGCAACACGGTAATCCAGGACTTCGTCGCCACTTTGCTGTAGCAACCACAGCCGTTGCGGATAGCGAAGCGATTCCGGGTCCAACGCGGCCAATTCCTGCATATGCTCAGGCACCAGGGTATAGGCCACTCCGGTGTAGGGATTGACCTGCGCGCCCAAAAAATGACGCAGCAACAGCTGGGGATGCACCGCCGGATTCACCAGCACAGCGGGCAGCGCAAATTGCTCGGCCGCCACCGTGGCCCAGAACCCTCCCAACGAACTACCGATCAGGCCAACAGGACCGGAGGACAACGCCGAGGCGATACAGGCGGAAATAGCCGCCCACTCCTCACTCGGCGTATCGGGAAATGTAGGCCGCAAATAGTGGATATCGGGTCGAGCCTGCGCCAGATAATCCCCCAGCAACCGGGCCTTGGCCGAGTCACCGGAGGATTGAAAACCATGCAGATAGATGAGAGTTGGCTGCGCCATTAATAGCCGCCTGCGGCACCATCGGGGATGAAACAACCAGCGGGTAAACGATGCACCTGGGTTTCGACGCGGCCATCGGCATACAGCTGCAGATAACGCCAACCCGGTCCCTTGCTATCGAGGCCAAAGTCGCGACTCAAGGGCTCGAACTGGATACAGGTCGAAGGCGACGAGATAAACCGCACGCCGTTGTGTTCCAGATCGCTTTCCTGATGGACATGACCGCACAGCACCAGTTTGACGTTCGGAAAGCGCGCCAGCAGCGCCAGCAGATCCGGGGCATTCTTCAAATCGTGCTGATCCAGCCAAGTACTGCCGACCGGGAAGGTGTTGTGATGCAGACAGATCAGGGTAAAGCGATCCGGCTGCTGGTTCAGACACTGTTCGAGAAAGCCCATCTGTTCGGGTTTGAGCCAGCCGTGGGGCACGCTATACACCTGGGTATCCAGCATGATGATCTGCCAATGCGCCATCAAGATCTGCTGGGCATTGCTAATGCCCAAATCCGGCATCACCTGCCGCATCAGAGGACCGTCATCATGATTGCCGGGTAACCAGAAGATGGGCCGCCCCAAAGGCTTGGCCATATCGGCAAAGCGGCGGTAGGAGTCCGGGGTATAGTCTTGGGAGAGATCCCCAGTCGCCAGGATCAGATCATAGGGTTGCTTCTGGGCCTGAATGGCTGCGAGAACAGCCGCCAGACTATCGGCGGTACGAATGCCCAATAGCTGTCCCTCTGCTTGAGCAAAGAGATGGGTGTCCGTGATCTGCAACAGGCGAATCGGTTGCTCGCTGCCGCCAACAGGGAGGGTAACAGTATCCAATTGGGCTATATTCTTCGTCGTAATTAATCTGGTCTGAATTCAAAAGCACCGTAGCCATGGGCCAGACAAAATCGCAACCATTCCGCCAGAAAGTGATTGCATTGCTCTTTCTCGTCTCTGTGATGCATCTTTTCGTTCGGGTAATGATAGCTAGACTGCAGCCGTGAAATCTGCTGACTGACACACACTTCGGCCATGCGGGCGTCATGATACAGACGCACCTGCAAATATGCCCTCAGATATTGTGGTAAGTTTTCATTATTTTGCGCCACTTCAAGTAATGTCGTGAAACGGCTCTCTTCGAGTACCCGAAGGCGAAAATCCAGGCCATCCGCCGCACTCAGGGCATAACCCTGCTTTTCGAAGACAACCGCGGGCAGTAACTTCATCAGCCCCATGTAGTTGGTTTCGCAAATTCGGTGCAAATTAGCCAGATCAGGCACATGCCGTTTCTTGAGCGTGATCATGCTGCCGCCACAGGGCTCGCCCACGCCTGACGCACCCCATCCAGATGCAATTGCAGCCACTGCAACGCGATCACGGTGGCTGCGTTGTCAATACGCCCGGACTCGACCCAGGCGTAGGCTTGTTCGCGGGAAACTACATGCACCCGGATATCTTCGCCCTCATCGGCCAAGCCATGCAGACCGCTGGCCAGGCTACTATCCACTTCACCAATAAACACATCGATACGCTCTGTGGTACCCCCCGGACTGACCAGATAACTCAGCGCAAACTGGCTACGAGCCACCGTCAATCCAGCTTCCTCTTCCGCCTCACGATGAATAACGCTAGCCGTGGACTCACCGGGTTCTATGATGCCCGCCACCATCTCCAGCAACCAGGGGCTGCGTTCACCATCCACGGCACCGATACGGAACTGCTCCAACAGCACCACCTCATCCCGCTGCGGGTCGTAGGGCAACATGGCGGCAGCATGACCCCGCTCGAACAACTCACGCGTCAAAGGTGCAGACCAACCGCCGGCAAATAGCTTATGGCGCAGGGTATAGCGATTCATACGAAAGAAACCCTGATGGCAGTTTTCCTGACGTAAAATTTCAACATCGGCTGCGGTAAAATAGGGCTCGGCAGCCAGCGGTAGTTGCGACATGGTAGACTCCGACAGGATCAGTTAGTGGCGGAATTGAAATGAAAGAGGCAAACAGAGAGCCATGAGGCTGGCAGGTTAACCTGAACCCGAGACCAATGGTAAGCTCGAGGGCAGTTTTTTTCGCCACCCCAACGCTATAGTAATGTCTCTAAACCGTTTTTTTACTTACACTCGTCGTTATTGGTGTCGTTCGGCAAGCGTCGCTGGCGATACAACCCTGGTCACTCGCTCAAGTCAGAATAATTCGGAGAAGCCCATTTTATGAACAAGCGTCTATTGTCCGCCCTCATCGTGATGAGTTTCAGCGGGTTTGCCAGTGCAGAAAATCTGCTCGACATTTATCGCCAGGCACAGGAAAAAGATCCGCAACTGCTGGAATCGAAAGCCCAGCGAGATGCTGCCTTCGAAAAAATCAATGAGGCCCAAGCCGCCAATCTGCCCCAAATCAATCTGGGCGCCGACCTGAATTATCAAAAAACCAACCAGGATGATAAACAAACCGCAGGCACTGCCGGGGCATCTCTGGGTCTGTCACAAGCCATCTACCGCCGCAGTAACTGGATCAATAGCGATATCTCCGAGAAGCAAGCCACTCAGACCGATGTAGCTTACAACTACGAAAAGCAATCCTTGATTGTGCGGACCTCGGATGCCTATTTCTCGGTTCTGGCCGCCAAAGATACGCTGGAATACGTCAACGCCAACCTGGATGCCTTGAAGCGTCAGCTCGACGAAACCCAACAGCGTTATAACGTCGGTATGACCGCCATTACCGATGTGCATGAAGCCAAGGCCGCTTATGACTTGGCCAGTGCCGATGTCATCACCGCCGAAAACAACCTGACCAACAGCTATGAAAGCCTGCGCCAGCTCACCGGTAGCGAACACAAACAACTGGATCTGCTGGATACCCAACGCTTCACTCCGGTTGCACTCGGCGAAAACCCGGACAGCTGGATGAAACTGGCCGAAGAAAACAACCTGCAACTGCATCAGCAACGCATTGCCAAAGATATTGCCAAGCAACAGATTGACCTCGCACAGACCGGGAATGATCCAACCCTCGATCTGGGCGCCAATCTGGGCAGTGAGTACACCGACTACAAGAACAGCGGTACCGGGTATGACGATGGCACGCTCAACAGCGGCAACATAGGCTTCCAATTTAACCTACCGTTGTATACCGGCGGTGCCGTGGATTCTCGCGTCAAACAAGCACAGTTCAACTATGTTTCCGCCAGCGAGGCGCTGGAGAAGAGCCATAGATCGATTCAGGCAGACCTGTATCGCAACTACAACGATGTGAACGCAGCGATCGGTACGGTACGCGCTTACCAACAGTCCGTCATCTCGGCTGAAAGCGCGCTGACCGCGACACGGGCTGGTTATGAAGTCGGAACCCGCACCATCGTCGATCTGTTAGATGCAACCCGGAATCTCTACTCCGCGAAACAACAACTGTCAGCGGCTCGCTATAACTACATCCTCAAGCGTCTGCAACTCAAGCAGATTGCCGGTAATCTCCAAGAGCAGGATCTGGTTGAGGTCAACAGCGGTTTAAGCAAGAGTTAATTCAGACACTCAGTCTCCATAAGGCGCCTGCGGGCGCCTTTACATTTATTAACAGCCTGCTTTTCGCTCTTTCGAGCTCGATCGCGTTTCCAGCCCTTGTAAGCGGTTAACATTCAGTCCATCAACATCTTCAGTAACTTAGTTCGTTACCGGTTTTGTGCTGATTGAAGGAGGCACGCATGAGTTTGTGGGATAAAGCCAAGCAACTCTTTGGGCAGAGCCCGCAGAGCAGCACCTTGCACGCGGTCAGCGCGCAGGATCATCTGGATGCCATCATCAAGGAGCGCCCGGATCTGTGCGATCCACTGACCAGCGATCCCAACGAAAAAACTGTCACCCGGGACAATGGCCGCGACATCATCTTTCTCGGCTGGCAAGTCTGTAATGTCGAGGAACGTCATGTCAAAGACGATCGCCGCCTGGCCTACCTGAAGCTATTCCAGACACGGGCCAACAAGTATGTCTGTCAGCGCATGACGCTGATCGACAACGAAGAAAAGAGCTATCAGGCGGTTACCGTGGAAGATCTGGAAGGTGTGAAACGCTTCTTTGGCGAAGGTAGCCTGGCGCTGGCACTCTATATCATGCTGGATCGTCAGTTTCCGGTGAGCAAGAAGAGCGCCTGAGCCGCGAGAGACGAGACACGAGACGGATGACAGCCTGGGGTTGTCATCCGTTTTTTTTCGTCCTGTTAACACGCGAAGCGCCAAACAAAAGGCCAGCACTTGTGGCTGGCCTTGAATCGTCCATCACTTGAAGGATCAGGATTCGCGTTCGATGATGGTCTTGATGATGGCACTGGTGGAACATCCATCTTCAAAATTCAGTACCAGCACCTGACCGCCATTGGCCGTCACCTCTTCATAACCGGCAATCTCGTGGGGCTGATAATCGCCCCCCTTGACCAGCAGGTCCGGTAACATCTCGGCAATCACCCGGCGTGGCGTATCCTCGCTGAAAGGCACAACCCAATCGACAGCGCCCAGACCGGCAAGCACGGCCATACGACGATCCACCGGATTGACCGGTCGACCCGGTCCCTTCAAACGAGTTACCGAGGCATCATCATTGACCGCCACGATCAGACGATCGCCCAGCTTGCGGGCATTTTGCAGATAGGAGACGTGACCGGCATGCAGGATGTCGAAGCAGCCATTGGTCATCACCACCCGCTCACCTCGACGGCGCGCGGCATCCACCGCAAATTTCAATTGCTGCTCGGTGACCACACCAAAGCCTGATTCATGGTCACCATATACCGCATTGGCCAACTCAATCGGGCTGACGGTGGAGGTCCCCAGCTTGCCAACCACGATACCCGCCGCCGTGTTGGCCAAGGCGCAGGATTCATCCAGTGTCTTACCTGCCGCCAGAGCCGTCGCCAAGGTACCGATCACCGTATCACCGGCACCTGTGACATCGAACACTTCGTGGGCCTGAGCGGGCAGATGTAACTCTTCTTCTCCAGCCCGGATCAGGGTCATACCATGTTCAGAGCGGGTGACCAACAAGGCATCCAGTTCGAAACGAGCCACCAGCTCCAGGCCTTTTTTCACCAGATCCTGTTCGTCACGCACTTTGCCGACCACGGCTTCAAATTCGGACATATTCGGTGTCAGCAAGGTGGCCCCCCGATACTTCTCGAAATCGGTGCCCTTGGGATCGACCAGTACCGGAACTCCGGCGGCCCGGGCCAGGGTGATCATCTGCTGAACCGCCGCCAGTGCGCCCTTGCCATAATCGGAGAGGATGACTACATCGACGCGCGACAGGGCCGCCTGGGTTCTGGTCAGCAACGGCTCCGGATCCACGGCATGAAAACCTTCTTCAAAATCCAGACGCAACAGTTGCTGGTTACGGCTGAGGATCCGCAACTTGGTAATGGTCGGGAAGTTGGCCAGACGCACAAAATCAGTTTCAACACCGACCGATGTCAGCTTGTCGGCCAAGGCAGTCGCCGCCTCATCCTGACCGGTCAGACCTAATAAAATCGAGCTAGCCCCCAGTGCGGCAACGTTCAATGCCACGTTAGCGGCACCACCCGGGCGCTCCTCATTGTGTTCGACCTTGACCACCGGAACCGGGGCTTCGGGAGAAATGCGACCGGTGGGACCAGACCAATAGCGGTCCAGCATGACGTCGCCCACCACCAACACTCGGGCCTTTTCAAAATCAGGCAGCGTGATCTTCATAATCAGACTCTCACAGACAAAATCCTGCCGCAGTCTAGCACACAGACACCAGCGATTCGCCTGATGCAAGGCAAATCTGCTAACATGCAGGGCGTTTTCCACTCGCATCGCGGAGTATTTTGATGTCTTCAGCACCCACCGCTCGCCTGAGTCTGGCGATGTGTCATCCTCGTTATTGGCCTCTCTGGGCCGGGCTCGGCTTGCTCTGGTTATTGGTACAACTGCCTTATCGTTGGCAGATGGCGCTGGGACGCAAGCTCGGTCGGCTCTCGATGTTACTGCTCAAACGCCGGGTACAGATCGCCCGTCGCAATCTGCAGTTGGCGATGCCGGAGCTGGATGATGCCGCTCGCGAACGGTTGCTGGTCGCCAACTTCGAAAGTGTCGGTTGTGCCGTATTCGAAACCGGGATTGCCTGGTATTGGCCCGATCAGCGGCTGCGCCGCATCATGCACATCCAGGGCGATGAACATGTCCGGGAAGCCGTCGCCGGAGGCGAAGGCATGCTGCTGCTCTCTTGCCATTTCATGACCCTGGAACTCAATGCCCGGATGTTCGGTATCCTGCATCCCGGCGTGGGTGTCTATCGCCCCAACGATAATCCGGTGATGGAATATGCCCAAGTACGCGGCCGGACTCGCTCTAACAAGTGCTTGCTGGATCGGGGGGATATCAAGGGGATGATCAAAGCCCTGCGCAAGGGAGAGGCACTCTGGTATGCCCCGGATCATGACTATGGCCGCCACGCCAGCGTATTTGTCCCCTTCTTTGCCGTCGAGCAGAGCGCTACTATCACCGGCACAGCCACGCTGGCACGGGTCAAAAATGCTGTGGTGTTGCCCTGTTATACCCTGCGCCTACCCCAGGGTGGCTACAAGTTGGTGATCGGCGCGCCGTTGCAGAACTTCCCGACTGGTGACGACATAGCCGATGCCACCCGCAGTAATCAGGTGATTGAAGCCGCCGTCCGTCAAGCACCAGAGCAATATATGTGGCTGCATCGCCGCTTCAAGACCCGCCCCCGCAAAGAGGATCCATCCCTCTACTGAGGCCGACTGCCATAGGGCACCCAGCAAAAAGGCAATGTCGAC
>Ga0183099_1002107_pt1 | contig 10600 bp, 7 predicted proteins | sample Biomet1_FD_127788 | JGI IMG/M metagenome (GOLD analysis project Ga0183099, IMG submission 127788) | Microbial communities from bioreactor (seeded with anoxic lake sediment) at LBNL, California, USA - Biofuel metagenome 1 | ecosystem: Engineered > Bioreactor > Anaerobic > Unclassified ... | reverse complement strand
CACATTTTCTATTGTAGATACATTTACGCAACAACCTTGCGGTACATTCGGAAGTTCGGACGTGGCTCAGTCAATAGCAAACGGAATGAATGCTTCTGCGCAGCCTTTGCAACCAGGCGGACTTAGTTATTCACCATCAATATACTAAGATATGAACGACCAAAAAATAAAAACAATCTGCTTATTACTTATTGTTTCAATGCTTTCTTTGATGGCTATGATAATGAGTGGTTGCAAGGCTTCAAAGCCTATGGCAAGTGTTGTAACCGAAGTGCAATATGATTCGGTACTTATTGAAAAGCTTGTGCCGGTATATCTTTCTCCAGATAGTGCACGCATCCGCGCACTCCTGGAATGCGATAAAAACGGGAAGGTCTTTTTAAAGTGGTTCGATGCTGAACATTCAAAAAGGATAAACCTGCAGTTTAAGCTTGATAGCCTTGGTAACTTATTAGCTGATATAAAGACGAACCCAGACACAGTGTATATACCTGCAAATAACATAAAGGTTTCTAAGAATACAAGCTCAACGGAGATAGTCCCTTATGAGGTTGAAAAGAAGCTATCGTGGTTTCAGGTGTTCCTGCTGTGGAGTGGGGGTATAGCCTGGCTTATCTTTACAGGAATCTTTATAGGTTGGCTATGGAAGAAAGGGTACATAAGCAAAGTACTTAGTATTCTGAAAAAAGCCGTTTAATACAATTAGTTGAAATAAAAAAGCCTCTTTATAATAGAGGCTTTTTTATTCGGGTTATTATTTTAATTGAATTTAATGTTTACTTTTGTAACATAATTAACTAAAATTTTATTCCTATGAAAAAAGTATTATTATCACTATTGCTCATTATTGGCCTAGTATCGGTAATTCCTTTTTATTCTTGTGACAAAGAGGCAGAAGAGAAATGCTGTTGGTATTTTACGGTGAAGCAAGTAACCTCAATAAGCCCTTTTACTAGCGGATACCCTAAAACATCTTATTCAACGGTAAAACAGTGTGATCTTACTGAATCAGAAGCCGAAACAGTTATAAGTAAAATGACGAATGTTGCAACGTCATCCTCTGGAAAATATAATATTACGGTTTCTACTACCGTAACAAAAAGTAAAACCGAAACTACCGGAATTCGTGTTCCAACTGGATATTAATATATAGATCATATTATGAATAGATATAAAAGAGATCTTTATATAGCTGCGGTAGTTGTTCCTATCGTTATTGTGATATCAATTCTTTTAAAATATTTCAAATAATTCCATTTTTATTTTGACTTTTAAAATATTATACTCATATTTGCAAAAGCAAAACATCATTCTAATGAATGCCGAAGAGCTCGGTTAATGCTCTATCACTAAAGTAGGGCCTTTTTTGTGCTCTATTAACTTATTAAAATATAGGCGGCTGCCCTCTTTTCCAAATTACTTTCGCTTCGGCGTTCAAGTGATGATGTTTTGCGACACGGGAAATGGCAGCCGTTTTTTTTTCTGCCCAACGCAAAACATCATCACATTATGGAAAAACAAATTTTAAAAGCCGCAAAGCGGTCAACGAGTGTTGCAGTCACTAACTCAGCTAGCGTGTCCATCGCAAAAATTAAGCACATTATCTCTAGTGCAATTAATGAATTTCCAAACTCAAAAAAGAAAGTCCCTGTAACTATTACAAAAGGCGACAACTGGATATGCATTGCTTCCGTTATAGGGAATGAATGCATAACCATAAGTTTAACCGAACTAAAATAGTTATGTATGGAATCACAATTAAAAGAAGCTGATTTTAAACAAGAGGTGTTACAGCTTGTAAAAAGATTGCAGGAAGAAGAAGCCCAATCGTGGTGTGAAGAACTTGATGTTGTAATGGATAGAATTATTTTAATGTATGATGGCGAAGATGCTGCAGGTACATTGGATAGTTTAAAGACATTACAAGCTATAAAACGAATATTTAAACAATTCGCATATAACTAAGCAACGCCAATCACTCACTTCTTTTTTTAAAGTAAAAGTCCCCGTTAGTATTATACTTTCGGGGACTTCTTTTTGTCCTTTACCCACCTATATATACAAGGTAACTTCGCTGTATATCAACAACGCGAAGATATGATTACCGATGAAGTGATTAAGAAAGAGTTTATTACGAACGTGATATCAATGGGTATCCGTAAGATTTACCAGGAACAGGAACAAGTTGTTTCTGCGAATCTTAATATCATTACCGGTGATCTTCTGGATCATATAAAAATGGCGCCTTTCAGCTCTGAAAGCTTAGGTAATAAAACTATCTACTACATCCGGGTATTGCCTTACCTTCGATTCCTTGATATTAGATATAAACGAGGTAGCGACCGTATATCTAAGCACCAAAGGAAAAAACTTGCATTATATAACCGCGTTGTTTGGGGCGTTCTTTATGGCGAAACATTCCCCACTCTTGAATATGGATTCAGAGAAGATATAAGAAAATACATCAAAGGTCAGCTAGAGTCAGGGCTAGGAGTTAGCCAGGATGACCTTTCTTCTTTAATTGATTTTTAACTGAAACATATATCGTTATGGGAAAGCATCTATCAGAGGACGAAATAAAATATATAGTATCTGCGGAGACCGCAGAAGCACAGCAAAACATACACAAGCTTACTCAGGAGAATAAGTCCCTGGCTAAGGAAGAGCGAGCTCGCAAGAATCAGATGGTAGAGTTGGAAGCTCAGGGAAAGAAAAATACCCAGGAGTATAAAAACCTTGCTGCAGAAGCTAGTAACTATTCTGATAAGATAGGGGCTAATAAGAAAGCCATCTCAGAGCTTACCAGCAAGATGGATGTCAATGCTCTTTCAATGAATCAGCTGAAGAAGCGGGCAAAAGAACTGCAATCTCAGCTTGATGGAACAGTAGAAGCCCTAAATCCTAAGGAGTATTCCAATACTGCTGCAGAACTTGAAAAGGTTAAGTCACGAATGGGTGAACTAAGAGGAAATGGCAAAGCTGTTAATGAGGAGTTTGATTTAAACGCCTCCCTGATGTCTAAAATGAAAGCTGCTGCAGTGGCTTTCATCTCTGTGAAGCTTGTGGAATATCTGGGAGCAATAGGTATGAAAGCTTATGAAACAAGGAAGGAGTTTGCCAAATACGAGGCTATACTAACTCATACTTTAGGATCTCAGGAAAAATCACACACGGCAATGAAAATGTTGCAGCAAATAGCGAAGGATAGTCCTGGATCATTATCTGAATGGACAGAAGGATTCATTAAACTTGTAAATAGGGGGATAAACCCCACTAAAGCACAACTTATAAACATAGGAGATATAGCTTCAAATCTTGGTAAAAGTACAGATCAGTTTATTGAGGCACTGCTTGATAGTCTTAGTGGAGAAAATGAAAGATTGAAAGAGTTTGGTATTACTGCTAATAAAACCGGTGATACAACTAAGTATACATTTAAAGGAGTTACAACCGAGGTGCAAAACACCGATGCTGCAATCACGAAGTACATTTTATCACTAGGTAACTTAAAAGGCGTGCAAGGAAGTATGGCCATTCAAATGAATCAGCTTGAAGGAATGGAGAGTAACTTCGGTGATACAATGGATAGCTTATTTAACAAAATAGGTAAACGCCTGGAACCTTTTTTCAAATCAATTCTTTCCTCTTCCTCTAAGTTTATACAGGATCTTGGAGATGCTGTTGAACCTATAACAGATCAGTTTAGTGATCAGTTTGATAAAGTAGTAGAACTGGAAGGTTCTCTTTCTCCGCTTGCTGAACGATATGATGAACTTACGAGCAAGGGAAATCTAACAAAACAAGAGCATATAGAACTTAATGCAGTGATTAATAGTATTGCTTCAGCGGTTCCTTCTGCCATAACCGCTTGGGATAAATACGGCAACGCAATAGGTATAAGCACCGGCAAAGTCTATGAATTTATTAATGCTGAAAAAGCGCGTTTAAGATGGGTGTGGAAAGCTGACATAGCAAAACTTCAAGAGCAAAAGAGAAATATTCAGAAAGAGCTGACTGATGATAAAATAAACAAATATGTTTATCCTAATATAGTAGAACATGCCGGTTCCTATGGACAAACATCTACTTATAGAAAACGTACTGCTGAGGAAGAAGCAGAACTAAATAAACGTATATCTCAGAATAGTGCCGACCTTGCCGGTATTGATGCTCAGTTAGCAAAGCTAACAGGTGACGATATTGACCGTATAGTAAAAAGACAGGTGACGGAGAATAAAGCTCAAACTAAAGCTCGTAATGAATTTATGAGTATGAATAAAGCCAAACTGTCAGCCTGGCTTAAAGATGAAAAGAATGCTGCAAGTAAGTATAAGGATATTGCGCAGGAAGTTTACAACAGCCAGTTTGGCGGTAGCCCAAGAGGGGGTAAAGGAAAAAAAGATAAAACTGACTATAATGCTATTGCATTGAAAAATATGGATACTCTTCATGAGGAGCAATTAAATAAAATCAAGCTTCTGGGTGCTGAGAAGGAGCAAACAGAGGATGAGATAAACAAATTAATTATTAAAAGTGATATATCCTATTATTCCCAAAGAATATCGAAACTTGAATCATTCATAAAAACGACAAAGGATAAAAAGAAAAAGGCTGCTTATGAAAATGAGGTGGTTAACCTAAAAACAAAGCAGATAAACGATGAGGTAACGCTTGAAAAACAAAAGGTATCCAACCTTGAAAAGATACGCCAGGATGATCTTTCTGATCAGGATAAAATATATAAAGCGAATCAGGCTTCTCTTGAAAATAGTTTGGCAGAAAAGAAGATTACGAAAGATCAGTACGACATGATGACGTTATCTCTTGATGTGGCGAATACAGAGAATCGCCTTCAAGTTGAAAAGCAATATCTTAATGATGTTAATAGCCTGGAGCTTAAAAACGGAGCAATCAAAGCGGATGCTGTTGACAAAGCAAACGAAGCTGTTATGTCTGCTGATCTTGCTAATGCAAAGGCTCGTTCTGCTCAGCAACAAAAGATTAATGATTTAGTAAAAGACTTTAAGAGTGAGTTTAAATTGACCACTGTAGGTGAAGATCTTGCTATGCAGATGAAGGTACTAGATTCTCGTTATCAGGCAAGTAAAGAAGCTGCGATAAAAGCTCATCTTGATACGGCCGAACTGGATAAGTCTTATGCACAAGCAAAAGAAAATCTTACCCAGGAAAGCGAAAGTAAGATTAACCAGGTGCGTAATCAGTACGGACTACTAAATCAGAAGCAACAGTTTGATTTGGAGCTTCAGCAATTAAAGCAGCATCTGAATGATCAGACACTTACTCAGGAGGAATACGAGAAGGCTGTTCAAAATCTGAAACGAGATTCATACAAGAAACAGTTTGATTATTATAGCGGTCTGTTCTCTGGCGCTATTAATGCTTTGCAGCAATCAGAAATGGATAACGTAGATGCAAAATATGACGCTGAAATAGAAGCTGCAAAAGGAAATAGTGAAGAGGTTGAGAGACTCGAAAATGAAAAAGCTCAGAAAAAGCTTGATATTGAAAAGAAGTATGCAGATGTAAACTTTGCTGTAAAAGCTTCCCAAATTATAGCCGACACTGCCGTTAGTATTATGAAAGCACTTGGAGAACTTGGGCCTATTGCCGGACCTATTGCAGCTGCAATGATGGGGGTAACCGGGGCTGCTCAGTTAGCCAGCGCAAATGCCGAGCGTGAAAAAGTGAAGAACATGACTTTAGCCGGAACTTCTTCTTCCTCATCGTCTAGTACTGTTATTGCATCCGGAAGAGAGAATGGTGGATCCATAGATATTGTAAGAGCTCAGGATGGAAAGTTATTCCCGGGAGCTTCTTATGATCCCAATGCCAGAGGGTATATTGATAAGCCAACAGTTATAGTGGGTGAAGGTCCTCGCGGGCAGAGCCGTGAATGGGTAGCCAGCAATGCTGCTTTGGCAAATCCTACTGTGGCTCCGTTGATAGATATTATTGATAAATCTCAGCGTGCAGGTACTATCAGAACGCTAGACCTTAACGGAGTGATCAGGGCGAAAGCTGCCGGATATGATAAAGGTGGATACATTGACAACTCCGTTTCAGGAAACAATACTCCTATAATTAATTCAGGTAGTAATATCCCAGTTGCATTAATTGAAAAACTAACAACTGTATTATCTTCTCTTGATAATAATGGCATTACTGCAGGGGTGTATTTAACAGAGCTTGAGCGAAAACAGGCTTTACGTGATAAGTCAAAGAGTATAGGTTCAAAAAGATAAATAAATGAAAATAATAAATAACGATTCGGGCATGGCTTATCAGCTTTTACCGGATACAGTACTTGATTGTGAACGAACCAATCCTTTCTTTAATGAACAGGGTGAGCAGTGTTATCCTGTTTCTCTGCCATATACAGATCAAAACAGAAAGCTCCTTTTGTTTCCCGATCAGCTCAGCAATAAAAATAAAGCACCTCAACGCATATCTGCCACAATAGAGGACGGAAGTTATCACATGCCATGCCGGCAAGCTGTTCTTGGAGTCTCACAAAAAAAGGAAATATCTACATCCTTCTATATGAACGAGGGGGCATTCTATTCTATGATGGACGATATTACTTTGAATGAGATCTTTGGAGAAGAAACTATTCCTGGCGTTACTACTGTTGAACAAGCTCTTACTTTTTGTAAGTCATTGGTAAATGGATCTAATCCTAATTTTGCTATCTTCCCTGTGCTTATTGATGGAGATGATTCAACAAAAAAGGATTATAAATACGTGAATAGGTACGGACAATGGTATAACACCGCCACTCATCTTGATGATGATTGGTCCGACTGGGTAGACTCAATGCATGAAGGTGTGTTTTATTATTCGGTGGCTCATGACGTAATTGTCGGGGATAAAACTACTACCTATCCGGTAGGTTATTATATTACTCCATTTATCCGAGCCAATTATTTATTAAAGCGGGTATTTCAATACCTAGGATACAGCTTGAATGATAACTTCTTTACGCTGACAAAGCCTTTTACTGATATGGTTTTTATCAATAACGTAGCTGATACTATTATTAATGGAACCATTAAACTGGCTGATCTTGTTCCGGATATTACTTGCTCTGAACTGCTTGAGATATTCAGGAAGAAGTTTCATTGCGAATTTATCCCGGATGAAGTTAATAAGAAAATGGATATCATATTATTTGATGCAGAGGTCTCAGCTGAGCCATTGATAGATTTATCTTCCAGAATAACTGATCCTATTAATATTGAGTTTCCATCTGAGCACAAACAGTTAACGTTAAAATCGGCAGAGCATGTTACGGATAGAAATGCCATTGAAGAATATGATAATATATCTATATTAAAAGATAAAATTCCGACTGCTCTATTTAATAAAGTAAATGGTCAGTATTTTACTACTTTCTTAGAAAATGGATATATCAGATATAAAAAAGTAGCAACATCGTTTGTTGCATACGGAACAAACGAAAAATTGACTAAAGAAGAAATATCCGTGCCAGACAGGTTACCTATACTTACTCTCCCAATAGCGTCAGAGGCTGCGAGTTCAGTTGGATCTAAGTTTTTCACAGAACTTCTATATATAGGCCCTGGAATATTTCTTCACTCAACTATTATAGATAATAAAACTGGAACTTCTACAGATGGTAGTTCTGACTCGGAAGTAAAACAGGCTGCAATATTAGCTTTCTATTATTATTATTCAGATAGAAAAATGCCAAGAGGTACAATCACCAACTATATGGCTAAAGATACGAACACAGCTGAAAAGCTTTTTGATTATTCTTTGTGCTATACAGGCCCGGATGGGATATATGAAAAGTTTTATCGTAGTTATGACTTACTGCTGCGGAACTCCCTTAATCCAATTAAAGCAAAGTTTCTGCTGGATAATCTGCAAAAGAATAATATACCTTCTCATAAACTTATACTACTTCACGGACAAAAACTATTTATTAAGAATCTGAAGTATACGATTGGTGGAAAGAATGAACCTCAGGAATCGGAGCTATATACAACTAAATTATATGAACCGATATCCTCGCCAAAACTGTTTAGTGAACTCTTTCAGATAATAATCTGATGTCTGTTGTCCTTTAACTCATCCCCTAAAATAAATAAATTCGCAATAAATAATTAGGCACATGACAATTATAGATCAACCACTTTCTTTATCCTTGCTCGGAAACATCAAGTCTTTCAGAATTGGTACTACTGAGAAGATAGCCTTCTTACTAAAGAAAGGTGCAAGCACCATCTTGGATCAGACCTACGACCCCGGCACTTCCGGAGTTGTGGAAATTGACGTGAAAGATATCATAACCGGTTATCTGTCATATGATTTCAGACAAACAAGTGATCCATATATTCAGGATAACATTGTGTCTGACTTCACCGCAACTATATCCGGTACCGACATCACCTTCCGGGTGATCCGCTCCGGAGTAGATGCTTTGGCCGATACTCCTGCCAACTTTTTGAAAGCAAACTTCCTCACTTGGCAACCAAATATTAAGCCGGTTACATACTCACAACCGGAGCTTCTAAGTTACTACGCAGTAATAGGTTGCATTGCTAAACTAAAAGCAAAGATGCAGGATAACAGCGAGCAGATAATAACCATACAGAGTATGAATGCAGGGAATGCTTATACCATACCTGCTCAGTATGCAGCCATTTCTGCCAAGCTTAATAATGCCCTTCCGCTATACTATGATATCTACATAGAAGATGGAAGCGGTAACCGATTAACTTATATTCAGCGTTACTATCCCACTGCTGCACTAAGTGAACAGGAACAATGGGTTCTATTTGAAAACAGCTTAGGAGGGCTTGACTGTTTCCGCGCTTATGGTCAGGAAGAGCTTACCGGAGAACATACGCATAACATTGCTGAGATAGATGAAGTGGCAGAAGAGTATCGCGTAGACACGGAACGTAAACATAAGAAGAACACCGGGTATCTTAACGAGTACGACAGGAAATGGTTGCTTGACTTCTTCCCTTCTACAAAGAAATATATCTATACAGGAAGTTCCGTTCGTGTAATTGTCGTAACGGAAAGTAATGTGACTTACACGGATAAGGAACTTCCTTCTAACTTTGATTTTACATACAAGTATGCGAACGCAACACCATATCTAAATATTGCGAGAGATCAGAACATTCCGGATGAACTTAACATCACTCTTCCGGATGCGAGTTCTTTTACTTTGCCCCCTCGTCTATCTGATTTTGAACGTTTGTTCCTTGACGAGGGGGCTTTATTTCCAATTCAATCGCCTTACGCTGAGAAGTGGGCTACTACCACTGCGGGTTCGCTGGCTGAGTTCTTTAAGACATATATTGGAAATAATGCATCACCTGGTTCTGGCGATGTAGGACATACACATACAAATAAAGCCTTGCTGGATGTTCTTTCTTTTGTGGATGGATATTTGAAAGTTAATGGTGATAAGATCAAGGCTAGTTATGCTGATAAAGCTGGAAGTGTAGACGGATTGGACAATCAGTTTATTTCAAAGGTTAATAAAGATACAGCAAAAGAACAAATCGCATTTGAAAAAGGCTTAATTTCAGATGAAATTATAAGCACTTTTTTTACATCAGGCCGATTAGGAACAGGCCTTAAAATATGGGTTGACGAATCTGGGAAAACACATGCTGAGTTCGATGAAGTTCTTGTTCGTGATGAATTTGTAGCTAATAAACTCACAATAGCCGATGTCACAAGTGTGGGCGGGCAGATACTTATTACATTAGCTAATATGAATTGCTACAAGGTAGAAGAATTAGCTGATATCTATAGATGCTACTTTAAAACAGATAACGGAACAATTAGCAATCGTTTCGTTGTAGGCGATCAGGCTATTTGTCGAACTTTTAATAGCACTGGACAAAAATATTATTGGAGATTAGTGACTGCAATAGGATTAGATTATATAGACCTAAGTAAAACAGACTGTGACGGTACGAGTATTCCGGCTGGGGGAGACGAAATTATACAGTTCGGAAATAAGACAGATACAAGTCGACAAAATGCTATTCTAATAAGTGCTTACGGCGATGGCCCTGCAATTAAGCAATATGCGGGTATTAAATCTTATTATTTTGTTGATTGCGAGAAAACCGTTATTTCTGATAAATATAATAAGTTTACTGGAGATTTTTACTTAGAAACAGGCGAATCAATTGCTACATTATTAAAGATCCAGGAGGGGTTAATTTATTCTGAGATTTCATCTATTAGAAAAGAAGTTTCAGCAAAAGATAACTTGCTAAAAAATGCTAGCTTCACGACTGATACACTATATTGGTTAGCTATTAATGAGATAAAGCTATTCACTGTTGGAGGAAAACTTCTTTCTTTTAACAAGAACTTTTACGGCAACAAAAACCGAACTCTTAAAGTTGTTCAGGATGGTTCACGACTCACCATAAGAGTGAAGAACATCGGAATTAAACAGCTAAACGATAATATAGCTAAGCCCGCTAAAGTCTTGTTGGCTGACGGAACAACTGGTAATCCAAACTTCTACGTCTCTTTTCAATATAAGTGCACTTTAGCTGGGACCTTAAAAATAGGCTTT
>Ga0183099_1002106_pt1 | contig 10601 bp, 12 predicted proteins | sample Biomet1_FD_127788 | JGI IMG/M metagenome (GOLD analysis project Ga0183099, IMG submission 127788) | Microbial communities from bioreactor (seeded with anoxic lake sediment) at LBNL, California, USA - Biofuel metagenome 1 | ecosystem: Engineered > Bioreactor > Anaerobic > Unclassified ... | reverse complement strand
ACGTTGGTTTTTATCACCGCCGACCACGGCCACCGGGCAGTCGGCTATGTCAAGGTCAGCGATTACCCGGCACTGGCAGCTATGTGTAGGAGAGCCGCCGATGGATCTCCCGTATTGACGCAGCCTGCCAGTCTTTTTGCGAAACTGTAACGGATACGTTGGTTTTTATCACCGCCGACCACGGCCACCGGGCAGTCGGCTATGTCAAGGTCAGCGATTACCCGGCACTGGCAGCTATGTGTCTGCGTCCGACGGCCATCGAGCCAAGGGCAGCTGCGTTCTTTGTCCGGCCGGAGGCTTTGCGGCTCTTCCCGGCGGCATTTTACGACGCCTTTGGCCGGGACGATTTTTTGTTGCTGACCAAGACGGAAGTGCTAGAAAAAAAGCTTTTTGGCTTTGGGCGGCTTCACCCGGATCTTAACGCCATGCTGGGTGATTATATCGCCGTCGCCGTCGCCGATAAGTGCATCATCTGGGATGAACGCTCCAGACAGTTTGCCTCCCATCATGCGGGCCTGACCCGCAGCGAAATGCGTGTGCCGCTCATCGCAGTGTCGAAGTAATTCCGGCGATTCCGTCAAAAAATGGTGCCTCCCATTCTGGACGGCACCATTTTGATATACTTTTCGCTGGTTACTTCTGCACAATGATCACGATCGCCGCCACGACGAGAACGGCTGCTGCCATGAACAATATCTTTGACTGCTGGGGCTTTTTCACCCGGAAGTCTATCACAAACAGCGCAGCAATGATCAGCATCCAGATTTCAAATCCCATCACGAACCTGCTGCCCAGAAGCTGTCGAGAAACGTAGTAAGCCGGCACCAGCCACGAGGACGCAGTGACGGGCATGCCCTGATATAAAGTCCGGTTTTCACTGGTCATCTCCTGGCGTTTCTGCTCCATGACGTTAAAAAAGCCCAGCCGGATGACCGCGCACAGTACATACCCGGCCAGCACGGCTGTACCGAACACGCCGTCCACGCCCAGTTCCATGGCGATGACCGCCGGCAGTACGCCGAAACATACGAGGTCGCACAGAGAATCGATCTGAATGCCAAAGGTCTTGGCATCCTCGGAGCGCTTGGTGGCACGGGCGATCTTGCCGTCAAACATATCGCATACGCCGCATAACATTAGGCAGGCGACGGCTACGTTCATATTGCCGCCGGCGGCCAGATTTATACCCACCACGGCCAATACGAGGCTTATATAGGTTAAAATCACAGAGACATTATAGAAACCCAGCATGTTTTTCACCCCGAACGAGTGGATTATAACATATTTTTTCAGACGTGACAACGTCTTGCCGGTGTGCTATACTTTTTATAGTTTGTTTGGAGGTGTTGAGGCGTGAAAAAGAAAAATAAGACAAATCCCTTTTTGCTCCTGCTGGCCGCTGTCATCTGGGGTACAGCGTTTGTCGCCCAAAAAGAAACCGTTCTGGGCAGCTTCACCTATAACGGCATCCGCAGCCTCGTGGGAGGCATAGTGCTCCTGCCCGCCATCGCCTTTCTGGACAAGCTGCGCGCGAAAGACAGCACTTTCAGCAAGGGTACGAAAAAGAATATTTTCTTGGGTGGCATCGCCTGCGGCGTCGTGCTCTTCATCGCCTCTAATCTTCAGCAATATGGCATCGGCCTGCAGGACGACAGCACAAATGTGGGAAAAGCAGGATTTATTACTGCCTGTTACTGCGCATTCGTTCCTGTACTGAGCGTTGTTTTTCTAAAAAGGCGCCAGCCACCGATGGTCTGGGTAGGTGCGGCAGTCGCTGTGGTCGGTTTTTTCTTCCTATGCCTGATGGACGGCATCACAACCGGACTTGGCTTTAGTCTGGGACTGTCGGATCTGCTGCTGCTGCTGTGCTCGGTGATGTTCGCCGTCCACATTCTGGTCTGCGATCACTTTACCGCGGTGGCGGACGGTGTGCGCCTGAGCTGCATTCAGTTCTTTACCTGCGGTGTTTTGAGCTGTATTGCCATGTTCATTGTCGATAAGCCCACCATGTCGGCTATTCTTGGCGATTGGTTCGTCATCCTCTACGCCGGCATCCTCAGCTGCGGCGTGGCCTACACGCTCCAGATTGTCGGCCAAAAGGGCGTGAACCCCGCCATCGCATCACTGATCCTGTCATTGGAAAGCGTATTCTCCGTTCTGTCAGGATTTGTGTTTGAGCACGGTGCGCTCACAGGGTGGGAACTTTTTGGCTGCATATTGGTGTTCGGTGCGGTATTGCTGGTAAATTTGGCTCCGCAAAAGGAGGGGGTACATTAAATGGACGATTGGCGCGACAAACATTACTCCTATTATCAAAACACCGCCTGCGAATGTTTCCCCTGTCACAAGGGCGCGGACCCGGACGACTTCAATTGTCTGTTCTGCTGGTGTCCGCTGTACGCCTTGGGTGACCGCTGCGGCGGAAATTTCCACTATACGGAAAGCGGCGTGAAGGACTGTTCTGATTGCATGCTGCCCCACAGGCGCGCAAGTTATGGCTACATCATCAAAAAATTTTCCGAGATCGAAAAACTGGCGCATAAAAAATAATTTAAAATAATTTTGAACCGGCCTATGAGCCGGTTCTTTTTTCGCATATTTATTTCACTTTCGCGCATACTACCCCAGAACAAGTCAAAAAGGGGGATGATCCTATGGTCATCGACACGATAGCTCTTATCCTCGTTATCATCGGCGGCATCAACTGGGGCAGCGTGGGCCTGTTTAATATCGATCTCGTAGCGTGGTTGTTTGGCGGTCAGACCGCTGTAGTCTCGCGGGTAATTTACACGCTGGTCGGTCTTGGGGCACTGTGGTGCATTTCGCTTCTGTTCCGCTCCCGGGACGAGGCCGACGAGGAAGCATAATCACCGGTGCAATTCGCACCGGTTACATATTTCGCGTGCTTTTTTCCTATTCCTTGTATATAGTTTCTCTGATGAACTCTATATATGGGGGGATTTCCATGTCTGCCCTAAAGCAAAAAGCACGCCGGCAGGTCTCCGGAATCCTGCTGTTGCCCGTAGAAGATATTGTTCCGAACGCCCTGCAGCCCCGGCAGCTTTTCGACACAGACGCGCTGCAGGAACTTGCAGACAGCATCGGGCGCTACGGTGTTCTCTCACCGCTGACGGTGAGGCCGTCTGGATCGAAGTGGGAACTTGTTGCGGGAGAACGGCGGTTGCGGGCAGCAAAACTCGCGGGCCTGCAGGAAGTACCCTGCATTTCTTTGGATGTAGGCGATGCAGAATCCGGCGTCATCGCCCTGGTGGAAAACCTTCAGCGGCGGGATCTGGACTACATAGAAGAAGCAAGGGGTATCGCGCGGCTCATTGAATCATTTGGCCTCAGTCAAGAAGAAGTTGCGCAGCGGCTGGGAAAAAGTCAGTCTTCGGTAGCCAATAAGTTGCGGCTATTGCACCTTCCGCCGGACGTGCAGGACGGGCTTTTGGAGGCCGGCCTCACCGAGCGGCACGGGCGGGCGCTGCTGCGCCTTGGGGATGACGATGAGCGCCGTGAGGCTCTTCATTACATCGCACAGCATGACCTGACGGTGGCCGCGGCTGATCGTTACATCGACAGGCTTCTTCAGGAAAAGGAACAGGTCGGCAATACGGGCCGCACGCTTTTTGTCCTAAAAGATGTGCGGATTTTCATGAATACCCTGCTGCACGCGGTGGACATCATGCGCCAGGGCGGCGTGAATGTGGACGTCCACCGCTTGCAGTCTTCGGATGAGGTGACCGTGACCATTAGCATCCGGCGGTAGTTTCTGTCCTCTTGTATACCATCCGGAATTGGTGTAAAATACCTTCCGTTATGGGAAAAAAACAGACAACAAAAGCTTTACTTGCGGCTCTTTCCGCTTATTTTCTCTGGGGGTTTTCTTTTCTGTTCTCCCGCTTGGGTCTAGATCAGGTACAGCCTTTCGTATTGCTGGCTCACCGTTTCACGGTGGCGACGGCGCTGATGGGCCTGCTGCTTCTGACAGGCGTCATCCGGATTCATTTGCGGGAGAAAAAGTTACTGCCGCTGCTGGTGATGGGCTTTTTTGAGCCCGTCTTATATTTTGTCGGGGAAACTTATGGAATCTTGTATACCACTACCGCCTTTTCCGGTGTGATGATCGCCACCGCCCCTGTCTTTATGCTCATTGCGTCGGCTGTTTTTCTGCAGGAAAAAGCCACCCGCAGTCAGGTTCTCTGGTCTTTGGTATCCATCGCGGGCGTAGCGGTTATTGCCGTGCAAAGCTCCAATGAAGGCTCGATAACGCTCAAAGGCGTCGCTTTTTTGACGTTGGCAGTTTTTACTGCGGTGGCGTTTACGATCATCAGCCGGAAGCTTTCCGGACAGTTTTCCGCTTTTGAGCGCACATTCGTGTGCATGGCGGAGGGCGCGTCGGTGTACTGGATTCTGGGGGCCATGCAATGCCGCGGCGATCTGTCCCAGTTGATTGCTCCCCTAGCAAACGGACAGTACTGGATCAGTTTATTCTACCTCGGCGGTATCTCCAGCGTCGTATGCTATCTGTTTATCAACTACGCTTTCAGTTACGTATCTGTCAACCGCACTGCGGCGGGTACGAATCTCACCACCGTCATCTCTATCCTGGCGGGCGTTTTGTTCCTGCATGAGCCGTTTTCCTGGATTTCCTTCGTATGCAGTGCCGTAATCCTTATGGGCATCTACGGTGTGCAAAAATCTTCGTCTGTACAGGAAAAGGTGATGCACGGATAAACACAGCATTTTTGAGACTATTTTGCCTAAGAAGAAACGGCGGGGTAACCCCCCCGTTTCTTCTTTTTGGGCACAATAAGACCGTAATTGACACAACTTTTCGTTAATGGTAAAATCGCTTCATTATGAATACCGGCATGCCGTTTTGAAAGAAGGATCTAAACCATGGCACAATTCAAAGGAAGCAGCGGCTATGTCGCCTCGGAGGAACTTCTGCGCAGCGTCAACATCGCGATGGCATTGCAAAAGCCCCTGCTCGTCAAGGGAGAACCCGGCACGGGCAAGACCATGCTGGCGGAGGCAGTGGCCGAGAGTCTGAATATGGAGCTTCTTGTATGGAGCATCAAATCCACCGCCAAGGCCCAGGAAGGTCTGTACGTCTATGACACCGTACAACGCCTGTACGACAGCCAATTTGGCGCGGATGTATCGGACATCGGCAAGTATATCAAGCTCGGTAAGCTGGGTGAGGCGTTTGAAAAGCAAACGCAGTGCGTGTTGCTCATCGACGAGATCGACAAGGCCGACATTGAGTTCCCGAACGACCTTTTGTGGGAGCTCGACAAGATGGAATTTTACATCCCGGAGACGAAAAAGATTGTAAAGGCCAAGGTCCGCCCGGTGGTCATCATCACTTCCAACGCGGAAAAGGAGCTGCCGGACGCCTTTCTGCGCCGGTGCATATTCCACTATATCGATTTTCCCGACGCGCAGATGATGGAGCGCATCGTGCGCGCGCACTTCGAAAATCTCGACGACAAGCTGCTGGCGCAGTCGCTGGAGGCTTTCTATATGATCCGCGGCATCCACGGCATCCAGAAAAAGCCCTCCACCTCAGAGCTGATCGACTGGATTCAGGCACTGCAGATCGGCGGCATCCCGGCTTCAAAGATCACGTCGCAGCTTCCGTTTGCCGGCGTGCTGCTCAAGAAGAATGAAGATATGGAAACGCTCGAACGAAGCAAAAGCCAAGCAAAGCATTGGTGAGTTATGTTCATAGATTTTTTCTATCTTCTGCGCACGCGCGGCCTGAACGTCTCCCTGGAAGAATGGCAGACGCTAATGAAAGGTCTTGAGCTAGGGTTGCACCGGTCTTCCCTGATGGGGTTTTACTGGCTCGCGAGGTCCGTTCTGATCCACACGGAAGCGGATTTCGATAAATTTGACCAATGTTTTTTAGAATATTTCAAGGGCGTCAAGACCTTCGACAAGATTCCAAAAGAATTGGAGGACTGGCTTAATTCGCCGCGGGAGCCTGTTAATCTTGATCCGGAAAAGCTCAAATCTATGGGCCTCGACATTGACGAGATCCGCCGCATGTTTGAAGAGCGCCTAAAACAGCAGTACGAGCGCCATGACGGCGGCAGTCACTGGATCGGCACCGGCGGCACGTCGCCCTTCGGCAACAACGGCTACTACCCCGGCGGCATCCGGGTCGGCGGCGAGGGACGGAACGGCAGTGCCCTGCAGGTGGCCGGCGAGCGGCATTTCCGCGATTTCCGAGAGGACACGGTATTGCAGACCCGTCAGTTCCAGATGGCATTCCGCAGGCTCCGGCAGTTTTCTACGCAAGAAGACGGACCGAAAGATGAGCTGCAGCTGGACGACACCATCCGGGAAACCGGCGACAACGCGGGCAATTTGAAGCTCGTTTTCGGCCGACCGCGCCGTAATACCGTCAAGCTATTGCTGCTGTTCGACTCCGGCGGCAGCATGTGGGAATTTGCAAAACTATGCGCAAGTCTGTTTCAGGCGGTCTCCAGGCAGTCCAGGTTCAAAGACTTGAAAACATACTATTTTCACAACTGTTTCTACGACCTTTTGTATACAACGCCCGGTTGCTCCCACGCGGACAGTCTCTCCACGGAGTGGGTACTGCAGAACCTGCACGAGGATTACAAAGTCATCGTCGTAGGGGACGCCTCCATGGCTCCGTATGAGTTGTTGAGTCCCGGCGGCTGCTTGGATTACTACTCCTATAACAAAGAACCCGGCATCAACTGGATCGGGCGATTCACCGGCCGCTACAGCAAGATGATCTGGCTCAACCCTCTCGAGCCGTCTTACTGGGATGCCGGCTACGGCAGCGAAACCATCCGTCTCATCAAATCCAGGGTTCCCATGTACCCCCTGACAGTGCAGGGCCTGCAGGATGGGCTGAAAATTCTGGTCTCTGCGCGGTAACGCCGCCATAGGATTAACCTGTGGCGGTGTATTTTATGTTTGTCATCCAAATTGCTTCTCCCTTTTTATGGTCGTGGCCCCTGCCGCTGCTGTTGGCAGGGGCCGGTTTTTATTTGGGCGGCCGGTATGGCTGGCCTCAGCTGCACCCCCGGCTCTGCTGGCGGGAGACCTTCGGGACAAAAAGTAAGCGGCTTAGCGGCGTAACCCCTCTGCAAAGCCTGTGCACAAGCCTTTCAGCAACCATTGGCACCGGAAACATCGTGGGCGTGGCTATTGCCGTCACGGCCGGCGGGCCCGGGGCGGTGTTTTGGATGTGGGTATCGGCGCTGCTCGGCATGGGAACGATTTATGCCGAAAACATTTTGGGTGTGCGGTATAAGCGGAAGAACTGCGGCGGGCCAATGTACTACCTGCGCAGCGGCCTCGGCGGCAAAGCGGGGCAAGTGCTGGCCGGCATATACGCCGGTGCGGTGCTGGCCTCCGCATTGGGCATGGGCAGCATGGTGCAGGCGGGCGCCATCGCCTCCGCCGCAGAGGCCCTATGCGGCGCTCCGAGCTTCATAACCGGTATATTGCTGGCAGCCCTGACGGGCTTTGCCGTGTCCGGCGGGCTGAAACGGGTAGCGCACTTGAGCGAAAAGCTCCTGCCTATCATGGCGGGACTGTACATCCTCGGAAGTCTCGTCCTGCTTGCCCTGTACGTCAGGGCCCTGCCGAGCGTATTTTCCTCCATCGTACGGGATGCGTTTTCCATGCGCTCATTTTCCGGCGGCCTTGCCGGCAGCGTAATGTCCTGGGGCTTTCGACGGGGCATATTCTCGAACGAGGCGGGCCTCGGTACATCCACAATGGTACTGTCTGCGGCAGAAGACGTGACGGAGACAGCCGCGGGTTCGTGGGGCGTTATACAGGTTTTTGCAGACACTCTTGTCGTGTGCACCTGTACGGCGCTGTGCGTGCTGGTGACCGGCGCGCCGGACGCCGCCTCTGCTTTCGGCGGCGTCTTCGGTACGGCAGGCGAAGCGTTTGTGAGCGTATGCCTTATTTTGTTCGCCCTGACGACGGTGCTGGGCTGCAGCGTTTACGGCGAGCGGGCCGTCGGGTATCTATTCGGGCGAGGAACGGGCTTGTATCGGGTGGCGTATACTGTGGCGGTGTTTGTCGGTTCGCTGGCGGACGTATGGCTTGCGTGGGCCATGGCCGACGCGGTCAACGCTGTGCTGGCTCTGTCGAACCTGACGGGTGTGCTGCTGCTGACAAAAAAGAGACGGTTTTCCCGTCTCCGAAAAAAAATATAATGATTATTTCATTTCGCTTAGCGCTACGGCCGTTCTCGCCGCGAGCCGGGCATTGTTCAATACCAGCTGGATGTTGGCTTCCAGGCTCTCTCCGCCGGTGAGTTCCTTGACCCTCGCCAACAAAAACGGCGTAAGGGCCTTCCCTTTGACACCCTGCTCCTCGCTCTCGGCGACGGCGCGGTCGATGGCGCGGTTGATGACCTCCGGCGGCATGGAATACGCCTCGGGAATGGGATTTGTGCACAGCATTCCGCCCGGATAGCACAGATCGCGCTGGGCCCGGAAGGCTGCGGCCAGCTCTTTGGGCGTGTCGGCCCGAAAATCCACGCCAAAGCCGGACGTGCGGGTATAGAAAGCCGGCAGCTCGTCGGTCTGATAGCCGCACACGGCGACGCCCTTTGTCTCCAGGTATTCGAGCGTCAGCCCCAGGTCGAGAATGGATTTTGCACCGGCGCAGACAACCAGCACCGGCGTGCGCGCCAGTTCCTCCAGGTCGGCTGAGATGTCCATGGTGGTCTGTGCGCCGCGGTGCACGCCGCCGATGCCACCGGTAGCGAACACCTCGATGCCTGCCAGCGCCGAAATGATCATCGTTGCGGCGACAGTGGTCGCCCCATCGCTTCCCTTAGCGCACAGCACAGGCAGGTCACGGCGGCTTGCCTTTGTCACCGCCCGGCCTTTCTTGCCCAGATATTCGATCTGCTCCGGCTCCAGCCCCGCCTTGAGATGGCCGCCGATGACGGCAATGGTGGCGGGTACGGCACCGTTTTGGCGGATCTCCTTCTCTACGGCCAGCGCCGTCTCTACGTTCCGCGGATACGGCATCCCGTGCGAAATAATGGTGCTTTCCAGCGCCACCACCGGCCAGCCGGCAGCCAGCGCTTCGGCTACCTCGGGTTTTATATCCAAATAGGGATTCATAGTTGACTCTCCTTGCACTTTTTCATAAAATAAGGCTGTTTGGTAATTATTTTTTGTACGACACCGCGAAAAACAGCATCAAGCTGAACAGTACCTGCATGCCCAGGATAACGGGCAGCCCCACGGAAAATTGGGGTTTGTGCGTTTTATGTCGGAACAGAAGCATGCCTGCGATGGCGCCGATGCTTCCGCCGGCGACGGCCGCCGTCAGCAGCACCGCCTCCGGTATGCGTTCCCGGTGAACCTTCGCACGGTGTTTATCCGAACCCATCATAATAAACGCGGCGAGGTTGATAAGTTCCAAATAAAGCAATAAAATATAAAAACCATCCATAGCATCATGGATTATAACCCAGAAAGGCAAACAATGCAAACACGAAAGCTGTATTACGAAAACGCCTATACCAAGCAGTTCGAGGCTAGGGTTCTTTCCTGCCAGCAAGCAACCGGCGGCTGGGCCGTTACGCTTGACGCCACAGCCTTTTTCCCGGAGGAAGGCGGTCAGAGGGCGGACACAGGCACGCTGGGCGGCGCGAAGGTGCTGGATGTGCAGGAGCGGAATGGTGTCGTGATTCATCAAACGGACGCGCCGCAGCCCGCAGGTGAGACAGTCGAAGGTGTGCTCGACTGGGAAGCTCGTTTTCGTAAAATGCAGGATCACAGCGGCGAGCATATCGTCTCCGGCCTCGTCCATGCCCGCTTCGGTTACGACAATGTGGGTTTTCACTTGGGGTCCGACGGCATGACGATTGATTTTAACGGAGAACTGACCAGACAGCAGCTCAACGAGATTGAAGACGCCGCAAACGCCGTCGTCTGGGCGGACAAGCCTATCGTCGCCGGCTTTCCCTCCGCGGATGACCTCAAAAGTATGGAGTACCGCAGCAAATTGGAACTGACGGAAAATATCCGTATCGTCACCATCCCCGGCGTGGATGTATGCGCCTGCTGTGCGCCGCACGTCGCGAGCACCGGCCAGATCGGCGTTATCAAGTTGCTGGACTTCATGCGCCACCGGGGCGGGGTGCGTATTTGGGCCCGGTGCGGAACCGACGCGCTGGCGGATTACCGGGCGCGCTATGCTTCCACCGCTACGGTTTCGGAACTTCTGTCTGCACCTCAGGCAGACATCGCCGCGGCGACGGAGCGCTTGCTGGCCGAGCAGGAAACTCTGCGGCAAGGTCTTTACGCCCTGCGGCGGGAAAAGTTGGAATCGTTGATCGCATCGCTTACCCCGACGGACGGAAATCTGTGCCTGTTCGCCGACACGGATGAGGACGGCCTACGTGCGCTGGTCAATGCGGGGATGCCTCTGTGCGGCGGAATCTGCGCTGCGTTTTCGGGTTCCGACGGGACATACCGCTTTGTGCTGGGCAGCCGTACGCAGGACGCGCGTGCCGCCATGGCAAAAATGAAAGCGCCTCTCCAAGCGCGGGGCGGCGGAACGCCGGGTATGGTTAT
>Ga0183099_1002105_pt1 | contig 10609 bp, 6 predicted proteins | sample Biomet1_FD_127788 | JGI IMG/M metagenome (GOLD analysis project Ga0183099, IMG submission 127788) | Microbial communities from bioreactor (seeded with anoxic lake sediment) at LBNL, California, USA - Biofuel metagenome 1 | ecosystem: Engineered > Bioreactor > Anaerobic > Unclassified ... | reverse complement strand
TTTAATTTTTAAAATAAGGGGTTTTAAAGTTTTGAAGTTATTTTTATCTATGTATAATGTGTTTAATGCTTATAACCCGCCTTAATCTCTGGCATTCAAGTAGAGTTGCTGAAATCTCAGATATATAAGTCTCCCAACGTTTTCCAGAAAATCGGGCTGTGTGTGTTTTTTAAATTTGATCAATAATTTACCTTCTGGTCTTGTCTTCTAAGTATCTCTACTGGTATCGGTTAAGTAATGTTTTACCTTAAATATAGGGTTTTTTAAGTAAAAAGAAGCTTAATGGAAGTTTTTCAGGTAAATAAGTTTTCTTAAACTTTTAATCCCAAATATAATGATATATAACATATATGATCTGGAAAAAGCTCCTCAAAAATCCTATATTTTCAAAAAAAGTAATATATTTGCTTATTTATAGTTTTCAAGCACAAGCGTAAGAAACTACTTTACGATTATTGAAAGCACAAGATTTGTGCAGTACGCAGTTTAACTGAAAAACTAGTAGCATGAGCTTAAAAACTCTTATCGTCCCTGATGATTCGCTGGATATGGTAAGATTCCAGAACCTCAGCCCGGTTGCATCAAGCACTTCCAGGGCCAGGTGGCATATGATTTAGGATGGACATTAGTGAACAAAAATCTAATTAAAACCTGGCATCGTTGACGAAGAATAGGCTAGATGAAAGTCTTTTATGGGTAAAGTGGAAATTTATTATTTTCAGGAACTGGGAATTCGCTGCATGTAACGAAAAAAAGCAAAAAAGAGTTCCAAAAACAAGTCCAATACCAGTTGTAAGCCTTTTAGTTATTGTCCTGAACAATCCGCTCAAATCAAATCTAAAATCTATATGGAATCATATACCGAAGAAAACAAAAGATGTTCTACCCATATGAGACAGCAAATGACATTGCTGGACAAAAAGATACTGGAAATAAAAAACATTGGGTATAGCATTAATGGGGATTGGGCATCCGGTATTGGGGAGTTGGGGGGTATGGGGGGTTATTAAAAAGAGTTAAGGTCTCTTATGACCTTCCCAGATGCCCAATACTCTAGAATACTTCATCATATATAAACTTAAAGATTTAATCGCACATTGACGAAAAATAGTCAAAGCACATATTTCCAGCCTTCTTTTTTCAGGCTATTCCTGTGTTCCTCATAATCAGGCATGAGTTCTCGGACCAGTTTCCAGAACCGTGAAGAATGATTTTTCTCTTTTACGTGGCAGAGTTCGTGCACTACCACGTACTCAAGCTGCCTGGGCGGGGCCATTATCAGCTGGAAATTTATCCTCAGTATATTGTCTGCAGAACAACTTCCCCAGCGCTTTTTCTTGATGCTTTACCTTAAAAATTGGAGGAGCTACCCCGAGCTTTTTCGAATAACTCTTCAGAATCTTCTCAACTTCCTCTTCGGCACGCTCGCTATAAAAGTTCCAGACACCTTCTTTAACCAGAAAGGCAAGCCGCTCTTTTGGAGTATTTTTAGGAACCTCAACCATGAGTTCAGAATCCTTGAAAAAGGTAAGGGATTTCTTAATATTATCCATAACTCTGATTTTCAGAGGATATTCCCTGCCTAGATAAAGATAGTTTTCACCTTCACAATACTGCTTTTTTTGATCAGGCAGCCTGTTTACCTCGAACCATTCAAGCTTTTTAAATATCCATAGAGCTTTCCCTTCAACCATTTCCCGAATAGTATCAGCACTCAGCCCCTGAGGCGCTCGAAACTCAACTCTCATGTCCGGGCGGACTACAATCGCCGCCTTCTTTCTCTTTTTACTATAAACGATCTCGTAACTTATAGTCCTGCCACAGGCTTTGGTTCTGTCGTTTTTCCTCATCCCGGTTTCCTCAGTTTATAACGAATTTCCAATCCAATTGTTTTTTAATTACTTTCTTTAATCCAGACCTTATTCGTCTTTCTCATTCATTGAATTTTTTGTAGAGGTAGTTTGCCGTTACCTGAAAGATAAGGATGAATATCACCAGCGCCAGAGCATCCAGCAGCGGTGAAAATAACGATTTACCGGTATATGCATACTCAATCATATCATTCCCGTAGGTAAGGGGGGATACAAGTGCGATCTGCTGGCCGATCTTGGGCATAGCCGATATAGGGATAAAAACCCCGGAAATAAATATAAGCGGCAGTCTGACCGTGTTGAGCATCGACATAACCTCTCCCACATTCTCGGTGGGATATGCGGCAAACAGGGTCCCAAGCGTCGCAAAACAGAATGCTGTAAGTACCATGGAAATAAGAAGGACCGGTGAATTCTCAATATGCGTATCGAACATAATAACACCGGATGCAAGTGGTAAACATGCGATACCTAGGCTATAGAGAAACCCGCTAAGGCTTTCACCCGATACCAGTGAATATAAAGAAATCGGTGCCGAAAGTAGACGTTCAAAGGTCTTTACCCGTCTTTCGATAGGTATCGAGACTGGTTCTATTGAAGAGGCTGAAAACAGGAGGGTAATCGAGATCAGCCCCGGAATAAGGGTTCCTGGCGGGGTGTTTTTCCCAATGGCAAAGGCCAGGAACATAAAAAGTGGGAAGAAAATGCCGGAAACTATGATATTGGGTTTGAAGTAGTAAATCCGCATATCCTTTTTGGCAATCGCCCATGCAGCGGAGATCTCGCAGGAAAGGCGTTTTGCCAATCCTTCATTATCATTCAATGGCATGGATTCCCTCACCTGTCCGCTGCAGACCTGTCAACCGTATGAATACATCTTCGAGGCTCGGGCCAAGAGTTGTGATACTTATAATTTTAAGGTTATGCGCGTGGGCATAAGCCATTACGGCATCGATAACTTCTGAGGGATCTTCAGTGTAGAGCTTAAACTTATCACCTGCTTTTTGTGCCTCATTTACCATGGAGAGACGACTGAGCTCGTCAAGCTGATCTGCCGAATTGTGATCAAAAGAGACCTCAATTGACTGCACACTCTGGATAGTCTTTTTCAAGGATTCTGGGGCATCAATTGCAACGATACGCCCTTTATTGATGATCGCTACCCGGTCACACATGATATTTGCCTCCTCAATATTATGTGTCGTTAAAAAAACCGTGACACCTTCTAGGACGAGATCCGCAACCACATCCCGAATGATGAGATTGCTCTGTACATCGAGCCCTGAGGTCGGTTCGTCCAGGAACAATAAGCGCGGGCTATTAACCAGTCCCATTGCGAGCGTCAGACGCCGCTTCATCCCCTTTGAAAACCCATGCGCTTTATCATTGCGCCGTTCGTATAATTCAAACTTTTTGAGCAGTTCGTTTGTCTTTTCTTCTCTTTCTTTCCGTCCTACATGGTAGAGTTCGGCGGAAAACATCATGTTCTGCCATGCAGTCAGGTCGTCATAAACATTGGAATTCTCGGACACAATGCCCATTGACTGCCGTGCGGCAATAGTGTCGTGCTCAATATCATGGCCAAAAATAGTTGCCGTTCCAGATGTAGGTCTCGAAACGCCGGTCAAAATACGAATGGTAGTGGTCTTGCCAGCCCCATTGGGACCCAAAAAACCAAATGTTTCTCCCTCTCCAACTGAGAAACTAATATCATTAAGTGCAGTAAGAGAGCCGAATTTTTTGATTAGATGAGACACCTCAATTGCTTGCATATATCCTGATAGTACATTAATGCTTAAATCATTCGTGATGCCCGAGTATGGCCACAAAGGCTTTCTCTACTGAAATACCAAGATATATCGGTTCAGAGCTTAACTAAGAAAAAGAAGCGACCCGAATTTTTCGGGATTGCCTTTAGAAACGGGCAGTGCTGAGAGCTTTGTCAGCGTATCAGGAAATTATTGCCCGGATTCACGCATAAGCCGTGTACATATCATATGCTCGCGTTTTAGAATTTTAAAGGAAAAATACGACTGAAAAGCAGTTTCAGGCGGATACTTAATCTCATTAAATTTTTTTCAAACTCTTTTAGCTGGTTGAAAATTTCCGCAAATATCACACCCACCAACTCAACCACTCAACCAATCATAAAGCTTTCAGGAAGTTCCTTTTACGTTTTAAGGTGCTCTTATATCTGTGTTTTAATATACTATTTAATGCAATGGTTTATATAAATATTTGGCTTTAAATATGAAAACCAGAACTTAAGAATGAATTAGAGAACAGATTTTTAAAAAAGTTTCAGAATTTTACTTCAGAATCTGGAATTAATACCAATATTTTCACAGCCTAGAGTTAATGCTGATTTCCCGTGAACTGTAGTATTTTTTATTGCAATATGTTTTGAAAAGATATTGCTCCATTTCATAAACCCAATCAATTTTTTTCTTAATTATCCTGAATTTAACAGAATCCCATGCATTGTTTAAGATCTCCCTGAATATCTCCCTCCTATCAATGCTAAAGGATTTTGGTTGCAGTCCTGCTTCTACTAGCTTCTCAGCTATTAACCCGGAATACTTTGATTCTACATGAGTATATCATTCTATTATAAAATTAAAGCTGATCGTTAGTTCTTTCTTCATAGCCCTTCGATGGTCTCCATCCCTCAGCTTCTAATGCTTCCAGTACTGTATAAACTCTTCTGTCTGTAGTTCCGCTTAGTTCTGCTATCTCGTCTATGGCCGCTTTAGGGATCATTCCGTCATTCCCGGCTTTACATTGGATCAGCAATGAAGCTACTTTATCGAATGTCTTTTTAGCCCCGTTAAATTCGTTGGTCTCGCTGTAGTCCTTTGTTACTAATAAACTTAGAAACTCCCTTGCAAACTGTTTTGAGGTGTCACTAACCTTCACTCCCTTCTCTGGTGTCCATTCTAAAAAATCTAGTTTGCATGCTTGCAACTCTGCAAAATATATTTCCTCATTTTGATCTCCCATAAAGTTTACCAACTCCTTAAATTACGATTTCCGTTTATTATATTCTTTTGTTACTTATTAGGTGTCTGAATAATAAAGTACTTTTCAATTCCGGAATATATTGAAAGTATATAAAAACGAAGCTTGAAATTCGAGATCTAATCGATCACACTAGTCATCTCATACTCCTATATGAGTACGCTTTTTAAGCACCTTTTCTGGAAATTTCGGGTATTTCCCCTCGGTACTTCTCCTTACTTCCCCTTGGTACTTCCCCTTACTCCCCCTTGGTACTTCCCTTATATGATATATTATATGATATATTATTACTCATAATGCCATAAAATAACTGCACATAAAATAAAAAGCATTGTTGTCTAGCTGACGATTTTTGACAACAATTTTACCACTCTCTAACTGACAACAACTTAACAGAACCAGAACAGCAACATATCAAGGACAAGGGAACGAAAAAATAATTAAATTCTCCTTAAGAGGGCTCGAAGGTATATTCATAGCAGTTAATTACAAACACATGTTCAAATACTTTTTACTGAAATTGGCGTTAATCTAATAATTTTTTTCTCAAATCTTATATCCCGAATAACCAATCATGTCGCTTACATTAAAGCCATTTTAGATTCTTTTTCTTTTGATTCTTCAAAAACTACTAAACTCTCCCAATAATACTTTATGCATATCACTAAAATACTTTTAAATATAATATATTCCCGCCAATTTTAACCTTATGAACTATCTCATGAACCCCAATTCATGAACCCCTATAAATAAAAAACACACGGAGGCATTTAGATGCGATACAGTATGGGCATTGATGCAGGAGGCACCTACACTGATTCGATCATCATTCGGGATTCCGATGGCAAAGTGATGGATTCGAACAAGGCGCTTACCACCTATCCCGACCTGCTTTCAGGAATAAAAAATTCCATAGATGGGCTAGACGAAAAATATTTAAAAGATGTAAAAATGGTTTCAGTTTCGACAACGCTTGCCACAAATACGATCCTTGAGAAAAATGGCTATCCTGTAGGGTTGATCCTTGTAGGAGATTATAAAATTCCGGAAAAAATGGATGTTGAGTTTTATACTGTCGTAAAAGGAGGGCACGACCATCATGGAGCCGAACTGTTTTCTCTTGATGTAGAAGCTGTGGAAGCTTTTGTCAGTAAGATTAAGGATAAAGTTTCGGCTTTTTCAGTCTCTTCCTATTTCAGTATTCGAAACCCTGCTCATGAACTGGCAATCAAAGCCCGCATCCAGGAGCTTACAGGAATGCCAGTGGTTTGCGGGCACGAACTCTCCCTTGATCTTGGAGCCTACGAGAGAGGAATTACAGCCTACCTGAATGCCCAGCTAATTCCTATTGCAAACCAGTTTATCCGTTCAATCAGGGAAGAGATCTCCAGGCGGGGGATGGATTCGAGACTGCTGATGCTCAAATGTGATGGTTCGGTCGTGGGCATTAATGAAGCTATGGAAAAACCAATCGAATCCATCTTTTCGGGCCCTGCAGCAAGCCTTGTAGGAGCATCCCACCTTTCAGGACTTGAGACCTGCGCAGTTATTGATGTAGGCGGGACAAGTACGGACGTTTCCATGCTCGAAGACGGGGTTCCGGAACTCTGTGCAGAAGGAGCTGTAGTCGGAGGCTGGCAGACAAAGGTTAAAGCTATTCGGATGGAAACCTCAGCAATGGGAGGAGACAGCCATGTCTGGGTCAAAAACATGAAAATAAATATCGGCCCAAGGAGAGTTATCCCACTCTGTGTTGCAGCTGTTAGATATCCGGGTTTTCTCGAAGCCCTGAGAAAAGGGAGGATTCCAGGGGCTATGCACCTTGAAGAGAACGTGCAGCCTACCAAGTTCTTTGTAAGGACAGGCGTCGAGCCTTCGGATCTTGGAAAGCTTGAAAAGGAACTCTTTGACAGGATAGGAGATTTCCCTGCACCTCTTAACGATATCTTATGGGAAACTCAGAAAACGCTTTCTACTGGCCTGCTTGATTCGCTTATAAGAAAACGCCTGATCCAGGCAATCGGTTTTACCCCAACCGATGCGCTTCATGTACTCAGGGAATATACATCCTGGGATAGGGAAGCTTCAAAAGTGGGAGCAAAACTTCTGGAACGCTATACCCAGACCGACCATATCAAGCTCTGCAAACAGATAAAAAAGGATGTTGCAAGGAATATGGCCTTAAACCTGGTATCTTTCATCCTGAAGGATGTGCCTTCTAAGGAAATCGAAAAAATCCTCCTGTCCGACAGGTTTACGCAGTTCAGGATGAAAATCCCTGTGGTGCTGATAGGAGGTCCTGTGGTCGCATACGTCGAAGAGTTGAAGCAGATTCTCGATGCCGATATTATAGTTCCGGAACATGCTGAGGTCGGAAATGCCGTCGGAGCTGTTGTGGGCAAGGGCATAAAAAGGATTGAAATCCTGATCAAAAGCACCTACTCAAAAGACAAAAAAAGGCTCGTTCTCTTATTTTCGCCTCAGGGCAGGGAAACCTTTGGAAGCTATCCCGAAGCTCTTGAACATGCCTATGCTCTGGGACGAAAACTCGTCATGGAATATATGACCGAAGCCGGGCTTGATAAAGGGCAGGTCCAGATCGAGGTCAATAAAAAAGACATCGCTTTGAGTGAAGCAGGGGCAGTACCTGTAGAAACAAAGCTTGTTTTTGTTGGAGTCGGGATGCCAAAAGTTTGAGTTCCGGAAATCTCCCGGAACATTTATATTTCCCCTCAATAGTGCATATAATACAATTACTGAATTCGGCATTTATTCTTTAATTTCGTGCCTATCCCTGCGCAGTTGCTTATTTACGAAATTAATAAACCTCTGATTCTGAAAAAAAGGATTTCCAGGTGGGCTGAATGGGACTTACTATCTGATTCTGTGGTCAGAACATCAGCAAGTAATTAAAAATGGCATAAACGGAACAGCAATCCAAATGGCACGGAAAGGGTAATGCAAAAAAATCGGAAAATAAAAATGGAGATATAAAAATGGAATGTAATTCAAAAATGGCATATGATCTGGGCATTGATGCAGGTGGAACTTACACCGATTCGGTTTTAATTCGGAAATCGGATGGAAGGGTTATATGCTCAAACAAGGCGCTCACAACATATCCTGATCCTCTTGAGGGAATAAAGAAGTCAATTGACGGCCTTGACCCGGAAAAGCTAAAACTCGTGACTGTAGTTTCGGTTTCAACTACTCTTGCCACCAATACTATCCTTGAAAAAAATGGCTATCCTGTAGGGCTGGTTCTTATAGGAAATTACGAAATTCCTTCAGATTCGGGAATTGAATATTGCATCATGGTACAGGGAGGACATGACAGTAATGGCGAGGAAGTAGCAGCCCTCGACCTGCTAGCCGTAGAAAAATTCGTACTTGGAATAAAAGACAGGGTTTCGGCTTTTGCGGTTTCTTCCTATTTCAGTGTACGAAATCCTGAGCATGAACTGCGCGTAAAAACCCTGATTCAGGAGCTTACAGGGTTGCCCGTTGTCTGCGGGCACGAGCTTGCCCAATCCCTCGGAGCCTATGAAAGGGGAGTTACTGCCTACCTCAATGCCCAGCTCCTGCCTGTGGCAGAGGGTTTCTTAAAGACCGTAGTAAGTGAGATAGAGAGAAGAGGACTCAACCCGAGAATTGCGATGCTCCGCTGTGACGGGTCTGTAGTAAGCATGCATGAAGCCATGAAAAAACCCATAGAATCTGTTTTTTCAGGCCCTGCAGCAAGTCTTCTAGGGGCTTCTTACCTGTCCGGGTATGAGACCTGCACTGTAATTGACGTTGGAGGGACAAGCACGGACGTCTCCCTGATCCATAAAGGGCTTCCTCACCTCAGCGAAGCAGGAGCAGTTGTGGGCGGTTGGCAAACCAAAGTCAGGGCATTGCGCATGGAAACTTCAGCAATGGGAGGAGATAGCCATATCTGGGTGCAGGGCAGCAGTATAAACATAGGTCCAAAGCGAGTCATCCCGCTCTGCAGAGCAGCAGTCCTGTATCCTGATTTCATGAATACCCTGAAAAAACGCTGGATTCCAGATAGACTCAGATTGAACGAGCACATCCAGGCGACAAAATTCTTTGTCCGGACAGAGCAGGAGCCTGCCAATTTGAGTCAGGAAGAAAAAGAGCTTCTTGCTCTTATAGGGAACGAACCTCTTTCCCTCAAAGATGTTTACTGGGACAGAAACATCCTGCCTTCGAGGAAATTAATGGATTCTCTAATCCAGAAGCGGCTTGTTCAGGCAATCGGTTTTACCCCCACGGATGCCTTGCATGTGCTTGGAGAATATACGGAATGGAATTCAGAAGCCTCGGAAATCGGGGCTACCCTGCTTGCAAACTTCATAGGGACCGATAGGCACGAGTTCTGCCTAAAAGTGAAGCGCCTCTTTGCCAGGAACATGGCCAGAGACCTTCTTGCATTTCTTATGGAAGGGGTGGACAGGACCGAAATTCAAAAAATGCTTGAAGGTAATTTCTTCTCTCGCTTTAAGGTGGATATTCCTGTTGTCCTTCTTGGAGGCCCGGTTCGAGCTTATGTGAACGAACTGAAGAAGCTGATAGACGCCGAAATTCTTGTTCCGGAATATTCAGATGTTGGAAATGCGGTTGGAGCTCTTGCAGGAAAAGGAACAAAGCGTATTGAGATAACTGTGCGCACACTTTATAGTGAGTCCAAGTACGACCTTAAAACAAAAGGTATTTTTGTATACACCCCTGTAGGAAGGAGACATTTCGTAATCAGGAGCGAAGCCATGGAGTTTGCTGAAGAGTTTGGGAGAAAGCTGATTCTTGATTACATGGCCGAATCCGGGCTTTTCCCTGACCAGGTTACGGTTAGTGTAGAAAAAAAAGATATAAAGACCCATGCGGGTGAAATTCCAATAGAGACCAGACTTATCTTTGAAGGGATTGCAAATTCTGATGTCTATGAAAAAGCTCTCACTGGACAGAATAAAGACTATGAAGGCTTTAAAAAACTAGCCGAGCAGGTTTATTCTCTGGATTGTAATTCTCATAGAGAAACCTCTGTCTCTGAAAATCATAAATGAAAAGGATAAAGTTCATAACTCTGGTGTACGTTTGAGACATGAAAGATAGGACTATCAGCCCAATAGTTCAGCTTACTACTGTAGAAAAGTTTTAATTATCTATGTGTATTGGTTGCTCATACAATGGAAACCGCACAGCAGACGCATAAATTCCCTTAAGGAGTTAACATGATCCCAAGAAAAGCATTTTTGACAAAGGGTACAGGGGTACACAAAGACAGATTAGCATCCTTTGAACTTGCGCTAAGGGCTGCAAAAATAGAGAAATACAACCTTGTAAGTGTTTCAAGCATTCTGCCTCCCAATTGCAAATTAGTACCCAGAGAAGAAGGACTCTTAGAGTTGAAACCTGGTGCCATTGTCCATTGTGTACTTGCAAGGAATGATACTAACGAGCCTCATCGGTTAATGGCTTCAGCTATAGGAACTGCGGTCCCTGTAAATGAAGAAAACTACGGTTATATTTCCGAGCATCACTCTTTTGGAGAAGAAGAAATTATTGCAGGAGAATATGCTGAAGACCTGGCAGCGACAATGCTTGCGACTACCTTAGGCATAGAGTTTGAGCATCGTACAGAACTCACTCAATTGGTTCCTGGTATTTCGCCTCGCACGGTTGAGTTACTTAACAGTCCTCAGGCTCTTTTACGGGCT
>Ga0183099_1002104_pt1 | contig 10613 bp, 9 predicted proteins | sample Biomet1_FD_127788 | JGI IMG/M metagenome (GOLD analysis project Ga0183099, IMG submission 127788) | Microbial communities from bioreactor (seeded with anoxic lake sediment) at LBNL, California, USA - Biofuel metagenome 1 | ecosystem: Engineered > Bioreactor > Anaerobic > Unclassified ... | reverse complement strand
TTCGACTATCTGATGGAGCAGATCAACCGGTTCGAAACCGACTATTTTGAACTCTCGGAGAAAGTGCGCCAAATGTACCAGGAAATTATCACCCTGAATGCTCAGCTTAGCGAGTCACTGAAAACTCAGTGCGCGGTGCCAGGTTGCAAGGAACGGCAATAGAAAGCGGGCATACGGAAAGATGAGAAAAATTAATCTGATAGTGATTCACTGTTCCGCTACCCGTGAGGATAAAACCTTTACGGAGCGGGACGTGGACACTGCCCATCGGGCAAGAGGTTTTCGCTGTGCCGGTTATCATTTCTATGTTCGTAAAGACGGAGCCATCAAATCTATGCGTCCGCTGCAAGAACAAGGCGCCCACGTCCTGGGCTATAACACCCATAGCATTGGCATCTGTTACGAAGGTGGACTTGATAAGTACGGTTCTCCCGCAGATACAAGAACTCCCGAGCAAAAGCATTCTCTGCGGGTGCTGGTACTCACATTACTGAAAGACTTCCCTGGAAGTAGGGTAGTAGGCCACCGGGATCTTAGTCCCGACCGCAATGGCAATGGGGTTGTTGATTCTTTTGAGTGGGTGAAATTTTGTCCTTGCTTTGATGTTAAGGAAATTCTTATCAAAAGCTTTTGATTAAATTTAGGATGTAGTTGTTATGTAGATCTCCTGCTGATAGGCTGTTGGTGCTTATTGGTGGGAGATTTTTTATTTATCAATATAAATTCTGAATTATAAATGTAGATAATATTGTACAATTTATTAATTAAATGTATATCTTTGCAAAAAAAAATATATTCATGAAAAAAATAGGATATAAAATAATTTTGCTATTGTTTAATTTGTTAATTTTTTCATCTTGTATTAAAGACATAGATCTTTATAAAGGTAAAACTACTACTACTAATGTTGCATATTCATCATATATTTACCCTTTTAAAGATGAAATTAAAGATGCAACAGCCGAAATAACTATTAAATCCAATGTAGAAATTAATTTCAATCAAATTGCTTCGGAAATTCCTTTTTTGAAATATAATAAATCATGGTTACTGATGCTTACTGAAGATGATTGCGTACATGCTGCATATTGTCGTACATGGGCTGCAATCAATGGAAAACCTATTTCAAGTTCAGACCCTTTTCCTACAACTCCAAGTTCACACGAATTATATTATAATGCAGAACAGTTAGAAGCAGACGATTTACCACCAACTATTATTCCTGCTGATAAAACTTTAGGTTCTACGGATGGAAATGGTAGTGAGGTGCGTTTTGCTATTACTACTACACTTGCTCCAGAATCTAGCTGGATGAATGCTGAAACAAATGTAAATCGAGGCTTTACAGATAATTATTACCGGTTTTATATGAAATCCGGACTTACCTGGAATGATGTTATAGAAATGCTTAATTATGGAACGGGAATTGCATTCCATGATGTGAATGTTTCAGATGTTTATGACCCTTCAGAAATCTTAAAACATTATAGAATAGCACAAGATAGTATTTTTGGCAAATTAGGGAGGGGGTGTAAAATGCTTGCTGAACCAAATGGAAATAAAACTTATGTGACTGCTGCTCTTCAATATCCGGATATTCAAACAATGGTAGCACAAAGTGGTATTGTTGAGTTATATCCATATAAAGTTAATGATGATTTGAACGGAAAGTTATTAAATAGAACATTTAATGAAGATCCAGAATATTTTAAAAAAATAATAGAGACTCAATTGTTATTACCAAAAGCTGAAAGAGAGGCTATTCATATAGGGGTTCATGGAACAGATAATGCCTGGATTAAATTTTTGCAATGGGTTAACAATACTTATGGTAAGGATGGTGATGACTCAGTATGGTTTCCTAGTCAGGAAGAATATTATGAGTATAATTATTATCGTATACATAGTAAAATAAGCATAATACAAGTTGATCAATATACTATTAAATTGACTGTACATTTGCCTAGTAAAACATATTTCTATTATCCGTCTATAAGTATAAATTTGTCAGGATTACAAAAGAAAAACATTTCAGTATCTTCTAATAGTGTTGTAACAGGTTTTTCTTATGGAAATTACGGAAACGGAATAACACTGAATGTTGATTGCAGGAAAAATTTAGTTCAACACGCTACACATTTTGTTGAACAATTTGAAAAAGATAAAACAAATAATTTAAAGAAATCTGATGCTACTTATTTTGTAAATATGCTCAAAGAATCTGATATAAAGAAGGAACTATTAAACCGAATTAAATAATTGATTTGCAAATGTGAGTTAGAAAATTGGATGTATAATATAAATACAGACTGTATGGCATTATCCTTTCCAATCTAATATTTTAACCCACTCCTTTTTCTCAAAATCATATTGTTTAATGATTCTTGCAGGACTACCAGCTGCTACACAGAATGAAGGGACTGAATGAGTTACAATACTACCGGCAGCAATGATACAGTGTTTTCCAATTTTAGTTCCTGCCAAGATAGCGCAATTTGCACCTATCCAAACATCATCTTCAATAACTATCTGAGAAGTTGATACTCCCTGTGAAGATATTGTTTTATTAATATCCTGAAAGATATGATTAAGCCCTGATATTGTTACATTTTGGGCAATATTTACATCATTTCCAATTTGCACAGGGCCAATAATTGTATTCCCTAATCCAATTCGTGAATTGTTGCCAATAATTAAATCTCCTACTGCATTATTTAAACAAGAAAAATCTTCTACAACAGAATAATTCCCCAGTATAAATCGATTAAAAGGAACAAGATCTTTTCGGACACTACGATAAATCACAGACCCTTTTCTTTTTTCTAAATAAACAAATTGAAATAGTCTTATCCACCATTGCGGACGTGTCTTTACAGGGTGCATAATAAAGTTAAGCAATAAACGCTTTAACCTCGGGTTTAGCTTTAATCTTATTTTTAATTGTTCAAAATTCATTTTATTTTGTATTAATGTTCACCATGGTCAGTATGAATAAACTTTTTGTCAGCTCCTTTAATTCTGAATAAATTTAGAAACATAAGAATAAATAGCCAGGGAATTTTTATTATAGCTTTGCTCAGGCGTTTGTTCACTAGATAATTGGGAATAGCCATGCAGAATGAAAGTCCTAAAAGAAATAGCAACCCCCACCATTTAAGTGATGCTTCCCAATCTATTATGGTTAATAAAACAGATGTTATAAAGATAATTCCTAAAAGTATAACACGTGGGAGCATCATCCATTGGAATATCTTATCAGCATAATCAATGTTTTTGCTAAAAACTGCTCCAGGAAAGTCTGCAATTGAGTTAATAAGTGCATTGTATTGAGAAGCTATCCAACGGCGGCGTTGATTGTAAAATATTTCGTCTTTAGGCGTTTTTTCATCATATACAGGTACGTCGTCCAGATAATTAATATAAATGCCTTGTTTTAAGAGTAGACCTTCCAATTCTTTATCTTCTCCGGAAGAAAATACCTTTTTTATGTTCTCTTTAAACCAACTATATTCAAAAGCCATTCCGGAACCTATTAATGCTGAAGATAGCCCTATCTTTACATGTCCTTTTCTAAAAATGGAGTTATTAATTTCTTCGCTCACTGCATCTAAAATAGCGGTATTTGTGTTTATATTTTTAGCCATACGATGTGCCTGAATAACATTAGAACCACATTCATACGCATTACTGAATTTTTGCAGGAAATCTGGATGAACAGTATTGTCTGCATCCATAATTACAATCATATCGTAATTACGATTGGATAATTTATCCATTGCAAAATTCAGAGCTTTTGCTTTCGAACTGTTTTCAAAATCTACAATCATCACATCTACTAGTAATTGCTGAAGACGTTGATTAGTGCTATCTTTCATTTTATCGGAAATCACAATAATGTCATAACACTCCTTTGGATATTCCTGTTGTAGAAAAGAATGCACAGCAGACTCAATAACCTTATCTTCTTTATAGGCAGGAAAAAGAACTGCAAAGCGATATTTTCTTTTTGCAATAGGGTAGGAGTCTGTAATTTTTGCCATGCCTGCAGCCGCAAATACAAAAAGATATCCCACGGAGAGTGCCATGAGAAAAAATAGAATAGAATCTAATGTGTCTAAAAATACAAGTCCATCCATATATTAACTGTTTTTTCTATCTAACATAAAGAATGCATATATTCCTTTGAATACCGCTTTAACTAAATCGTTTCTGCCTTTTAAAAGAAATATCATACTGTTTTTTGGAGCTGCAATGAATAACTGATACAGAACGGCTATCCATCGGGTTACCCCATACCTATTACGCCATGCATACAACAGACGGTTACGGATGAGATAGAAAGTACGTAAGTAGCTTTGCTGGCCAGTACTTTGACTTTCCTTGTGGTATACTGTACAACGAGGCTCGTACCACAATTCATATCCCGCTTTTCCTATCTGTGTACTCCAGTCCAACTCTTCATAGTAAAGAAAATATATTTCTGGCATATATCCTACTTTTTCTATCACTTCTTTTTTTACCATCATAGCTGCACCATGACAATAAGGAGTACGGATAGGGGTGTCAAACTGTTTATTGTCTGATTCTCCAAATCCGATAAGATCATTACGCAGAGTAATTTGGCTCAATGGTATATAACCGGCAAACTGAATATTTCGTGGGGGAAAAGCAAACTTAATCTTTGGAGAAACAGCTCCTATTTTAGGGCAACTTTCCAGTTTTTTAATTAAATAATGAAAAGTATCGTCTTCAATAAACGTATCGTTATTCAATAAAAAAATGTATTTTCCTTTTGCTTTACTTATGCCTAGATTGTTTCCACCTGAAAAACCTAAATTCTTTTCGCTTCTGATAGTAATAATATGAGGGTATTTCTGCTGTAAAATGTCTGCTTCATTTTTTTTCGAAGCATTATCAACTACAATTATTTCATAAGGAAGAGAAACATATTTTTCAAGTGATTCAATTAGTTCACATGTATCTTTTAGCCCATTGTAATTAACTGTTATAATAGATATTTCAGGTAAGTTTTTCATGTTCTTCTAATTCTTTGTCGTAATATTTTCCCATAAATATAAAAGCCAAGCAAATGTAAAAAAGAAAGCAATTTGGAAATTGTGACAAAACATCATTTCCGTAGGCAGATACAAACATGCCAGAGACTCCTGATAATAAACCTGCTAGAGTTCCTCTTAATTTCTTATTTTTAATATTGAATAGAATATTATATCCAGCTAAAATAATAGTTATAATTAATGATACTAAATATATACCTAGGCCTATAATGCCAGTTTGAATCCAGATTTGAACATACCAAGAATCACTAGGAATCTTTGATATTTCGTAATATGGATCAGTTTTTGCTATTTCTTTTTTTCCGTAGAATCCAATACTAGTACCAAAAGGACTATCAGTCATGTATTCCTTTAATTTTTTTTGATTTTCAATTCTAGTATTTAATGAAGCATCATTTTGATCAAAAGCAGTCCTCATTCTTCTAATTTGTTGGTTGCTGTCTCCATAATTTGTGAAGTTTAGGAAAATAAATGCTGATGTTAAAAATAATATTGTAAAAGAACATATTTTCCAATTCTTTGATAGAATCGTAAAAACAGCAAAGCCTATAAAAGGCACAGCAATAGCTCCTCTTGTTCCAGAAATCATCATTCCATATCCTCCTGCAAACGCAGCTATAAAGAAATAAACTTTCATCCATTTATTTCTTATGAAAAAAGCTGTTGTGAAAAAAACAACCATTGAAAATCCCATACTTGATCCATAATTCCCTGCGTCAGTAAAAAAAGAAAAAAAACGAATGCCTGTGTTTATAAGATGAGTTCTGGCTCCTCCACCCACGTATAACCAATATAATTCTGCAGAATCAAATCCATGATTTTTCTGCCAGTATCCTTTAAAGGCTGCTAAGAGGGTTAAAACTGACCATATAAATAGTATTATTCTAAAGTATTTATATTTTGTAAATAATAAAGGTACTAAAATTGCTAAAAAAAAAGGATAAACAGCCATGCCACGAACTCTGGTTGCCCAATCAGATATAGGAACAGCTTTTGGATTTAAAAGCTCCAATATGCAGAAAAATAGCCATAAAAATGTAATTAAGGTAAGAGGAGTAAGTGCTTTTTTCCATTCAATTTTTTCATATGCAGTTTTTAAAAGTAGCGTTGCAAAACAGAAAAAAATAACAGAATCCATTAATATCCCTCCAGGGAATGAAATATAGCGCGTTATGCCCATTACAAAATAATTAGCTATAAAGAGAAAAATAAAACTCCATAATGGGTTCTTTAGTAAAAGGAAGAATCCAATAGAGAGAAAAGGTAAAGAAGCTATTATGGAGCCATAATAAATCCCTTTTTGTAAAGTTAATTTATAGAATATTAAAAGAAAAATCAAGAATCCTGTGTATACGAAGATTTTTGGCATTATTAACTTAACAATGTTTTTTCTTTTTGTTTGCATTTTATTATTCCGATGCTGTTAATCCAAATTGAGAGAACTTATAAATAATCTTTTTTAATTTATTATATGGAGGAAGAAGACCTGTGAAATTTTCTACAACATCTGTCTGTGCATTATTTAAACAAATAGCTACAGGTGAATCAATCCCAGCAAGTTGTTTTAACTGATTTAGAAGAAGTTGGTCAGTTAATTTCCATGTTCTTCCAGCCTTTGCTATTACAAGATTTAATGCTGTTTTCTTAAGTAATCCTACAGGTATAGAACATTCTTTCAGTGGTGGATATTCCACTATAATAATATCTGCTTTTTCTTCTGATTTAACAAATTCGTTCACTGATTCTGAAAGCAAAAATTCCCTAGAATCTTTAGAGAAATCTTCGTTCCAGGTTATAAGTTTTACACTTAAACCAATAGAAATCCAATATTCTTGTAATTGTTTCCCAATATAGGATTTGCCATCTCCGCTTTCTGTACTTAGTAGGTTAATAATTCTTTTTTTATCATTTGAAAAATAGAATAGAATAGCATTTGATAGAGATTTTGTAGCTATTTGATTTATTGTTTTGATAAAGTTTTTCGAACGGATGATTTTATTTCCGGGAAAAGCTCCTATTACTTTAGTAGAGGTTAACCTTTCTGCTCGTAAGTTATCCCTCAGTGTTCTGTCTAATAATTCAATAATCAGAAAGAAGCCCAATATTAAAAATATACTACCAAAGAAAACAGCCATAACAATTGATTTCCTTTTTGTTGCTTCCGCTGATATGGGGAAAATAGGTGGGTTTATAACCTTTAAAGTAGCAGAAGTCATTTGTAAATTTTTTTGTCTTAATCTGGCAGCGTTTAAACTATTAAGCATGGACATATAATTTTGCTCAATAAAATTGATATTTCTTTCTTTGCGTTTAAGCAAAGAACCTATGGGAGAGTAATATGCATATTGTTCATTAAGAATGCCAGCTCTTTCTTCCATGACTTTTAGTTGTGCTTTCGCTTTCTCTAGTTTTATTAATTCTTCAAGCCAAATAGATACCGAATTTTCGTTTGCGATTCCTTCTTTTGATGCTTTTTGGTTACTGTAAGTCTCAGAGAAGATGGTGAAATCGTTTTCAGCTTTTTTTAGTTTAGTTTTAAAGGTGTTTAGATTTTCGGTATTTTTATTAGTTTCTTTTTCATTTTTGAGAATTTCAAGTTCGGCAATTTTTGAAGATAGATCTGATATACTTTGTAATTTTGATAGGAATAAATTATTATTTTTAAGAGTAATAATATGATTTTGAATCCTCTTTTCCAATTCATTTACTGAAACTTTTGCACTATTATAATCAAGAAGATAACCTTCGTATTTTAAATAAGCATCGCTATTTAAAATAGCAATTTGTTTAGTTTGTTCATCGTAATTAATAATTTTCTTTTCAATATTGTATTCTGTAAGAGAATCTTCTGAAATTTTTAATTTACGAGCTAGTTTTGCGAGTTCTTCTTCGTAGAACCTGATCACATCATTAGTTTCACCAAAACGAAGTTCTTGATACTGATTAGTAAATTCCTCATTTAGTATTTTCAATGTGTTATATGCAATGCCAGGATCGCTGCTTGAATATATAATTTCAATCATATCAGTATCTCCAATTCTGTTCACTTTGATTTTATTTGAAAGCGCAGTATAACTGTAGTCTGGATGAAACCAATTGAATAAACCAAATACAAAATTTTTTGAGTTTGGTTTTTCATAAGCTTGGAGCTGTGCTATTGTTTTTTTTTCATTTTTTTTATCGATTAATCTTTGTACTTCTTTCGGAGTTATGTTTAATAATGCTTTGTAAGTAGATGATTGAATATAATTATTGTCATTGTTTAAATCACCATGCATCATATTTTCAGCATAAAGCCTTATAGAGACTTTTCTTAGCGTACTTTTAGATTTGATAATGTTAAGAATATTTTCTAACGTGGTGTTTTGCTGAATAAGATCAAGTCTAGCTCCTGAAGTCGTTTCTACAGTATATCCAGATATAACACCAGTATAAATAGTAGTATTAGTATTATATGTACGTCCTAAATGTTTGGTTGAATAAATTGCCAAAATTGTAAGTACGATAGGTAATGTTATTAACCACCAACGTATACGATATATAAATTTGAGTATAAATGATAAATATTCCATAATTAGTTGTTATCCTTTTTTATTTATTACTAATAATAGGGGTATTGGTTAATATTTCCAATAATAAAATATCTCTGCTAATATTAGAACGAATTGATTCATACTCCATTAACGCTTGATTCTGTGTCGATTTTTGAGTGTTTAGTGTATTGAGATCTTCTTTTCCATTTAAAAAATCATTTTGGCCAGCCTTAAATTGGGCGTTTGCAAAAGTCAATGTTTCTGACTTTATTTTTAATATTGATATAGAGGACAATATGGAAGCATATAAGGTTACAATTTGTGTTTTTAGTTCATTGAGGTTTTGTTCTTTTTGTAAATCAATCTCTTTTATTTTTAGTTTTTGGCGATTAACACGAGGCTTTAAGTCTAAAAGGTCTTCGATTGAAAAGCTGACACCTCCACCAACATGATATGAAAGTTGTGCATTTTTACTATACTGAGAATAAAGAGGCGTAGCAGAATCTGAGAAAGAAGAAGTAGTACCAAGAATTCCGTAATTAGTACCGCCACCAACATTGAAAAATTTAAGCCAACTTCGTTTCTCTTTTTTTAATATGCTAATTTCACTTTCTTTTTGCGCATCTAAAATTTTAAATGCAGGTCCTTTTTTGGTATTTTCATATAAAGAATCTAATGGTGGAAGTTTTAAATTGACATAGTCTTCCAGAGCCATATCTGTAATTTCTCTATCTTGTGCCTGCAATGGAAGCACAAAGCATAAACAGAAAAAAATAAGAATAGAAAGAAGCTTATTACTCATAATTTCTATGATTAATTTTATTTATACGTTCTCTTTTTGAACAAACGCTGTAGCTGTTTTTAAAATAATTTTCATATCCATAGCAAAAGAGTAGTTTTTAGCATATTGAATATCTAATTGCTTTCTTTCTTCTGCTGACATTTTGCCTGAATCTCCTCGTTTTTCTACCTGCCATAATCCAGTAAGTCCTGCCGGGGCCATAAAGCGGTCTATATATTCGTCGCTTGTTAAAAGCTCAGCTTCATAGAGTGGTAGAGGGCGATTGCCTACTATGGACATGTCTCCTTTTAAAATATTGATTAATTGCGGAAGCTCGTCAATGCTATATTTGCGAATAAAACGCCCAACTTTGGTTATTCGGGGGTCATTTTCGAATTTCACAAATGAATTTTTCTTTTCAACGCTTTTCTGTGCAATATATTCTTGTTCGGGAATTACATAATCATCGGATATCAGGATGATTTCATCCATATCGTTTGATTCATTTGCTTGGATTACTTCTTCCTCATCAGCAATTTCCTGTTTACTATTATATTGATTTAGGTTATTGAATTCCTTCAAACGCTTATCTGCATTGGTGTACATGGAACGGAATTTTAGAAAATCGAATATCCGGTAGTTGCTTCCAACTCGTTTTGATTTATAAACTACAGGACCTTCACTTTCTAAGCGGATGGCAATAGCCGTTAGAATAAGAAGCGGAGATAAACATAGTATTGCCAGACTTGAAAATGCAATATCGAAAAGTCGCTTCATTACAGGTAGGTGGAAATGTTTGATTGAACTTTGATTTCGAAGAGCATCCCGGAACTGATGTTGCCTGGTGTAAATGAAGTTAAGTGTATGTTTGAAATTTTCTTTAGTATCATTAGGAGACAGGGTATTGCAAATGCCGCTTTTAAGATACCTATAACTTTCTTCTTTGGTTAAAGAATCTGTGATAAGGACAATATAGGTATGATAAAACTTGTTGTGAAGGTAAGAAATATCTGCCAGATCTTTTTTGAAACGTCCTTTTTCAAAAAGAATGACCACAGGCTTTTCATTATTATATTGAGACAGCCATTTGGATGCTTCAATACAATTTGCCGTGATCACTATTTTGCCTTCGGATAGTTGGCTAAAATGTGCGATAGTTTGTGTCTGTGTTCCTATAAAAACGAGTTGCTGCATCTATTCTTTAATTATTTTTTTGATACGGAT
>Ga0183099_1002103_pt1 | contig 10616 bp, 10 predicted proteins | sample Biomet1_FD_127788 | JGI IMG/M metagenome (GOLD analysis project Ga0183099, IMG submission 127788) | Microbial communities from bioreactor (seeded with anoxic lake sediment) at LBNL, California, USA - Biofuel metagenome 1 | ecosystem: Engineered > Bioreactor > Anaerobic > Unclassified ... | reverse complement strand
TACGGTTTCCGTGCCCTATACCCCAGCGGCGGGCGAAAACGTAAATGCCATCGTAGCCTATTACATTAATGCCGACAGCGAGCCGGAGCTGATGCAGAACTGCCACTATGATGCCAAGACAGGTACTTTAGTCTTCACCACCACACACTTCTCAACCTATGCCGTGGGCTATCACAAGGTGGTGTTCAGCGACGTGGCGGAGGACGCCTGGTGCTATAAAGCAGTCACATTCCTCGCGGCGCGCGGAATTACCGGAGGTACGACCGAAACTGCGTTCAGCCCCAATGCGACATTGAGCCGTGGTCAGTTCATCACGATGGTCATGCGTGCCTATGGCATTGAGCCGGACAATTCCTCCGCCGACAACTTCTCCGACGCGGGAAATACCTACTACACCGGATATCTGGCAGCGGCAAAGCGGCTAGGGATCACCAACGGCGTGGGCGGCAACAAATTTGCTCCGAAGCAGGCTATCTCCCGCCAGCAGATGTTCGCCCTGCTGTACAACGCTTTGAAGGCAATTGACCAGCTGCCCGAGGGCGATTCCGGCAAGACGCTCTCCGACTTTACGGATAGCGCAAATATCTCTTCTTATGCACAGGAAGCAATGGCAAGTATGGTAGAAGCTGGCATTGTCAGCGGCAGCAACGGCAATCTGCGGCCGACTGCAACTACAACCCGCGCGCAGATGGCGCAGGTGCTGTACAACCTGCTGTCCAAGTAACCGTCTTAGACTGAAGCAACATTTGATTCGGGCGGTCTGGTTTATAACCAGACCGCCCGAATGGTTTATGTATCCTATGAAACCACCGTCCCCCTACTACACCCGAGCAGAGCAGTCTGCACACAGACGCTCGCGTTGCCCCTGCGGATGATAACGCTGCCGCTTTAACCAATATCGTCCCTGCTGACCCTATTGGCACTGGATAACACCAAAATGTTCCCACTTGGCTCAAGTTTGAAAGTGCGGTATGAAAAGTGATCCATGTTGGCTCACATGCCTTTGCACGAGAGGATAAGGCCAGTCCGAAGGAATCCGCCTTATCCTCCGAGACAGAGCAACGCGCAATCGGCGGCCTCCCGCCAAGCGCCCATGTCTCCACACGGATTTCCCAACCGGCACTATCTGGAAACCGGAGTTCTCAGTGCATACGAAACAGCGGAGGTTGAGTATGAGGAGGAGGAAAACGGGAAATACGCCCCCTGCTTTGACGACGCCATCCTATTTCTTGACCAAACGGAAAGCACAACCGTTCGCTCTATGTGCATCGAGGGGCGGCGGTACCGCGTCTGCTCGGTACTCCCTGTAATGGGGCATATCCCCACAGACAAGCTTCTTACCCTGATCGACGCCGACCTAGAAAAGGAGGCCCACACGGCGTAAGTTTCAATAGACTTACGGAAACCGGTGCGGTATAGTGTGGAGCCGATAGCGGAAGCTGCTGAAAATATAGAGCAGGTAAACATTGCATAGAAAGCGTAAGAGGCAGACAGCTTCCACCGCCCGCCTCTTACATAACTGGGTTCATAATGTGTCCCTGTGAACGCTAACAGAATGGTTACAGGGCTTTCTTTATTCGTTTTGGCGCAAAACTGTCGCACAATTATACTAAAGTTATTCAACCATATGCAATTTTTCAGAAAATAAACGCAGCACTAAACCGCTGGCGAGGCGGCTTTTACATCAAAACTAAATCGTTCTATCGAACCTGCGGCAGATGCAGCAGGTTTTCTTCTCCGCTACATTGGTTATATTCGTTATCCGTCGAAATTATTGCTTATATGAAAGTGGGGTATTCGGTATAATTGAGCCTGTCTTTTTAATTATTTTTCACCTATACGAAAGAGGAATATAATCACATAAAACGGCAGCTACTTATTATGACGGATAGATACCAGCATGCACAGTAAAGACTTGACAATGCAATCAAGCAGGATTTTTTGCTTCGGTTCTCCCTCTAAAAGTAGCGGGGATGGTTGTCAGAACGGCGCAGGTATGATACACTGTTTGAAAGCAGCACCTGACAGCTGTCAGGACAGGAGGAACGGAACATGCGAGCAGACGAACGCAGAGCGGCAATCAGATGCATTCTGGAACAGGCGGACCAGCCGGTCTCCGCATCGGTGCTGGCGGCGCGGCTGGGTGTCAGCCGTCAGGTGATCGTGGGAGATGTGGCCCTGCTGCGTGCCGGAGGACTGGATGTGTCCGCTACGCCCCGGGGATATGTGACCGGACAGGTGGCGCCGGGCCTTTTGCGTCAGGTGGCGTGCCGCCACGACGCCGCCGGGATGCGCTCGGAACTCAACGCCATGGTGGATCAGGGCTGCACCGTTCTGGATGTGATCGTGGAGCACCCCATCTACGGCCAGCTGACCGGCCCATTGCGGATGTCCAGCCGCTATGACGTGGAGGAGTTCCTGTGCCGGTGCGACCACTCCGATGCCAGGCCTCTGTCCGACCTGACCGAGGGGATCCACCTCCACACCCTCGCCTGCCCCAACGAGGCGGCATTCCAAAGAGTACTGGCCGTTCTGCAGAAACTGGGAATCCTTTTGTCAGATTGACAGTTGACAAGACACCTTGTCTGGAATAAAATCCAATGTACATATATATGTCATGACACATATATGTACATTGGATTTTTTTGAAAGCAGGTGCCCTCTATGAGAAACTTTCGTGCGTTCCTAGCCCGCAAAAACATCGTCATCTCCGCCCATCGCTACGGCATCGACGCCTTGGGCTATATGGCCCACGGTCTGTTCTGTTCCCTGCTCATCGGCACGATCCTTAAAACGTTGGGTCAGCAGATCAACTGGCAGTTTCTTGTCGACGTCGGGCAATACGCTTTCGAAATGGCCGGTCCTGCCATGGCCGTGGCCATTGGTTACGCGCTTAAATCCGACCCCCTGGTGCTCTATTCTCTGGCAGCGGTGGGCTGGGCCGCCAACAAGGAGGGCGGCGCGGGCGGCCCGCTGGCCGTACTGTTCATCGCCATCATCGCCGCCGAGTTCGGCAAGGCCGTGTCCAAGGAAACGAAGGTGGATATCCTTGTCACCCCCGCTGTTACGGTTTTTGTGGGCGTATCCCTGGCCCAGCTGATTGCCCCCGCTATCGGCGCGGCGGCCATGGCAGTGGGCAGCTTTATCATGTGGGCCACCGACCTCCAACCCTTCCTGATGGGGATCCTCGTCTCGGTCACCGTGGGCGTGGCGCTGACATTGCCCATCTCCTCCGCTGCAATCTGCGCCTCCTTCGGCTTGGTGGGGTTGGCAGGCGGGGCCGCCGTGGCGGGCTGCTGCGCCCAGATGGTGGGCTTTGCCGTCATGAGTTTTAAGGAAAACGGATGGGGCGGTCTCGTGTCCCAGGGGCTGGGCACATCCATGCTCCAGATGCCCAATATCGTCCGCAACCCCCGCATCTGGATCGCTCCCACCGCGGTCTCGGCCATCACCGGCCCTATCGCCACATGCCTATTCAAACTGGAGATGAACGGCCCACCCGTGGCCTCCGGAATGGGTACCTGCGGCCTGGTGGGCCAAATCGGCCTGTACACCGGCTGGGTCTCCCCCAGCGAGGCCGCCGTAAATGCAGGCACCGGCCCAATCGTCCCCGGCGCCGCAGAATGGCTGGGGCTGATTCTGATCTGCTTTGTCCTGCCCGCCATTCTCGCCCCCGCCATCAACACCCTGTGCCGCAGCGCCGGATGGGTAAAGGACGGCGACATGAAGCTGGCGTAACGCCTTTAACAAGCAGTCGAACTGACTGCGATGGCGTAGTCGGCTTTGAAAAGAGCATTTTGGAAACGGTGACTCTATAACTGCACATTGAAGGCGGTGCCAACCTGGCGCCGTCTTTTTTTCTTCAAGAATATCCAAATCCCAGGCGCTATATCAGTACTTTTATTACCTTTTAAAAAAAGTTGCATATAATGGGTTGGAGGTTTCAGTTTATGATTAAGGAGAATATGCAATGGCTGTCTTTTTTTTACCTGCCGCATTTTATGCTGCAGGGCAGTCCCCATACGGCATAGCCAGTGCCGATTTTAACGGGGATGGAAACATGGACCTGGCTACGCCGTCCATCCAAAGCGGAGATGTAGAAGTTTTGCTTGGAAACGGCGACGGTACTTTTCAGGCTCCGGTACCTTATTCTGTAGGTATTAATCCTACGGGGATAACGGCTGCCGATTTTAACGGAGATGGGAAAACCGATCTTGCGGTGGCAGATTCCAATGGTGGCGATATTGCAGTTTTAATGGGAAATGGTGATGGTACTTTTCAGCCCGCTGCCGGATATGCCGCCGGTTCTAATCCAGTCGGAATTATATCCGCAGACTTTAACGGAGATGGGAAAGTTGATCTTGCTGTAACCGATTTAACTGGAGACGCTGTTGGCATACTGCTTGGGAACGGAGACGGTACATTTCAGCCGGTCGTCTTCTATCCCGTAGGCCCATTTCCGGACGGTCTGGTTGCTGCCGATTTTAATAATGACGGCAAATTGGACCTTGCGGTTGTAAACAGCGATGATACAGTTGCCATATTGCTTGGAAACGGAGATGGAACATTCCAACCTGCCGCATTTTACCCAGCTGGTTCCGGACCTGCCTATGCGGTGGCCGCCGACTTCAATGGGGACGGAAAGATTGATTTAGCGATTACAAACAATAATACGGATAATGTTGCCATCCTTCTCGGGAACGGAGATGGAACATTCCAGCCTCCGGTCTTTTATGCAGCTGGTTCCGGACCCCTTGGCATTACTGCAGCCGATTATGACGGGGACTTCAGGCTGGATCTGGCAATTTCCAATCCGCTGACAAATGAAGTGGCAGTATTATCCGGAAATGGAGATGGTACCTTTCAGGCACCACAGCTCTTCTCCGTAAATGACTATCCTGCCATACTGGTCAGCGCGGATTTCAACGGAGATGGAAAGATTGATATTGCGGTGACAGATAATTTCTCTGACGACATTGCAATTTTAATCAATAATCAGCCCGCGCCCATCCGGGGAATCCGCTTTTTTTAGACAACAAAGCACAACGAATAAAAAAAGCTGCGCTGTCCGCAGAAATCTGCAGGCAGCGCAGAATCGGTTTACTTTGCATGAATTCCGGAGCATATGGTTTATTTCCCGGCTTCCCCTGATCGTAACAAGGTCTGGCGATGGTTTTCAATTCTCCGTCGGCGCTCAGCTGTTCAAACATGGCCCGGGGGTTAGCAGAACTATTCCTGCTGATACACAATCGATATTTGATCTCGGCCATTCGCCTTTGACCGATACAAAGCCTCATCGGCTTTTTTGATGAGTTGCTCCATGCCAAGCTTTTTGTCTACCTCTAAAATTCCCACGCTGACAGTCACGTTGTAGGGGTCGCCCTTTTCCTGGTTTTTTAGCGAGGCCATTAAGCGTTCCATGATTTGTTTCGCTTGATCCGGTTCAACGCTCAATATACTCAGGAATTCGTCTCCGCCCCATCGTGCCGCTATTCCATCCCCGTTGATTGCTTTGCGTAACTCTTCTCCCACAATGGAGAGAATTTCATTTCCAAATATATGACCATATGTGTCGTTAATCCCTTTAAAGTGGTCAATATCGAACATAACCAAGGTCTTTCTCCGATTCCTGTATTTTCGGATGAACCGCAAATACAGTTTAGAGAATTGCTTCCTGTTCGGAAGTCCGGTCAGTTCATCTGTATTCTCTATCGTGATGACACGCTGATTATAATTGATGAAAACAGTTGTTGAAACCATTGTGCAGGCAATAATTGCAACGAGCATAAAAAGGATATTACTCTTGACTCTATCCTGAAACACGCTGCTGATTGAACTGGTATCCATCTCCAGAATAAAGTGCCAGCCCAGAGTTCCGTTATACTTCGTTATGAGGCATTTTCTCTCGCCGTTTGAAGTATACCATTGCAACAAGGGAGACTCGGAATCGCTTAACTGTATATTATCTGTAATCCCAGTCCGCTTTGACAATTCGTCTTCTCTGATAAAAATATTCGTATCGCCTGTAAAGGATGTTTTTGAACCCAACTCATTAATAATGTAGACTGAAAGGCCATAGTCCTTCCCATAAGAGTAAACGGTATTTTCCAGTGCATCAACCTGAAGTCCCACGCCAATCACACCCAGGAGTTCTCCGCTATCGCTCTCAACGCGAAAATTTACAAATACGGTAATATAATTGTTTTTCGTTTGATTTGTATCGACTTCCAAATCATACTCGTGCCCAGACCCGATAAAATTATAATACCAGATATCGTGAGTATCTTCCTTGGAAAGTGTTTTGTTCAAACCGTCCTGATAATAATAATTTCCGGTCTGTGAAGAAACGCAGAATACAGTTGTATAGTCATACTTTTCCTGATATGTCTTCAGGTAGCTGTATAACTGGTTCAGGTATGTATCATTTTTGACGTTTTCCGGTTCCTGCATCAGCCAATTTTTTAGGAATTCATCATTGGCCATTGTTTTTGAGACCATCACCGGCTTTGTCATGGTGTCCTCAATATGGCTTGAAATGTCTTTATCTGCAAGACTCAAGACATTTTCCATGTGTTTTTCCGCCAGATCCTGATACGCCGTTGTATCCTTATAAACGATGCCAACAAATCCAATTATAATCGAAAAAATAATGACCAGACTGCTGAGCAGCAATATATGTTTTTTCACATTTTACCCCTTTTGTGATAGAATCTATGAAAAGTCAACGATCTTGAACGCCGAATTAAAGCGTGGGATATTTCGACAAAACCGCGTAAAAAAGGTTCTTTGCCGCATTCATTGACTATCCCATATAGCATATACCAATATATTACAAATTTCAACATGAAAAGAAGCCCCACGGGAGAAAGAAACTCCCATGGGGCGATATCACCAAGGCAATGTCTGATTATTGTCCGTCCGAACTGTCTTCACCCTCGGCGCATTCAAATCCCCCAACTGCTCGCTTATGAGCCGCAGTGTCGTCCGGGTTGGCATCGGAGGCAGGGTAACAGTCCGCATAGGATTCCTCGTAGCTTTTCCGATTCTGCTCGTTGTTAGGGGACATCCTCTTCAGATTCAGAGCAAATGCCAGAATGAAGCCCAGCCCGTATCCCGCGATGATGCCGGTGGAGCCGAAATGGATGACCAGGGTAGTAACGACGGCGCAGAGAATAATCGACAGGCTGGAGACCTGAGCTATTCGGCGGTAAGCCGCGCGGATATTAAAGCCGGGGCAGGTCTCCTTACGCCGACGGGTCAGCGGAATGGAAGAAAAAAGCGCCACAGCCGCCTGAATGCCGACGGCCGCCATCAAAATAAACCCGACCGCTGCGGAACCGAAGAAAAAGGGAACATCGTTAAAGCTCATGATTTGGAAACCTCCTGAATTGAAAGGGGCACTCAGGTCTGCGCCCTGCAGCAAGGTAATATCTGCGCCGAAAGCCGCACCTTGCCACAGAACCCGTGAATATGATACGTGTAATGTATCATACACCGATTTCTTGAGATGCACAAGCTTTTTCTCTGCTCCATGACGTTCGTATCTTGCGCTTAAGCTGTGAAACGCACCGTTACTACCTACCTCAGACTGCGCCAAAACGGTCAAAAGCGCATTCCGAAAGCTTGGACATTTCCGATCAGCACGGCAAGCTTGACCTGCTGCGAGATAAGAATTGAAAGGTTTTTTACTTACGACAAAAAAATTCTTACAAATTGCAGCGTGATGGGGACGCCCGGATTGGGCGCGTCGCTCGTATTTAGAGTGAGGCGGCCCTCCTGGACCGAATAATTGATCTGCGGCTGAATCACACCGTTGACAAACAGGTTCTGATAGGAGCTCAGCTGCGGGTCGGAAACTCCCTTGTTCCCGTACATTGTAATTTCTTCCTGATCCGTATAGATCTTATTTCCGTTTGAATAGGCGTTGTAGGCATACACCTCCGCTTTGAGCAGCAGATCCTCTGAATCCTTAATGACGACAGATTCAAGAACAATCATCGCTCCAGCGGGAGGAACATTTGTTGTGGTCAGTTCAAGATGGCCCTCCGTGACCGTATAATTTGTTTTCGGCTGCAAAGCACTGTTTACATAGAGGTTGAAATACGACACTGTGTCCGGTGAAGGGATACCATTGTCCCCATATTCAATCAATTCGTCGCTGTTTGTAAATACCGTCTTGATTTCGTCGGAAACTGTGACATATTTATGATCCGTGACATAAACCGTTTTCCCGTGATTTTGACCGAAGGTAACAAATGTCAGAATGATCGGCTCATTTTTCGGCGGAACGTCTGCGGTCAGAAGCTCCAGCTGTCCCTCCGATACCGCATAATTGACATCTGGCTGCAGGACCCCGTTCACAAACAAATTGTAATAGGAGACGCTGGTGGGAGAAAGAATTCCCTCGTGACCATATTCCGTCAGTTCATCCTGGTCCGTGTATTCCATTTTTACTCCATCAGATAGCGCATTATACTGATAAGTAATTGCCGAAAGCAGCAAATCATAGATCACAGGGATACGCGTTTTGAAGCAGACACTGTCATAGATTTTCAGTACGCTGATCAGAATATTCTCATAAGCTGGAGCTTCGGCCGGCTGGACCAAAACGTCAACATAAGCGCAGGATCTTGCCTCCGCTTCAAGGTCAATCAGAACACTTACCTGTGCGATTTCATTTTCCAATAGGACCGGAACGCCGCAGTAATGAAATTCCTTAACTGAAAAATCCAAAAATGTTCCTTTAGGGACATCGATGCAGATGTGTTTGACTGCATAAAACGGAATGGGGGAAGACTTCTCTTTCCCCTCGATATAAACAACGATATAGCCTTTGATGGAAACGGTGACCAGATTCTTTTCCGTAAGGGAATCTGTTCCCAGGCATTTCTTAGTCGAACACAATACCGTAAACGTAAGGCCGCTCGGATCAGATGTGCTGACCATATTTCCTTTTTCATCCGTCAGCAGACAGATAATCAACGGCGAATCGCACTGTGACATAATATTGCTCCATTTTTCTGAAAATGATGAAGGGACTTTCGTTTGAATGCCTGCCGATGCTATGTAGCAACAACCCCGAGAACTCCCGAAGTTGTTGCCCGACCAATTACCTAACGGTTTTTGGTCTCATTCACTTGATGCAATCAGCCGGTGATGACAGGAGCGGTTGTCGAAGGGGCAAAGTTGGTAACAGCAAGACTAATAATCTTTCCCTCATCAATCGTCGTTGCCGCACCAAAGGTGATGGTAACCGCGGTAGTGGTAACGTCAGTCACCACACCGCCTTCCTGCAATTGGCCGTTGATAAACAGGTTATAATAGCCGTTACTTGCCGCTGCTGGGATAAGACCGCCTGCGGCGACGGCTGTGCCGGTATCGTCAACCCAGTCCACATCGTCAATTGTATAGGTGGCAGCACCGGTATATCCGCCAACCGGAGCCGTCCTGAAATAGCGCAACGCGGTCGGCACGGCGGTAGTCGTAGGCGCGGAAGCAGTCATTGTCAGCTTCAAAAGTGAAGTGGCCATAATACACCTTCATCATAAATTATTATGCTGAGTTGTCGGACAATTCAATGTCCATTCCAGTATATGAAGTCCCGCACGTATCGTGTTAATTCCGGGCGGATCACTCTCTCCGTATTTGACAAAAAGGACAGCCGTCCATAAGACGGCTGTCCTGCTTTTCGCGATCTCACTCCCCTGCGCAGTGTTCGCAGTCGTGGTCGCAGATATTCAACTCTTTGCCATAGGTAATCCCGTTTTTGTCGTAGTAGTCCTTCACCGCAGCTTTTACCGCCTGCTCCGCCAGAACGGAGCAATGAAGCTTATGGGCCGGGAGACCGTCCAAGGCCTCCACCACGGCCTTGTTGGAAAGAGCCAGCGCATCCTTGACGGGCTTTCCCTTGATCATCTCCGTGGCCATGGAGCTGGTGGCAATGGCACTGCCGCAGCCAAAGGTATTGAACTTCACATCGCTGATGGTCTGGGTATCCTTGTCCACCTTGATATACATCCGCATGATATCGCCGCACTTGGCGTTGCCCACCTCGCCGACGCCGTCGGCGTCGTCCATTTTTCCCACATTCCGGGGATTCCTAAAGTGGTCCATCACTTTTTCACTGTACAGCATTTTCAACGCTCCTTTCAAATTCAGATGATATGTTTCCGCTGTCCATGCTCCAGCTCGTCCCACACCGGAGAGATGTTTCGCAGGTACTCCACGATCCCCGGCGTCACCGCCAGAATGTGGTCAATTTCCTCAGCTGTGTTGTACTCGCTCAGACTCAGGCGCAGCGACCCGTGGGCCACCTCGTGGGGAAGGCCCAGTGCCAGCAGCACATGGCTGGGGTCCAGAGACCCGGAGGTGCAGGCGCTTCCCGAGGACGCGCACACGCCCTCCTGGTCCAACAGCAGCAAAAGCGACTCCCCCTCGATCCCCTCGAAGCACAGATTCACATTGCCGGGAAGCCTTCGCTCCCGCTCGCCATTGAGAATGCTGTGAGGAATCTTTGTCAGTCCGTCGATCAGCTTATCCCGCAGAGCGGTCATCTTCACCGTCGTTTTTCTCCATGTTCGCGCAGGCCTCGTCGAACGCCGCTGCGGAGCCCACGA
>Ga0183099_1002102_pt1 | contig 10620 bp, 8 predicted proteins | sample Biomet1_FD_127788 | JGI IMG/M metagenome (GOLD analysis project Ga0183099, IMG submission 127788) | Microbial communities from bioreactor (seeded with anoxic lake sediment) at LBNL, California, USA - Biofuel metagenome 1 | ecosystem: Engineered > Bioreactor > Anaerobic > Unclassified ... | reverse complement strand
AAGACTAAAGATAGTTAATTACTATTAACGGACTTATCTCCACCAGTTCCCAGTTCCCAGTTCCCAGTTCCCAGTTCCCAGTTCCCAGTTCCCAGTTCCCAGTTCCCAGTTCCCAGTTCCCAGTAAGATCGTCGTCATATTTTACTTTATGGCAACAATTAATGATGTATTCCACAGCCTAAAAAGCTATCATGCGCCGGTTTTCTCAACAGCAGAAATTGAGCAATATTTGAACACTATGAATAGTAAAAAACATGTAGCACCTAGGGTTGGTGTAATCAGCTTAGGCTGTCCAAAAAATCTGGTCGATGCCGAACGCATTCTGACCCAGTTACGCACTGAAGGTTATGACGTGGTAAATAACTACGACAATGCCGAATTAGTGATCGTGAACACCTGTGGTTTCATCGACAGCGCGGTGCAAGAATCACTGGAAGTGATTGGTGAAGCTTTGCAGGAAAACGGCAAGGTTATCGTCACCGGTTGTCTGGGTGCGAAAGAAGATCAGATCCGTGAAGTGCACCCGAAAGTGCTGGAAATTTCCGGCCCACACGCTTATGAACAAGTGTTAACTCACGTTCATAAATATGCTGCGAAACCAGAGCACAACCCGTTCCTGAGCTTAGTACCAGAACAGGGTGTTAAGCTGACGCCAAAACATTACGCCTATCTAAAAATCTCCGAAGGCTGTAATCACCGCTGCACATTCTGCATCATTCCTTCTATGCGTGGCGATCTTGATAGCCGAGCAATTGGTGAAGTATTGGGTGAAGCGAAACGCCTGAAAAATGCCGGCGTAAAAGAAATTCTGGTGATCTCACAAGACACCTCCGCCTATGGCGCTGATTTGAAACACCGTACGGGCTTCTATGAAGGTTCGCCGGTGAAAACCAGCATGCTGGGTCTGTGTGAAGAATTATCCAAAATGGGCATGTGGGTGCGTTTGCACTACGTTTACCCTTACCCGCATGTGGATGATGTGATCCCATTGATGGCGGAAGGTAAGATCCTGCCGTATCTGGATATTCCGCTGCAGCATGCCAGCCCACGTATTCTGAAACTGATGAAACGTCCGGGCGCGATTGAGCGCACGCTGGAACGTATTCAGGAATGGCGTCGTATCTGCCCTGATCTGACGCTGCGTTCAACCTTCATTGTTGGCTTCCCCGGTGAAACCGAAGAAGACTTCCAGATGCTGCTCGATTTCCTGGAGAAAGCCGAGTTAGATCGTGTCGGTTGCTTCAAATACAGCCCAGTCGATGGTGCAAAAGCCAACGAATTGCCAGATCCAGTGCCGGAAGAAATTCAGGAAGAGCGTTTCCACCGCTTCATGGAATTACAGCAGAAAATTTCTGCTCGCCGATTGGCGGCCAAAGTGGGTCGTCAGTTGGATGTAATTGTCGATGAAGTTGATGAAGAAGGCGCGATTGGCCGCAGCTTCGCTGATGCACCGGAAATTGATGGTGTGGTTTACTTAAACGGTGAAACTACGCTGAAACCAGGTGATATCGTTAAAGTGACAATCGAAAACTCTGATGAATATGATTTGTGGGGAACGGTGATTCGCTAGAATTACCTCGGACAACGGGAAACATCTCCACTGACACGCCGTTAACCCATCCATGGGGGCTCCGCTGCGCCATCCTTGGCGCAGAGGGTCAGTGAAAATATTCCCCGTCATCCTCTTCTTTTATATTCAGCATAAAAAAAGCCCGTAGTTAACGCTACGGGCTTTTTGCTATCGAATATTCAGGCTAATTATTCAATACCCTGACTACGCAGATAATCTTCGTAGTTACCACCGAAGTCGATGATCTTCTCTGGGGTGATTTCCAGAATACGGCCCGCCAATGAGCTAACAAATTCACGGTCGTGTGACACGAAAATCAGTGTGCCCGGATACATCTCCAGCGCCATATTCAGTGATTCGATCGATTCCATATCCAAGTGGTTGGTTGGTTCATCCATCACCAGAATGTTCGGTTTCTGCAGCATCAGTTTACCAAACAACATACGGCCTTTTTCACCGCCCGACAGCACTTTGACTTGCTTACGAATGTCGTCCTGGTTGAACAGCAAACGACCCAGCACGCTACGAATCGCCTGCTCGTCATCGTTTTCTTGTTTCCACTGATACATCCAGTCAAATACGGTCAGATCAGTGTCAAAATCTTCCGCATGATCCTGCGAGTAATAACCGATTTTGGCGTTTTCCGACCATTTCACCGAACCCGAATCAGGGGCCAGTTCACCTACAAGTGTTTTGATCAGCGTGGTTTTACCGATACCGTTGGTACCCAGCACCGCGATCTTCTCACCAACTTCCACCATCAATTTGAAACCTTTGAACAACGGGCCATTGTCATAGCCTTTGCTCAGGTTTTCGATTTCCAAAATGTTGCGGTACAGCTTCTTATCCTGTTCAAAACGGATGAACGGATTTTGACGGCTGGATGCTTTTACTTCTTCAATCTTGATCTTATCGATCTGCTTCAAACGAGAAGTCGCCTGACGTGATTTAGAGGCGTTGGCACTAAAGCGGCTGACGAAGGATTGCAGGTCAGCGATTTGTGCTTTCTTCTTCGCGTTATCAGACAACAGACGCTCACGCGCTTGAGTAGCCGCAGACATGTATTCGTCATAGTTGCCCGGATACACGCGCAGTTCGCCGTAATCCAGATCGGCCATGTGCGTACAGACCATGTTCAGGAAGTGACGGTCATGCGAAATGATCACCATGGTGCTTTCACGCGCATTCAAGGTATCTTCCAACCAGCGGATAGTGTTGATATCCAAGTTGTTGGTTGGTTCGTCGAGCAGCAGAATGTCAGGGTTTGAGAACAGCGCTTGCGCCAACAGCACACGCAGTTTCCAGCCCGGAGCAACCGCATTCATCAGACCTGTATGCTGTTCAACCGGAATACCGGCACCCAACAACAATTCGCCAGCACGCGATTCAGCAGTGTAACCGTCATACTCGGCCACTTTACCTTCCAGCTCAGCAGCGCGCATGTAGTCATCATCGGTCGCTTCCATGTTGGCGTAAATCGCATCACGCTCACGGATCGCTTCCCATAATTCAGTGTGGCCCATCATCACCACGTCGAGCACGCGCATATCTTCATACGCGAACTGATCTTGGCGCAATTTACCCAGACGCTCGTTCGGATCAAGGAAGACATTACCCGCAGTCGGATCTAAATCGCCACCCATGATTTTCATGAAGGTTGATTTACCGCAACCGTTAGCGCCGATCAGACCGTAGCGATTGCCACCGCCAAATTTGACGGAGATGTTTTCAAACAGTGGCTTACTGCCAAACTGCATAGTGATGTTATTGGTACTAAGCACTTTTACTTACCTTATAAAAAAACGGCCCCGAAACCGGAGCCGCTTATATTCTTCCGGATTATTTGTTGTTGTTCGGGCGCAAGGCCGGGAACAAAATCACATCGCGGATAGTGTGGCTGTTGGTGAACAACATCACCAGACGGTCGATACCGATACCCTGACCCGCTGTTGGCGGCATACCGTGTTCCAGTGCGGTTACGAAGTCAGCGTCGTAGAACATCGCTTCATCATCACCCGCTTCTTTCTGAGCAACCTGTGCCTGGAAGCGTTCAGCTTGATCTTCCGCATCGTTCAGCTCAGAGAAGCCGTTGGCCAGTTCACGGCCACCGATGAAGAATTCAAAACGGTCGGTCACATCCGGGTTGTTGTCATTACGACGCGCCAGCGGTGATACTGCTGCTGGATATTCAGTGATAAAGGTTGGCTGTAACAGCATGTGTTCTGCGGTTTCTTCGAAAATCGCGGTGATCACATGGCCCAGTTCCCAGCTCTTCATCAGCTCAACATGGTGACGTTTAGCCACGGCGATGGCGCCTTCCAGCGTAGTCAGCTCTTCTGCTTTAACGTCGTTGCCGTATTTCAGAATAGACTCAACCATGGTCATGCGGACAAATGGCTGGCCGAAATCGATCTCGATGCCTTCTTCGCCTTCTTTCGCATAACGGATCTTGGTGGTGCCGTGGATGTCTTGCGCCAGTGTACGCAGCATCTCTTCGGTCAGATCCATCAGATCATTATAGTCTGCATACGCCATGTAGAATTCCAGCATGGTGAATTCAGGGTTATGACGAACAGAGATACCTTCGTTACGGAAGTTACGGTTCACTTCGTATACACGCTCGAAGCCACCTACCACCAGACGTTTCAGATACAGCTCTGGTGCGATACGCAAGTACATATCGATATCCAGCGCATTGTGATGTGTCACAAACGGACGTGCCGCAGCGCCGATCTCCAACGTATGAAGTACAGGCGTATCTACTTCCAAAAAGCCTCTTTCATCCAAGAACCCTCTGATTACTTTGATAATTTGTGAGCGTTTGATAAAGGTTTCCTTCACCTCGGGGTTGACAATCAAATCGACATAACGCTGTCTGTAACGCATTTCCTGATCGCGAAGCCCGTGAAATTTTTCGGGCAAAATCTGTAATGATTTTGAAAGCAAAACAACTTCTTCCGCATGAATAGAAATTTCGCCCATTTGTGTTTTAAATACTCTGCCCTTTAATCCAACGATGTCACCGATGTCGAACTTTTTAAATGCAGCATATTCCTCTTCACCAATGTCATTTCTGCAAACATAGGCTTGAATTCTTCCTTTGCCGTCTTGAATATTGCAAAAGCTGGCTTTTCCCATGATTCTTTTTGCCATAAGACGTCCCGCAACGGTAACTATTTTGCCTTCTGTTTCATTGAAGTTTTCGATAATATCGGCAGAAAAAGCATCAACAGGATATTTTGTCAATAAATACGGATTTTTTCCCTGTTCGCAAAGACCGGAAAGTTTTTCCCGTCTTATCTGCATTTGTTCGTTCAGTTCGCTTTCCGTAATTTCAATATTATTAGTTTCTTTTTGATGATCGCTCAATTTTTTCTTGCACTCCTTTGACCTTGTATCCAATTTATTTAGAAATGGATATTACTTTTAACATCACTTCGCCACCGGGGGTGTCCACACGAACTTCAGCTCCCTCTTTTGCGCCCATTAAAGCACGACCGATTGGAGATTCATCTGATATTTTATATTTAAGAGGATCCGCTTCGGTTGAACCGACAATATTGTATTCAACTTCTTCTTCATAAGCATTGTCATAAACCTTTACTTTGGAACCAACACCCACGGTGTCTGTTTTTATATCATGTTCATGAATTACTCTGACATTTTTCAACAGCGCTTCAATTTCAGAAATTCTTTTTTCAACGGAACCCTGCTCATTTTTGGCTTCGTCGTATTCGCTGTTTTCCGAAAGGTCGCCAAAAGATAACGCAACCTTAATGGTTGCCGCAATTTCCCTTCTTTTGGTTGTTTTTAAATATTCAAGCTCGTCTTGGAGTTTTAATAAACCTTCTTTTGTGACAAGGGTCTGCTTTGCGTTCATAAGCCTTCAAGTCCTTTCAAAACGTATAATATCTAATTATATCGGGATATTCAATTTATGTCAACGGTTTTTATGTTTAACTTTAAAATTTTACAAAAACAGTTGTCAAACGTTGTGATTTCAGTTATAATAAAAAGATAGTTACATTCCATTTCCGATTGTGTGGAACAACAATTTTTATGTTTCGAACACATATAAAAAAACAAGTGGACTTTTCAGTCCACTGCACCAGGTGTTTTTCAAAATATTGTTAGAAATCGTATTCCGCCTTATTATTCTTGCGGTTTGTTTCATTGTTTTGGTTTTGATTTGCTTTGTTTTCTGCGTTGTTTTTATTGTTGTTATTGTTGGCGTTGTTGGCGTTGTTTTTGCTGTTGTTATCCGAATTGTTTTTGTCTTTTTTTGAATTTTTATTGTCTTTCATAGAATGTTCTCCTTTGTGTAATTTTTCCGGTGCATCCATATTATTTGCAAGTTAATCTATAAAATATACATCAATTGAAAGGATTTTTTCTGATGGAACTATATCCGTTAAAATTAAAAAGCGAATTAAAGAATATTATTTGGGGTGGAACGCTACTCTCCGAACGATATCATAAAGACAATGGCGGTGAACCAATCGCCGAGGCGTGGACATTAACCATGCGTCCCGATGGGGTCAATGTCATTGAAAACGGAGAGGCGAAAGGCAAAACCTTGCAGGAATACATCAATCTGCTCGGTGAAACAAATGTGTGTGGAAAAGAATTTGCGGCTTTTCCTTTATTGATCAAGTTGATCGATGCGCATGACGACCTTTCTGTACAGGTTCATCCAGACGATGCGTATGCACATGCGCATGGACTTGATGCCGGAAAAACCGAGATGTGGTATATTGTAGAAGCGGAAAAAGGCGCAAGAATTGTTTACGGGCTTGACAAATCAAAAAATCCAACCGACGATGATTTGAAAAATGCCGCAAAGGAAGGAACGCTTGATCAATATTTAAACTATGTCCCTGTTAAGGCAGGCGATGTATATTTTATTCCGGCAGGATTAATTCATGCAATCGGCAAGGGGATTTTGATCGCCGAGGTTCAACAAAATTCCAACACAACCTACCGCCTGTACGATTACAACCGCACAGATAAACGCGGAAACACTCGTCCGCTTCATGTGGAACAGGCACTTGAAGTCATCAAACGCAATCTTCCGGACGATTCCTTCGCCCCTGCTGAACCCGTTTATACAGAATTCGGTGTTTATAGAACGCTTACCGACTGCGATTTTTTTGCAGTCAGCATGATTACACTTCGCCCGTTCTGCAAAATGTCAATCAACGGTGGAGTGATGTTGCACATTCTGTGTACCGATGGCAACGGTAAAATTTCGTTTCATGGGGAGGAGTATTTGCTTTTAAAGGGAGAAAGCTATCTCATTCCCGCTGGAATGGGCGATTTCACCTTATTATCGGAGAGCAATGATTTTTATGCAGTTGTATCCATGAGCAAATAAAGAAATAAATTTTAAACGTAAATAAATACGCTTCTGTTTTCACATAATATATCTATCATTATTCGGAGGCGGATAGATTGAACAGAAGTTTACACTTGCGCCGTTCAGCAGTCAGAAAACGAATCGGTGAATTTGCACTTGTCTATTCAACGGGTGCTGCAAGTTATTCAATATTAGAAATTCTTTGGAGAGGCTTTACGCACTGGACAATGTTTTTTGTCGGCGGAGCCTGTTTTCTTGCAATTTATATCAATGAACTGTTTTCAAACGGAAAGCGTTTATGGAAACGGTGCCTTGTCGGTTGTCTTACCATTACGTCAATCGAATTCGTAGCAGGTTGCATTATCAACATTGCACTCAAATGGAATGTCTGGGATTATTCCAAGACCAAGCCGCAATTCTTAGGGCAAATTTGCCTTTTATATTCGGCGCTTTGGTTTTTCTTATGCATTCCGATTTGCTCTTTGTGCAAACTGTTTCGCACGTTGTTTCGCAGATAAAAGACAATGCAAAAAAATACGCCATCCTTATTCTGTAAGGATGGCGCTGTTTTTTACTTTGATTGTTTGGAATAGCTGTCTTTCAATGTGACAATTCGGTTGAATACATTGGGATTGTGTGTATCCACACTGAAATACCCGGTTCTGACAAATTGGAATCGATCAGAACTTGCCGCCCCATCAAATGACTGCTCAAGTTTCGAATTTTTAAGCGTTGTCAAACTTTGCGGATTGATATAATCACGGAATGATTTATCTTCTGGAATCGCACCGGTATCTTCAATTGTAAACAAATTTTCATAGAGATGAATGGTTCGATCAAGTGCATACTTTTTGCTAACCCAGTGGATCGTCCCTTTCACTTTTCTGCCGTCAGGGGGATTTTTACCGCCTGTTTCGGGGTCAACCGTACAAAGCAATCTCACCGGTTCGCCGTTTTCATAGATAACTTCGTTGCATTTGATAATGTAAGCACTCATCAGTCTTACTTCTCCATTGGGTTTTAACCGCTGGAATTTTGGCGGAGGATTGTCAGAAAAATCGCCTTTTTCAATATAAAAATACTTGGTAAACGGTACTTTTCTTTTTCCATCCTCTTCCCGTTCGGGATTGTTTGATATTTCAAAGTATTCGGTTTGATCCTCTTCAAAATTTGTAATTTCGACTTCAAGGGGATCCAATACCGCCATGCGTCTTTGCGCTGTACTGTTGAGTTCTTCTCGGATGCAATGTTCAAGCAGACCGATGTCGCAAAGACTTAACGATTTTGAAATTCCAGCACGTTTGACAAAGTCAAAGATTGATTCGGGCGTATAGCCTCGTCTTCGCAATCCACACAGGGTGGGCATACGGGGATCATCCCATCCGTCCACAAGCTTTTCTTCAACAAGTGCTCTTAAATATCGTTTGCTCATCACGGTATTCGTAACATTTAATCTTGCAAATTCATATTGATGTGGTTTTTTTGCAAAATCAATTTTGTTGACAACCCAATCATAAAGCGGTCTGTGATTTTCAAACTCAATTGAACAGAGTGAATGGGTTATCCCTTCCGTTGCATCCTGAATCGGATGTGCATAATCGTAAAGTGGATAAATGCACCATTTATCTCCCTGTCTGTGGTGAGTTGTATGCAGAATGCGATAGATTGCCGGATCACGCATATTCATGTTCGGAGAGGCCATATCGATTTTTGCACGTAGGGTTCTTGTCCCGTCGGGAAATTCCCCATTTTTCATGCGTTCAAAGAGGTTGAGATTCTCTTCAATGCTTCTGTTTCGATAGGGGCTGTCCTTGCCTGCCACGGTCAAAGTGCCGCGGTATTCTCGCATTTCATCGGGGGACAAATCGCAGACATATGCTTCCCCGTCTTTGATTAATTTGATTGCATATTCAAAGCATAAATCAAAATAATCGGAACCATAAAAGATTCCCCCATTCGGTTCTGCACCGAGCCACCTCAAATCCTCTTCAATGGAACGGACATATTCATCGTCCTCTTTGACCGGATTCGTATCATCAAAGCGCAAGTTAAACAACCCACCATATTTTTTTGCGGTTGAATAATTGATATAAATTGCTTTTGCGCTGCCGATATGCAGATAACCGTTCGGTTCCGGAGGAAAACGGGTGTGTATGGTATTGGAAAATCCGTTTTCAATATCTTTATCAATAATTTCGTGGATGAAATTGGTGCTTTTGTTTTCTTCCATATAAGCTTCATTCCCTATAATTTCTTTTTCAAATTTTAACTGATGTTTTTAATCGTTCAACAACGTTATACTGACCCAAAAGTGCACAAATTGCATATAGATCAGGGGAGTTTTGTCGTCCTGTTATTGCAACACGCAATGCGGTGCTGACATCGGTAACAGAGCCTTTGAACTCCTGTGGGGTTGCTTTAAATGCTTTCATATCGGAGGTATATCCGTGTTTTTCAGATAAATTCTTTATTTTTTCAAACCATCCATTTTGATCATCATTGATATCGAAAATATCAGTGTATTCCAGTATGATTTGATTCAGTTCGATTGCAGTAATGTTTTCAGGATACCCGTCCTCCACCGCAAACAATTCCTCATAGAAATAAGAGATAAACGGCTTTACTTCACTCCATGAAGCAAAATCTTTTCTCGGTTTTTTGCCGCCTCTTCCGATTGCAAACACCGCTTTCGTGTAGACGGGATCTTTGGATATGATTTCATAAAACGCAGGGTCATATTCTTTTGCCCAAATGCTTACGCCTTCGTACACTTCTTCTGCAGTCATTTTTGCAATGACATTTTTGGATACATCATTAAATTTTGCAAGGTCAAACAATGCACCTGAAGCGCTCATTTTGGAAGTGGAAAATGGAAAATCGCGGTAGGATACTTCCAGATTTGCACTTCTCCACTGTTCAAAATTTGAATTGAGTAGCGTCATCAAATATTCGAGAACTGATTTCACGGGGTATCCTTTTTGAAAATAAAATTCCAAAGTTGCTTCCGGATCATGCCGCTTTGACATCTTCCGTTTTGCACCTGTCGTTTCATCCAGTTTTAACACCTGTGCGGTATGTGCAAAACGGGGTTTGCGGAACCCAACGGCATTCCAAAGTTCGATATGCCATGGGAATGTGGACAGCCATTCTTCGCCACGAATGACGTCGGTGGTGCGCATGAAGTGATCATCGACGACATGAGCAAAATGATAAGTTGGAATTCCATCCGATTTCAAAAGGACAAAATCCTGATCGTTTTCGGGAAAACTCAAATTTCCTTTGACACTGTCTTTAAAATCTATTTTTTTATTTGCATCTCCAAGAGAGCGGAACCGCAAAACAAATTCTTCTTTGTTTTTGATTTTCTCTATTGCTTCCTCAATCGGCATATCCCGATGAATTGCCCATTTTCCGTAATAACCGAAATTTTCTTTTGCTTCCTCTTGCGTTGTATGTGCCGTTTTTAAATCCTCTTCGGAGCAAAAACAGGGATACGCTCTATTTTCAAGCAATAATTTTCTTGCGACCGTATGATAAATTCGCGCACGGCTGCGCTGTCGGTAGGGCCCATATGCGCCGTTGTCCCCATCGGCGGTTGCACCCTCATCAAAACCAAGTCCAAAGGCTGACAGGAATTTAATAATCTTTTCCACCGCCCCTTCCACTTCGCGCTTCTCGTCGGTGTCCTCAATTC
>Ga0183099_1002101_pt1 | contig 10627 bp, 8 predicted proteins | sample Biomet1_FD_127788 | JGI IMG/M metagenome (GOLD analysis project Ga0183099, IMG submission 127788) | Microbial communities from bioreactor (seeded with anoxic lake sediment) at LBNL, California, USA - Biofuel metagenome 1 | ecosystem: Engineered > Bioreactor > Anaerobic > Unclassified ... | reverse complement strand
CGATTGTGCAGGATAACTGGGTGCTGGGTACGTCTGACGACATGAGTGAACAAGAATTTCAGAAGGTCTATGCCGATGTTGAGAACCAGTTTTATTGGCGGTGATTACAGCATTCCGGGGTTATATACCCAGCGTGGTTATCAGGATGTCTTCCTGCGTAAAGGTTTGTCGCTTATCAAAGCGATTGTGCAGGATAACTGGGTGCTGGGTACGTCTGACGACATGAGTGAACAAGAATTTCAGAAGGTCTATGCCGATGTTGAGAACCTCTATTTTCAGGATTACATCAGCTATTGGAGTGAGGCGGTCAGTCAATTACAGCTAAAGGGTATGAGTGATCTGACTGATGCCAGCAACATGTTGAGCAACCTGAATAATAACCAGCCGATTCAGCGCATGCTAGCGTTGATCCGCGATAACACCCTATTTGCACTGCCTGCATCGGCTACGGATGATGCAGAAGCTGCGGTGTTAAAGAAAACTGGCAAAGGGCAACTCGCAAAAGCAGTGGTAGGAAAAGCCAGTTCCGCCTTGGCAAAAGCACAGGCGCAAGGGCCTAAGCAAGCTGTAGCGCTTAAATTTGCCGTCTACCAGCAACTGTTGCAAGACAACGGCACGCCAACTCCGGCGATGCAGGATGCCTTGACCACATTGAACACGCTGCAAGCCATGCTGACGGGGCTGGCACATGCGCCGGATCAAGAGTCAGCGGCTTACCAGATGGCGAGTAATCGCATGTTTGGCCGACCAGACGAGCTGACGCAGATCCGCATTGCGGCAGAGCGTTTACCGGAACCGATGCGGACTTGGTTTATGGATATCAGTGATCAGGTTTGGCGTCTGACGCTGGATAAAGCCACTGATTACGTACAACTGCAATATCGTACCGATGTAGTGACGGCCTATCAAAATACCATTCAGGGGCGTTATCCGTTTGCGGATGCCGAAAAAGACGTCACGCTCGGTGATTTTAATGAGTTCTTCAAAAAGGGTGGCGTGTTGGATCAGTTTATTGCTGGCCCACTGAAACCATTCTTTATTGTCAAAGGTGGTGAGTTGTTATCCCGTTCGATTGACGGGCAGGGCATTCGGCTCAGTCGTCGCACGTTGCAGCAGTTTCAACATGCGGTACAAATTCAAAAAGCGTTCTTTGCCGATGCGGGTGGGCAGGCCGCGGTGTTATTCAAAGTGCAACCGCTGGAACTTGATCCGAGTGTGCTGAAAGCGGAGTTTGTCTATTCTGGTCAATCACTGGTCTATCAACACGGCCCGATTGTCCCGATCGATCTGAGCTGGCCGATGTCGCAAGGCAGCAGTATTGCCAGCATCTCGCTGCAAGATCTGAATGGTCGGGAGACCTTACAGCTTAAACAAAGCGGCCCTTGGTCACTCTTCCGGTTGCTCGATCATTGTGAAGTGCGCCCACATGGTGGTGACGATCAATTAGAGGTGCTGATCAACCATCAAGGCGTACAAGCGCAATATCTGTTCTCTGGTAGTCACACGCCAAATCCGTTGCAACGTCGGTTGCTGGCTGGTTTTGACCTATCCGAAAACCTGTGAGCGACCCATGTTGCGATGTAGCTCTGGTAAACACTGGTCGTCAGCTGCGGCGACCAGTCGTGGGCACGTTCGCCCTGAAAATGAAGATACTTATCTCATCGATGGCCTCCATGGTTTATGGGCGGTTGCCGATGGTATGGGTGGACATCAACAAGGGAGTCTCGCCAGTCAGCTGGTGGCCGAATCATTACTGGGCATCTCAGTGGAAGATGAGCTGGAATCACGGCTGGAGCAGGCTGCCAGAGCACTACAAGTGGTTAATTTTCATCTGAGTTGTGAGCGCACGCTCACGGCTCCGCAGCAGATGATTGGGTCGACGGCAATGGTGTTGATTGCACAATCGGGTCGCGCCAGTTGCCTGTGGGTCGGTGACAGCCGCTGTTATTTATTACGGCGTGGCGTGCTCTATCAAATCAGCGAAGATCACAGCCTCGTGCAGCAGTGGGTGAATGCGAAACGTATCACACCCGAGACGGCCAAACAGCACCCTAAAAACAATGTTATCACCCGAGCGATTGGAGCTAGCTCTGATCTGCTGCTGGCGAGTGCCGAGTTTGAGCTTTATGCCGATGATATGTTGCTGTTGTGCAGCGATGGGCTTTATCGCGAGGTTTCCACCGATGTGCTCATCAAAAGTTTAAGCTCGTTAGTGCCTGAAAAAGCAGTTAAAACATTGATGCAACACGCATTGGCTGGGGCTGCCAGCGACAACATTACCGCAGTGGTCGTGCGGATTAATTAACCATAACAGCACGGAAACGGATGGTTCAGTATGAACATTGCGCTGCATAACGATCTTAGTCTTACACCTGTTTCAAGGGGCGTATCCACTGAGTATCCATTTCTGCAAATGCGCTACGCACTGCGTAATATCGCGGGTGTGGGTGGCATGGGCGTGGTGTATCGAGCCAATGACACTCTGCTAAGTGCACTTGGTGCGACAGACGATATCGTTGCTGTGAAAATGTGCAGCAGTGACTTGGTTGATCACCCGCAAGCTGAACAACGGCTTCTCATGGAATATCAGAATGCATCACGTCTAAAACACCCTAATATTATTGCTATGCGCCAGTTTGATGTTTGTCGCCAGCAACAAAAAGCCTTTCTGGTGATGGAGTGGCTGGATGGTTTGTCGCTAGAACAGTTACTTTATCAGCAGTCGTTGCCAGCCGATGTTGCATTGACGCTGGCTCGGCAGTTGGTAGATGCGGTCTCGCATTGTCATACCCGAGGGGTCGTGCATGCCGATATTAAACCCGCCAATTTTCAAATATCCCCCAGGAATCACCTGACCCTGTTCGATTTTGGCATTAGTCGTTGGCTCTATCAGCCATCAATGATGCGCAATGACTTGATCCGCGCGTGCAGTTGCTGTTATGCCGCCCCTGAATTATTCAATGAGCAGCCACCGACTATCAGTAGCGATCTTTTCTCTGTCAGCTGTGTGTTGTATCGCTTATTCCGTGGCGAGCACCCATTTAAAGATACGACCGATGAAGCTGCTGCACGAAATGATGAGATTGCACCGATATTTGGCCGTCGTCATCCACTCGATAAAGTCTTGCTACAGGGTTTGAAATGGCAGCCACGAGAGCGCGGCACAAGTGTTGATGTGCTGCAGCAGGTGTTATCACAGCTATCTGCTGCCGATTTGAGTCGTTACTGGTTCTAAGCGCTGATGAATATGAGGAAGAGACACAATGTCCGTTTTAGATAGCCTGAGCGAGGCACTCTCGAGCCTTGGCAGTTCCCTGTTCAGTGCCAATGAGCCTCGTTTTTTACTCGAACTTGCTGGTTGTCGCGAGTCTGTGCAGGTATTACGTTTTTCAGCGCAGGAAGCCTTAAATGTACCGTGGGAATTGAACATCACTATAGTGAGTGAAGCTGCGAATATCTTGCCAGAAACGATGCTGGGTACATCGGCAACACTCACACTCATTGGTAGTGCAGGCAAAAGTTACTACCACGGCCAAGTGTGGCAGTTTTGTCGGCAGGCACAAGGTAAACGTCTCACTCAATATCAATTGATTATGCGACCAGCATTGTCATGGTTGGGGTTAGGGCAAAACCAGCGGATTTTTCAGCAAAAAAGTGCGCCACAAATTATTAAACAACTGTTGCAAGAACGCCCCATTCCCACTGATCAGATCGTGTGGAAATTAAGCGCGACTTATCCTACCCGCGACTATTGTGTGCAATATGCAGAGAGCGATTTGCAATTTATTTCTCGGCTGCTGGGCGAGGAGGGAATGCACTATCACTTCACTCATACTGAAAAACATAGCCAGTTGGTATTTGCTGATCACCCTTCTGGCTGGTCAACCGATTTGACGGCTGCCCTCTATAAGCCCGGCTCCGGTCAGGCTGCTGATATTGACACGTTACAATCATTTCTAATGCGACATGCTATTGTGCCTACGGTGGTAGAACAGCGTTATTTTAACCTGCACAAACCGCTGACATTGACCAATGCGCAGCATTCGGCCACGCCAAAAATAGTCAAAAATTTGAAAAATAAAGAAGCGGATAAGGGCAGTCAACAAGAACCTAGCAAGTTATCGCATTATCACTACCGTAGCGGTGATCTGAGCCAAACTGCCGCACAGCAAACAGCACAACGTCACTTGGAATCGTTACAAACGCAACTTGTTACTGCACAAGGCAAGGGCAATTTGTCACAGTTGCGGGTCGGGCATTTGTTACCTGTGACAGGGCATGCTTGTAACGCAGCGAACACGCGCTGGTTATTAACCGAAGTCGTTTTATCTGGCGAGCAACCTCAAGTGTTGGAGGAAGTAAGCAGTGGTCAGTCGTGTTGTCATGTTCACTTCCACGCTGTGCCATGGGATACCGCATGGCGGCCAGCCATCTACCCAGAAAAGCCTCGGTTATACGGCATTCAGACAGCCACTGTCACGTGCCCTGCCGGGGAAGAAATTTATACCGATGCACTGGGGCGAATCAAAGTGCAATTCCATTGGGATAGAGAGGGTAAGCACAATGAGCAAACCAGTTGTTGGGTTCGTGTCATGCATGATTGGGCTGGTAATGGCTATGGTGTGGTCAGATTACCGCGTATAGGCCAAGAAGTTCAGGTGAGTTTCGAAGAGGGCGATCCGGATAAACCGTTGATCACGGGCTGTTTGCATAACGGAGAACAAACAACCGCGTGGGATCTCCCTTTGCATAAAACGCGCAGCGGCATTCGTACCAGCTCAACGCCCGGTGGTGGTGGCACCAATGAGTTACGATTTGAAGATAAGAAAGGCAAAGAGCAACTACGTTGGCAGGCGGAAAAAGATTGGGATGCCAAGATTCTACATAGCAGTCACACCCAGATAGATGGTAGTCATCATCGCGTTGTGGGCGGTAATGATTATCGTGAGATACAAGGGGAACAACATCAGACTTTTGAAGCGAATGTTGCCTATGAGCGACAACAAAATCAGCACAGCACTGTTGATGGCAGCCTAGAGCAAGCGATCGAACAAAATTATCTGTTACAAGCAGGGCAAAATCTGAGCTGGCGAAGTAACCATCAAGCGATTTATCACGCAGGGATAGAGCTTACCCTACAAGCGGGTGGCAGCTTTATCAAACTCGACCCCAGTGGAATCACACTGAGCGGGCCTGCGGTGACGATTAATCAAGGCGGCAGTGCGCTATCAGTGGAAAGTGTGGCCGCCGAATTACCCCATAAACCGGCAGGTGCACACAGTGCTGGCAACGGGAAAGTGCCTCAAGCAAAAGCACCTGAACCCGTAGTTAAATTTAAGCCTAAGAAGATTAACCAAGTTATTTATTCGGATTGAGGTTGAAAATGACATATAAAAAAACAGCATCTATTTTGACAATATTTATTTCTCTGGGATTAGCTGGTTTTTCAGCGGCTGCCGGAGTTATCAATGAAAGTAAAATAATAAGTCACTTTGATTACAGAGATATCAATAGAGTTGTAAAGGATAATTACACATGGCAGTGTCCATATGTATTATCGGATGAAAAATACAATGTGAATATTCCAAGTGATTCACCACTTGTTGATTTGTTTGAGGTTGATGAAAAAAGACTATATGTGAAAGTGAATGGTAAATTAATTAAAATGAACCTTAGGTCGGTAACTGAGAATTATTATATTTATCTAAATAAAAATGAAAATATTGAAGTGGATTTGAAAATAAATAAAAAATATAATTTTAGTGAGTATGATGAATCCCATGATAGAAAAGTAAAATTAACAATTAAAACAGTAAATGGTATAGAAGTGACCAATGCTATTGGTCAATCTTGCGGGATTTAGCTATAGTTAACTATTCTGGTCGTTTTTATTATGTATACGATAGTAGAAAGTGCAAAAGGCAATGTTATTCAAAAAGTAACTTGCTTTGAGGATTTGGAGAAGCATCATCCATCAAAAGGAAAAGAAAAAGGGCGTGAATATGCGATAGTTGATGGGCGATTAGAGGAAATTAGAACAGATAAACCAGGCAATAGAACATTAATAAAAAAAGATTTAATTCTTTTGATTAATGGATCAAACAAGAGCGTCAAAGTGCCATGCCCTATTTCTGGTTATATAAAAACAAGCGTGAGTTATGGTGCTATATCAATTTACTCAAGCGATAGATATGATGACCTTGTGGGCCAGGTGTTGCATTTAGATACAAATTTTATAGTAAAAGATGGCCAGCATTTGAATTATGGAGAAATCATCGGCATACAATCAGGATCGCCTGAAAAAGTTGGAGGCAAACCATATCCGATACATGCCCATATTGAGTTAGAAAAAGAGCAATTCAAGAAATATATATCTGATCTGGTTAGTGGTAAATTTAACTCGACGGGAGCCGCATCTGCATGTAATCAATCTACATCTTCTTTTTGCTTCCCTGTCGTCACCGAAAAAGGCGAACCATATAAAGATGCCGATGCGGTCTATAAATTACTTGAAAAAGAAACCAGCGGTTTTTATCTGCTCAGTGCACATAATTTCTGGCATGGTGGGATTCATTTAACCGATGCATCAGTGCCGCATCATATAAAAGACCAACCTCTGCGCTGCATGATGGATGGCAAGGTGATTGCTTATCGTCTGAATAGAAATTACCTCACCAGCAACTGGTTAGGTGATCAGCTGCAATATTCCTCATCATTTTGTTTAATACAGCATGAATATGAATCGCCGGCTAATACGGAAGAAGGTGCCAATAAAGGCAAAAAAAATAAACTCACCTTTTACAGTTTATATATGCATCTGGCTCCTTATTCAATTTATGTATCAGCGGCAGATAATGGGCAAAAACCGAAAGCAAAAAAACAGCTCAGATTAATACAAACCATCCGTGTCCGGCAGGGTGATGATGCGGCCAAAGGAACACCGCCATCTATTGGATATCTGGGTGCGAATAGCATTGTTGATTTAAGTGGAGAAACAGCAAAATTTACTGTGCAGGAGCAGAGTGGTTCACACAGTTATCCTTTTGTGAAAGGCTCGGTTTCCAAAACGAGTGGCAAGACAGACAGCCATATCACCGAGGGTACATCTATTTGGGTCGTTGATAACGCCAAATATACCGAGCATATCGAGCAATCTACCGCCACTAAACCATGTTTGCCACCAGCTTACTGGCAATGCAAAATGAAAGGCGTTGTTAAACACAGGGTGAATGCCCGTCAAATTAAAGACAACCGCCAGCCCTTTAGCGACGCCAACAGTGAATCGTTGGGTTTGTTAAATATTACTGCTGAGTTTGAATTTGACAGCAAAGATGTGGTTTTTTGTCATATCAGCGGGAAACCACACAGAATGGCCAAAGCGACGCTGCTCAGTGGCGGTTATGCAGAAAAAGAAGGGCAACCACCCAGCCCGTTTTGGGTGTGTATTGATGAGCCGTTTGTCGATCTTAGCGCACAAGCACCCACGCAATTTGATAGCATTGTAAAATGTAATCAACCCATCAAGGCTGGTGATGCCATCGGTTTTATGGGGCTGTATGAAGTGCCTAAAATGCCGGCTGCTTGCCGGCAAAAAGTAAGTAAACATCAGGTTCACATTGAGATATTTAGTACCGATAGCGATAACAAAATACAGGCCTTTTTGAATAATGAAGCAGGGCTAAAAACAGGAAAGCAGTATGTCAAAGTGGCGGCTGGTGCCAGTGTTTACATCAGAGAAGAAGATAAGGGAAAAGTGACCTTCAGCACAGGCGGGCTGAAAACCCAGTCAGAGGCCATTGCGGAACTGACGGTCTGCAAAAAAGAGAGTGACAGCAGCAATGGTATTTTTTACAAAATCAATCAATTGCCGATCCTGAATGGCACGTTTAACGGCTATATCAGCGAGAAAGAACTGGCGATCGTGTCGCAATACGATCTGAGCAAACTGGGATTTAAACTGCTCGAAGAGCAGAATACGAATTCAGATGGTTATCTCGATCCGGAAAAAATGCCGGCATTTTTCCGGCAGTTGTATAAAGCCATCGATAAAGATGGCAACAATAGCGTTGATAGCACAGAGATCGCGGCGGCGTTCAAAGATCAATCAAAGCGTAATCAATTGGTTAAATTAGTCGCCAAACATCCGAGTGAGTGGCATAAATCGACCATTAATACGATCAAAACCACCTTTTCTAATTGGGCAAGTGAAGCAACCGAAGATGAAACTAAAGCGCTCATGAGTCATGAAAAAGAGCGAATGGAGAAACTGGAATGGATGAGTCAAATTACTACTGCTCCACTCATTTTGGGGCCTGCGGTTTGGCATTTAAATCCAATTACGTTAATCAATTATATTAATCAATTAACTAATGGTAAAAATTGGGCTCATAGTGCATTTGGTAATTTATTGGCTAAGGTTGAGTCTAATGGAGACTATTCAGCATATAATCAGATTAATAATTCAAAATTGAAGTCATTCTACAATACGAATATTACAACATATACATTAAATACATTAATGGAGAAACAAAAAACTAATTCTGATGGATTTAGGGAAATATTTGCTGCGGGAAGATACCAAATAATACCTGATACATTAAAAGATGCAGTAGATAAACTGTCATTATCTTGCGAAGAGAAGTTTTCTCCAGAATTACAAGATAAAGTGTTTAATGAATATCTTATTAAAATAAAAAGACCAAATATTATTAAATATTTGGAGGGGGATGGAGATGTTGAAGATGCTATTCATGATTGGGCAATGGAATTTGCATCTGCTGGTGTAAGAAAAGGCCGAGAAATAAAATCAACCAAAAAGAGAGACTCTGAAGGTCGAGTTGTGTTTGATCCGGTAACAAAAAAAGCAATATATCAGAAACGATATGCAAGTTTTGAAGGTGAATCGTATTATAATGGTGACGGTTTTAATGTAGCACATATCATGCCAGATGATATGGTTAGTGTGTTACAAGAGTCAAAAAAGAATGGAGGTTGAGAATGTTTAAATGGTTATTTATTTTATTGATGTTTGCTTCAACAGCTGTATTCGCGGAAACACCAAAATTTAATGATTTTAGCACCATAGATATATATGTAGGCCATGTAAGTTCTTTAAAAGAGCCTTCAAGTGGAAGCAAAAATTGGGATGCATATAGAGTAGAAGCATCTCATCAAAAGGTAAATTTTGCAGGTCATTATATAGTTTTTACTGGGGGATGTGGCGGAGGTGCGATTTGTGGTGAGGTTTTAGATGCCAAAACAGGGAAAATTGTAGCATCATTGCCAGAGCAATATCTCATTTCTACAGATGAAGATACTGGGTTCGACATTTTTTATAAGATAAATAGCCGGTTAATTGAGATATCAGGAATATCTTCATCCAATCATAATAAATATAGTACAAAATATTATGAGTTTATAAATAATAAATTCATAAATATTATGACTAAAAATTGATATTTTTTTCAATTCTTACTCAACAACACTTTCAACCCTAGCCCCATCATGGCGACACCAAAGACGCGGTCGATCCAGTGACTGATAGCCAGAAAGCGGCGGCGGATGGTGGGTTGGCTGAAAAACAGCGTGATCAGGCTGAACCAGAACAGTTGTAACAGCATGATCCAAACACCGTAAATTACCAGTGTGCTGGCGGGCAGGTTCGGGGAGAGCACAATGGTAAACAGCGACAGAAAATAGATTGGCGCTTTCGGGTTTAAGGCATTACAGAGAAAGCCTTTGCCAACCAGACGGTGAGCCGCAATATCGGTGATAACTGCTGGTTCATTGGTGAGGATGCCGGATTGCGCTTTGGCGCGAATACCTTGGTAGCCCAGATAGAGCAGGTAACTACCACCGATCAGCTTGATCGCATTCATCCAGATTGTGGAGTGAGCAATTAGTGTGGCTAGACCAGCGGCAGAATAGACAATGTGAATGCCTAAACCAAGCGATATGCCCAAGCTAACCCACAAACCAGCGCGACGGCCTTGCAGTAGTGCTTGACGGGAAACCAGCGCAAAATCAGGGCCCGGTGATGCTGCCGCTAATAAATGAACGACGGTGAGAGTAATGAAACCCTGCCAAAATTCCATGCTATAACCTTATTGCGATTAATCCAGATGCTCAGTATAAATTATTAACCGCTTCTGTTATATCGAGAATATGGCCAATCGCGTCAACGCGATTGAGCTGATCTAATGTTATCTTTGCCCGATTAGGCGCATAGCGAGTTAGATAAGCCAGTTCATCCCGGAAGTATTTATTAAATACCCTTGCTTTGGGAGTGATAGTAACTCGAAGTAAGCGCGTTTCACCCATTATCGATGATTGTTGAATTGCATCTTTCATCTGCCCGTTTTTCATCAGTTCATCAGCATTCTTAATGATAATATAATAGCCAGTTTGATTGGTTTTCTCTTTTACCGTGATGAGAACATTAAATGAGGTAATATCAATCTGTTGTTTTAGTTTTCCCCATGCATCATTAATCAGCTGCACAAAGTTTTCATGCTTCAGGATGGTTTTTAATATGGCACTGTTTTCATCGGTGTTAATGCTGATTTCTGGCATGATTGTATTATCAGAGATGGCCATATCACTGATATAACGGGTTTTATCAAATCTT
>Ga0183099_1002100_pt1 | contig 10631 bp, 9 predicted proteins | sample Biomet1_FD_127788 | JGI IMG/M metagenome (GOLD analysis project Ga0183099, IMG submission 127788) | Microbial communities from bioreactor (seeded with anoxic lake sediment) at LBNL, California, USA - Biofuel metagenome 1 | ecosystem: Engineered > Bioreactor > Anaerobic > Unclassified ... | reverse complement strand
AGCATCTCGTGCCCTTTGGCGAATACATTCCTTGCGCCGACTGGTTGCCCCTCCAGAAGCGGGTGAATGGCGTGGGCGATTTTGCACCTGGCCGGAACGAGGCGAAGTTCATCGCCGGGGACTTTGTCCTTGGGACGCTCATCTGCTACGAAGCCATCTTCGCGGGACTGGCCCAGGATCGCGTAACCCAGGGAGCGAACCTGCTCGTCAACACGAGCAACGATGCCTGGTTCGGGAAAACCTCCGCACCGCTCCAGCACCTGCAACTCGCCGCCCTCAGGGCCATCGAACAGGGACGCTGGATGGTGCGCGGCACAAACACGGGCATCTCAGCCTTCATCGACCCGCTGGGGCGCATCCGCCTGGCCGGGCCGCAGTTTGCTGATGTGGCCGCCGTGGGACAGGTGCATCTCCGCACGGAGCCGACCGTGTTCCACCGGTTGTTCTGGGTGCTGATTGCCGCAGCCGGGGTGCTAGCCGCGCTCTTTGCTTATCTGGTCATCCGGAATGTTCGGCAACAACAGCATGAGGCCTCGCGTTAGGGCGATTCCCAACAATAGAGCCGATTGCCCCAGCTATCCTGGCGACGAGGATGGCAGAATTGATATCTCGTCATCATAGCGCAATGCAGACTACAGCCGCCGTCGCATTCGCCGCAGCCTTTCTGCTGAGCAATGTAGGATCTTGTCATGAGGATGTTCTCAACTTGGCAGATCGCAGGCCATAACAGAAGAGGGGCCTTGCGGCCCCTCTTCGTATGCGGTGGTGATCAGTTTGCCTGCCCGTTAGTTCGGCCGACCCGTTGCCTGCATCGCCTTGTGGATGTCGTCCCGAATCATGGCAAAACGCTTGCAGTATCCAGAGACGGCCAAGAAGATGACCAATTCCTCGTAATGGAGGTCCTCGACCATGGCCCAGAAGAGATGCAAATGCGCCTTGTCGCTAGAGGCCGTGTAGTAAGTCTTCTGTGTTTCGCCCAGATGCTTGGTGAGCATCTCGATGACGTTGACCCACTTGCCGTCCATCATCAGCAAGAATTCGAATTCGCAGTCGCTTATCCCCCGACCTTGACGCCTCCCCAATTTTGGTCACCGAGGTAGGCCCTCGAAATTTGCTTGACCGCCTTGCAAAACCCGATGAAATCAAATGCCTTGCGCATTTGGATCCTTTGCCATTCCTCAAGCCACACAGCGTGGACTTGCTCTCGACCAGGCGCTTAACTGGCAGCGCTGATACGTTAAGACTGGTGCTCCATGGTGCCCCTCTTGTTGTGGTTTCAATCCTTCGACGTGGCCGAAATTCGCCAGCACGAAATTCGGTGCCGCCGCTTCCTGCTAATATCCCTTACTAAAGCTGCGGCCCTTTGTCAATAAAAAATATTGCGGATTGAGTGGAAACAGGATATGCGCGCCTTCCCTGTTACTTCCTGGCTCCACACCCACGTCTCATTGGCAAGAGGTTGGAGCTTTGCCGACCGTGCAGGACTGGTCGCGCGTGGGCGTCATCGCCGCAGCTTGCCGCATTGGGCGTGAGTGCTGCCCTCCCCGTAGCACGTCAAGCAGCATGCAAGGCGCCACGAATCGCGCCCTGGCCTGGCCCCCGCCCTAAACCTGTCCAGAGATTTTGGTAATCTCTGAGCCCCTCGAAAAGTTGCCGGTGTTGATTCCCTGGTCGAAATCACGTAGAAAAATTTTGCACTATAAAAATCCATCTATGCGCCACAATGCCCCAACTGGAACAACATCCGCCGGAGAACCAATGTTTCTGAACGATCAGGAAACTGTTACGGACCTTCTCCACTATGAGGCGATTGCTCAAACGATTGTCAGCCTGATTCTCAATACCCCCAAGGCTCCAATGACCATTGGCGTGCACGGCGACTGGGGAGCGGGCAAGTCGAGCGTCCTCAAAATGATTGAGGGCTCATTTGCGGGAAAGGATCGGGTTTTGTGCCTCTGGTTCAACGGCTGGGCGTTTGAGGGCTTCGAGGACGCGAAAATCGTCGTCATCGAAACGGTTGTCGAAGAACTCCGGCGCGCTCGTCCAACCACCGCCAAGGTCGCCGAAGCGCCAAGAAGGTGCTGAAGCGGGTTGATTGGCTCAAGCTGGTCCAGAAGGCTGGGGGGTATGCGTTCACCGTTGCGACTGGCATCCCCACTTTCGACCAGATGAGAGGTTTTTGTGACCTCGTCACGTCCTTTGTGTCCAAAGCGCAGGCAGGCGCCACTGCGAGTGATTTTGAGGAGGCAGCCAAGAAGGCCGGCGAGTTCATCAAAGAGGCGCCGGGCGACAGTGGCAACCTCTCCGAGCACATCCATGCCTTTCGTCGTGAGTTCAAGGAACTTCTCGACGCCGCTGACATTGACCAGCTTGTGGTCATCGTGGACGACCTTGACCGCTGCCTCCCCAAGACAGCCATCTCGACGCTTGAAGCAATCCGTCTGTTCCTCTTTGTCGACCACACCGCCTTTGTAATCGGTGCCGACGAGATGATGATTGAGTATGCGGTACGCGAGCATTTTCCTGACTTGCCACCAAGCTCTGGCCCAGTCAGCTACGCAAGAAACTACCTTGAAAAGTTGATCCAGGTACCGTTCCGTATTCCGGCCCTAGGGGCGGCAGAGACGCGGGTTTACGTGACACTCCTGATTGCCGAGAGCGTTCTGGGCTCGACAGATGAACGTTTTGTCCGGCTCCTTCGTGCAGCCCGTGAGGACATGAAGCAGCCGTGGAAAAGCCGGGGGCTTGATCGGCTGGCTGTCGATACAGTGATGCAGGGTGAAGTGCCGCAAGAAATCAAGCTCGCGCTTACGATGAGCGCGCATGTCACAGGCATCTTGAGCGAAGGTACCCGCGGCAACCCGCGTCAGATCAAGCGCTTCCTCAACTCGATGATGCTCCGGCATGCCATCGCGGACGCACGTGGGTTCGGTGCGGAGATCAAGCGGCCTGTTCTCGCGAAAATCATGCTGGCGGAACGCTTCAAGCCCGAGTTCTACGAGCAAGTCGCCCGCCTTGCCGCAAGCCACCCTGAGGGCAAGCCGGATACTGTGCGCGCGTTCGAAGCGCATATGCGGCCCATCCCGCCCTCGGAGGAAGGCAAGAGCAACAAGCCTGCTGCCAAGGGGGAGCGCAAGGCGGTGGCAGCCCCCGCTCCATCGCTCCCGCCCGAGGTGGTTGAATGGGAGAAAAGTGACTGGGTGAGGGGCTGGGCGATGATCGACCCGCCACTCGGTGATGTTGACATGCGCCCGTATGTCTTTGTCACCCGCGACAAGCGCATTTCGCTTGGCGGGCTCGTGGCTAGTAGTCATTTGGAGTGGCTTGTCGATGTGCTGATGAGGCCCCATCTGGCGATGGGCGGAGCCGCGCAGAAGATTGGAACGCTCTCCGGCCCCGACCAGGAAGAAGTATTCGAAGCAATCAGGGGCCGCATCCTCCAGGAAGACAATTTCAAGACGAAGCCCAAAGGGGTCGATGGCCTTGTGCTGTTGGTGAGAACACACCCGGCGCTTCAGCGACGTCTCCTCACATTCATTCGTGAACTGCCGGCGGACAAATCCGGGGCCTGGGCAGCGTCCAGTTGGGGGAGTTGCTTCTCCGACCCCGGCATGGTTGCTGAATACCGCGCAATCCTAAAGGGATGGAGCGGGTTGGGCGACAATCAGACGCTTCAGAAATCTGCACAAGGGATTCTGAAAATCGAGGGGAGGATGTAAGCGATGGGAACGTCAAAATGCTACGGCGGGCCATCGAATGGCCTTGTGCCTCCCTTTGTCGATGACCCGCAGCCCGCACAGCCTCCCCTCATGCCCCAAGCTCCGCCTGAACTGCCGACCGTGCCCGGCGCACCTGCCTTGCCTGCATCCCGTCCGCAGCCGCCACAAGCTCCAGAGACGAACCCCCAAACCTCACCACCACGCCCTGATGCCGATGGCACCGGCAGTCTGCGAGGGCCACGCGGCGTCTTTTCACGCTTTTGCCGATCTGGCGACCGGAACACACTCGGGCGAGCCCTCTCGGGTTATGTTCGAAAAGGAACTGGCGGCGCACGAAATGCCGCTCATCGGATGTCGTCACCCCGCACGACCGCTCGGGCCATACTTCAGGTCGTCCGGGATTTCGAACGTCATGGACCAGCGGAAACGCTGCGCCAACTCAACATTCCTGAGCTCATTGGACGCCCCGCGGCGGATGTGTTTCTTGCGATTTTCGAGGTTCTCTGTCCTCCCGGTGGTACTGTTGACCAGTCCATCACACGCGAGGCCATGCAGGAGGCCATTGGAGATATGGCCGAGGCGGGCGTGGGGGGCTTTGACACCATCACCCCGGAGCAACTGAAGGATTTCTTCCTTGATTTCGTTGCACGGTCGATTGAGGGACGCGTCATGGCCGACATCGGCGGTCGAGCGATTTCATTCCCCGATGATGTCTCGGCGGTGGAGTATGCGCAAGAACAGCTCCATGACTTTGTCACCGGGGCAACGAGGGGGCAACTGTCGGGACGCCTCGACTCCCTCGATCGGCTGTCGGACCGAGACATAGCGGCCGTCGTTGATGAAATCTATGAGGTGGCGTTCGAACTTGTCGCCGCCGCTGGGGAGGCGCAGGCATGAGACACCATAACATCATTGTTCGGCTCGGGGCAGGCGATACGGAAACAGTTGAGCTGCCAAATGCGGCCATGCACACGACGGAGATTCAGTTCCTCGATGACTCGGGCCTGCGTTTTGGGCTGGGCCAGGTGTTGAGCCAACTCCGGGAGATTGGGTTACGGCCTTCCGAGACATCCGTGGATCTCGCGTTGCTTGCTGCCGCCATCACCGCCGCTGACACTCGCATCTCTCGGTCGGCAGACGCGCAGGATGCGTGGACGAGAGAAATCGATCTCCATGTGCCAGTCCATGCCCCAGACCGATGGATTGCGTTGGCGCCGCCCATAGCCAACATGCTTAAGTTTCTGACAGGGGATCAGTGGAGCGTCCACTTTCGCCCACGCCCATCTGGGATCGGTACGCTGGCAGCCGCCCCAAGCGTACTCCCTTTGGCAAACCCGACCTCGGTCTGCCTCTTCTCGGGAGGACTCGACAGCTTCATAGGCGCAATCGACCTCCTTGCCGAAAGACAAACCCCTATTCTGGTGAGCCACTACGGGGACAATCTTACTCCTGGATACCAGGAGCATTGTGCACACGTCTTGAGGCAGCACCACCCCAGTAAAACATTGCACCACATCCAAGCCAGGGTCACATTTCCAGCCAACACCGTCGAAGTTGGATCTGTTGAGGACACCTTACGCGGCCGCTCGTTTCTGTTTTTCGCACTCGCCTCGCTGACTGCCGATGCCGTCGGCGGCGACATGACCGTATACGTACCCGAGAATGGCCTGATTTCCCTCAACGTGCCGCTTGACCCTTTGCGGCTTGGCGCCCTCAGCACCCGCACGACCCACCCCTATTACATGGCCAGGTTCGGCGAGCTTCTGTATGGGCTTGGCCTCCAGGTTCGCCTTGAGAACCCATATGCTTTTCTCACCAAGGGCCAAATGGCCAGGGCCTGTGCCGACCTTCCGTTCCTTCAAAGAGAAGCCCGGCACACCATGTCCTGCTCATCGCCAGGTAGCCGCAGGTACGATCCAGACCCTGAACAGCGCGCCCCCAAGCACTGCGGTCGCTGTGTGCCTTGCCTGATCCGGCGTGCTGCCATCCTTGAAGCCTGGGGAACTGACGACACTCCCTATCGCATTTCCGACTTGCGGGGGCAAACGCTCAACAGTAAAAAAGCCGAAGGGGAACATATACGCTCCTTCCAGCTCATGTTGTCCAGGCTCTCTCGGAAACCTGGGCGGGCTCGTCTTGACATTCATCGGCCAGGTCCTTTGACGGATCACCCTGACAGACTCGATGCCTACGAAACCGTCTACGTCGCAGGAATGCAGGAGGTTGGCCGACTGCTAGAAGGTGTGGTAGCGAGACCTCTGTGAACGAACGAACCCTCCAGAAGCCTCACTGGGTTGATTTCCACTGCCACCTCGACCTTTATCGAGACCACGTGGAATTAATTGCAGAATGTGACCAGGAACGAGTGGCCACGCTTGCTGTCACGACAACGCCGAAGGCGTGGCCTCGGAACCGCGAACTGGCAGCAGGTGCCACGCATGTTCGTGTCGCGTTGGGGCTTCACCCGCAACTCGTTGCCGAACGTGCAAGCGAGGTGGCTCTGTTTGAGCACTACCTGGCAGATGCTCGGTACGTGGGGGAGATCGGACTTGATGCCGGCCCACGGTTCTACCGGAGCTTGCCCGACCAAGAACGTGTGTTCGAGAGAATCCTCCGCGCCTGTGCGGAACAGGGGGGAAAGATTCTTTCTGTGCATAGCGTCCGGGCTGTCGGGAAGGTACTCGGCCACATCGAACGCGCGCTGCCAGCAAGCAGGGGGCGGATCGTCCTGCACTGGTTCACCGGCACCGCGGCCGAGGCCAGACGAGCCGTTGCCCTGGGGTGCTATTTCTCAATCAACATGGAAATGCTCAACTCTCCAAAGCACCGTCAACTCATCGTCGAACTGCCAGAGGACCGGCTTCTCACGGAAACCGATGGTCCCTTTGTTCTCATCCAAGGAAAGCCAATCCGCCCGCGCGAAGTCGCCGGTACCATTTCACAGCTTGCCGCCCTTCGCGCAATTCCGATGGAAGGGATGAAAAGAGCCATCCTCGACAACCTTCGTGCGCTGCTCGCCAGCAACGTCAGTTGAGGTCGCGGCGTAGTGGAACTTGTTCCCGCAAATTACGTTTTTCCCACAATTTCTGTCACATTCCGTGTCCCGTGCGTGTCCCGTAGCTTGCCATGGCGGTGTCAGAAAATAAAAATTAAATCCTGTTTACCAATCTCTTAGTAGTGCAGTTGGAAGAACTATCCGGGGGGAATCATTTCCCCCGGAAACTCTTCTCTTCTAGGCTGCTTCCTTTTGGGCCTCGCGGGCGAGGGCCAGTTCCGCGGCGGAGAAGATGCGGGCGATGTCGAGGATGATGATGAACACATCATCCTGCTTGCCTATGCCTTTGATGTAGTCGGTGCTGATGGAGGTGCCCATGCGGGGGGCGGCCTCTATGCGGTCGGTGGATATCTCGAAGACCTCGCGCACGGAATCGACCATGCCGCCCATGATGATGCGGTCGCCCTCGAAGTCCACCTCGACGATGATGATGCAGGTGTCCACTGTGGCCGCGGCCTTGGGCATGCCGAATTTGAGCCGCAGGTCCATGACCGGCACGGCGTGGCCGCGCAGGTTGATGACCCCGCGCATGAAGTCCGGGGTGCGCGGAATCTTGGTGATGGACGTGAGTTCCAACACCTCGCGCACGCTGGCTATATCCAGCGCGAAGACCTCTTTGCCCAGGGTGAAGGTCAAATGCTGGCTGGTTTCGATGGCGCTTTTCTCTGCCATAAGCGTCTCCTTGAGGCCGATGACGGCCAGGCCTAGAACTTCTCGAACTCGCCGTCGTCGCTGTCCGGGCTCAAATCAAGCTCGATGCCGCCGCTCTTCTTGGCGACGGGGCAGACGGCGCGGCAGGACGGGGAGCCGCCTGCGGCTTGGAGGCGGAGGGGCCCGCGGGCAGGGCCTTGGGCTTGCGCGGACGCAGCACCGTGCCGCCGCCGTCCACGCGGAAGAAGCTCATGGTCTGCTGCAGCTGCTGGGCCTGGCTGGAAAGCTCCTCGCTGGTGGAGGCCATTTCCTCAGAGGCCGAGGCGTTCTGCTGAATGACCTGGTCGAGCTGCTGGATGGCCTTGTTGATCTGGTCGGCGCCGGAGTTCTGCTCGCCAGTGGCGGCGGCTATCTCCTGCACCAGTTCAGCCGTGCGCTGGATGTCCGGCACGAGCTTCATGAGCATCTCACCGGCCTTCTCAGACACGGACACGGTGGAGCTTGAAAGCTCGCTGATCTCGCCCGCGGCGTTGCCGCTGCGTTCGGCCAGCTTGCGCACTTCCGCCGCAACCACGGCGAAGCCCTTGCCATGCTCGCCCGCGCGGGCGGCCTCGATGGCCGCGTTCAGGGCCAGCAGGTTGGTCTGGCGGGCAATCTCCTCGATGATGGAGATCTTTTCGGCGATGTTCTTCATGGCCACCACAGCCTGCCCCACGGCCACGCCGCCCTCCTGGGCGTCCTTTGCGGCCTGCAGGGCTATGCGCTCGGTCTGCTGGGCGTTGTCGGCGTTCTGGCGGATATTGGAGGCCATCTCCTCGATGCTGGAGGAGACTTCCTCAATGGCGGCGGCCTGCTCGGTGGCGCCCTGCGAAAGGGACTCGCTGGAGGCGGAAAGCTCCTCGGAACCGGAGGCCACGTTGTCCGTGGCGCCGCGCACCTCGGCCACAACGCCGCGCAGCCTGCCCACCATGTCGTTCAGGGCCTGGGCCAGCACGCCTATCTCGTCCTTCTGCTCAATGTTCAAATGCCCGGTGAAATCGCCCTCGGCCATGCGCTTGGCGAAGTCCACGCCGAGCATGACCGGGCGGGTGATGCCGCGCGTGAGGAAGGCGGCCACGATGAGCGAAAGGACCAGGGCGATGACGAGCCCGGTGATGAGGACGACGGAGGCTGCGGACAGGGCCGAGGCGGCCTGCGCCGAGCCGTCCTTGGTCTCCTTGACGCCGGCTTCGGAGGCCTGGCGCGCCAGGGCGTTGGCCTCGTTGCCAAGATCCCGGCGCTTTATGGCCAGGGCGTCGGAAGCATCACTCAATTTCAAATATTCTTCCATGGCCACGCGATAGGCGTTGCCGGATGTCTTTATCTCTTCAAGATTCCGAAGATTCGCTTCCGTATGGATGGCGGGTCTGATCTTTTCCAGCAGCTTGGAGATTTCATCAAAATTCTTAACGGCTTCCATGGCGAATTTGCTGTCACGAGTGGCCTGCGACTTGAAGTTCGCAATACGCACAGCGTTGCCCAACTGCGTCACGGTGTTGATTGCAGCGATCTTCTCGGTGCGCTCACGGATTTTCTTCCCGTCAACCTTGCCCGAAAGTTCCGCACTTAGCTGCTTGCCCTGATTTTCTGAAAAGGACTCGCACGACTTGCCGAAATCGGTTGCCGCGGCGACCATGGTCGCCATGTTCTTGTCTTTGGTGTCGTCCATTTCTTTGGCTTGCTGGCACAGGGCGCGGTATTCCGCCACCTTGGCCTGGGCCTTCACGACAATATCCTTGAGCTTGGTCAGATCGGGGTGCTTTTGCACCAGCGCAGCGGCGTCTGCCAGGGCCTTGTCGACCTCGTTGAGGCTCGCGATGCCTTCGTTGTAGGAAGCCTCGGTGCCGGTGTACTGAAAGGCGCGCATGGCGAGCATGGCCTGCAGCACATTGCGTTCAACGCGCACTGCGGTATCAACCTGGGGGGCGATCTTCCTCTCCAGGTCGTCGGCCACGGCGCCAACGTGTTTCATGTTGTAAACCGCCATGCCGCCCAGCAGCATGGAGATAAGGATAAGAACGCCGAATCCGCCGCCTATTTTGGTTCCCAACTTGAGATTCTTGAGCATGGAGCCTCCATGGAGAGTCCGCAAGGCTATGCCAAAGCGGCGTCGGTGGTCATGTCGTGTTCAAGCCCAATATTCAATGCATACGCGTTGCGATGGATACGGAGCTGTCGCGTCCGCAGTAATCGCAAAGACCCATATCGGTATTCACCTGAGCATGCTTTAGCCCATGCAGACACAAGGCACAAGAGCCGGAACGGAAAATAGGTAGAAGAGACGGAGGAAAGATCAGCCGAAGGGCTTGAGGAGGCTCTGGAGGGTGTAGGCGTCCAAGGCGTCGAACATGGCCTTGTTGGCCTGCTCCCAAACGTCCTTGGTGGGGCAGCTGTCGAGCCGCGAGCAGGAGGCGCAGGTGTCCTTGCTGAGGGAGCAGCCCTTGAGCACGACCCATTCCTCAAGGGCGCGGACAATATCGCCCACAGTGATGCTGGCCGCCGGTTTGGCAAGAACATGTCCGCCCTTGGGGCCGCGCTTGCTCAGCACCAGGCCGGCTTTCTTCAGTCGGCGGATGAGTTTTTCCATGTACTTTTCGCTGATGCCCGTGCGGGCGGCGATTTCGGACACGGACACGGGTCCGTCATGGTAATTCTCGGCGATGTCGATGAGCATTCGTGTGCCGTAACGGCTCTTTGTGCTCAGGCGCATGGACTCTCCGAGTTGCGGAATTGGCAGGATTGCGGGGGCGGACAGCGCTTGGGCCATCCGCCCCCGAGAGGAAGCTATTCTTCTTCTTCCTTGGGCTTCAAATGCTCAGGCACAATCAGCATGCCGGCAACCAGGGGCTTGAGGAAGCTCCACTTGATGCCGATCTTGAATTCTTCCTCAAGGTCGCGGATGGCGTCCCAGCAATTGTGGCAGGGCGCCAGAACCAGCTTGGCGCCGGTGGCCAGAATCTGGTCGCGCTTCATCATGAGGGCGCGGTTTCTCTGCTTGCGGAACCGGCCGATGCCATTGAAGCCGCCGCCGCCGCCGCAACAGAAGTTGTGCTCCTTATTGGGGCTCATTTCCACAAAGTAGCCGGGCTCGACGATGTAGCTGATGATCTCGCGGGTGATTTCCTTCAAGCCGTAGTTGCGGGTGGAGGTGGAGGAGTCTGGGCGGG
>Ga0183099_1002099_pt1 | contig 10632 bp, 9 predicted proteins | sample Biomet1_FD_127788 | JGI IMG/M metagenome (GOLD analysis project Ga0183099, IMG submission 127788) | Microbial communities from bioreactor (seeded with anoxic lake sediment) at LBNL, California, USA - Biofuel metagenome 1 | ecosystem: Engineered > Bioreactor > Anaerobic > Unclassified ... | reverse complement strand
GCACAGGTAGCGCCACAGGCTAAACCCGGCCAAACGGCAAACAGTCCACAGCACCACAAAGATAAACAGGATGCACGTGGTGTACACACCAGCCATCAGGTACATTAGCTGTTGGAGGGTGCTGACACCGAAGGAGCCGACCACAAAGGCCATGGCGCCGAAGGCACCCATAGGCGCAAAAAACATGATGTAATGTACGACCTTGAACAGGCCCTTGCCGAACTCATCGATGAAGCGGGTGACATTCTTGGCTTTTTCGCCCAGGGAGGAAAGGCCCAGACCAAAAAAGATGGAGAAGAACAAGACCTGGAGAATCTCGCCCTTAGCGAAGGCATCCACCACGTTGGACGGGATGATATGCATAATAAAATCGACAGTGGACAATTTTTTGCTTTCGCCCGCGTACTTGGCCACGGAGGCGGGATCAAGCTTGCTCACGTCGATGTTCATGCCCACGCCCGGCTCATACACATTCACCACCACCAGGCCGATGGCCAGTGCCAGCAGTGTCATGCTCCAGAAGTACAGCATGGCTTTGATGCCCACGCGGCCGACCTTGCCCATGTCGCCCATTTTGGCGATGCCGACAACCACGGTGCAAAAGATGATGGGTGCGATGATCATTTTGATCATCTTGATGAAGGCGTCACCAAAGGGCTTCATCTGCGCGGCAAAGTTATCCTTGCCGGGGAATATCATGCCCAAGGCAATGCCGATAAGGATCCCCATGATGACCTGGAAATAGAGGGACTTGTAAATTGGTTTCTTGACCGCAGCGTCTGCCATGCGTCGTGCTCCTCGCTCGCCTGTTGATACGGAATTAGTGCCCCCGCCATGAGCCCGCCTGTAGGCAGGCCCCCCCTCGCACGCCCAAGTCTGAAATGCGTGTCGTGTACGCGACAGGCCAGGAGGTGCATGCTCCCATTGGCAATTGCCGTGCCACAAAGATGCGGCAAAGGACAAATGAAGAATATCAAATAAGAACGGCATTTTGCGTGCACTGACAGCCAACATGCAAACACCGCAGAAGTGGCGAAATGTGTGGCAAGCGCCACACGTGTGGCGCCACAGAAGTGTGGCAGGCCACATTATTGGAGGCAGCCGCAGCTACTCCATACCCAAGCGGTCCATATTGCGGTATAAGGTGCGGCGATCCACGCCAAGAACACGCGCGGCTTTCGCGCGATTGCCCCCGGTTTGCTCCAAGGCTTGCTGCAGAGCTTCCCGCGTCAGCCCATGTGAACCCACACGAGAGGGAGGGGTGTGTTCCAACTGCGGAACGGCGTGGCCCTGGCTGTAACGAACCAAATCCGCCGGGAGATGCGCGCAGGTAATTTCCCCACCGGGGCACAAAATACAGGCATGTTCCAACGCGTACTTCAGCTCACGCACGTTACCCGGCCAGGGGTAGGTCATGAACACACGCTTGACCTCATCTGAGCATTTTTCAATGAGTTTGCCGAAACTGGCCTGAAATTGCGCGATGAAGTGCGCCATGAGCAGCGGGATGTCCTCCGCCCGGTCTCGCAGGGGCGGCAGGTGGATGACCATGACCTTGAGGCGGTAGTACAGGTCCTCCCGGAACAAGCCCTGGCGAATCTTCGACAACAGGTCAACATTGGTGGCGGCCAGCACGCGCACGTTGGCCTTGTGCGTCTTGGAATCGCCCACGCGCTCAAACTCCTTGCGCTCCAGCACGCGCAACAGGTTCAGCTGAATGCGCGGGGAAATATCGCCGATTTCATCCAAAAAGATGGTGCCGTTTTCCGCAGCCTCAAAGCGGCCCACCTTGTCGCGAATGGCCCCGGTAAACGCTCCGCGCGTGTGGCCAAACAGCTCACTTTCCAGCAGGCTTTCCGAAAGGGCTGAGCAGTTCACCTTGATGAGTGGGCCTTTGCAGCGCGCACCGCCATAGTGCAGGGCCTCGGCCACCAGTTCCTTGCCGGTACCGCTTTCGCCGGTAATGAGCACCGTGCTCTCCACATCCGAAAGATGGTTCAGCACACCATAAATATCTTGCATCACCTTACTTTTGCCAACAATGCCCCGGTGTCCGTGTAGATCGGTGAGGCGGCGCTCCAGCCCTGCCAGCCGGGTAATGTCTCGAATAACAAGCACCGCGCCAACGGATTTGTTTTCTCCGTCCAGCAGTGGCGAGCTGTTGATGACCACCACCTTGCCCGGCGTATGTGTGTGGCACTCCACACGATGTTCCACCACAGGGCGGCCGGTTTCCAGGGTGGTTTGCAATACCGAGAAGCACGACCGCTTGCACGACCCAGTGAGACCCGTGAGCGCCTGACCCTGCGAAAGCTCTGCGCCAATGCAGCAGATTTCAGAAAGCGCTCGGTTTATGCGCAGAATGCGCATGTTCGTATCCACTGTAATGATGGCATCAGGAATGGAACGGAATACGGACTCCAGGCCAGCGCGCATGCGTTCCTTTTCGGCAAACATGCTGCGCATAGCCGCTTCAGCGTTCTTACGGTCGGAGATATCCTGCACAATGGGCAGCAAATACAATGGCGAGCCACTGGAATCGCGCACCAAACCGGCGGAAAGATGCACCCAGACCTCGTGGCCGTCCTTATGGATGTAGCGCTTGTCCTGCTGAAAGGACTCCAGCACGCCTTGCTTGACCATGGCATACTGCCGCAAGCTCTCGCCGCGGTCATCGGGGTGGGTTATGGAGTCAAAGGTGATGCTTTTCAGCTCCGGCTCCGTGTAGCCGGTAATGCGGCAGAACGTCTCGTTGGCGCGTAAAAAGGTGTTGTCCAGGCTGACCATGGAAGCCCCGATGGGCGACTGGTCAAAAGTATGGCGAAACTTCTCCTCACTTTCGCGCAGGGCTCTTTCCACCTGCTTACGCGCGGTGATGTCGATGTTCAGGCCTTCAATGTACAACAACTCACCCGTGGAAGGGTCGCGCACCTCGCGCGCGGTCAGGGCTATCCACTTGCTGGAGCCGTCTTTGCACAAAAAGCGCGTCTCAAAGCCCTTGATCTGACCATCCCGGCGCAACCTTTCGAACAAGATGTCGCGGTCGCCGGGGTCCACGTAGAGCTGGCCCCGCAGGTCGGAAAAGTAGGAGATCAGTTCCTCCGGCCCCTCAAAACCCAGAATGGTGCACAGGCCCGGATTGACCATGAGGTACTGGCCGCTCTCCGTGGACTGGAACACACCCTCGATGACGTTCTCAAAGAAGCTCTTATACTTGGCCTCAGCGCGTTTGATGCGCGAGATATCCGTGAGGGTAAGCACCACGGCGGCGCGCCCCGTGGGGCTGGCGGCAGCGGCAAGAAAGCAGGAGGAAGCCAAAAGCGGCAATCCGCTTCCATCCGGCCCCAGGCGGCGGCATTCGCGCTCCTTCAGGCCAGCGGCAAGGTGCCCGAGAATGAGCTCGCCAGGTTGAAACATGGCGGCCAAGCTGGAAAAATCCGGCAAACCGCCCGCCTGCAACCCCAGCAGGCTCAAGGCCTTGGCGTTGGCCTCCAGTACGCGGCCGGAAAGGGCATCAAGCACCAGCACGCCCGCATGCACCGCATGCAGCAGCCCCGCGGCGCTCGACGTTGGGCGCAGGGATGGGCTGGTGGTCGGCATGGCGGGTTCCTCCGAATCAGCCAAGCAGAGGCGGCAATTCCGCCGGGTGGGCAATCAGATGCCGTGCGCCATTTTCCGTCAATTCCTGGGCGGTGCGGAATCCCCACAACGCGCCAACAGGAATCATGCCAGCACCACAAGCCGTTTTCATGTCCGTGGCCGTATCACCCACGAAGCAGATTTCGCCAGGGGCAAGGCCCAGTTCCCCCGCCAGGGCCAGGGCTCCCGCCGGGTGTGGCTTGTTGGGAACCTCCGGCCGGGCACCATAGATGTGCGTGAAGGGAAAACCAGGGAAAAATTCCGCCACGGTGATGTCCGTGTACACCTGCGGCTTGTTGGACAGCACACACAGCGGCAACCCGCGACCGTGCAGGACCGCCAGCATGTCCGTGATGCCCGCATACGCGCAGGTTTTGTCCTTCCAGCGCTTCTTGTATTCCTGGCCGCACAACTTGGCGGCATGGGCCACGGTTTCCGGGTCGCGGTGGCCCTCAGGCAGCATCTGGCGGGCCAGTTCCTCTATGCCCAGACCCACAAAGTAGCGATACGCGTCCACGGGGTGCTCCGGCAGGCCCAAAGACCGCAAAACCACATTGCCGGAATCGGCCAGGTCGTCCAGGGTATCCAGCAGGGTGCCGTCCAAATCAAAAATGACAGCGCGGGGGGCTGATTCCTTCATACTGCATCCTTCTAGGTCATCATCTGCAAGCTTCGTTTCGCATAGGTTTACTGCATTTTGCCACCCGCTGTGTACACCCTTGGCGTAAGCCGGGCAAGGGAATTGCCCTTCTGTGGCCCTTGCCGCGCGCGCTGCTTCGTGGCATCACAGGCACATGGGCAAACCCTTTTCGTTCCGCCTGCAAAAGGTGTTGGAATTTCGTCAGCAACTGGAGGACCAGGCCCGTATGGCCCTGGCCCAGGCGCAGGCGCGCCACGATGCCCAGGAAAAGACCGTGGAGGATCTTGCCGCACAGCTTGCCGCGCATATTGAAGCAGGCTTTGGCGCCATTTCCACCCAGGCAGAAATTTGGCTTTGGGCGCAGTACCGTAACGCCTTGGACAAGGACTTGAGCACCGCCCGCGTTGAACTTTCACGGCTGGCCTCAATTTTGCAAACTTGTCGCGAAGAAGCCGTCCTCCGTTCCAGGGAAAAGAAACTCTTGGAAAAACTCAAGGAAAGGCAGGCCAGGAAGCACCATGTCGCAGAAACCCTCGCCGAGCAAAAAGAATTCGATGAAATGGCCACGCTTCGCTATAAACGCGAAGATAACTAAAATATTACTGGCACTTGCTGTTGTTGCCGTATTCAAGCTCACCGTGCTGGGCGCGCTGGGCATGCAGGTGCTGGGCGAGCTGGGACAAGGCGATCTCCTGCCCCTGAGCAAAGCTCTGGCCGCCCCGGCCGCAAGTCCGCCTGCCGTTGCCCCTGCCGCGGCAGGGCAGGCCGCCGGTGCACCCGGACCACAGGACCTGGGCGCAAACGACGAGGCCGACATGCTGGCCCAGAACACCATCCCGGGCGCCAAGGTACCGGAATCGCAGGGAACCAAAGACGCCAATCGGCGCGAGGCCGAGCTGAACGCCAAGGAGCGCGCCCTTTCCGCCATGGAAAAGAGCATCGACGACAAATTGGCGGAGCTCAAGCGCGTGGAAGCCTCCATCAAAGGCCTTTTGGACCAGGCCGATGTGCTGAAGGATGCCCGCATCAAGCGCCAGGTGGACACCTACACGGCCATGAAACCCAAGCAGGCCGCCCAGGTTCTTTCCAATATGGACCAAGACCTCGCTGTCAAAATTCTGTCCGGCATGAAGACAAAAGTCGCCGGTGAGATCATGACCTTCATCGCCACCGACAAGGCCGCCAAGCTGACAGAGGCCATGACCAAGGTGCAGGCCCCCATAGGCAAGTAAGACCCATTTCACTCTGCTGCTTCACGATTCCTTCAGCCCCGCCCGGCGTTCCGCAATGGACGACCGGGCGGGGCTGTGCTACTTGCGGCCCATGCCACGCATTCGCCTTACCATCGCCTACGACGGCACCGACTTCGCCGGCTGGCAGCTCCAGGGACGCGGAGAGCGCACAGTTCAGGGCGAGGTGGAACGCGCCATCGCCAAAATCGTTGCCGAGCACAACGGCGGCCAGCGCATCCCGCTCATTGCGGCGGGCCGCACGGATTCCGGCGTTCACGCCCTGGGCCAGGTGGCGCACTTTGACGCGCCCGATGCCCTGGCCAACATCCCCTGGCCCATCGCGCTCAATGGCCGCATGCGCCCGGATGTGCGCATTGTGGAGGCCAGCCTGGCGCATCCGCGCTTCCATTCCCAGTACGATGCCCTTTCCAAAATTTACGCCTACACCATCTGGACAGACCGCAGCCATGTGAACCCGCTGCGCCGCCGGTTTGTTTGGGGCATGCAGCAGCGGCTCAATTTGGACGCCATGGATGAAGCCGCCGCGCTGTTTCTGGGCACCAACGATTACAACAGCTTCAAAAATGCCGGCACCCCTGTAGGCCCGCGCGGAACCGTGCGCACCGTCAGCCGTTTTTGGCGGGAGCCAGGCCAAACCGCGCCGGAAATCACCTGGCGCATTCAGGCCGATGGGTTCCTGAAACAGATGGTTCGCAACATCATGGGATGTCTGGTCTTTGTTGGCGTAGGTAAAGTCACGCCGCAGGATGTCCGATCCATAATAGAACAGCGCGACCGCAACCACCTCCTGCCCACCGCCCCGCCGTGGGGCTTGTGTATGGAACGCGTTTTCTATCCAGAGGCGACGGATTGCGGCGACCAGATGGCGGCGACGGACCATGACGGACATCAACTGGCAGGGGGTGCTGAACACCAGCCTGACCAGCACCAGCCCGACCAGTGCAGACCTGGCGGAGACAACGCGCCCGAGTAGCGCTGATTCCGCTAGTCTTTTGTCCGGCACATCTCCCGGCGTCCGCCTTACCGCCACCAGCCTGGGGCAAGATGCCCGGCAATCTTTGGCCTCTGGCCGCAGCCAGCGCATGGCCTCCACCCTGGCCTTGGCCCTCGGCAGCGCCCTGGAACGCCTGAACGAGCGCGCCGCCGGGTTCACCTGGCCCGAGCAGGGCATCCCCTTCTCCACCTCCCGCTACGCCACCGTGCCGGAGCAGAGCGCAACCGCCCTTTCCGCCACAGCCACCAGCCGCGACAAAAGCGGCGCGTGGGTCCAAACCGATAAACTCTCCTCCACCGGCTTTCGCGGCACCGACACCGCCAGCCTTGCCGCCGGGACCTACACCCTGCGCCTAAGCCAAGGCGACGGCGTGGCCTCCCCGGACACACGCGACCTCTCCCTCACCCTCACCGGTGTGGAAACCAACGACCAAGTGCTCCGCGCGGTGGCCAGCGCCGTCAATAACGCCACCCTGCCCGTGCGGGCCGAGGTAACAAGCCAGACCGGCGTGGGCACGCTGGACCCGCTTTCCGTTAAAACCGGCAGTGTGCTGACCCTGGCCGTAGATGACGCAGGCGCGGGGCAAAGCATCGGCCTGTCCGATGTCAGCGGACATTTGGCCTCCTGGCTGGGCCTGACGGACCGCGACCTGACCGCCCTTTCCCCCACGGATGCGTCGCAAACCGGCCTGCACCACGTCTCGGTGGCCTCTGTGGCGCGACCCACCACGTATGTCAGCAAGGGCTTCGACCCCGAGGCAGAAACCACGCTGAGCCCGGGCTCGTACACCATCGGCTACGCCATGGGCCCCAGCTCCGGTAACGTGTACGAGGGCCAGGCCAGCATCACCGTCACCGCCGGGGAAACCTGGCGACAGGTGCTCACCGCCATGGCCAATACCCTCGGCTCGGCCAGCCCGGCCATGGCCGCGCAGCTTGTTCCGGCCAAACGCGTGTGGGATTCCACCACCGACGACAGCCACGCCGTGGTGGACGCCCTGGGCATGAGCGTGACCGCCGTTGATCCCAAAACCGGCTGGCGGCTGCGCCTTTCCGACGGGAGCGCGGACACCGGCACAGGCAATATTCTTTCGGCCATGGGGTTAAATGTGCTGGCGGAGCCCGGCAGTGATGCCACCAGGACCATCGACGGCCGCACCAGCACCACGGCCAGCAATACCGTCACCGCGGATCGGGGCAGGCTCAGCTTTACAGCCACAAGCACCTTCAGCGAGGACGTGCCTGTCAGTGTCAGCGGACCTTTCGAGCGGCTGGCCGACTCGCTGACCGATGTGGTGAACGCGTACAATGGACTGCGCGACCTGCTCACCGGCAATGCGGAGGTACTGAAGGACGGCCTGGCCGAGGATTGGCGCACGCCCGTGAGCAACCGCGCGGGCAGCCTCTCCGGCATCGGTTTGGCGGAAACCGGGCGCGACAAGCTGCTCTGGCTCGCATCGGACACGTTTTTGACGGCGCTGACCACCAACCCGGAACAGGTGCGCGACATTCTGTTGGGGCAAGGCGGTCTGCTCCCAGCCCTGGCTGAAAAATCCGACAAAACCCTCTCCGCCGGGGCGGAAAGCATGCTGCGCACGGAGCAGTCCTACCCGGAACGCAACCCGATGTTGCGCACGCCCACAACGCGCTCTGAAATTGAGGTGGAAAAGGCCAGCCAGTTGCTTGATCTGTACGATACAGTGACCCCGGAGCCTTTGGGGGGCAAGGGCTGGAGCGCCACAGGCGGGCTATTGCGGCGGCGCGGCTAATCCCACTACAGACCCCAAAGACTGTACTGCCGCACATACAATAAAATGCCCTTGGCCCTGGCAGGTGTGCAAGAGCATACAGCCGGATCGAATTATTTTCGTGCGGGGGCGAGATTTTTGGCTTTTTCCCCTTGCTGTTTTTTTGGGGCTGCGATAATGCGGCAAAAGGTCAAGGCATGCTTGGAGCGTCGCGCGAGGCGTAAGGACACAGCATTTCGGGTGACGGGACAAGGCGGGTATTCTTCGTTTTTCACCAGGAGTAGGAACAGATGAAGTCCATTTATGTCGGCAATCTGCCTTTCAGCGCCAAGGAAGACGAGATTCGTGACGTGTTCGCCACTTACGGCGAAGTGCAGGACGTGAAGTTCATCATGGACCGCGAAACCGGCCGCTTCCGTGGCTTCGGCTTTGTGGAGATGGACGACGCCGGAACGGCCAAAGCCATCGAGGCCCTGGATGGCAAGGACTACGGTGGACGCACCCTGCGCGTCAACGAGGCCAAGGAGCGCGCTCCCCGCCCGCCCCGCCGCTACTAAATCATTCTACGGTCGACTCAACAGAAGCCCCCGCTCCGACATGGAACGGGGGCTTTTGCGTTGCCGAGCAAGGTTAGAATGCTCGCGAAACGGCTTTACACATGCAGCACCTTCAGCCCCGCAATACCCGCAGCAATGAGCCCGATGCACCCCAGACGCAGTGCCCCGGCTGGCTCGCCCAACACCAACATGCCGAAAATCGCCGCACCAAGCGTGCCGATGCCCGTCCACACCGCATAGGCGGTGCCGATGGGCAGGTCACGCACGGCCAAGCCCAGCAGGCCCAGGCTGGCGACCATGGACGCGATGACGAAAACCGAGGGCACAAGCTTCGTAAACCCGACGGTAGACTTGAGCCCCACGGCCCAGGCCACCTCAAACAGACCCGCTATGGCCAAATATATCCACGACATGTCACGATCCTTGAAGGCTGGCGGGGTCGTCCCCGTGGAGGAAAGGGCCGCACCGGGTCGTCCCGGCTGGGCTGTGGAATTGATGGAAGGCAGCAAGTAGTTCAGGCACGGCAAGTCGTCAACGCTCATCCTCTCAAAGTGGGCCACACACAACCGCGCGCACAGCTCCTGCCGCATGCCGAGATTTCGCTAAAAGAAGTCCCCCGCTCCAGCACAGAACAGGGGACATTGTTTTACAACACACATCGTTAAGCGCTTTCTCCCGCCATGAAACGCGTCCAGGCTTCAGCCACCTCAGGACGCAGCAACAACTCCCAGTGCCCGCTCTCTGTTTCTTCCGGGGGCACAAACTCAATAAGCACAGTAACCCAGCAATCCCCCACCCCCGAAAATCCAACACTCTTTCCGATAATCTGAGCAAGTGTGCCGTAGTGCAGGTTTGCCGCATTAAAATTTTTATATCCAACCGCGTCAGCCAATTTTGTCATAGTTGCCACATGGCGCCCATTTTCAATGGGCATACTCATGTGCGCATCTAATAGTTTTTGACGAGACCTAATTTCAGTTTGGCATTTTGTAAAAGCACGCAGATACTGATCAGCAGTAGGAACCATTTATACCCCCTCATTAAACATTTTGAGGCACATATATAACATCCCATTATACCGCAACACACCTCCCGCCTCACCCCCACAACCGCGCGCACAACTCCTCCAGCATGCCCAGCAGGTCACCGCATACGCCGCCGATGGCCGGGGGGCGGCCGAACAGGGCGGCGGCGTGTCTCGCGCAGGCTGCGGGCAAAAATACTGATCCTGGCGGGGGCGATCGCCGGGTGGGGTGCTTCGGGACGTGTTGAGGGGCGAGGCCGGGCCGAGTTGCGGGGTCTGGCGCACGGTCATGTCCAGGCGCTCCGCCAGCAGCAGGCCGGAGAGCCCCTGGCAGAACAGCCGCGCCAGCCCGGCGAATTCGTCGGATTGAGTGCGCCAGTAGGCCAGGGCCTTTGGCGTGGGCCGCTGGGCCAGGGCCTCGCAGATGAGCGCGTACACGCTGTTGATGCCGGGGCCGGGCACGCCGCGCCGCCAGCCAAGCAGCCACGGGTTGCGCCAGAACAGCAGCAGGTGGTCCTGCCCCAGGCCGATGGCTTCCTCCAGGGCGGCCTTGGCCGCGCGCAGTGTCGGGTCGTCCCAGAGCACTTCGTCCGCGCCCACGCGCCAGGGCGGGGTCTGGGCCGTGTCCTCCGGGCAGTGCGCCCCGGCCAGCCCGCGCAGCAGGTGCGCCAGCCAGCGGTTGGCCTCCGGTGCCAGGGCGGGGTCTGGGCCGTGTCCTCCGGGCAGTGCGCCCCGGCCAGCCCGCGCAGCAGGTGCGCCAGCCAGCGGTTGGCCTCCG
>Ga0183099_1002098_pt1 | contig 10632 bp, 9 predicted proteins | sample Biomet1_FD_127788 | JGI IMG/M metagenome (GOLD analysis project Ga0183099, IMG submission 127788) | Microbial communities from bioreactor (seeded with anoxic lake sediment) at LBNL, California, USA - Biofuel metagenome 1 | ecosystem: Engineered > Bioreactor > Anaerobic > Unclassified ... | reverse complement strand
GGGCATTCACTACCATGTCGCTATGACTAACAGTGCGTTACTGGGCCTGCAACCGGAGGACTGGCTGAACATGCAGGCGCCGGTCAATGTACCCGGCACCACACATGAGATTTACCCCAACTGGCGCCGCAAGTTGAGCTGCTCGCTGCACGCGATGTTCCACAACCCCGAGGTAACCTCGCTGCTGACCGAGATTGATCGGCGCCGCCGACAGTTATCCTGCTGATCGGATGTTTTGGGACTGCTTGCAGTCCCTTTTTTATCCCGCCGGCATTGCCAAGCGCAGAGCGGCATCCCGCACTAATTGCAGCGATTGCCCGATCGCTGGGATCGCCAGACGAGAGGCCGGCAAATGGGCTTTATGCCATAAATCGCGCAGCCGTAACGGTGGCTCTTGCAGTGGTTCATCGGTGAGTTTAAAGGTGCCCCAGTGCATGGCGACAAACAGCTCAGCCCCTAAAGCCTTAAACGCTTTCATCGCATCATCAGGATCCATGTGTTGATGGCGCATAAACCAGCGCGGCGCATAGGCACCGATCGGTAACATCGCCACATCAATCGGGCCACAACGCCGGCCAATCTCAGTAAAGCCCTCAAACCAGGCAGTATCGCCGGCGTGATAGGCGCGGAACCCGTCATGTTCAATGACAAAACCGCCCCACCAGCTGGTGTTCATATCCAGCAAGCCACGACGGCTCCAATGTTCGGCGGGCACAAAAGTTACTTTGACACCAAACACGTCGGTTTGTTGCCACCATTCCAATTCCTGTACCTGCGGAAAACCATTGCGCAGAAACCACTGTTTCATGCCGTGCGGCACCAGATATAACGGCGCTGAACCCAGTCGTTTCAGGGTCGGCACGTCCATATGGTCACGATGATTATGCGTGATCATCACTACATCGATTTGCTTCGGTAACGCCGACCAGCTTAAACCCGGCGCGACATTGCGGGGCACCACGCCACCCAGTGACGCCGACATCACCGGGTCGATCAGCATATTACAGCCGGCCAGTTGTAGCAGGAACGAGGAGTGGCCAATCCAGGTCAACAGATCTTGCCCCGATTGCAAAATAGAGCCGTCGTTATGCACCACCGGCACCGGCACACCGGTGCGTGGCGAACGCGGTTGCCGTTCCGCATGCCAGCCGGTTTGGCGGCGCAGGATATGTCGGATGGGAAAAGCGCGTTGACGACCGTCATGATTGGTATAGCGCATAGTCTGCTTCCCAATTTGATTTCATATACTGCCATCCCAGCAAAATAACCGGGTTAGCCACCAGAAAATTTGTCATAACTAACAGGTGCCGATAACTCCATTACCACCTCTTTTGACATTAGCGCAAAACCCTGCACCCTGCCATAAAACCTGCACTTCAAAAAATCACTTTTATAACAATTAGTTAGCAAAAAAAGCTCTTGTTTCTATTTACCCTAATTCATCCCACGAGACGCCAAATAAACAAAAAAACATTAATTATCAATTATTTAAACGTAAAACCGGAATTGGCATGCTCCATGCCTTATATACGCCGCATGCCAATTCCGGCATTGAACAACAATAATTCAGGAGCACAAACATGCCAACTCCCGCGTATATGACCATCAATGGCGAAAAACAGGGTCTGATCACTGCCGGTACATTTACCGAAGCCTCAGTCGGTAACATCTATCAGGAAGGTCATGAAGACGAAGTGATGGTTCAAGGCTTTGAACATCAGGTCGTTCTGCCACGTGATCCGCAATCAGGCCAGCCATCCGGTCAGCGCGTACACAAACCGGTGAAAATCACCAAAGTGTTCGATAAATGCTCTCCGCTGATTTACAACTCACTGACTTCCGGTGAACGTCTGCCAAGCGTAAAAATCAAATGGTTCCGCACCTCTGCCGCCGGCACGCAGGAACATTATTTCACCACTGAGCTGACCGATGCCATCGTGGTAGACGTGCAGGCGCGGATGCCAAACTGCCAAGATCCATCGCAGGCGCATTTCACTCATCTGGAAGATGTCTACATGACCTATCGCGCGATCAAATGGACTCATGAAGTCTCCGGTACTTCCGGTTCTGACGACTGGCGCTCACCGGTCGCCTCTTAAGGCACCTTTCGGGTGGAGATGCATCCACCCGTCTTCATACCGCATCGCCTGGATCAGGCATGCGGTTTGTTTTTTTCCAGAGGATATGTGGCATGTGGGGCTTTTCCGCAAACGAAGCGCAATTTCTGTTTACCGTCGATGGCTGTAGTGAAACGTTAGGCGTATTACGTTTTTCCGGAAAGGAAATGCTGGGTAAAAACTACCTGTTTGAAATTGATGTCGTTTGCGATTCAGAAATGCTGGATATCATGGCATTGCAGCATCAAACCGCATGCCTGACGTTACAGAACAGCACGCAGCCACGTTATATCCATGGCCTTGTGATCTGTGCCGGTCATATCAATACCGACAGCCGTTATCATCACTACCGCTTTCATCTCGTGCCACAGGCTGAATTGCTACAATACCGCACCGATCAGCGGATCTTCCAGAACCAATCCATTACGGACATTATCCAAACCGTCTGGCAGCAAGCCGGGCTCAACCCCGACGCCATTCGTTTTCAAACCACCCAACCACATCCGCCACTGACCTATTGTGTGCAATACAGTGAAACCGATCTGAACTTCATTCAGCGTCTGTGTGAGTTTCATGGCCTGTTTTATTACTTTGAACACAGTGCCCGCCAGCACACCATGGTGTTTACCGACGGGAAAGAAAACTGCCCGTCAACCGACGCCGTCAGCTATCAGCCGGACTCCGGCCAGAACCCGGATAAACCGGTGCTGAACCAGCTGGACTGGCAGTTTGCTGCCACAGCAGGCTTCGCTGAAGTCAGGGAATACGATTTCACCCGGCCGGCGTTTGATCTGACCGGTAACAAGCACACCGCACCACACGAATGGTATGAATATGGCACACAGCATGACTCTCAGGCACAGGCGGTCAGTCGTGCCACACTGTTTCTGAATCAGCAGCAACATCAGCATCAGCGCGCCAGTGCCAGCGGCAATGTGCGCAACGTCAGCCCCGGTTACTTTTTACCGGTTACCGACCACCCGCTCGCAGCCCTCAATATCAGCTGGCTGGTAGTCAGCGTGCAACATACCGGGGAACAACCGCAGGTATTACAGGAACTGGCCAGCGGCAGTAGTCACTATCAGAACCAGCTCGAGTTGCATCACAAAGATGCGCCCTTCTTTTTACCCCGCCGGCAGGCAAAACCGGTGCTGAGTGGTTTTCAGACTGCATTGGTCACCGGCCCGGAAGGGCAGGAAATTTATACCGACGAACATGGCCGGGTTAAAGTTCAGTTCCACTGGGACAGACCGCGTGCCGGCGATGAAACCACCAGTTGCTGGTTACGCGTGGCACAGGGCTGGGCCGGCGCCGGCTATGGTCAGCATTTTCTGCCGCGTATCGGGCAGGAAGTCATGGTCGCGTTTGCAGAGCACGACATCGATCGCCCGTATGTGATTGGCTGCGTTCATAATGCAGTCAACACCCCACCCGCACACTATCCGGCGCAGCACTCACAAAGTGGCATGCGCACCCTTTCCAGCCCCGGCGGTAGCGGCTTTAACGAACTGCGGTTTGAAGATAAAAAAAGCAAAGAACAGATCGTGCTGCACGCCCAGCGTAACTGGTACCGCAAAGTCAAACGCACCAGCCGTACCGAAATCGGTGGCAATGAACACCTGTGGATCGGCGGCGAAGATACCCGCCGCATTTCCGGTGAAGAACACCTGACCATCAATAAAAACCGTCTGGTCAATATTACCGGCAATCAGGATCTGCATGTGATGCAGAATAAACACCTGCATATCGACCGTAAATGGCTGAGCAAAACCGAGCAGGAACTGCACGTCAAAGCCGGGCAAATGATCATTCTCGAAGCCAGCACCGCCATGAGCTTCGATGCCGGTGGCAGCACCCTGCTCATTAACAGTAGCGGCATTCAGATGCAGGGCGCCAGTGTGCGCGTGAATACCGGTGGCGCGGCCTCGCCGGCGCTCTTCCCGTCACTGGCAAAGATGCTGTTACCCGCCGCACTCAGCGCCATTCAACTGGCCACCTTCAAGAAAAAAGCCCCGTTCTGTGAAGAATGTGAAAAATGTAAGGGTGGAAGCTGTGCAATACCCAGCGCATCGATACAAGCCAAAGGCAGCCCATCAAAAACAATGTCCGAAACTTCCGTCGACAGCACCAAACCGTTTACTGAAGAGCAAAAAAAGAAAATACAACAAGCAATTGTTGCTCAACATGAACTACTGATAAACAAAAGGGAAGAACTCACCAGATGGAACAAACAAGATCAAGCAAAATTTAAAAAAGCTTTTGGTGATACATCTGAAGAAAGCAGATCCCGAATACTTGGACGTGTTAACCGAGAAATTGACTTTAACAATCATATGACTCTAGAGAGTTTTAGCCCAAGAGAGCCCGAGGGAAAAGCCAATACATATGCTTATGTGCACGCAGGTGATCCAAACACTAAAATATATCTTGCAGATAAATTTTGGACGCATTATAAGCTGAAAGGAGAAAGTTCAGCAGGTGGTGTTTTGGTGCATGAAGAATCTCATATGCTTAAAATTGGGCAAACTTTAGATGGTTTCGAAAATGATTCTTATAATCATGGCAAAGATATTTACTATCCAAATCCATCACATAAATTGGCAAGAAAAAGACCTGATTTAGCCATACAGCATGCTGATAGTTTCGAATACTATATCGAAGATCAATAGGAAGAGAACATAGTGAAATATTTTTTATTTATTATCATCTTACTTTCCGGATATGCCTTTTCTGAACCATACCCATTAGAATATGCTGAATTAAAGGTTTACAATCAAAAACTATTTCTTTCTCTTCATTTTTATAACAAAAAAAATAATTTTTCAAAATTTACAATAATAGAGCCGAACGCCACCGTATACTGGCAAGGGCATATTATTCCTCGAGGTGGTTTAAGTTTTAAAAGAAAAAAAACTATTAAAGCCTCGCCCAAAAGTAGCTATCACGTTGAGTTTGATATGACAGATACATTTGATTTCAGAGAAGGATTACATGATTACACATTCTCGATTAATAATTATATTTTTCATAAAAAAGGACACACGCAAATTAAGTTTAAATTTAACAATGTATTTAGAAAACCCGTCATTCCAGATAAAGACATTATATCAGAAGTTAAAATGTAATGCCGGTTTTACTGATGACAGATAGCTTCAAATACCACCTCAAGTAAAAAGGCTATAACATCATGAAATTCACAATTATTCCTTTTATCATTTTCACACTAGCATTAATTTCTTCTGTAGAAGGAAACCATATTGGGACTAGTCCATACTATTTCTGTTTATTTATTATATTTAATTTGATCGTTAGCATTAGACGCAAAAACAAGCTGGGTATCTTTTCATCCATTTTGTGTTTTTTGATAATTGTATTGTTCGATAAATTTAACATTCTTGTTGAGTATAACGAATGGCTACACCGAGGCATGCCAGATCCTTTTACATGGTCTTGAATATTTATAAAGGAACAATGATGCTCAAGATCGGTTTATACCCAGGGTGAGAGCATGAGTGCTCAGTTTTTGTCCATTGCGTTAACTCCGGCCAAAATTACTTGCTCCAGATAATCGCTATTCATGGCGGCTATCTTCTGTTTGCACCTGATGCTAGCAGCTTTACCTTTCTCTGCCCGCAACATATTCAGCGCCATATGTCTCACTGTAGCCAATATCTGAGCCGCGTCCCCACGATAGATGGGGCAGGCATCTTCTTTCATCGTGACATCCAGTACCCAGTGCAGCTGGTTTTCTATTCCCCAATGACCTCGCACCGCTGTGGCAAACTGCTCTTCTGTCAATGCGGCTGAACTAATGTAATACCGGTATTCCAGTGACTCGTTGCCCTTGCTATCACGACGGTAGCCAATCGCCACGCCCAGTGTGTTCAAGCCTTTCCATGTGGGGAATTGCTTTGCTATTTCTCCGGCTGGCATCACATGGTATTCCCGAAGCTCTGTCCTTCCTCGAGACTGCTCGATGCTGGCTTTATGACTACCTTCCTGCACCAGAGGGGACAAAGCCTCCCGAACTGCACGGTGCAGGGTTTCCTGATTGCCTTTTACGGCCAACAGATAGTCACCACCCTTGTCCACAATCTTGCCGGCAATCTCAGTCTGGCAACCCATTGCATCAATCGAAATCAGGCACCCAGTCATATTAAGCAGTGCCAGTAGTTCAGGTATAGCGGTGATTTCATTGGACTTGGCATCCGTTTTTACTTGCCCCAATACCATACCGTTGGCGCTGGCAAACGCACTGACCATATGAATGGTCGACTGTCGGTCGTCCCTGTTATAGGAACTACGCAGCACCTTGCCATCGATGGCAATTAGTTCTCCTTTGGCGCTAGTGCTGACTGCTTGCATCCACTTGAGGAAACATGACTGAAACTGCTCGGGATCAAGGCTGGAAATTACTCTGGCAATCGTATCATGAACGGGCAATCCATTTGGAAACAACCCTTTATCTTGGAACCAGCGGCAGTGAGCCTGTCCGAAATCTTCAATATCTTCCCAGCCCTCGCAGCCGCCGATGACAGCGCAAACCGTCAGAAACAGGATGTCGAAGAGTGGATAGGCGATTTTCGCTGACTGGCGCGGGTCGAAACAATGAGTACCTTTCGCAAATCCTTGCGGGCTGCGGCTCTTCATGATTTCGCCCTGGGCATTAAGTGACGGTATGGGCTTAAAAATTGACAAGTCTGCAGTAAAAAGATGCCGTTTTATCGTTAATTTAATCAACATTAAAAGACGCCTATATCCAAGCCGAACATTTCGCGATTAAAAGTCTTGAGTAAAACTGCGTATAGATATTCCATTGACCTACTTTCAGCGGTAAAGTCTCCGTTTCTGTCATAAGGCATCTGCTAAACGGTAATGACAGAACGCCTTACTCACTTTTTACGCCGAAAAATATGGAAATTCCATGCGCATTCTTGTCTCTTTACTGGCCTGTTTTCCACTACTGTCGGCCTGCAGTAATCATGATACAGAGAGCAACACACCGCCTTCTCAAACCACAAATAGCACTGCAACAATAACCCCATATCGCAGCGATGAGACCAGTGTCGGCAAGATCGATAGTGGTGATTTTAAGTACAACGAAAATGCGCACCGTTTTATCGATTACATGGTAACCAAACACAACTATGATCGTAGCCAGTTAGAATATTGGATCAGTCATGCCAAACGCCTTGATTCAGTGATCCGTCTGATGGATCGACAAGCACCAGCCCCCAGCCTGAAACCATCTGGCCCAACCGGTGCTTGGTTACGTTATCGTAAGCAATTCATCACTCCGGATAATATCAATAACGGTATCGCTTTCTGGCAGCAACATGCTGCGGCGCTCGATCGAGCCTACCAGCTATACGGTGTTCCACCAGAAATCATTGTTGGAATTATTGGTGTGGAAACCCGCTGGGGTCGCGTCATGGGCAAGACGCGTCTGCTGGATGCGCTTGCTACTCTCGCCTTCGATTACCCTCGTCGCTCTGAGTATTTTACTCGCGAGTTAGAAACCTTTCTGCTGATGGCACGTGATGAACATGCTGATCCGCATGAACTGCGCGGCTCCTTCGCTGGCGCAATGGGATATTGCCAGTTTATGCCATCGTCTTATAAATCTTATGCGGTTGATTTCAACCATGATGGTCATATCAATCTGTGGGATCCGGAAGATGCAATAGGTAGTGTCGCTCATTACTTCCAGGCGAATGGTTGGACTGCGGGAGATGCGATTGCTATTCGTGGTAGCGGCCAGGCACTCGGTTTTAAATACGGTTTTGAAAACCGCTATCCCGTGCAATCTCTTGCTGCCGCAGGTTTGAAACCGACAAAGAACCTTGGCGGCCACACCGAGGCGAGTGTGCTGCGTCTGGATATCGGCACAGGCTATGAATATTGGTACGGTTTAACCAATTTCTACACCATCACTCGCTATAACAGAAGCGTGCACTATTCCATGGCGGTCTGGCAACTGGGTGAAGCCATTAAGCAAACTGCGCAGAATTCAGATACGACAGCCAGTGTAGCTAGCAGCTACTGATCTGCGAAAATAGAAAAAGTATGAAGCGGTGATATGGCCTATGGGCCATATCACCGCTTAGTTTTTTACAAAGCCAAAGTGAGGATCGCTTTCACATCTGCTGCGGTAATATCACCCCGCTCACCGAGATTAACGTGGCCATGTGCTTCCAGTTTTGCTACCACCGGGTCAATCACGCTGGCATCCAGACCATAAGCACTCAGTCGGGTCGGCACACCCATCTTCTCGAAGAACTGACGAGTATTCTCAATCGCCGCCATTACGCGACTATCGTCATCACCTTCATGCAACCCCCAGACACGTTCTGCATATTGCAGTAATTTTGCTTTTTTCTGTTCTTTCTTGTAGAGCCAGACTGCAGGCTGTACCACGGCCAGGGTCTGCGCATGATCCAGACCATACAGCCCGGTAATTTCCTGACCAATCATGTGGGTTGCCCAGTCGGCAGGCACACCTGTGGCGATCAAACCATTTAGTGCTAGTGTTGCTGTCCACATCAGATTAGCGCGGACATCATAATCAGTCGGATTTTCCAGTGCTTTCGGGCCATCTTCAATCAAGTTCAGTAACAGACCTTCGGCAAAACGATCCTGAACTTTCGCATTCACCGGATAGGTAACATATTGTTCAACAACGTGCACAAAGCTATCGACAACACCATTGCCAGTTTGTCTTGGTGGCAGACTATAAGTCGTTGCCGGGTCCAGAATCGAGAAACGAGGCTGCACATGGTCAGAGAAGAAAAACAGTTTATCTTTGGTTTCGGCTTTGGTGATCACCGCACCCTTATTCATCTCAGAACCGGTTGCAGCCAGCGTCAGCACGCAACCCAGCGGTAAAGCAGCGGTTACTTTTGCACCATAGGTCTGGATGATTTCCCATGGTTCGTTCGGATATAAAGCAGCTGCCGCAATGAATTTACTACCATCAATGACTGAACCGCCGCCCACCGCCAAAATGTAATTGATATTTTCCTGCTTAATGAGATCTACAGCCTTCATTAAGGTTTCAAAATGCGGGTTGGGTTCAATGCCACCAAATTCGAAATACGTGATCCCGTTCAGTGCCGCCTGAACCTGCTCAAATACACCATTCTTTTTAATGCTACCACCGCCATAAGTGATCAGTACGCGGGCATCAGCAGGAATTTCATCTTTCAGCTTTGAAATTTGTCCCTTACCGAAGTGAATTTGAGTGGTATTTTTATAGCTAAAATTATCCATTACAGAGTGCCTCTGTTGATTTGTGCTGTTCATGACGAACGCATAGCGAGTGAATATTACAAAACCATAATAAAGCTACTGCCTGACTGATGAAGGAACAATTCCATTTTGTGGAATTATCAATTCCTATTTTTGTGGGCAATCAACACTGTTATTCCCTCTTTGGTCCATTATGATAAGAGCCGTTTCTGTAATTCGCTCATATCTTTCAGGACAGTTGAGGATAACAACATGTTTAACCGGCTTGATTACCTGAAGATTTTTTGTGTCGCAGCAAATCACAAAACTTTTAAAGATGCTGCGATAGAGATGAATGTATCCCCTCAGGTGATCACGCGCTGCATTAAAGAATTGGAAACAAGTCTGGGTGAAATTCTGTTCATTCGCAGCACACGCAGTATCAAAATCTCGCCATTTGGCCTGCAGTTCTACGATAAAGCCAAAACGACGCTCAGCCTGATTGATGAGATATTTACCCCGGTAGTGAATGACAATTTACCCGTCAGAATTACCGCCGCATCGAGCATTTGCCGTCTATTTGTTATGCCCTTGATAGAGAAAATTTCTGCGGAAAACCCAGACATTCATTTTGACGTTCGTCCGGCTGATCTGATTTCAGATGTGGTGGAAGGCCAGATAGATATTGGGATCCGCGTCGGTAGTCAGTTATCCAGCACCCGGTTTATTGCTCGTTCTGTTGGCAAAATCAAACATGCTATTGTCGCAACGCCGGCGCTGATTGCTAAATATGGCATTCCGGAAACCCCCGATGATCTGCATCATCTTCCAACGACGGCATTATTGGATAGAAATAAAAACCAAGTCTGGCCGTGGTTTTTCTCTAATCACCCTAGTATTACTCCATCAAAACCGGCTTTTACCACCGACTCTTCAGAGTCGGAATTTGCCGCCGTCCTTGCTGGTCTTGGTTTCGGGCAAATCGCTGTATTTATGGCCGCACCTTACATCAAGAGCGGAGAACTGATCCCGGTATTAGAATCTTTTGAGGATCAAGGAGAGCTGGATCTGTTTTTATACCGGCCTCAGAGTGGCCCCGTTCCGCACCGCACCCGTCTAGTTTATGACACCTTCGTAAAATACTTTTCAGATCCGAATTTCTTTCAGATTGATTATTTGCGGCAAAACGCACCCGCCAGCTGATGCGTTTTGCTCATTGTATCTGTCACTAATTACAATTATTCATACGCATATTGCTGCGTCAGGTAATTCACCTGAACCGATGAAG
>Ga0183099_1002097_pt1 | contig 10645 bp, 11 predicted proteins | sample Biomet1_FD_127788 | JGI IMG/M metagenome (GOLD analysis project Ga0183099, IMG submission 127788) | Microbial communities from bioreactor (seeded with anoxic lake sediment) at LBNL, California, USA - Biofuel metagenome 1 | ecosystem: Engineered > Bioreactor > Anaerobic > Unclassified ... | reverse complement strand
TCCGGCCAGGGCAGCCCACGTGCGCTGAGCACGCGGCGAAGATTATCTTCAAAATATTGCTTAGCTTTCATACATACTCCCCAAAAAATGCTGCCACCCCCTACCATCTTTCGCTGTGCAACAAAAGCCCCGGCAAGTGGCACCAGCCGGGGGCGGGGAGGGCGCTGGTCTGCTGTGGCCTAGCGGGTGCCCTTGGCCATGTCCTCGTGGATTTTCTGCTCCATGGCCCGCAAAGCTTCATCGCACAGCGCCAGGGCACGGGTTTTGCGGTCCAGGGTTAAGGCCAGGGAGCGCACGTTGGTGTTCTGGCGTGAAAGGGCAACCACCTCGCCTGTGGCCTTGTGGAAGTCCTCATACGCGGCCAGAGCGGAGGTGGCGACACCTTTGCCTCCCAGGGCGGAAACAGTGGCCAGCGCGGAGCGCACAGCTTTGTCAGAGGAGCGCATACGGCTTTCCAACTCGTTCATGCGGGCGTCGGTTTTTTCCGTAATGTGTTGGGCATGCAGGGCCTGGATGCGCAGAGCCTCGGCCAGGGCGCGGGTGGCCGGCAGGGCCGCTTTGGCGTTGGCCTGGTTGCCCTCTAAAAGCGGGCCTAAGGCCTTTTCCATGTGCGCAAGAGCTGCGGAGGCCTGCTCAAAGGACAGCGCCTGGGCCTTGATGTTGGTGTTCTGTACCGCCAGGGTCAACACTTCCTCATCGGCTTTGCGGTACTGGGCAAAGGCTTGCCGGAAGCGCTCGGCCAGGTCGGCATCCGGCCCGGGGCCGGAAAGCAGCGTGGTATATTCATCCAGAGTGCGGGCGGTTTGATCCAGCGCCTGCCGTGCGACAGCGGCGAACTCGGCCGATGCGTTGTCCGTCTCAGCCAGAACGGCGCTTTTTTCCGCCTCGGCTGCTGTGTACAGGCCGACACGCATACTGCCCACCAGGCGGGACATCTGCACGGTTCGCCCGAACATTTCCGAGTAGCGTGTGCCATGCTTGCCGGGGAAAAGCGACAAGGCAAAGGCCCCGGCCACCACGGCCAGGATCAGCGCGCCCCACATCAGGTACCGCCTGTTTGCCGCCATATTTCCCCCAGTCGCCCCATTCCGGGCGGCACGCTATTTTGCCGAGATATTATACTTTTTCAGTTTGTACTGGAGCAGGCTTTTGGAGACGTTCAAAAGCTCCGCAGCCTTGACCTGCACAAAGTCCGCCTTGACCAGGGCGCGCCGGATGACAGCGGCCTCGATCTTTTCCAGGGTTTCGGAAAGGTCGAGCTTTGTGGGCAGCAGGTCCACGGCGCTCTTGAACTGCGAGTCCTCGTCCTTGATTTCTGGCGGTAGGTCTTCGGCATCGATGAATTCGCCGTTGGAGAGCACAACGCAGCGTTCGACCACGTTTTCCAATTGGCGCACATTGCCCGGCCATTCGTAGGCCGAGAGGTAGTCCATGGCCGAGGGGCTGTAGCCCTTGATTTCGCGGGCGTTTTCCTTGGAGAATTTGTCCAGGAAGTGCGCGGCTAAAAACGGGATGTCCTCGCGGCGTTCGCGCAATGGCGGCAGGTGGATGCTGACCACGTTGAGCCTGTAGAACAGATCTTCGCGAAAGTGACCCTCGGCCACGGCCTTTGTCAGGTCGCGGTTGGTGGCTGCCACGATGCGGATATCGACCTCCACGGCCTCGGTGCCACCCACGCGCTCAAAGGTGCGCTCCTGCAATACGCGCAGCAGTTTGACTTGCAGGTCATGGGATATTTCGCCGATTTCATCCAAAAACAGGGTGCCCTTGTCTGCCAGCTCAAAGCGGCCCCGGCGGCGGGAAACAGCACCGGTGAAGCTGCCTTTTTCGTGGCCGAAGATTTCGCTTTCCAGCACGCCGGAACTCAGTGCCATGCAGTTGACAGAGACGAAGGGGCCGTCCTTGCGGGGGCTTTCGTTGTGTATGGCCTTGGCGATGAGCTCTTTGCCGGTGCCGGACTCGCCCGTGATGAGAACGGTGCTGCGGCTGGGCGCGGCGCGGTGGACCATGTCCAGCACGTGGCGCATGCTCTTGTCTCGGGCAATGATGTTGCCCATGCCGTAGCGCTCTTGAATTTGCCGGCGCAGGTGCCTGTTTTCCTGCTGGGCGCGGGCGTACTGCATGGCCTTGGAAAGGGAGAGCAGCAGTTCTTCGTTCGAAAAGGGCTTGGTGATGTAGTCGAAGGCGCCGGTGCGCATGGCCTCCACCGCGCTTTCGATGCTGCCGAAGGCCGTCATGATGAGCACGGGGATGTACGGGTAGTTCTTTTTGACGTGGTCGAGCACCTCGCTGCCGGTGAGCTTGGGCATCTTCATGTCCGTCACGATGACATCGACTTCGCTCTCCTCCAAAAAGGCCAGGCCCATCTCCGGGTCGGATAGGGCGGTAACGTTGTAGCCTGCATCGGTGAGGATAGCGTCGAGCACGAGCAGGTAGTTCTGCTCGTCATCTAAAATGAGGATATTGTCAGGCATTGAGAAAGACTCCGTTGGGCTTATGGATTGCCGGGTACACTGGGAGTGCAGGTGCTCATTGCGCGTACTCCATCTACGAAGGCGCGAAAACTACTGGAACGGCAATTTTCTGGGTCGAGATGGGGACCAATTGCGCGAGCGCCTGCATGTTTCTGATAGCGTGGTGCCATGCGTTTGAGCAACTCTACAGGAGCAACAACGCTATCTGGCTCGCGGCAGTCAGCACGTTGTTGATGTTGCGCAATACCTCGCTGGTTTAGCCCGCGCTCAACTGCGGCCAAATCGCCTAAAAACCATGCTTCGAGCGAGCGGCAAACGATACGAACGAGCGTGTCAGGGCGGCCAGCGTCTTGGCAAAGTTGAATTAGTTTCGCCTTGATTGCTCTACAGTCTGGATGTCGTTCTTGATCTCGTACGACAATAAAGCGCACGCCTGGTTCGCGCCAATTGCGTAATTTGATTGGGATGGATTTTTCAAGCGCCCCGATGCCTTCATGCGGGACAAGCTTATACTCGACATCCTTGGGCACGATACGGGGCAAGAGTCCCTTTAGAGTGTCACGCATTGACTCTTCTTCAAGCAAAAAAACGAGCTTCATTGGGGATCCGCTCCGTCGAAAAGACCTTGCTTCCACAACCAGCCAGGTTTGTCGCCCCCTTCGATCAGGTCTCGCAGCAGTTGATTATCTATTGCCCGATGGATGGTCGTGTAGCCGTTTTCTTTTTGTAACCAAAACACCTCTTCAAGGTTACACCCATTGAGAAAATCAGGAGAATGTGTCGAGACGAAAACTTGGCCCCCTCGTTCAGCATAATCCCTGAATTCTTCAGCGAGTTCAGACATCAATGTGGGGTACAGTTGGTTTTCTGGTTCTTCAACGCAGAGCAGTGGGTGAGGTCTGGGATCGTGTAGCAAAAGCAGATAACTGAACATTTTGATTGTCCCGTCAGAAACAAAGCGACCAATGAAGGGGTCAACAAAATTCCCGTCTTGAAAACGCAAGACGATTCTTCCATCTTCTGTCGCTGTGGCCTCAACTCGCGAGACCCCGGGCACACGTAGCTTCATTCGGTCCAATATCGCGTCAAATTGGTCTCGATGATGCTCATACATGTATTGAGCGACAAGGGCGGCGTTATCGCCTCTTGACGATAAATGCTCTGCATAACCAGCTTCTTGCGATATGCGAGCGTCATCAACATGAAAATCAGAAACATGCCAATTCTCAATGAGGCGGCGAAATGCTGCCGCAGTTCTGAATTCTTTAAGTTGACCGAGCCCTTTGATGGCGAGGATATCAGGAGCGTCTAGCTGCTGATCCTTACGCTCAATAGTCTCATAGTTGGAAGATGTGCCCTCGTTTACAATAGCAACGCCTTGTCCATTGCTAAAATCAAGAAAATGCCAGGGTTGCCCGTGGGCCCCCCTCCGAAACTTTAAGATTTCACGGGACACGATAGGTTTCCCTTCGTGGTCAAGGTCTACTTGGACCATGTAGGTGGCAAGGGGACCTCCGTCTTCGCGGAATTTGATCTCGATTTCGATAGGGCCGCTTTGACCACGCGAAACCACCTCGCGGAATCCGCCACGCTTTGCCAAGGCTTGTCGGACATTGTTTTGAAGGGAGTCTTTTAAGAAGCCAAAGGCGTCAAAAAGGGTCGTTTTGCCTACACCGTTTGCTCCAACAAAGACGCACATGCCGGGGAGGTCGCGAATCTCTGCATTCTGAAAAGATTTGAAATTTTGGAGGCGTACGTATTCGATGTGCATGCTCATGCCTCTGTTCCTCCCGTAGGTTGCTGAGGACTTTGGGGGCCGGGGTACGGTCTGTTTCCCAGCGGCAGGCGCAAGGTGACAAGCGCGCCGCCTTCCGGGGCGTTGGACAGGATGACGGACCCGCCGTGGCTTTCAATGATGCTGCAGACGATGGCCAGCCCCAGGCCCGTGCCGGTGTCTTTGGTGCTGAAGAAGGGATCCTTCAACTTGTCCAGGTTTGCCTCGTCGAAGCCTGGGCCGGAGTCGCGCACGTTGAGGTGGAGCCAAGCGGTCGGTTCGTCGTCATCGGAGCCATGGCCGCCCTCGTTGGGCACGATGACGGCGCTGGCTTGGATGATGCCGCCCTCTGGTGGCAGGGCCTGCATAGCGTTGCCCAGCACATTGTACACCGCGCGGTAAATCAGGTCGCGGTCGCCCGGTACGGTGGTGCCTTCCGGGCAGTCGCGGGTCATCTGGATGCCGCGGGTTTCGCACTCGCGTTCCAAAAACACCACCGCCTGCTCCAACACGCGGCAAATGTCCACATCGACCTTGTGCGGCTGGCGGGGCCGTGCGTAGTCCAAAAATTCGTTGACGGTACGGGAAAGTCGTCGGGCCTCGTCGTAGATGGCTTCAATGATGCGGGTGTGCGGGTGATTGTCGGCCTTGGCTTTTTTCAGCACCAGCTCCGCGCTGCTTTGGATAATGCCCAGCGGGTTGCGGATTTCGTGGGCCACACCCGCGACCATGCGGCCCATGCCGGCCAGCTTTTCTTGTTGGTGCAGCTCGGCCAGCAGCTTTTCCTTCTCCGCTTGCCGCTCGGTGTTCATGCGGTCGGCCCGGCCCAGAATGCTGACGATGAGGAAGAACAGCACCAGGCTGGTGAACATGGACGAGGCGTAGACCAGCCTTTCGAAGTTGACCACGGCCATGTAGTCGTCGGTAATGTCCTGACTGAACTCCAGGATGCCCATGATGGGATTTTTGGCGCCGGGGCCGAAGTTGCGCTCCATGCGCAGGGGCGCCGTGCCACGCAGCAGCACGCTGCCGGGACGCAGCTCCAGCCGGAACATGGCCGTAGCCCAGGAAACCTTGGTCAGGAATTCAAAGTTGGCATCACCGGTATTCAGCGCGCGTTTGGCACCGCCGCCCGCCAGGCCAACGCGGTTTACCAGGGTGGGGTCTGTGCAATAGGAAACGCGCATTTCCGGGTCGTAGATGCGAACCTCCTGCACATGGAAGCTATGAATGGTGGTGCGTACCACTTGGTCCAACCGGGTGAACTGCTCCGGGTTGCGCAGGCTGATTTGCCCGTAGCCGATGATGGTGGGCAGAGTGAACCGCGTAAAGATCTGGTGGGCCAGGTTCTCGGCCAACAACAAGCCGAATTGCTTTTGCTTTTCCAGCAGCACGCGCTCGGCGTATTTGGCCTGGAAAACGGAAAGCGACAAGCTGGTGCCCAAAATGAGCACCAGCAAGGTCCAAGAGAGAACTTTGACGAAATGCAAGGGCTTGTGCTTGCCCAAAAGCGTTTGGTAAACTCCCAAGAGCTAGAACCCCCGCTCGTCGCGCCCGCTGGCGCCGCCGCCAGAGGCGGATTGCCCTGTAAAGGCCGCCAAGGCAGCTTTTTCCTCGGTCAACCCACTTCCCCCCAGGCGTGCCTTGGCCAGCCGCTTGCCCAGCTCCACAGCGGGCTGGTCCACGGGGTTGATGCCCATAAGCCAGCCGGTGAGCAGCGTGGCCGCGCCCAATAGCGCCATCATTTTGCCCGCGCTTTTGGCATCGTCCGCGCCCAGGCGCAGGCACACCAGGGGCACGGCGTTTTGGCACAGCGCCATGCGCGTGCCCAGGGCTTCGGCTGGCAGCAACTCGCCAAAGTGCTTGCCCTGCAGGTAGTCGAAAATCGGCGGCATATCCGCGGGGAAGGCCGGACCTTTCGCTTCGCCTTGAGTGCTCGGCGCGCGCTCCACAAACAGGCAGGCCTTGTTGCGTGGGCCGTCCAAGAACATTTGATTCACGCTGTGCTGGTCCGTAACGCCCACGGCGGGAATGGGCTGGCTGCCCATGCCGTTTTTGCCCAGGCTTTCGGCCCAGAGTTGGGCGAACCAATCCGCGAAGCTGGCCCACTGCGGAATGTACAGGAAGGTGATGAGCTCGCTGTAGCCAGCGTCCATCAGTGCCTTTGCCCAAACGGCGAATTCGAAGGACGGGTGCGCGGCCAGAGTGGCGGCGTCGAGTTTCGGGTCGGCCAGCGGTGCGGCAACGGCCTGAAAGCCCGCCACCAGCGCCCGCCAGTCCATGCCCAAAAATGCGGCAGGCACCAGACCCACGGCGGAAATGGCTGAATAGCGGCCGCCCAGGTTGTCCGGCACGGGCAGGGTGCGGATGCCGAACTGGGTGGCCTCCTCGCGCAGGTAGCCTTTGACTTCGTCGGTGTTCAGCAGCAGGTGGTCTTTCCATTCCGTGGGCAGGGCGTTTTTCAGCCATTCCTTAACCAGGAAGTATTGCCCGATGGTTTCGATGGTATCGCCGGATTTACTGACCACATACACCAGGGTTTTGGCTGCGGGCAGGCGGTCCAGGTGCGCGGTGAGCGCCACGGCGTCCACATTGTCCATGATCCACAAGCTTCTGCCGGTATGTCCGGGCAGGTCTTGGCCGGGGGCGAAGGCCTTTTGCAACGCACGTGCTCCCAGAGCGGAGCCGCCAATGCCCAGCAAGAGCATGTGATCGAAGCGTTTGAGATATCCGGCCTCAAGCTCGGCCAAGTCCTTGGTGAGCCCGGCCATGAAGGGCGTGGCCAGGAAGGGCAGCTTGCCCGCCGCGACTTCACCCGCGAGTTTTTTCGCCATCTCGTCCGCGCGCTGACGCAGCTCGGTGGAGGTGGGGAGTCGGTCCCAGGATGCGTTGGTCCAGTCCAGAATGTCCTGAGCGCGGGTGCATGCGGTCACGTTTCCCCCTTGCGGGTTAGAGATTGTCGCGCGGGTGCGCGTCAGCTTTGGCTGGCCTATTTTTTCATGGCGGCCAAAACTTTGCCAACCTTTTCTAAGGCGCTGGTCAGCACTTCGTCGGCCACGGCGTACGAGAAACGCACGCAGCGGTCATCGCCAAAGGCGCTGCCGGGCACCAGGGCCACTCCGGCCTCCTCCAAAAAGCGCGTACACAGCGCGGCGGAGTCCGGAGTTTCCTCATTGTAATAGTTTTCGATCACGGGGAACAGGTAAAAGGCACCATCCGGTTTTGGGCAGGTAACGCCCGGCCAGGAGGTGATGACCTTGTGGGCCATGTCGCGGCGGCGGATGAACGCAGTCTTCATCTCGTCCACCAAGTCCCAGGGGCCGGTCAGGGCGGCTATGGCGGCCTTTTGTGTAATGCTGTTGATGTTCGAGGTGCTCTGGCCCTGGATTTTGGCACAAGCCTTCACCAGGTCTGGGTGGCCCAACATCCAGCCCATGCGCCAGCCAGTCATGCAAAAGCTTTTGGACAGCGCGCCGATGATGGCCACGTTTTCCGGGTGCTTTTGCCAAAAGGGCGCCAGGGTGCTGGGTTTGGCCGGGTCGTATACCAGGCGATCATACACTTCATCAGAAATAATAAAAATATTGCGCGCCTTGGCCCAGCGGGCGATTTCGTCCAGCGCCTCCTGCGGGTAGTGGCAGCCCGTGGGGTTGCTGGGAGTGTTCAGCATCAGCACTGTGGTTCGCGGGGTGCAGTTGGCTTCCAGGTCGCGTACGGAGGCGAGGAAACCTTGCTCCGGGCTGGTGGGCACAATGACCGCTGTGCCGCCTGCCAGCTCCACCATGGGCGGATAGCTGACCCAGTACGGCGCGGGGATGAGCACCTCGTCGCCCGGATTCACCAGGGCCATGAGCAGGTTGAACAGGGCTTGCTTGCCGCCGGTGCTGGCAATGGCGTTTTCGCCCGCCGCGCACACCCCGTAAAACTGGCCGTAATATCCGGCTATGGCCTTACGCAGATCGGGGATGCCCGGCACGGGGGTGTAGCGGGTAAAGCCGTCGTCTATGGCTTTTTTGGCGGCGTCACGCACATGCTGTGGGGTGCCGAAGTCCGGCTCGCCCACGGCAAGGCTGACGATGTCGCGGCCTTGGGCTTTGAGTTCCTGGGCCTTGGCGTTGACGGCCAGGGTGGCCGAGGGCTTGAGTTTCGTGAGTCTTTCGGAAATGCGCATAGGTGAACCGTCCGTTTGGCATGAGTATAGCGGTGGCGGTGCGCGGCATCGTCCCCGACCAACTTCCTAGAGCAAAATAGAGCGCAGGTAAACGGGGCGTGGTGCCTGGCGGAATATTTGTGGCGGAATTTTACGCCTCTGGACAGAAAAATGTGTTGGAAACATCGACAAATGAAAAATGGGCATGATATATAAGAGTCAAGGGACATTCCTGCCCCTTGCCGGGCCGCAAACGCACCTGGCATACGCACAAGGAGGAAGCTGACATGACACAGAGCAATACAGAACGGATGGGCGCTGAGCTGCATGAGATTATGGAACATGCCCAGGCTTTGATGGAAGCAACGGGCGGAGAATTGGACGAGCAGGTCAAGAAGGCTCGCAAGGCACTGGGCGAATGTCTGGTCACGGCCAAGGACAGGTACGGCGACTATCAACACCGCTTCTTGGAAACCGCGCGTAGCGCCGCTTCCGACGCGGACCAGGTAGTGCGCGAGAAGCCCTACTATGTCATCGGCGGAACGTTCGTTGTGGGCCTGCTGCTTGGCTGGGTCCTGTCGAGGAAGTAGCATGGCCGGAATGCCCTCTGTTCTTACAGAGCTTGGTGGCGCGGCGGGTAGGCTGGGCGGCCAGGCGGCCGAGATTGTGAAGGACCGCCTGGAACTCTTGGCGCTGGAAATGCGCGAAGACAAAATTCGTGTGCTGCAACTGCTGTTGCTGGCCATTTCCGGTACGGCGTTGACCTTGTTTGGTTTGATTCTGCTCGTTGTTGCTGGGGTTTATGCCCTGCCAACGGAGTGGAGGCTGGCGGGAATGCTTGTTGCCGGGGCGGTGGCCCTTGTTGCGGGTCTCGCCGGGTTGTGCATGCTTAAACAGCGCTTGCGTTCCCGACCGGGTCTTTTTGCCCAAAGCATTGCCGAACTGGAAAAGGACAGAGCATGTTTCTAGACAGCGAGCTGCGGGACATTGAGGAGGCCAAAAAGCGTTTGAGCGCGCGTTGTGGCCTGCGCCGGCAGCTGGTTTTGCTGGAGGTGCGCTCCACCTGGGCCTCGGTGCGCAGAAAGGTTGTCAGCGCAACCTTTGGCATCAGCCTGGGGATTTTTGCCGTGGACAGTGTGTTGTCTTACCTGCGCAAGCGCAAGGCGAGTACGGGCAACCGCTGAGCCTGGAAGAGAGTTGTGACGCGACGTGTGAACGCCGTGCCAGTCATTGTCTACGCCCCGCAAGGGCAGGGCGGACAAGCTGGTGCGGCGTTTTGCTTTGCGCTGCGCTTTGCGTTTGGCCAAAAGCTGTCAACGGGGAACTCTTGTCCTTTTCGCGGCCAACCTTTAGGCCGTTTTCACTTCCGTGCAAAAGCCGGGGTATCCTTCGGCCTTAACCGCGCCGTCCAAAGTGGACCCCTGCGCGATAAGCCGCCAAGGAGAGAACCCGCATGGCTACAAGCGTTATCGAACTGTGCAACAGCGCCCTCATTGATCTGGGCGAGGAACCCATCACCGCGCTGACAGACAATACCAAAGCTGCCCGGCTGTGCCGCCAGCGTTGGCCTGCCGTGCGGGATTCTGTGTTGCGTGCCCACCCCTGGAATTGCGCCACCGCCCAATCTTTGCTTGCTGCCAGTGCGGAAACACCGCCCTTCCGCTGGGCCAGCGCCTACCCGTTGCCTACAGACTGCCTGCGCGTTTTGTGCGCCACAGTGGGCGACCAGAACCTGAGCAACTGGGAAACCCAGGGCAATAGCCTCTGCTGCGACGTCTCTGGCCCATTGGAACTGACCTATGTCCGCCGCTTGGACGACCCGCGGTTGTACGACTCGCTGCTGTGTGAGGCGCTGGCTGCCCGTCTTTCCGCCACCCTGGCCTATCCGCTGACCGCCAGCACCAGTCTGGGCCAAGCCTTTTGGGCCCTCTACGCCGACAAGTTACGCGAGGCCCGTGGTGTGGATGCCCGCGAGGCTGCGCCTATTCCCGCACCTGCCCCTACCAGTTGGCTGGCCGCCAAGCTGGGTGGCTAGGAAAGGGGGGAGTAAGAAACGGGAGATGGGGAGGGAGATGGGGAGGGAAATTTTTTCTGGGGGGATGATGATCCCCCCAGACCCCCGCACATCACGGGAAAACGCCGGATTGCGAACAGCGTTCGGCCAGCACCAGTCTGGGCCAAGCCTTTTGGGCCCTCTACGCCGACAAGTTACGCGAGGCCCGTGGTGTGGATGCCCGCGAGGCTGCG
>Ga0183099_1002096_pt1 | contig 10646 bp, 10 predicted proteins | sample Biomet1_FD_127788 | JGI IMG/M metagenome (GOLD analysis project Ga0183099, IMG submission 127788) | Microbial communities from bioreactor (seeded with anoxic lake sediment) at LBNL, California, USA - Biofuel metagenome 1 | ecosystem: Engineered > Bioreactor > Anaerobic > Unclassified ... | reverse complement strand
AAAGTCACAACTTCTGGAATACATTTATGATATGCCATCCTATCTTGCGGCATCCGATCTTGTAATTTGCCGAGGGGGAGCAATGAAAGTCACAACTTCTGGAATACATTTATGATATGCCATCCTATCTTGCGGCATCCGATCTTGTAATTTGCCGAGGGGGAGCAATGACATTGACCGAACTTGCGGTGCTTGGAAAAGCATCGATCATTATTCCTTCGCCGAACGTGACGAACAACCACCAATATAAAAATGCCGCAGTATTGGAAAAAGCGGGTGCGGCAGTGTTGATTGAGGAAAAGGATTTGACTCCGGAACGGCTGACAGCCGAGGTTTCAAAGCTTGTCAATAACAAGGCAATCCGCAGTGAAATTGAAAACAATGTCAGAAGATTTGCAATTACAGACAGTCTTTCCCGAATCTATGATGTCATCAAGGAAATCACAAAAAAGGAAAAATGAAAAAGGAGCGTGCCCTTTTGAAAAAGGAAGAATGGAAGGAAAGACATCTCTCCGATGAGGAATTGACACGCGATAGAAATGCAGAAATCCGAAAGACTTCAAGAAGTTATTCCCCAAATCCAATGAGTCTTGAAAAGGCAAAAAAGGACAGCCGAAAGAAAAGAAGAAAGATCATTCTAATCAGCTGGGGATTTGTATTCATTGCAACCGTTATTTTTTGTGCAGTTTGCTTTCAAATATTCTTTAAGTTGAATCGCATTACAGTGGAAAATTGCACGAAATATACAAAAGAACAGGTGCTGCAAGGTTCGGGGCTTGTCATTGGAGAGAATCTTTATAAACTTGACAAAAAAACAATACAAAAAAACATCGATAAGAATCTTCCATATATTGCCCATGCCACTGTGACAAGAATCTGGCCTTCCACAATTTCCATAAACGTTTCCGAAACAAATGATAATACTTATATTGATTTTGGCGGTAGTTATTACATTCTTTCCGAAGAACTTCGCGTCTTGGAAAAGACAGGCGACATTGAACGGATTGAATCGCAAAACATTCTGCATCTCTATTGCGGAACCGTTAAAAAGTGTATTGTCGGAGAATATTTGGAACTTGCTGATCATGATAATACGTTTACCATCATCGAGATTATGAAAAATATGAAAAAGGCAAATGTATTAGAGGAATGCAGTGAATTGAATTTGAACAATAAATTTGATATTACGTTTACGTATCAAAAAAGATATAAAGTGAAACTTGGGGATGGATACGATACCGATATTAAAATTGACTTTATGAAGGCGATTGGCAAGAAATTATACGAGGGTGAAACGGGAACAATTGATGTCTCCGACAGCAATTTGCGGGAAGGAGTTGTCATACGAGATTCGTGATGGTGCAAAACCATCACAATATTTTTCGATTAAATGTCACTTTTTGGGAAATTATATGAAAAATACTTTAAAATTTAAAAAAAAGTAATAAATATTTTGAAATTTGACTTGCAAATTATAAGAAAAAATATTATTATATATATAGGTCTATTTTTTCGTGGAAAAATTGAGAAAATTGATTATAAAAAAAATAATGTTGTATAAAAATATTTAGGAGGAATATAGAATGTCTTTCGAACTCGAATCGAATTATGAAAGCGGGGTCGTAATAAAGGTTGTCGGTGTCGGCGGTGCTGGGAACAACGCTGTAAACAGAATGATAAATGCAAATGTCAGAGGTGTTGAATTTATCGCTGTGAATACTGACAAACAAACACTTTTGCGTTCACTTGCCGCGACAAAAATGGCAATTGGCGAAAAGATTACGAAGGGTAGAGGCGCTGGTGCAAACCCCGATGTCGGACAACGTTCTGCTGAAGAGAATATTGATGAAATTAAAGATATACTTTCCGGAACCGATATGGTATTTATTACGACTGGTATGGGCGGTGGCACAGGAACCGGGGCAGCTCCCGTTATTGCAAAAGTTGCAAAGGAACTCGGCATCTTAACCATCGGTATTGTAACAAAGCCGTTTGCATTTGAAGGCAAGAAGAGAATGGATCAAGCGGAAATGGGCATTTCAAATTTAAAGGGTTACGTTGACTCACTTGTTGTAATCCCCAACGAAAGATTGAAATTTGTGACCGAAACAAGAATCACACTCATGAATGCATTTGAAATTGCCGACGATGTCCTTCGTCAGGGCGTACAGAGCATTACCGAGCTGATTAACGTTCCCGGCATGATTAACCTTGACTTTGCGGATGTCACCACCAATATGGCGAATGCAGGGCTTGCACACATGGGTGTCGGAACAGGAAAAGGCAAGGACAAGGCTGAATTTGCCGCAAAAGCCGCAATTTCAAGCCCGCTTCTTGAAACCTCCATTACTGGCGCACGTGGTATTATACTTAATATTACAGCTTCTCCCGATATCGGATTGGAAGAAGTCGATTATGCTGCAAACCTTGTTGCAACCGAAGCCAACCCCGAAGCAAATATCATTTGGGGTGCTGCATTTGATCCTAACCTTGAGGATGAAATGAGAGTAACGGTGATTGCAACCGGATTTGATACCGAAGAAAAAAAAACGGAACCGGTAACATTATCAAAGAATATGCCTCCGTTCTATAAATCAGCGACAAACAAATCAGCTGCGGCTGAACCGGCAAAAAAGGAAGAAAAACCTGCGGAAGACGACGTGAACAGCGATGATTTTCTCGGCAGTATTTTCGGAACCCGTAAAACCAATACAACGAAGCCATATGATGGGTTTCGGTAAGAATTTAATATGAAAACCAGGTGTATTGCCGAACAGCAATACACCTGAATTTTTTTGAACGATATCGAATTGATTCCAATGTATCGGTTCGATGCGTATTCCCTTATCAAAAATGAAAAAGTTTGGAAAGTTCCATGCTCCTTTGGCATGCTCTATGGAGCATTGGAAATCGCACATCAAGTATAAATCCGAAATCCGTTTCCAACGATTTGCTCTGAACTTGAAATTACCATAAATGCTGAGCTGTCAAAAGACAGCACCTTTTTTTGAAACTCGATGATTTCGGAACTTTTTAAAAGACAAAAAAGCATTCCTTTTTTCTCGAAGGAAAAACCGCCACGCACTTCAACCAAGGTAACCCCTCGTGGGGATGTAGCAATGAGGTGCTTTGCAATTTCTTCATACTGCCGGCTTACAACAAAAATCATTTTAGAATAATTAAGGGTTTTATGCAGTCTATCCACTACAAAGGTAGAAATTAGAACACTGATGATCCCCATCATGGCAAGCTCCATTGTTTTAAATACAAAAAGCGATGCAAGAATAATGGTTCCATCAACAGCAAGAAGCATTTTTCCAATTGGGAGAAACGGTAATTTCAACTGTAAAAGCCGTGCCACAATGTCCGTTCCTCCCGTTGTGGAACTGTGCGCAAGCGTAATGCCGATACCAAGTCCATAAATGGCGCCACCGAACATGGAAGCAAGTAAACCATTTTTCGTAATCGGGGGAAAAAGCGACAGGATCTGAACAAAAACAGAAAGTAGAACCACACTGATTACTGTATTCATTACAAACTCTTTCCCTAATGCTTTTAGGCTGATAAACAATAATATCATATTAACGATTATAATTGTCAGCCCCGGCGGTGCGTGAAAAATGTAATACAAGAGAGTGGCAATGCCACCAACACCCCCTGTTACTATTTTATTGGGAAGTTGAACAAACTGATTCCCACACCGACTAAAAATGTACCGACGAACAAGACCGTGTACTTTTTTAACGCTACCATCAGCATCTCAACAAAGTTGAATTTTTTAACATGTATCATAATTTAATACGCTCCGATGAAAAAGTGAATGCTATCATTTTAATGGAACTATGATTATTATATCTTCTTCTACGATAAGATTCAATCCCAATAAATACGCAGTTTTACTAAAAAAGTGAATCTTGTATTTTAAGAGCCTTCTTTGGTGTAGATAAAGGAGTAACATATATTTAAACCGATAAAAATTACCTCCTGTCGCAGACGGTTCATTCTACAACAGGAGGCATTTCTAATTGCTATTCTAAGGGCAAAGATGATTCTATTTAACGAAACATCTTATTCAGGTTTGCACAGCTGATTTTAATGCTTTCCAGCATATCCATTTGGAATGCTTCCTGTTCCACAACAATCCAATCCACTTTGCCGATTGCTTTGACAACAGCTGGAAAATTAACTCTGCCGGTGCCGACTTCGGTATCGGTGTCGTTTACATCGATGTCTTTTGCATGGAAAATGGGAAGTCTGCCGGTATATTTTGCGGCATATTGTTCGGGAATTTCATTTCCTCTGCAAACCCAGTGAGTGTCCATTTCAAAAATGACATTTTCAGGAGAAGAGTTTTCAAGAATGATATCCATTGCATATTTGCCGTCGAATTTTACAAATTCATGTGCATGGTTGTGATAACCGAAAACAATGCCTGCTTCTTTAAACATTTTCCCGAATTCGTCCATTTTTTTCGCAAATTCAACCCATTCTGCAGTCGTGTTAAAAGCGGCATGGGGAACAACAGCACTGTATGTACCGATTTCCTTGCAAAATTCGATGATTCCTTTTGCATCCTTTAAAACTTCTCCATACCCAATATGGGTGCCGGCTGCTTTGAGAGAGTATTTTTTCAAAAGTTCCTTCACTTCAGCGGCACTTTTTCCACCGTACCCTGCAAATTCAACACCGTCATAGCCTGCTTTGGCTGCCTCAAACATCGTTTTTTCTAAGCCTTCTTTGGCAAGCTCTCTAATGGAATATAATTGTAATGCAATATTCATAATCGTTCCTTTCTGACAAACGCTGTCAATAAGCTGAATATATGATAATATAAATTTCTGTAAATTACAATAGGTTTGCACAAAAATTACGAATTATTTATGTGGGTATTAAAATAAAGTGAGCGAAATTTTTCGGGTGTTGAATTGTCATGATATTTAAAAAATTTCAAAAAGCATTTATAATCCTCAAAACCGCACAGAGAGGCGATTTGTTTGAGAGGATAATCGGTGGTCAAAAGCAGATCTTTGATGTGTTTCAACCGTTCCCGACTGATATAATCCTTTAAACCAATTCCAAATTGCGTTTTAAAGATCCTCGATAAGTAATCGGCATTGTAGGAAAACCGTTCCGATACCGAAGCGGCTTTCAGCGGGGTACCACTGTTGTTTTTAATCCACTCACACACATTGGAGATGACGGGCAATCTGTCGTCCCCGATGTTTCGGCTGCTGACCAACAGTTCAATCAGCAAAAGACGCAGAAGGCAATCACATGCCTCCTTTGGATAGTGAGCAGTGTTTGCAGCATGTAGCAATTGCTTTGACAAAAGACCAATCCGTTCATTCCCCTTTGCCGGCACATATTTCATTTCCCTCGGGATTGTTTCGTCCGATTGAAAATGAAACCAGTAGAAAGAAACAAATTCGTCTGTTTGCTTGATTCCATAATGCCGTTTGCCTTTTTCCAAAATCAAACAATCGCCGTCTTTTAAATAATATTCGGTGTTTTCCTCCGCAAGCATGACGGTTCCTTTGATTGCATAGATAATTTCATTTGTATCGATCGTTCTGTCGGGATGAATCCACGTTCCGTTTGGAACAAATTTTCCGCCGGAGATATAATGCGCATCATGATAGATCATGTCGGAAATTTTCCCCTTTTATACCGAAATTTTAGTTGAAACATCGTGAAATTACGATTATAATTCTATCATGATACTGACGCAAAGTCAACAATAACACGAATATTAGGGGGATAGAAAATGCAGAACATAAAAGAAATTCCATTTTATGATGTCACAGTAACCGACGGATTTTGGAAGCAAAAACAAGATATGATTCGGGAAACCACCATATACAGTGTTTATAAACGCTTTTTTGAAAGTGGGAGATTCGATACCTTCCGCTGTGACTGGGAAGAGGGCAAGCCAAACAAACCGCACCATTTCTGGGAATCGGATGTCGCCAAATGGATAGAATCGGTCGCCTTTTTAGTCGAGGAAAAAAACGAACCGGAACTTGTGAAAATTGTCGATGAAACGATTGACAATATTGAAAAAAATCAAGATGAAGACGGTTATTATAATTCGTTTTTTACCGTGGTAAAATCAAAGGAACAAAGATTCACCGATCGAAGCGCACATGAACTTTATACAGCTGGGCATTTGATGGAAGCGGCGGTTGCCTATTCACACGCCACGGGCAAGGATAAATTTTTAAAACTGATGTGTCGATATGCCGATCACATCGAAAAAGTATTTGTACAGGATGAAGCCGCTGCTTTCACAACACCGGGTCATGAGGAAATTGAACTTGCGCTGATCAAACTCTATCATGCGACAGGGGAAAAACGGTATCTTTTGCTCTCTTCGTTTTTCATTGACAAAAGGGGAACAGGCAGCCGTGGGGACGTAACCAACCCTTACGCACAAGATCATGCACCGGTGCGGGAACAGACGACACCGGAGGGGCATGCAGTGCGCGCTATGTATCTTTACTGCGGCATGGCGGATGTCGCGCGTGAAACGGGCGATGAAGCGTTGTTTTTGGCGTGTGAGCGGATTTTTCAAAACACCATAAAAAAGAGAATGTACGTTTCGGGCGGAATCGGTTCCACACCGGCAGGGGAAACGTTTACGGTGGACTATGATTTGCCAAATGTTACGGCATACACCGAAACCTGTGCCGCAATTGCCTTTGCTATGTTTTGCCACAGAATGCAGCTCCTTTCCACAGATTCGATTTATGCCGATACAATCGAACGGATTTTGTATAACGGATTTTTATCCGGTGTTTCGCTTGACGGCAAAGCGTTTTTTTATGAGAATCCGCTAGAGATGCATCCTGTATTGACAAGGCGCAACCCGTGTCCCAATCTGTATCGGGATCGCTTTCCGATTACAAAACGGGTTGAATTGTTTCAATGCTCCTGCTGTCCGCCCAATGTGACAAGATTTATTCCGTCTATCGGGCAGTATATTTTTACGGCAAAAGAGGACACACTATATTTACATCAATTTATGCAGAGCGAAGCTGTTATCGGGAATACAAAGCTTTCCATCACAACAAAGTATCCCGCAGATGGAACGATTCACATATCGGTGAACGGCACTGATTTTACAACAATTGCGGTAAGAATTCCTTCTTGGTGTGATCATTATTCCATTCGTCAAAACGGAAAAGTGATGTCGGGCGGAAACGAAAAGGGATATTATAATCTTACAATTAGCGGAAACGAGGATATCATAGTGCAGTTTGATCTGACACCCTATTTTGTGGAGGCCTCTCCCGACGTGAGCGACGATGCATCCAAGTGTGCTCTGTTCCGTGGCCCTGTTCTCTATTGCCTTGAGCAGGTTGACAATGCGGAAAACATCAATGCATTGCGCATTAAAAAGTCGGAAGTTTTCGTCAACGATATTGAAACATCATTCTGCCTTGTTCCGACAATCGAAACAAAAGCAGTCGCAAAATCTGCATATGAATTTGAAAATGACCTTTATATTAAGAGTGAAACAGTGCGCTACCACGAAACAAAAGCAAAATTCATTCCGTATTATGCATATGCAAATCGGGGGGAAAGTGAAATGCTGGTTTTTTTTCATACGCTGTGAGCTGTTAATATAAATAAAACATTTTGATAACAAATTGTTAAAACATCGTTTTTTGATTGAAAAAAAGATAAAAAGAAGATATAATAAGATAAAAGTGGAAATTTGCGGATTTTCATAAATTTCAAGTTATTTTCTTATGTTGAATAAGGAGGTAACCTGATGTAATTTTATCAGACATATATACAAATCAGAAAACAACAAATGGAAAAGAAACTGGCTTTGGTATCCTATTTGAAAAGCAAGACTTTTATTGTTGCTGAATTGATTCCGAACAATAAAAGTCTTATTTTTATAAATATTTTCATCAAACGAAAGAGGAAAGAAAAATGGAATTAATGCGTCATTACATTCTTGCCTATGGTCCGATGGTTATCATGTGGATTATCGGTGGCACTTTGATTTATTTGGCAATCAAGAAAAACATGGAACCATCTTTGCTATTGCCGATGGGGTTCGGTGCAATTTTAGTTAATTTACCTTTATCGGGTGCTGTTGATCAAATTTATAATGGGGTAACAGAACCTGGTATCATTGATGTCTTATTCAAATCAGGCATATCAAATGAAATGTTCCCACTTCTTTTATTTGTAGGGATCGGAGCCATGATTGATTTTGGTCCGTTGCTTTCTAATCCCAAATTAATGTTGTTTGGGGCAGCAGCGCAGTTTGGAATATTCTTTACATTGAGTTTGTCTTCGCTCTTCTTCAAATTGAAAGATGCGGCTTCTATTGCCATAATCGGCGCAGCAGATGGACCTACTTCAATTTTTGTAGCAAACTTTTTCCATTCAAAATATCTCGGGGCAATCATCGTTGCCGCATATTCCTATATGGCGTTGGTGCCAATCGTTCAACCCCCAGTTATTAAGTTGATTACAACGAAAAAAGAGCGCCTAATCCGTATGCCGTATGAAGAGGCGCAGGTATCAAAATTGACAAGAATTTTGTTTCCGATTATTATAACAATCATTGCGGGTATTGTTTCACCACGTTCGGTTGCACTTGTCGGATTTTTGATGTTTGGTAACTTGATTCGTGAATGTGGCGTACTCAACTCTCTTTCGGACAGCGCACAGAATGTTTTAGCAAGCCTTATCACATTATTACTCGGCATTACGGTGTCCACACAGATGCAAGCGGATAAATTTTTAAACAAAGGAACTTTTCTGATTCTATTCCTTGGGCTTGTCGCCTTTGTCTTTGATACCGTTGGCGGTGTTATGTTCGGAAAATTCCTCAATTTATTCTTGAAAAAGAAAATTAACCCGATGATTGGTGCTGCGGGAATCTCGGCGTTTCCGATGTCGGCAAGAGTCATTCATAAAATGGGACTTGCAGAAGATAACCAAAACTTCCTCTTGATGCATGCGGTTGGTGCAAACGTTTCGGGACAAATCGCATCGGTTATTGCAGGCGGCTTGATTTTGAGCTTAGTGAAATAGGGAGAAGAAAAAATGAATATTAATTTTGATGTTTTTAAAGAAACCTTACCGATTATGGCAAAAGGAATGATTGGAATTTTTGCTGTTACGGCAATCATTATTCTTGTTATTTTGTTGCTCAATAAATTCACGACTACAAAAAAATAATAATTGATCAAAAAAAGGCACCTCTAAGGTCATACGGAATGATCTTGGGGGTGCTTCTTTGTTGCGAAAATACAAACTTTCATCCTCTTTTAAAAACAAGGGAATGAAAGAGCACAACGGCATACTGAAGTGGATAAAAAAAATTCAAGATAGAATGATACAGTTTGACTTTTATGATCCTGTAAAATAGAAGTGATCGAACCGAACTTAACAGAGGATTTTCTTTGCGTTCTACGAGGGAAAAATCAATGTATCGCTTCCTCTGTCTCTACCTGTTACCTGTAAGCAGTTTCGGATGTGAATACTCTCTTTGTCAAGACCGCCAACAAAGGTGTTTCCAAGAACAGAAAGACCGTCGGTATATTCGGCAAAGAGTACTTTTTTAGTCAACAAATCAAATCGGTTGTTTAGAATGCGGATGTTTTTGTGATACAAATCAGATTTTTCTCCCCGTTCTCGGCGCACGGTAATGGCGTATCCACGGGGTAACGTTGCAATAATACGGTTGCCCTCTATACAGACATCTCGCACCCGTCCCGATTCAAACCAAAATTCCATCAGGTCGGAAATGTAAATTCCGTCGTAGAGATTGATGAGAGTATTGTTGCGGATCAGCATTTTTTGGGAGCTGGACAGGCGTATGTGAGGACAATTTTCAATCAAATTGTTTTCCAAAATTACCTCCGGCATACGGTTTGGGTTTTCGATCAAATCTCCGGGCTTTATGAGAAAGCCATAATCAGCCTTGAGGGTTAAACTTAAGTTGGATAAATTTTCTTGCAACACACAGGATAATACGGTTGCTGTTCCTGTTTCGCATCCTGTTTCGCCGTTGGTGATCGAAATAATATCACCAGGAAGATATGGATTCCACCCATATTGCTCTTTGTGGCAAAAAATTGCTTCCACTTGATTGTTGGGCAAAACCGTTATCACTTTCGTATATACACCGTGGATATTAATCGCATCGTCCAGCGCATTTTTAACCACGCTGTTTCGGATTTCCAAAAGTCCGCTGCAATTGATAAAATGAAAGGCATCAGCGGTGATGGGGATAGAATCCTTTCTGTCGGGTTCGGGTTGGAAGAGGATGGTATCTGCTGTAATGTTGCTGCACATCTGTGCAAGGATGCCCATTCCGGCTCCACGCAGGATGTGCAGGTTGTAAAAATCTACCTTGTCACAGCTTTCTAAGAAAAACAGGTCGTTTTCCCGATCTTCATCGTTGCTTATGATGAGGGTTTCCCCCAGCTGATAGGAAATATGCGGCGAATTGTTCCGAAACCGCAACGTTACAACCGATCCACCGGCATCAAATGCATCCATATACAGCACTGGTGCGGGCATATTTTCGGTATCTGCATCGCTTTCACCAACCACCCAATAGGCGACGGGAATTGTTCTTTCCTCATTGTTGACAAACAGCTTTTTATCATGGGTAT
>Ga0183099_1002095_pt1 | contig 10646 bp, 13 predicted proteins | sample Biomet1_FD_127788 | JGI IMG/M metagenome (GOLD analysis project Ga0183099, IMG submission 127788) | Microbial communities from bioreactor (seeded with anoxic lake sediment) at LBNL, California, USA - Biofuel metagenome 1 | ecosystem: Engineered > Bioreactor > Anaerobic > Unclassified ... | reverse complement strand
AGGAACGACTTCGTGTAGGTGCCGCGAATACAGGTACTTACGCTTTCGAGTAAGTGGCGGAAACCGGCAAATTCAAACCGACTAAAAGGGGGTGCGGACTTTTTCTTGGACCACGAAGAGAGGTGGTTCATGTATTCGTACGAGGCAAGGATGAAAGCCATAAGGCTTTACATCCGCTATGGTCGAGCTGCAACGGCTACTGTCCGTGAGCTTGGCTATCCTTCAGAGCGTATGCTACGTGCCTGGCACAAGGAATACGTCAAGTCAGGCGGTCTTCACCAAGGGCGTAGCCGCAAGCCGAAGTACTCGCAGAGTCAAATACAAGCGGCCGTGGATTATTTCCATAGCCATGGCAGATGTATAGCGAGGACCGTAAAGGCTCTCGGATACCCTCATAGAGAAACCCTCATGAAGTGGATCGACGAGTTGAGCCCCGACAGCCGAAAGGTATCCATCAAGCAAGGAGGCGCTGTAATCTTCTCGGAAGAGCAAAAGCGCCACGCGGTCATCGATCTCTGTTCCAGGGATGGCCCCGCCGCAGCGATTGCCGCGGAGCTGGGCGTGAGCAGGCCTGGTCTGTACCTATGGAAAAACAAACTGCTCGGGAAGAAGGTACCTACGGCTATGGACACGAATGGGAGCACCCCTCTGTCCGAGGATAGGGACGAACTGCAGCAAGAGGTTGAGTCATTACAGAAGAGTATCCACCGCTTGCAGCTGGAGCACGACATCTTGGAAAAGGCAAACGAACTATTAAAAAAAGAGGGGGGCATCAATCTACAGACGCTGACGAACAGGGAGAAGGCGCAAGTGATTGATGCCCTAAAACCGATATATCGCCTATCTGAAATCCTTGAACAGCTCAAGTTGCCACGGAGCAGCTATTTTTACCATCACGCTCGCCTACGAGCGCCAGACAAGTATGGTGCGATACGATGCGAAATTGCGGAGACTTTTGAGGCCAATAAAAGAGCCTATGGGTACCGACGGATGCGTATTGCGTTGCGACGAAAAGGCTTTTCTATCTCGGAGAAGATCATACGGCGAATCATGGCAGAGGAGGGGCTGATTATCCCCCGAACTCGACGCCGACCATATTCGTCCTATCGCGGAGAGATTAGTCCGGCGGTCAAAAACCTGATCAACCGCAACTTTCACGCAGATATTCCAAACGCCAAATGGCTGACTGACATTACGGAATTTCAGCTCCCCGCTGGAAAAGCATACTTATCACCCGTTATTGATTGCTTTGATGGTATGGTCGTGAGCTGGACTATTGGAACTAGTCCTGATGCCGAATTGGTCAACACGATGCTTGACAAGGCTATTGCTGGGTTATCAAAAGATGAACATCCCATTGTACATACCGACAGAGGGAGTCATTACCGATGGCCTGGGTGGATATCCAGAATGAACAAGGCAGGTCTTCTTCGATCAATGTCAAAGAAGGCATATTCTCCTGATAACTCGGCATGCGAGGGGTTCTTTGGTCGACTAAAGAACGAGCTCTATTACAACCGCAGATGGGCTGGCACGAGTATGCAGCAGTTTATTGCGATTGTAGACGACTACATAAGATGGTACAACCAAGGACGTATCAAGTTATCGCTCGGCGGAATGAGCCCTCTTGAGTATCGTCAAAGCTTGGGGCTTATCGCATAGTCGAGTCCAAAAAATCGTCCGCACCCCCAAACCGGCAAAATGAAACCGACCTTGACAATAAAATCATATTAAATTGTCTAGAAGAATTTGAACGATGTATATTGTTTATTAATTCTGATCAAGAAAAAAATAGAAATATTTATGAGGCAATACTGAGAATAGATGAAAGAGAGCAAAAAACCGCGTATAGTATTGATGCTTATATTGATCAGCATTCCAAGTTGCTTGGTAGTGTATTCAATAAATACGGAACGCCATCTAGGTATTTTTTTTTACGAGCTTCAAGATATGACCAATGGATGTCTGCGAATAGATAAACTGGTGGACAAAGACAACTTCATAAAAAGATGGTATGAAATAGTAAGGACTGGATTTTCATGGATTAACTTTTCACCAATGGGCTACTATGATGATGGATTTGTCTTTTGTATTGAACATAACAATGAAAGCAAGGTTGTGCCCATGGGATTGACCACAGTACTATTGCCGGGTTTGCCAATGGATATGGAACGAAATAACCATATTAAATTCAATGGCATTATTAATTTAATAGAATAATGTTCTAGCTAAAACATAGTTTACGCTTTTGTCCTCTTGTTCCGTCCCTTTATATCCTGAATACGGAGGATATGTTCGTCAAGATACCCAAGCAGCTTTTAGCAGAAGTATACCCTCCAGATCCCGTTGGCCAGTTCCTCAAGACCAATATCTTTTCCTGGCAGCGCTGTCGAAATGTCGCGGTCGGTGGCTAAACGAATGCCGGGATGATGCGCCATCGCGCGCGCATATCCAGGAAGGAGCAAAAAATATGCGGATAGTAGCGGTAATTGATGACCAGGGCCATGCATTAAAACAATTAATATACGCATTCCCAGATATCAATAAAGACGATATAGCATTTATTCATTTTTCATCAATGAAAGCCTTTTTAGAATCAGAGATAAAGAAACCATTCATGATTCTGCTCGATTTTTTCCTGTCCATAGACAAGCAATACGGGGCTGATTTTATAAATGAAATAGAATGCGATTATTTAATATGTTTTAGCTCAAAAAAGGAGATGAGCGACTATATGGCAAGAAAGACAGAAGAGAGCATGACTAATAAAATAAAACATGTTGCATCAATCCAGAAGATAAAAGAAGATTTGGAAAATATAGAATTAAGAGACTACTTAAGAACAGTATTTCGATAGAAGCACCGATAATTATTTGAGCTATAATTCTGGCGCACGAACCACGCCATACTCGGATTGTTGATTAACTCAATAGTAGTTTGAATGAGGAAATATGGAAGTACCATGCATGGCTTTCAATATCAAGATTCAAGCATTAAATGAAAAAGTATTGTTGGCAAATCTAGCTGGCATTCTTGAACAAGGCAACTGCAATGCTTTTATCAATGAAGTATGGTCAAAATGCAACAATTTTGTGAAGTTCATTATATTTGACCTTACAAATGCCATATACATTTCACCATCTGGATTGGAATCCTTTGAGATCATACAAAGAAAAGTATCTGGTCAGAATGCTAAGGTTATATTATTCAATATTCCAGAATTGGTAGTCCAACAAGTAGATAGATATGGAATCAATAACAAAATTGCGCTGTGCAGCAATAGCGACGAACTGCGCAACATAATTGGCATAGGCAGATACGTAAATTCAAACAACAGTTATCATGAAATACTCGTGATGAGTGAGAACGAGTTGATTGATAAAATAGAGAATAACACTTTGGTAAACTATGACCATTGTATCTCAATAAGAAATCCAGATGAATATATGAATCCAATTATTTCAAAGAGCTTTAAAAGCATTCTAGAACTTAAATTTTACGATGCTTATGATATTAATCACTTAGGTCCAATGCAGAAAATCAAGCGGATTCCCGAAGAAGAGGACATTATTAGGTTGATTGAGTTTTACAATAACAACAAGGATAGGGGCCATGGATTTGTCATTCATTGCTGGCAAGGTATATCTAGATCAACAGCGATTGCACTTTGCATCTTGTATCTAAAATACAGATCTGAAGTAAAGGCTAAAAATGAGTTGCTATCAATAAGGCCCGAAGCAAGGCCGCATTTACTGATAACTCAATTGTTTGACAGGGTTATGAAATGCAACTTAACTCAAGTAGCTCAAGAGATAAGAAGTGAGGTACTAGAAAAGTTAAAAATTGAAATCGAGCCTCCAGCATCAATCTAGCGTAAGCGCTGCCATCGCCCCAACTATTTCGGATAGGAAAAGAGGATAACCTGATAGTCATCAAGGAGAAATCAGGTGAAGCAGGTTAGGCGGAACGAGGAAGAGCGAAGGCGGCTGGTCGGCGAGTGGCGGGAAAGCGGAAGAAGCATCGCGACCTTTTGCGAGGGGAACGGCATTTCCAGCAGTTCGTTCAAGCGCTGGCTGGTCGAGTTGGGCAGGGGCTGCGACGTGGAAGGGAGTTTTCTGCCGGTTGTCGTCCGCACGGATGTAGTCCAGGATGGCGCGCCGTGCAAAATCCGTGTGGGCGGGTTCGTGGTCATCGAGTGCGATGGCGGGACGAGTGGCCAGGCGGTCGAAACGGCGATCAGGGCGGCGGTGGCGGCATGTGGCCCGATGTTGGGAGCTTGAGGATCCATGTCCGTCCAGGCCGGACGGACATGCGAAAACAAATAAATGGCCTGGCAACGCTCGTGGAGACGGGTATGGGAGAGAGGCCTTTCTCTGGGGACCTCTTCCTGTTCTGCGGGCGCGGCATGAGCATGATCAAGGCCCTGTACTGGGACAGGAATGGCTTCTGCCTCTGGACGAAGAGGCTCGAGAAGGGGAGCTTTCCCTGGCCCAAGGCCGGAGACAGCTCGGTGGAATGGAGCGCGGAGGAGCTCGGTATGCTCCTCGAGGGGATCGACTTCCGAAAACGCTTCACGAGGCTTGATTACACGAGATTTGCATAAAGAAATAACTATGGCATTAGGCGATATTGTGGTAGAATTCCCTCATGGATGTGGCGGACTGCGAGATCCCGGACTCAGCCGACGAGCTCAAAAGGCTCGTCGAGCGCATGAGGGACGAGCTTACGTCCGCCACGAGGGAGAACGCTGAACTCAAGACGGCCCTCGAGCGGGAGCACGCCAAGTACGAGGACCTGCGGCGCGAGATCTTCGGTAAGAAGAGCGAGAAGGCGAGCGCGACCGATCCGAAGCAACCGGAGCTCTTCAACGAGGCCGAGCGCGATGCAGGGACCGCACCCCAGGAAGAACGGACGCAGCTCGTCAGGCGGAAGATGCCGAAGAAGGGCGGTCGCCGGCGTCCGACCATTGAGCTGGAGCACGTCGAACGGCTTCATGACCTTTCCGATGAAGAGAAGCGCTGCCCGTGCTGCGGCAAGATCCGTCCGCGGATCGGCGAGGACCGGAGCGAGGAGATCGAGATTATCCCGGCCCGTGCCGTGGTCGTCGAGCATGTGCGCCCGAAGTACGGGCCCTGCGATTGCGAGGCCTTCGCCAAGACCGGAGCCAAGCCGCTTGTCGAGGCGCCCGCTCCCGCGAAGATAGCGCCGGGCAGTCTCTTCTCGAACTGGACGATCGCCTTCTTCCTGACCGCCAAGTATGCCGACGGGCTTCCCTTCTACCGTCAGGAGAAGGTGGTGGCCCGCATGGGGATCGAGATTGCGCGCGGCACGATGGCGCGGCTCACGATGCGGGTCGGTAGGGCACTCGCGCCCGTGCTTGAAAGGCTCCAAGCGGACCTTCGAGCCTGCCTTGTGGTGGGCATGGACGAGACCGTTGTTCAAGTGCTCAAGGAGCAGGGGAAGAAACCGGAGAGCGAATCGCGCATGTGGGTTGCGCGGGGAACCGCGGCGCGAGGGTACGCGGCGCGAGGTTATCGTGACACGGGCCCTATTCTTCTTTTCGCTTACAGTCCATCGCGATCGGGCTCCGTCGCGGCGGCCATGCTCGGGCCGGAGTTCAAGGGATACCTCCAGACTGACGGCTATTCCGGCTATACTGCCATAGGAAAACGCGAGGGCGTGGTCCATGTCGGCTGTTGGGCTCATATCCGGCGCAAGTTCCATCATCTTGGCGACACAGGCCCCACCGCAGCCGGGACCATCGCCGTGCGCATGATCGCTGCGCTCTATCGTATTGAAGACAAATACCGTGCTCTTCTTGCCAATGATTGGATCTCGGAGGGCGAGTTCACCGACCTACGAAAAGAAGAGACCACCAAGGTCTTCGTCCAGATCAAGGAATGGCTTCTGGAAATGGCGAAGACCGTGGCACCGAGTTCCCCCTTGGGTCTCGCTGTAGCCTATGCGCTCGGGCAGTTCGAAGCCGCTACGCGCTACGTTGAGCACTACGCGCTCACGCCGGACAACAATCTCGTCGAGAACGCAATCCGGCCCTTCGTCATAGGTCGCAAGAACTGGCTTTTCTGTGACACGCCTAAAGGCGCCTGGGCGAGCGCTACGATTTATTCCCTCGTCGAGACCGCCCGGGCAAACGGTCATGAGCCCTATCGTTATCTCTGCTACCTCTTTGATCGGCTCCCCGGCGCCCGAAATGGCGACGAGATAGCCGCTTTGCTCCCGTACAACCTTAAGCCAAACAGCTACTGAATGGGGCGATAGTAGCGCTTACCTAGCAAAAACCATGACAAGCCAGATTATCCGGTTGAAGCGGTTGTTAGAATGCTTATAATACTTTCTTTCTATCAATACTAAAAAAATCAGACATTAAAGCTATTATAGCTTGATCCTCCGCAGGTATTTCCTCCACATGAGGAACCTCAATTGCATATGCATATGATTCAAAATATCTTGCAATATCGAATATTTTCGATGAAATAGTTATTTTACAAAAGTATTCGGCTAATACATCTGCTTTTATGCTTGAAATGTCAGATTCAACTGCCTCTTTAATTGCTTCTCTGTGAATTTCTGATCCTGCTGGTGTTGAAGATAAAAAGCTCTGAATATAACCTATTATTTCTTGTGTTCGCTGATATCCTGTTTGTCCGTATTTAAAATACATATCCAATGATTGTTTTCTTTGGTCTTCTTCAATGAATGATAAATCTTTCATTGAATAATCTAGGGCTATTAAGAAATAAGATACATGGAGATATAGTAAACGCTTCGATAACTCATTTTTATTTGTTGTTATGTAATATTCCAATACTTCCTTTATGCTTTTCAATATCCTATTACAAGTATTAAAACTAATTTCATTTATAAATAGTGCTTTTAGTTCTTCATTTTTATCTTTCCAATTTCCGTATAAATCGCCGATAGATTCACGTCTCATAATCTCAGTAAAGGCTTCTTCTGTTATCCGAGATCTTTTCATCCTCATAAACCGCTCTTCTATTCTCATTATTAGATTACCGTCTAGAACGTTGATTTTATTCTTCTTCCCAAATTCGGCTACATCTGACCTGTTATCTGTAGTTGCAACAATAGCCTTATCCATTCCTAATGCTTCTTGAAGGCCTTTTGTCCAAAATATTCTTTCAATAGCCTGAGGTGTTTTCTTTTTCTTTATGTCAACAATAGTTTTTTCTCTTGAGAATGGCGATGATTTGCTATACAAAAATAAATCAACATCTGTCACATCGAATTCTCGATATGTGAATTTTACAGATCTTATAACGAAATACCCCAATTCAAGGAAGTATTCACGAAGGAGTTCTTCAGTTCTTTCGCCTTTAGCTAGAATTTCACTCATTGAAGATCTCCTGTTCTAATGCTATCAAGAATATCACTAACACTTTTCTTTATGGGAGCAGTAAGGTGCTTTCTTGTAATGATTCTATTTTGCTCTGGCGCAACAAACCCGGAAACTGAAGCTGATGGAAGTACAGTTAGCATGCTGGATACTGTTGACCCTTCTTGAATAACAGCTAATGCCAACTTGCCTACATCTGCTTTTAGAAGGCGCATAGAATACCTACCAGTAGATTCTTGCCGAACTTGAACAACACCTTTCATCTCAAGTACTTTATAATCTTGACCTATAGCCGTGGCTGGTCCAACCCAATACCCACTAATTAGATTCCTCATTAGAGCTTCAATCATCCTTATTCTTCCATAGCTGCTACTTCGTTTTGTCATTCCGTATGTCAAGGATGCCACAAATGCTTTTGCTAAATCAAAAGCATCATCAATTTGTGACGAGCTGAATTTACAAAAAAGATGCTGGTTTTGTGACAAATAGGCATTCCCCTACTTCATTAGTTATTGAACTAACGTCATATATTCCTATTGATTGCAGCCTGTTAAAAAGATCAGTCCCCATTATCATAACTACATTTTCTAACGGTTCGCAGCCCGACATGTTTAATAATGCATTGGCATCTTTCATTTTTTGCGCATCACCTGGAGTAAGCGCGGCTAGTACATTTGCGATTTTTGTAATATCTTCGTTTCTAAAGAGGTTCCCATTAAAAAGCAATTCTTTATTATCGCGAGTTGTTTCATAGTCAAAAAAACCTATGCTTTTCGAGCGACTAATCACATCTGCTGATGTCGCCAAATCTATTCCATGCAAATCGCTTACATATTCAATTGCTTTTTCAGAAATAATCGGCGATTCAGAAGCCTTTTCCGATAAATCTATTACTGCATCTTCAACTTTATTTGGTTCATTTTCATTAAATATTCTTGTTGTATATTCCAGTATACTTGAAGATGTTAATCCTAATACCTCTATACCATTTTTGCCTATGTTAATTAGCCTTTGCTCGCTTAGAACATTCAGAATATTCGGCAATTCAAGTTTTCTACTTATCCCAACTGCAGCAGCTAAGGCTTCTACTCTTATATTGGGCAATGCTGCTTGGTTAGTGCTAGAAATTGAACTAAGCAAAACAGAACATTTGCCCGCTAGTATTATATCTTCGAATTCGGATTGTATGCCAGTCACATTATCTAATTTATTCTTGTGATGTAATATCCATGCGCCCTTTGTTTTGTCATCCATATTTTTCTCCTTAGTAATGTCGTAGACATTCTAACAATAATTACCTGGAACGATCTTAATCTATCTGTAGCCGGCCATGAATCGAGCTCAATATTTACGTTCAGAAGGGCAGCCTCAATCACCCCCTCCCATCCATTGGAACATTCTTTTATTCGTTCTCATTCTCAACGATTTTTAGCTATCCGCCCGTTACACACCGCCGCGAGTCTCTAGTCTTCCATGTGGAGTATGTGTTCGGTCGGCTGCTTACCCTTGTGGATCACATTTGATTCTTAGCCTTCGCGGATTCAACTAGTAAGTGCAACGATCTAGCCCAAAAAAGGAAGAGGTGCGATAGTACGAGCATCCTTCCTCTGCCAAGAAAAGGGATACATCGTTGAGCTACCAGCACCTCTCCCAAGAAGAAAGATACCTTATAGCTGCCCTTTCGAGAAGTAGGCACTCCCTCACAGATATTGCCAAAGAGCTTGGCCGTCACAAAAGTACCGTTTCCAGAGAGCTTTCAAGAAACAGGTGTACGAGCGACAACGGCTATCGAGCTGAAGTCGCCCACAGCTACGCTACAGCCCGGAACAAGCGAGTGCGCCGCGGAACCAACTTCACGATGGAACAGTGGGCTATTGTTCTGCGCCTCTTGAAGCACAAATTCAGCCCCGAACAGATATCCAATACGATCAGGGAGTACTGCGACTTCACGATCAGCCATGAGACGATCTACAAATATATCCTCTACGACAAGCGACATGGTGGGTCGCTCTACAAGGATCTGAGAATCATGCCTAAAAGAAGGCGCAAGAGGTACAATTCCTACGATTCCAGGGGTATTTTACGCGGTAAACGGCATATTTCAAACAGGCCGAAGAAAGTCGAATCCCGCCGCGAGATCGGCCACTGGGAGGGCGATACCGTCGTCGGAAGCGACAGGCATCACTGTATCGTTACCCTGGTTGAGCGCGCCACGGGCTTCGTGATCATCAAGAAAGTAACCGCCAGGACCGCTGCAGAGGTCACCAATGCCTGTATCGAGGCTATCAAGGAACACAAGCAGCATTTCCTTACCATTACCTTCGACAACGGAACCGAGTTCCACAGCTACAAGGACATAGAGCAGGCTTTTCCCGTAAAGTGTTACTTCGCGACTCCCTATCATTCCTGGGAACGCGGCACAAACGAAAACACGAATGGCCTTATTCGGCAGTACATTCCGAAACGCTCATGCATGAAGCACATCACACAAGCTGATTGCGACCGGATCGCGTACTCATTGAACACGCGACCCAGAAAAAGGTATGGATACAAAACCCCAGAACAGCTATATTACGGTCGAAACTCGGCGTTGCACTTGCTGCTTGAACCTAAGCACAAATATCTTTCCATATTTTATTGATAGTAGGGGAAATATTTTTGGCTATGATAATAATAGCGAATAAAATAAGAATGAAACCAAATATTACTCCGGATAAGTAAGCGATAGAAATGCCTTTAACAAGGACTGATTCACTAAATTCATTTCCATTATAGTATACAGATATTGCTTTTCCTTCTTCATATGCAGTTCTGAAATCATAGACATCTCCGACTCCAAATCCGATTAGGCTGTTTTTAAAGCAAGTACCATTTACAAAATACTCATATTTAAAATCTACTGTTATCTGTCCTTTTCCATGAATTCTTTCTTTGAAAAGAATGATATTCCCTGTTGTCTTAATGAAACCAAATACTCTTTCTTTCTTAATATAATCATTTATAGATAGGAGGCTAATTAGCATACCGAGAGAGAAAAAAATGGCTGCAAGCTTTTTATCATTAATAGGAATAATGCTAATCCTCCTGCGCGAAGCGTCAACCTAACATTCGCTTAACCGGTAATCTGAGCTTGGCGTGGTTTCTGCGCCAGGAACCTAGCAGAAACCATGACAAGCCAGATTAACCGGTTCAAGCGGTTGTTAGGTTTATTTGTTAATCCTAATTTTGTTTTTGGCCATTCCTGGTACATTCATGTTCCTAATTTGTGCTA
>Ga0183099_1002094_pt1 | contig 10647 bp, 14 predicted proteins | sample Biomet1_FD_127788 | JGI IMG/M metagenome (GOLD analysis project Ga0183099, IMG submission 127788) | Microbial communities from bioreactor (seeded with anoxic lake sediment) at LBNL, California, USA - Biofuel metagenome 1 | ecosystem: Engineered > Bioreactor > Anaerobic > Unclassified ... | reverse complement strand
TTGCGCATTGCAAACACCACCTTGTTCTTTCTTTGATTCTATCACTTTTTGGGTGTTTGTCCTCTCCACTTCTATGATATCCCTCCAAATTGTTTGGAATAATATGGTATAATAAGTAAATTACAGTCGAAGATACTTTAGGGAATTGTGAGGGCCGTATAAATGGACGAAAAAGTGAGCATTGATGAGAAGAAGGAAAGCAGTAACCACGATTCTATCGAATCAAAAAAATTAGAAAGCCATAGTATCTATACATATTTGATTGCTCATCCTTCAATTTTGATTGCCGTCATATCTGCCTTTATAGCAATATTGTCTTTTTTCATTAATTCCATTTCATACATGAAAGAGACTCAAATCCTGCGTTTTTGGAACATTGACCCCACATTGGTATCTCTAAACAATCAACAACTTTTTTACTCTCTTTGCTTTTCATTGCTTTTTTCCATTATATCATTCATAGCAATGGGCTTAATTTCAAATACATATATAGCTTACAGACCGTTTGTAGAATATATGATGTCTCTAAAAGTTAAATTATCACGGTTGAAAAAAAATTAAAACAAGCAAAGAAGGGGCATGTAATGCTTCAGCATAAACTTAAGAAAATTACAGAAAGTGAAGAAATACAGCTTTTTCGTCAAAAGCATGATATTATGGGGCAAGAGATTAACGAAAATATGGCTGAACTTAAAAGTATCAGACATGAAGTAAAAGTTTTAAAACGAAGTTATATTGTAATGCTTTGCGCAAATTTGTCTGTCGCATTAATCTTAACTTTTATATCATCTTTGTTTTTTATTTGTTCTACAGATACAAAGAAAACGCCAATTAATCCAATAAATGAAATTATTATTTTGACGATTATTCAGCTTTTTTTATACTGCTTAACAAGCTATTTAGCAATGCGTTTGACAATATCTAAGAAGAAAATTATCGCGCAGAGTAAATATGAGACAATAGACTTTTCAGAAAATAAATATAAGGCTGAGTATCCCATAGCAAAAATGATAAAACGAGGGTTTAATTCGTTCTTTTCAAATGCAACACTCGGTTCAATACTGATAGGTGTTCTATTATTTACTGTATATTTTTGGATTTCTGCAATGCCTCAGAGCAGCACTATCCAGCAAAAACAGTTCAAAACGTTATCAATTGATAACATTCAGTATGTTGTAATTTATTCCAACACAGAAAAAATGGTTTTGGAGGAGGCAACTTTCTCTGGCGGGATAGCAACCATATATACATCAAAGCAGCGAGTTGTATTTGTTGATGCATATCCGTTTGAAGTTGTTACCTTTCAAAAAACAATTCTCATGAATAACAGCACATCATAGAATCAAAACCGTAATTTACATATTTAAATGCAAAAAATTTTTGACCGATATTAATACTGGGTGTTCGTCGGGCAAGGTAAAAATTTTTAAAAAGTTGCAAAGTTGACATTGAGGCATTTTATCATTATAATAAGAACATACATCAAGTTCCTTCATGATGGGATTCCCACTTTTGGAAATGATGGGTTTTGGAACTTATCTTCACCCGGACAACATGGCTGCCGGTCCCGCCAGCTACGGCATGACCGACACCATGGGCCGGGTGCACTCCGACGCCCAGTTCGCCGGTTCCAGCTCCGTCCCTGCCCACGTGGAGATGATGGGTTTCCTCGGTATGGGCAACAACCCCATGGTGGGTGCCACTGTCGCGGTCGCCGTGGCTGTGGCAGAGAGCAAAAAATAAGGAAAACAACAGGCGTTTTTGCTATAAAAAGTTCTAAAATCTGAATTTTCCAAAAATGAATCCGGGAAGCACATCATGTTCAGGAGAAATCTTGATGATGTGCTTCCCGGATTTTTCTGTTTTTGCAGAAATTCCGGCAGAAATGGAGGATGTCAATCTATGAAAAAAGTTCAGAAAATTCAGATGGGTATTACAGTGAGCAAGACTTTTCAGGAGGGATTTGAGGAATACATTTTGGATTGTAAAGCACGGAATCTGAGGCAGGGGACAATTGTTCACTATCAGGATTCTATTAAGCAAATCTATAAATTTTTTCCACAGAATATGAAAATCTCTGACTTCGGCGAAAAAGCTATGCCCCGATTTATCGTTGCACTCCGTGAAAACCCGCGCATCAACGACGTTTCCATGGGAACTTATACAAGGGATTTAAAAACACTGCTAAAATTTTTTATGAAGTGCAACTATCTTCCTCTCTTTGAAGTGAAAATTCCGCATACTGACAAAGAGCCGATTGAAATATATACAGACGATGAATTGCAGATACTCCTAAAAAAGCCTGATATCAGAAACTGTAGTTTCGCAACATATCGCAGTTGGGTAATCGTAAATTTTCTATTATCAACAGGTATTCGGCAAAACAGCTTAATTCACATAAAGAGCAAGGATGTCGACTTTGAGAATGCAATGGTATGCGTTAATGTGACAAAGAACAGAAAGATACTGATGATTCCCCTGAATGAAGATATTATCAAAATACTTCGAGAATATATGCGGTTTCGCGGCGGCAGAACGGATGATTGGCTGTTCTGCTCAATCTATGGAAAACAACTGACCCGAAGCAGCTGCTATCATGCAATTTGGGATTACAACCATAGCAGAGGTCTGGAAAAGACAGGGATGCATCGTTTTCGTCATACCTTTGCAAAAAAGTGGGTAACTATGGGCGGTTCGGTTGTGACATTACAAAAAATCCTTGGACACAGCAGCCTTGCAATTACCGAAAATTATCTGAACATTTTAACGTCAGATTTGCAAAAAGATATGGAAAAAATCAATATCCTAAAGAACTTGAAACGAGAATATATTCAAATGGCAAGAAGAGAGAATTGACTTAACTGAGGAAATATTGTTCCCGTTAAATAATACCCTAATTTTGGCTTCTGACTGCTGGTGGGTCATACCGGTCGTTTTAAAGTCAAAATTGGGGCATTTTTTCTATATTGAAAAAATTCGGCCGAATTTTTGAATGTCATTAGTTATTTTGCACAAAAAACCTGCAAGTGGGAATATTGGCAGCACCTTTTTTAATTCCTAAAACAATTAATATATAAGCAAAGCCAGATTTCGGTTTTGCCTCATATATGAGAAATCATACGGCAGATATCAAAGCCAGAAATAAATGCACTTATTAATATTTTTTTCAATAGCAACTTTTTCCGAACTTTTTTGAGGTTAACAACCCGCAAATGCCCTCAAAAAGTTTGTCTATATATTATCTTGAAAAGTTTAAAATAATGTAATAATATGCGAATATGAGGACGAATTTTGACTTATAAGTTGCGTGAGTAAATTGCAGTCTAACTATGTGCGCCAGTTTTTATTGCGCATAACACTAACTTTTAAAGGAGATTATTTGAATGCAGAAAGAAGCAAATCCAATCCAAGAAGGAACAAAAATAAGCGATTTAATGAACCTAGACACAGACTGGTTAAAATTTTGGTACAGTGAAAATAGTCAATGGAAAATTGAGAAAATTCAAGAGTCTTTAGGCCAATCATTAATGCAAACAGTGCTTGACTTCAGTGGGGACTATAAAGACTACAGAGATATTAGGCTGATGCCGGAGGAAGTTGAATATGTGGTATTAGACATGGAAAGTCTTGATGACACATACAAAATTGATGGGTATGACAGAAACAATGTCCTAAATTATTTTAGAAGAGTTGGTTACTCATAATTAGACGCAGAAAAAAGTATAATAGCGTTTTTTTCGAAACGGGAGGCAGTTGCTTTTTATGCCTTGACACATTTGGCGCAGTATTAAAAAGCCTACAAAACACTTGAAATATATGCATTATAAAGACGAAAAATTATTGATATTTATAAATACATAGTGACACATTTGACACTATTCTATAGCGACAGATGCTATAGAGATATAGCAACAAATGCCATTTTATATAGCAGCAGATGCCATTAACCTATAGCATGAGTTGCTATGTAAATAGATGAATGTTAACCAGACGAATATGACCAGATAAATATCATAAAAACGAATATAAAGAAACATGTTGAAACTTTGAAATGAAAATAAAGGAGAAATTTAATGAAAGAAAAGAAAATAAAAAAAGAAGAACAATTTACAAAATCAAATAATCAAGCGAGATTAGAAATTTGCAAAAATGTTGGCTATATAGCTTATATGGTGTATTTGCAAATCCTGTCTCATAGAAACAGCAAAACCGGAGACTGCTTTCCAAGTTTTGGATTAATTGCTAGTGAAACCGGAATAGGGAAAAGAACAGTACAAAACAAAGTGGACAAACTGGAAGAGTATGAATACTTAAAGCGTAATACAGGCGAGTATGATAAAGAATTAAAAAAGAATAAAAGCAACAATTACTTTTTTACAAAGTATGATGTTTTTGATGGTGACTTTGAATTTAAACAGCAAATTAAAAATGCTAAAAAATACAAAAAACCTAAAAGTGAAGATGATAAAAAAGTAATTGAGTTTAAAGATATAAAGAAAGATGCAATGTAAGTGGCTGTATATAAAATGTATAGCCTAACGGCTCACATTTTTTAACATTCATTGCAGGGCAAAAAAGAGGAATAAAATGAAGAGTTTTACAATTTCAGATAAAAGAATAATGCGTGACATTATTTGCAATAGCGGTTCTGATGCTTATGCTTTGTATATGACATTGCTTTCTCATAAAAATCTTACTGATGGCAAATGTTATCCTAGCATTAGCACTTTGAGCAAAGAAATGAATTTAAAGGAAAGAACAATTTATAGAATTTTAACTAAGCTAACAGCCGGTAAATATTTAATAATCAACAGTGGAAACAAGGATTATAACAATAATTATTATTTTCCACTTGAGAAAAATGGAGTCAATGATAAATATGGTCAGAGTAAGGCAACTAGAAGGATAGGCGGATTTGAAGAAAAAGAAATTAAGCCGGAAATGACATATAGCATTTTAGATGATGATTTGCCATTCTAAATAAAATAGGGAAGGAGATACAGCCACAGTGGTCAATAGCTTGGCAACAGGCCAGAGCGTTTACAAGGCTATGACTTTTTGAAGAATAACATTCAAAACCAGAGCAACGGAGAGCAGGACTCTTAAAATGCAAAAGAGGGAGAGCGGTAGTAAATACCACTCCCCCCCTTTTGGGCTTGATTACTCCCGCTTGCCGATATAGAGAACTACCAGCAGGGGCAGAAAGAAAAAGAACCAAAAAGAAGTAGCATCCATGGCATTTACACCTCCTTTGAGTTAATAGGGGGAGCAGGTCAGCAATTATTTCTTGCAGCTGGAAATGAGAATCATAATGAATAGCAACGTTCCCCAAAAGGCACAGCCAATCAAAAATGCATCAATGAAGCACAGGTTCTCAAACATGATAGCTTTCTCCTTTCAAAAGTAATATGAGTATATAAAAACTCCCTCACGACAGGCGTTTGACCTATCGTGAGGGAGAAATTTTGGTATAAAGTTATTTTTGAATGTTGATTTTCAAAACGGGCAGCTATTCTTTACCTTTGCTGAAATAATCCAGCAAGCCGTAGAGAATATGAATTTCATCCTCAGCCAGTCCGGTAAGACTGATATGCTCCGAATCATCCAGACCCAACAAATAATCTGTGCTGACGTGGAACAGTCTGGATAGCTCGACCAGATATGCAGCCGTAGGAGTGGAAAGACCGCTTTCCCATGCGTTGATAGATGAACGGGTAACGGTGAGCCTCCGTGCAAGCTCGGATTGCGAATAGCCCGCTTTTTCTCGCAATGACCGAATCTTATCTCCAACCATTTGCATCACTCCTTTTGTCCATAATATATGACAGAAGGAGATATTTAATTGTCATTAGATGTATATATTTATTGACAACATACCTCTTGAAGAGGATAATAGCGTTAGCACAACTAAATCTCTTGAATTCGCCTGTGATATCGGGCAAATACAGTTGGAAAGTGAGCTTATTATGGGAATTATTATTGCTGTCATCGGTGTTGTTCTTATTGCTGCAAACCCTCCTATTGGCATTGGCTTTATTGTTTTCTGCTGCATTGCAGCTATTTGCGGAGGTGGCAAGAAAAAATAGTTGTGGTTTTTCAAGTTAGGCCTTTATATCCCATTAGCCTATACCCCTGTGAAATAGGATAAGACTGTCCCATTAGAGTTGATTTTCGGATTTTGAAATGTTTCAAGTTCCCGGATGGCTCTAATGGGACAGCTCTTCTTTTATGCAGATATTTCAGCAACGCGGCGGTAAAATGTGTTTCGCTTCATGCCTAGCATCTGCATGGCTTTGGCTGCTGTGATAGAACCGGATTTCCATTTTGAATATACAGCTTCAAAATCCGGCGATTCAATTCGCTTTCTGCCTTTGTATTTGCCCTGCTGTTTGGCAATGGCGATTCCCTCTGATTGACGGGAAAGAATGTATTCCCGTTCCAGCGTTGCAACGGCTCCGAATATTGTTAGCATGAATTGACCGGTTGGAGTGTTGGTGTCAATGGCTTCCTTTTTGGAGATAAAAATGACCTGCTTGGAATTGAGTTCTTCCACCAATTCCAGCAGGTCTTTTGTATTTCTGGCAAACCGGGAAATGCTTTCAACAACCACTGAATCCCCTTCCCGCACAAAGTTCATCATGGCGCGGAGTTGGGGTCGTTCTGTGTTCTTTCCGCTGGCCTTGTCTATAAACACCTTATCAACTCCCAACTCCTGCATCAAGACCTCCTGACGGGCGATATTTTGCCAAACTGTGGAGACACGAATATAACCTACCTTCATGATTGCTTTTCCCCCTCAATGGATTCTTCATCCTCAATAATTCTCTGAACCAAATCAACCTTCTGCGACCACTCCCAATACTGAACAACATAGCCCTTCTTAGGTATTTGCATCGTGTAATCAGCGGAATAGCGCAGTAGGATGTGCTGAAAGTCATCAAAGACTTGTAGCAGCACAGTGAGCTTTGTTGGTTCCATGGTGTAACACTCCTTCCTTTTGAAATTTAGGCAACAAAAAAGAACCATCAGCAAAAGCCGTGGCTCTCAGCACTGTACCATCATGACCTGACAATCAGCGCAAGCAATATGAACTTCCTTAGTGGCTCTGACAGAGTTCCCACAGCAGGGACAAACGTACTTCCTACTACTGGTTTTAGACGGCGGGGGTACGGGTATACCTCCATTACTGTGTGTGCCGGTTCCGGGGACTGCAATGCCGTGATATTCATTCCGATTGATAAGGATGTCTCCCAAATCGTTTTCCAGAATGAAATCCAGCAGTTCGTCATTGGGGCTGGTGATTGTCCAGCCGTATAGAGAATCATGTTCCACATGCAGGCCGTGGGATTCTGCTGCTATCTTGAAGCGCTTATTGTGGTAGGTGTTGCCTCTGCTGCAATCTTGAATTCCTCTGTCATAATTGTAGTAGTGAACCATCTCATGAAGAAGCGTAGCGGCAACGTTTTCAATAGGGCGGGAAAGAGTTCCGGCTCCGATATTGATTTCATGGCTGCTGCCAGTCACAGATTCCCATGTGTCAGGACGGAGAGAAAAATGCCCGTAGGCTCTGGGCGTACTTTGAATAGTAATGGTCGGTCTTGAAAGTGCATTTTCAAAAAAGTGCTCGTTCAGCAGGTCAAAGAGTTTGTTAAGGTATCCGGCAACGCGATTATAACTGGTAAGCTGTTTCATAATGATTTCCTTCCATTCAAAAAATGATTTCACGCGGCGGAGGAAAAAGTCTGTATATAAAAAAGGCCTGCTGGAAGTAACTCCAACAGGTCTTGAATCTTTATAGCAATTTCTTTATTTAAAACCCCTATTTGGGAGTTTTGGAAGATTGGGAGTATAAACACACTGGGACAGTTAGAACGGCTTATAGAGCGTAAAACTAAGAACCGTAATTTACATATTTGGATGCAAAAATTTTTTGACCTATTTTGATACTAGGTGTTCGTGGGTCAAGGCACAAAAAAATTGTTGTGTGATTGGATTGTTTGGAATATTATGGTATAACAAAGAACATAGTCGAGCGGCACTTTACAGCAATTCGGAGCGGTTGGTCATCATGGTTACCGGTTAGTGCTGATAGTAATGAGATACCCAAGGCTTAACTCCATAATTTGATATACTTTACCAGATAGTATATATTGACCTCTTAGGGATTATTGTAACAATTCAAAAAACGCAGAATAAGCAGATGCAACATAAGTAACAGCAATGATGATTGAACAGAATTGGAGATTGTAAATGAATATTTTAAAAAAGTTGTTTAGTCGTAGTAGCAACACTAAAGCAGATACATCCGCGAAATCAAAGCAGAATCATTCTTTCAACCAAGAATATGATTTATACAACAATCAAAGAATTGACGACTTCAAAAAAAGATATAATTTAACAACAATAGAAGGCATTAGGGCAATTCCGGTTCAAGAAGCAAAGCGGTATCCTGACGGAGGACGCAGTGTTGTTTACATGCCGGAACAAATTCTTAATCGTCAAGCCACGGAATATAAAAAAGACGGTAAATTTGATTTAGCTATAGAATGCTTAAAAAAAGCCAACGAAATATACCCGTACTCTTTCTATAACTATAAAAGAGATGACTACGAAAGAGTGGTTCGACTCATGATTGATGCAAAAAGATTTGGAGAAGCAAAAACTGAACATACCAGGCTGGATAGCCTTTATGGTACAGGCGAAAAAGAATTATATGAATTGCAGCAACTGTCAGAAGACAAAAAGGAATACCAACAAACTATAATTGAACCATATAAGGCTGAAAACAAAGAGCGAGAGCAGTATTATTGGCTGTTAGAAAATGCTTCATCAGTAGTTCCAAAGTCTTTTGCAGGCTATAGGAGAATGAAAAAACAAAATACAGAAAATTATAAAAAGATTGTGTATGAAGTGTCAAATCGAGGATTTAACGTAGACAATCTAACTTTTTGGGGATGAGCTTTATCGAATTTCACGGTTGTCAACAAATACAGTTGTGCATTATCCACAAGTTATGCCAAGGAAGCAATTGAAATAAAAAAACGAGCATTGAGGAGATGTAGATATGTCGCGTGGGAAATCTGTAACGAAATTGCTGCTTGATTCATCCCAAGCTGCCTTATTCGCGGGTATTGAAATCCACAACAAACCGCATATTGATTATAGATATCCAACTTCTGTTATTTTAATTGTAAACGCATGGGAACTGGCTCTTAAAGCGTATGTATACAAGTATATTGGCAAAAAGAAGATATATGAGAAGGATGGAAAACACACTATTTCTTTTTCAAGAGCACTAATTTTCGTCAGAGACCATATAAACGCTACAGAAAAGAATAAAAAATTTGCGGCAATATTTGATAATCTTTTCCTTCTGAATGAGTACCGTTGTTCAAATGTTCATTTTATTGAAACTAAACTTGACCCGGTAATATTCATGCTGATTAGCAAATCTGTGTTGAATTACGATGTATTTGTAAAGAAATATTTCAAAAAAGACATTACTCGAGACGATAATTTAATTATTCTTCCGATTGGCTTAAAACTACCATTTGACCCCATAGATTATTTGAAGCAAAATTATAATAATGTTCATAATGACTTTATTAATAATGTAATTCAGTCTGTCCGCGAATTGAATAGTGATGGCGTACAAGATAGCATTGTTGTTGGTTTTAATCTTGTCACCGATAAAGTTAGAGATGTCAAGAATGCAGATATAATTGCTGCACTGAGCAATACAACGGGAGACGTTGTATTACGGAGAGAAATCCGCATTACAGATAATCCAAGCGCACCACTTGTTCGTGTTGAGCCAGACATCCCGCCATTAAGATATGCAGACTTGCGTATGAGAGCAAAAGAAAAAGAGCCAAAAATAAAGTTTGGGAAAGTCTTTAATCTAGCAATGAAGATGATTAAAGCTGACAAAGCGTTATGTCAAGTCCGATATCTTGACCCTAAAAACAAGTCTGGTTTAAAAACCGAGTTTTTTGATGAGCGTGCTATTGATGCCTTGATTCAAGCATATAATGAATTAGAGGCACCACAATAATATGGAATAATAAAACCCTAAAAAGACTGCTGCCGGTATCAGATTTTCATGTATCAGGACGAAGAGAAAAATGCCCGTAGGCTCTGGGTGTACTCTGAATGGTAATGGTTGGTCTTGAAAGTGCATTTTCAAAAAAGTGCTCGTTGAGAAGGTCAAAAAGTTTGTTCAGGTATCCGGCAACGCGATTATAATTGGTAAGTTTTTAATGATTTCCTTCCATTCAAAAATTAATTTCACGCGGCGGAGCAAAAACGTCTGTATATAAAAAAGACCTGCTGGAAGTAACTCCAACAGGTCTTGAATCTTTATAGCAATCTCTTTATTTACGACCCCTATTTCGGGGTGTTGGAAGATTGGGAGTATAAACATACCGGGGCAATTAGAACGGCTTACAGAGCGCAAAACTAAGAACAGTAATTTACATATTCGGAAGCAAAAACTTTTTGACCGATATTGATACTGGGTGTTCGTCGGGCAAATCATAAATAGTTATTATGCAATAGAATTGGAGAAGTCAAGAACAGTGCAGAATGTGAACGCCCAAAATCTGCAGATTATGCGGCCAGGCCTCTGGCGGCCTGACGATATGTGGC
>Ga0183099_1002093_pt1 | contig 10647 bp, 11 predicted proteins | sample Biomet1_FD_127788 | JGI IMG/M metagenome (GOLD analysis project Ga0183099, IMG submission 127788) | Microbial communities from bioreactor (seeded with anoxic lake sediment) at LBNL, California, USA - Biofuel metagenome 1 | ecosystem: Engineered > Bioreactor > Anaerobic > Unclassified ... | reverse complement strand
TTAGGAGCTTTAGAGCAGTTTGATGAGGCTGAATTTGAACTTATTGTTAGGAGCTTTAGAGCAGTTTGATGAGGCTGAATTTGAACTTATTGAAAGGTATATTGAGCTTTTGAAAAAGAAAATAAAAAAATTCCAATAGACTTTAGTTTATTGGAATTTTTTATGAAGATTCTAATTCTTTTTCTCTTTTGTAAAACTTTCTATTTGAATTCTGTCTTTATCCACCATGTTCTTTTCCATCAAATTAGAGATTCCTTCTACAAATCTTTTAGATCCGCAAAATATAAAATAAAGATGACTTATTTTTCTTAATAATATCAGTAATTTCATCATCAAAGTTTTCAGGAGAAACGCTATAATAGTTATTTACTAAATTTTCCAATTCATTTTTAAATAGAAAATCCCCTCTTTGAACTTGAACTAAATCTATTTTCAAGTCTTTTTCTTTATTCTCTTTAAGAATAGACCTAAAAGGTGTTATTCCAACTCCACCCGATAAAAAAACATAATTTTTTTCATTAACTTGAGGAAACTCCAGTTTTCCTTTAATTTTAAATAAAGAAACTTCATCACCCTCAGATAATTTAGACATTTTATTTTTAAACTCTGTATTTGATCCTACATGCATTGTTAACATCAAATTATCTTCACTTGGTGCAGATGCAAATGATAACTCTCTGACTTCTCTTGTTTCTCCTTCAATTAATAAATGTGCATATTGACCTGCTTCATATGCAACATCTTTTTTATCAAAAAAGAACGTATATACATCATCATATTCATTTTGTTTACTTAAAAACTTTATTTTTTTAAATTCCATAAAAACTCCTTATTTTATACCTTTTTAGTATAGTTTTTGATTAAAAAAATTTAACTCATTAAAAAGAGTTAAACTTTATTTATAGTAATTCTATCACACTAAGAAATATCTTTCAAATAATTTTTCCAAAGATATTAATTTCATAATTAAAATTTAAAAGCCACATAAGTGGCTTAATAGGAATTCAGCTTATTTATAAGGTCTTTTTCAGGAACTACTCCAACTATTGTATCTATTATCTGACCATCTTTAAAAACTATCATTGTAGGAATAGAACGTATTTTATAGTTATTTGCAAGTGCGCCTTCCTCATCAACATTAACTTTTGCAATTTTATGATTAACTTTTTCACTCACACTATCTAAAATTGGTCCTAATGTTTTACACGGTCCACACCAAGGTGCCCAAAAATCTACTAAAACTAATCCTTCTGATTTTAAAATATGTTTTTCAAAAGCTTGTTCATTCACGTGAATTACATTACTCATATATTTTCTCCTTTTTTACTTCTGATTTATTTTCTTCCAAATAAAATTCTGTTTCACAACTAGTACAAAACCAAAGAGGACTAGTTTTCAATATAGAACATCCACCTATTAGAACTCTCTTATCATCTATATCTTTTTGCAATACCTCATCTATTTCCTGAATTCCATATAGTAAATTTGATATTTTATCAAATCCACATTGCGGACATATTACTGGTTTTTGATTTACCATCATAGTTTTTATCTCCATATAATACTCCTATAAACTCAATTTTCTTATACTTTTAATAAGCTCCAAAACCACCTTTTAATTCATAAATATTTGCAAATCCCATTTTATCCATTATTCCACAGGCAGATTTACTTCTACCTCCAGCAGCACAATATACTAAATACTTTTTATCTCTATTTAATTTATCAATTTCTTTTTGAAAACTTGAGCTATAAAAATCAATATGTTTTGAATTTGGAATTTTTCCACCAGAAACTTCCATAGAAGTTCTTATATCTAAAATAATTAAATCTTTTTCGCTTTTAATTAAATCTCTCACTTCTTTACCACTAACACCTTTAACATTACTTTTACTAAATAACCCAAACATATTTAATCACTCCTTTCATATTTTTCATACTCAAATAGTATTACAATTCCATCAAATTGTCAATATGTTTTTTCATACTTTTCGTATATTTTTTCAGAAATATTTTTTTTAAAATACTTATGTTCAATTTATTGATTTTTATATTTTTATGAGCTAAAATTTAGTGTAACTAATTAATAAGGAGATGTTTAACTATGGGACTAAGTGGAAGAAGACTATTGATGTCTATTGATCCAGAAGAAGTTATTACTTTATTAAACAAGGCTTTTGCCGATGAATGGTTAGCTTATTATCAATATTGGATTGGAACTAAAGTTATAAAAGGACCTATGAAAGAAGCTGTAATTGCTGAACTGCTTCAACATGCTGCTGATGAGCTTCGTCATGCAGATATGGTAAGCAATAGAATTATTCAATTGGGAGGAACTCCTTTATTATCTCCCAAAGAATGGCTTGAAAATAGTAATTGTGGTTATGATGCTCCTGTTGACCCCTATGTTTTAGAAATTTTAAAGCAAAACATAGAAGGTGAAAGATGTGCTATTGGTGTTTATAAAAAAATAATGGATATTACTAAGGACAAAGATGTTGTAACATATGAATTAGCTTTACAAATTATTCAAGATGAAATAGAACATGAAGAGGATTTACAAGCTTTGGAAGAAGATTTTGAGCTTATGATTAAAAGATAGTAAAAGTAATATTTCAAGTTAATAAAATAAAACTCTATTCTCAAAATCAATTTTGGAAATAGAGTTTTTTATTAGTTCTATTATTTGATACTTTTTGAAACTATTATATATTCCATGCTCATCATGGGTATCAGTAATATCGTCTGCAATATCTTTAAGACCTTGTTTCGCATTTCCCATAGCTACTCCAATCTTTACATACTCTATCATTTCAGCATCATTCATTCCATCACCATAAGCGTAAGTATTTTCTGTTGTCACATTTAAATGGTCTAACAAAATCTGAATTGCCGTTGCTTTATGAATTCCGGGAATTGATAATTCTCCGCTATCTTTACCAAAAACCGAAACTGTACAAGGAATTACATTAAACTCATGTTCAAACTCTTTTTTTATTGTTTCAAATGGCAAATTTGATTCTAAAAATGAAATTTTATTAATATCATTTCTTATCATATCTTCATTTTCAATCATAGCATTTATAAATGGCATCATACCTTTTTCCAGTTCTTTTCTTGTTTCAGAATCCATTGTTTCGTCACCGAAAATAATATCCATTAAATGATTTTTCAGATTTTTACTAGCGAATAATCCGCCGTTAGATTCCAGATAAAAATCAACATTATTTTCATCAAAATATTCAACAACATGTCTTGTGGCTTCATTGCTGACAATTTCATGGAATAAAACTTTATCTCCCAATTCAATATATCCGCCTGCTGCTGCAATTATTCCATCAAAGCCAATTTCCATTATATCCTCATAAATCTCAGCTTTCGAACGACCAGTACAAAGAAAAACATAATGGCCATTTTTTCTAGCTTTTTTTACCGCTACTTTTGCACTTTCTGGAACTATACCATTTTCATTAACAAGGGTTCCGTCAACATCTAAAAAAATAATTTTTTTATTCAAATTTTTACTCCTTTAATATAAATAAAGCTTTTTTATAGTATACATAAATTTAATAAATCCGTCTTTTATTTTCTAATATTTTTAAAAAAATTAAAGCCCTCAAGGGAAGAGGGCTAATTTATATAGTAAGAAAATACTCAGGGGCTTATTTTAATTCTCCACTTTCAATTTTTGCTATAACATCTGCAAATTGTGGAAGATGTCTTTTGTGTGCAACTAACATTTCATTCAATATAGTTCTAGCTACATTTCCAGATGGTACTAAAGGATTTAATGTGAACGCTTGTAAAGCTGTTCCATAATTTCCAGTAACTGCTGCTTCTATTGTTACTTCTTCCATAGCTTTCATTACTTGAAGTATTCCTCTTTCAGCTGGTTTGAACGGTCCAAAACTAATTGGTTTTGGTCCAGAAGCTTTAACTATACTTGTTATTTCTACAGCACAATCATAAGGTAAATCACCAATTACTCCATTATTTCTTGTACTTACAGTCATTAGAGTTCCTTTATCATTATAAATCGAAGCTATAAGCTCACATGCTGCATCAGAGTAGTGTTTTCCTCCTCTTTTTTCCAATTGAGGTGGTTTTATTGCTAAGTTAGGGTCTTTATATAATTCAAACAGTTCTGCTTCTGTTTTCTTAACTTGTTCTGCTCTTGTTTCACCTTTAGCATATTCTTCTAATTGATGTTTCAACATATCATCAGTTAGATAGTAATATCTGTGGTATCCGCATGGTAACATTTCAAGATCTTCTATTTGTTCTTTAAAGAAAGGAAGTTGATGAATATTCTCCATATCTTTAGCAGCACCATCTTCATACATTTTTTCTATAATAGTTTTTGTAACTTCATTTCCAAATTTATCAAAAACTCTATGCCAATGATGATGATTCAATCCTGCATAATGGAAGAATAAATCTGATTGCTCTACTCCTAATAATTTTGATTCTGAAGAAGTATGTCCAATCGGTACATTACATAAACCTACAACTTTTTCAAAGTTTCCATATTTAAGAACAGCTTCTGTAACCATTCCAGCTGGATTAGTGAAGTTAACAAGCCAAGCATCAGGACAAAGTTCTTTCATGTCCTTAACTATATCTAATATTACTGGAACTGTTCTAAAAGCTTTGAACATTCCACCTGCTCCATTTGTTTCTTGTCCGATTACTCCGTGGCTTAGAGGAATTCTTTCATCTTTTATTCTTGCATCAAGTAACCCTACTCTAAATTGAGTAGAAACAAAATCTGCATCTTTTAAAGCTAATCTTCTATCTAATGTTAAGTGAACTTCCCAATCAAGTCCAGCTTTTTCAACCATTCTTTTTGCAAGAGCTCCAACAATTTCTAGTTTTTCCTTACCTTCTTCTATGTCTACTAACCAAATCTCTTTTATTGGTAACTCATCTTTTCTTTTTATGTAACCTTCAATTAACTCTGGAGTATAGCTTGACCCTCCACCAATTGTAACAATTTTAATCTTATCTTTTTTAACTCTAACCACGTAAATAACCTCCCTCTAATCTTTTTAAAATAGTTTTAATAAGTTATGATAAAACTATATCAAAAAATATCATTACTGTCAACTGTAAATTTATTTTTTTTATAAAAAATAATTGATTATGTACTAAAAACAAAATATATATTCACATTATACTCAATATATATTTTTATCCTCTAGTAAATAAAATAAAATTTCAAAATGTCAACCGCTTGACATTTTGAAAATAATAAATTATACTCTTCTTAGGAAATTAAAACAAATTATGGGAGGTTAGTATGTTAAAGTTTGATGATACTCTGGATTTTAGTAAAAAAGAAATCGATGTCTTTGCAATTGGAGAATTGCTAGTTGACATGATTTCTACAGAATATGACGACCTAAATGCAAGTACTTATAGCAAATACTTCGGAGGTTCTCCTGCAAATATTGCTATGAATATTAGTAAACTTGGGGCCAATGCTACAATTTTTTCATGTGTAGGAAAAGATAATCTTGGTGATTTTTTGATTAATCACTTGAAAAATAGTCAAATAAATACAGAATACATCAGTAGAGCTGATTATCCTACAAGTATGGTTTTAGTGACTAAAAGTAAAGATACTCCCATTCCTATATTTTATCGTGGTGCAGATTATAATTTGGAATACAATAGTATTTTGGAAGAAGCTATTGGTAAAAGCAAGATAATTCATTTTTCTTGTTGGCCAATTTCTCAAGAAAAATCAAGAAATACAATTGAAAAAGCTATAGTAGAAGCTAGAAAAAATAATGCTATCATCGGCTTTGACCCCAATTACCATGAAATGATTTGGGAAAAAGGACATGATGGAATTGAATATATTAAAAATATTGTAAGTAAAGTCGACATAATAAAACCTTCTGAAGTAGATGCAGAAAGAATTTTTGGCGCTGATACTCCAGAAAATCAAATAGCTAAATTTATAAATCTTGGAGCTAAATTAGTTATTATGACTCTTGGGAAAGATGGGGCAATTGTTTCTGATGGTACTGAAATTATAAAATTTGAGACTTTAGCCACAGAAGTAGTGGATACAACTGGAGCTGGAGATGCGTTTTGGTCAGGATTTTATACAGGACTAGCAAAGGGGAATACAGTAAAAAAATCTTTGGAATTGGGCTTTGCAGTAAGTGCCTTCAAAGTAAAATTTGTAGGAGCAATAGCACCGTTACCAAGTATAGATGAAATAGAAAAAATTTATAAAAAAGGAGCGTTCTAAAATGGCAGTTAAAAATCAAGTTCAATTAATTACATATCCAGATTCATTAGGTGGAGATTTAAAAACTCTTAATAATGTCCTTAACAATTATTTTCCCAATGTTTTTAAAGGTGGAATACATATATTACCTCCATTTCCTTCTTCTGGAGATAGAGGATTTGCTCCATTAACTTATTTTGAAATAGAACCAAAATTTGGAGATTGGAATGATATTAAAAAAATTGGTGAAAAACATGATATTTTATTGGATTTAATGGTTAATCATATTTCTAGACAATCAGAATTTTTTCAAGATTTTCTTAAATTTGGAAGAAATTCAAAATATGCTGATTTATTTATTACTCTTGATAAAATTTGGAAAGATGGGAATCCTGTTGAAGAGGATATTTCTAAAATGTTTTTGCGTAGAAAAACCCCTTATTCAACTTTTAAAATAGAAGAAACTGGGGTAGAAGAAACTGTTTGGACAACTTTTGGAAAAGAAAATCCATCTGAACAAATTGATTTTGACATCAATTCTGAAAAAGTTAAGGAATTACTAAGAGATTTCTTAATAAATTTCAGTAAACAAAATATAAAAATAGTAAGGCTTGACGCTGTTGGTTATATAATTAAAAAATTGGGTACAAGTTGCTTCTTTGTAGAGCCAGAAATTTATGATTTTATTGATTGGGTAACTGAACTAGCTACTTCTTTAAACATAGAGCTTCTACCTGAAGTCCATGCTCATTATAATATTCAATATAAATTGGCTGGACACGGAAATTGGATATACGACTTTATTCTACCATACATGATTCTTAGTACTTTAACTAACAAATCTAGTTCACAATTAAAAGAATATTTAAAAAATCGTCCTCATAAACAATTTACTATGTTAGATTGCCATGATGGAATCCCTGTAAAACCTGATTTAGATGACTTAGTAAGTTCAACTGATGCTAGAAAAGTTGTTGACCATTGTTTAGATAGAGGTGCAAACCTTAGCTTAGTACATTCAGACTCTCACAAAAACACTGATGGATTTGATGTCCATCAAATTAGATGTTCTTATTATTCAATGTTAGATTGTAATGATGATGCATATATTTCTGCAAGGGCCATTCAATTTTTTACTCCAGGAATTCCTCAAGTATACTATGTAGGACTTCTTGCAGGTAAAAATGATGAAGCCAAAGTAAAGGAAACTGGGGAAGGTAGAGAAATTAACAGGCATAATTTTTCTGTTGAAGAAATTGAAAAAGAAGTTGGCAAAGAAGTTGTTCAAAGATTAATAAAATTAATTGAATTTAGAAATGATTATCCTGCATTCAATGGTAAATTTAAAGTTATTGATACAAATAATAATGAACTTATTCTTTCATGGGAAAAAGATAATAAAGAGTGTACATTATATTGTGATTTGTTGACAAATAAATCTATTATTAAATATATAGATGATAATGAAAATCTATCTATTTTTAATATCTAGTCCCAGAAATTATTGTTATAAAAACTTAATTCATGTATAATTATATAAAATTCACATATAAAGGATGTTTTTATGGCGACTATTAAAGATGTAGCTGAAAGAGCTGGAGTAACAGTTACTACTGTTTCTCGGATATTAAACAATCGAGGCTCCATTAGCGAAAATACTAGAAAAAAAGTCTATGCAATTATGGAAGAACTTAATTATCAGCCCAATGAATTAGCCAGAGCTTTATTTAGAAAAAAATCTAATATTATTGGGCTAATTATTCCAAATGTTTCACACCCATTTTTTGCTGAATTAAGCAACTATATTGAATCATATGCCTATAAAAATGGTTATAAAGTTTTACTTTGCAACTCTTATAGTGATATAGCTAAGGAAAAAGATTATATAGATATGCTAAAGAGAAGTCAGGTAGATGGAATTATAATGGGCAGTCATAGTTTGGAAACTTCTGAATATGTTGGCATTAATCTTCCTATTGTAACAATTGATAGGATTTTATCAGATAAAATTCCATATATTTCCTCTGATAATTATCATGGTGGAACTTTAGCTACAAAATTATTAATAAGCAAAGGCTGTAAAAAAATAGCTCATATTAGTGGTCCATTATCTCTTAATACTCCCGCTAATAAACGTTATGAAGCTTTTTCTGATGTAACAAAAAAATTAGATATTGAAACTACTCTAATTGAAATAAAACTTGATACTTTTGATGGTTATAAAAGTAAGATAAAAAAGTTATTTCGTGATTATCCAGATATTGATGGAGTTTTTGCAAGTAGCGATATTATTGGAGCTACTACAATCATTGTAGCAAGCTCATTAGGCAAGAAAATTCCACAAGACTTAAAAATTATTGGTTATGATGATATTTTAAACGCTTCATTAATTGTTCCTGCTCTTACTACCATTAAACAACCTATAGAAGAAATGGGGAAACTTGCTGTTGAATTAATAATTAAACAGATTGAAAAAGAAGAAATCAGTATGGAATATATTTTACCAATAAAACTTATTGAAAGAGGTACAACGTAAATTGCAATCTCAGATATAAGAAAAGACAGTTAATTTGTTTTTTAGAAGAGTGATGAGTAAAAAAACTTATTTTCTTACAATGAAATCAGACATAAAACCTTTATATTTCAAGTTTTTACATGACTAATTTACAACATAAATTAAAAAATAAGGAACCTCTAAAAAAATTAGATGTTCCTTATTAAAATGATACTAATTTTGTATATATTCACTAAAATCCACTGCAATTCCTGTCTGAACAGCCAAAATTGCTAATTGTGTTCTACTTTTTAAATTTAATTTCCCCAAAATATTACTTATATAGTTTCTTACTGTTCCTTCACTAATATTCAGTTCATCTGTTATCTCTTTATTAGAAAATCCTCTACCTACAAGCTGAATTATTTTTAACTCACTCACATTAAAGTCATGGATAAATCTGTCATCAACTTTTTGTATATAATTTGATTTAGCCATTTCTGAAAACAGTTTGCAAACTTTTGTAGCTACATCTGGATTAATCAGAGTTCCACCATTAGCTACTAATCTAATTGATTTTACTAATTCATCAAGAGATATTCCTTTTAATAAATAGCCACTTGCTCCATTTTTAACAGCTTCAAATATATATTCGTCATCATCAAAAGTAGTTAGAATAATAATCTTAGTTTCTAACTTTTTTTCTTTTAATATTTTTATACATTCTACACCGTTTATTCCCGGCATTCTTATATCAAGTAAAAGAACATCAGGCTTATGTTTCTTAGCCAAATCAACTGTTTCCCATCCATTGTTTGCAATAGCAACAACTTTCATGTCTGACTTACTTTTTATTACAATTTCAAGACTTTGACAAATAAGCTCTTGGTCATCTGCAATCATTACATTAATCATAAACCCCACCCAAAATTTATTTTTTTCTTACTGGCAAAACTGCATTTATAGTAAAACCTTTATCTTTTTCAGTAAAAAATTCCACTTCACCTGCCAGCATTTCTATTCTTTCTCTTATATGTTTTAATCCGAATCCTTCATAAATACTATCTTTTCCCAAACCATTATCACTGATTATAAGTGAAATCATTTCATCTAAATTTTTTAAAGAAATATTGATGTTTTTAGCCTTTCCATGTCTCATTGCATTAGTAATTCCTTCTTGGACAGTCCTAAATATAGTATCTTCTTCGTCAGCATTCATATTTTCAAATTGACCTTCAATATATAAATCAATCTTTATATCACTCAAATCACTTATATCTGTTACCATTTTTTTTATAGCAGATACTAATGAATATCTTTCCAAAGAATCTGGACGCAAAGCTTTTACTGAACGTCTAACATCAATAAGCCCTTTTCTCGCAAGCTCTGCAATTTTAGCAATTTGATTCTTTGTACTAGGCAAATCAATATCGATAATTGTTTTACAAGCATCTAGGCCTGTTACTATTCCTGTCAATGAATGACCTATTGTATCATGGATTTCCCTTGCCAGCCTATTTCTTTCTTGTATTTTAGCCATTTCCTCTGATTTTTTAGCATAATCTTCCAGTTTTTTATTTGCTATTGAAAGTTCTCTAGTTGTATCAATAAGTTTAGTATATAATTTTTCTATTTTCTGTTTTTCCTTTACTTGTTTTTGCAGAGAAAAACTCATAAAAGCAATAAAAAGTACATGATTTAAAGAAGTCAGCATACTTTTAAAACTATAAACATAAATTTTAGTATCAAAATCAAGATAATTAATATAATCTGTTAAAGAAATAATTTTCATATTAACTGAAAGTATATCATAATCTAAAAGTATATATCCAATTAATGAAATAGCTACCAAAATATATTTTATTAAGTTAGATTCATTGTAAATCATTAGATTTATTACAGCAATAAGTAT
>Ga0183099_1002092_pt1 | contig 10652 bp, 7 predicted proteins | sample Biomet1_FD_127788 | JGI IMG/M metagenome (GOLD analysis project Ga0183099, IMG submission 127788) | Microbial communities from bioreactor (seeded with anoxic lake sediment) at LBNL, California, USA - Biofuel metagenome 1 | ecosystem: Engineered > Bioreactor > Anaerobic > Unclassified ... | reverse complement strand
TTATCCATTCCGCAATGTCCGCAATTGCATGAATGTCACCTTCTCCGGTGCCGAACTTTAATTATCCATTCCGCAATGTCCGCAATTGCATGAATGTCACCTTCTCCGGTGCCGAACTTTAAGCAAATCTCGTTTTCAGATTTTTCATGGATCCAGTCAACCAGAAGGAGGGAAGTCTTGACTTCTCCCAGGAACCATTCATATTCCGTAGTATCGAAGGGGTTGGGCACCTTTACAAACTCGCTGGCATGAGCCATTACATAATCGTTGATCTCCTGATAGTCCTGGTTCCGCATATAAAGCAGGCGCATATCAGGCGTGCTGCACACCAGATGCAGCAGGGTAAGCTCGCTCAGGTTCTTTGCTTCTTTCAGACCCTTCGCAATGCGAGCGGCCGACAGAGGGTCGATATAGAGCCTTGAGACAAGCTTTCCGAAGTTTGTAGGAATAAGGGCGTCTGTTTTTTCAAGCATCTCTTCCTGACGCAAAAAGTTCAGGCATTCATCCACAACCGTAGAAAGCCCGAAATTCGAGTACTGGAAAGCGAAAAATGTTGCCTCCAGAAAATCCATGAGTTCTTCCCTTGTCCGCGCAAAACCATTGGAAATTGTAGAGAGCACATGAGTCCTGAGAGCGTTTTCGGTTCCGAGTTTGGACCAGATATCTTCGGCGTCGGCCTCTATATATTTATCAAAAAGGAAAACAAACTCTTCATATGATTTTGCAACAAGTACAGCTTCTCCGTACGGATCAAGCCTCGGCCTTCCTGCCCTGCCTGCCATCTGTTTGTACTCGAGCACAGGAATAGGCTGCATCCCGTCTTCAGAGGAATAGCGTCGATAACTTCGAATAATTACTCGCCGCGCAGGCAGGTTGAGCCCGGCTGCAAGGGTAGGAGTGCTTGAAATAAGCTTGATCTTTCCAGCCCTGAAACCGTCCTCCACAAGTTCTCTTAAAGGCGTTGTAAGGCCTGCATGATGAAAAGCCGTCCCTGAACGAATACAGGCTGCAAGGGTCGTTGAAGTATCGGTTTCACTGTTTTCAAGGATCTCGTCTGCAATTCCTGCCAGAACATCCCTGTCTTCTGCTGAGAGCGTCTTTTTAACAGTCGAAGCTGCTTTTTTTGCAAAAGACATGCAGTTTTTCCTGCTGCTTTCGAAAACCAGGCACTGTCCGCCTTTCCTAAGGGTATCCAGCACAAGGTTAATGGCTTCGTCTTTTGTGGACTGCTCAACAGGCTTTTCTCTATCCCTACAATAGAATGTCCCATTAAAGAATACCCCTTCCAGAAGTTCGGTAGGCCTCCATTCGCTTACTACAAGCTCGGCTTCCAGCCAGGCTGCAAGTTCATTGGCGTTCCCGACGGTTGCAGACAGCGCCAGGATCTGGCAGGAAGGGTTCATTTTCCGAAGCTTTGCAAGGGTAACCTCAAGCGTGGGACCCCTATCCGGCGAGTCTATAAGATGAACCTCGTCTGCCACAACAACCGAAATTTCCTGCATCCAAGTGGTCTCGTTCCTGAGCAGGGAATCGGTTTTCTCTGAGGTTGCAACAATAATGTCGTTTAACCCGAGCCCCTCGTCCCGCAGGTCATAATCCCCCGTAGAGATCCCGACCTTTATTCCAAGTTCCGAAAACTCCCGAAACCGCCTGAATTTCTCGGAAGCAAGAGCTCTGAGAGGCACAATATAGAGCGCCTTTCCCCCTGCTAGGATGGATTTCAACATTGCAAGCTCGGCAAGGAGAGTCTTCCCTGAAGCCGTAGGGATTGCAGCAAGCAGGTTTCTTCCTTCAAGTAGCCCTTTCTCCACGGCTTCTGCCTGAGGTGGATAAAGTTCCAGAATCCCGGAGTCGAGATAAAACCGTTTTACTTCATTGGGCAGATCGAGACTTTCTATCTTCATTGAAAATCAGAAACTCACACATTAGATAAAAAACTATTTTGGAATTGCACGTCAGTATCGAAAAATTACTATCTGCAAAAAACTCCGGTAAAGAAAAATCTTAAAAAATTCTTCAAAGCCTTTGCAAAAAACATGAGTTCCCTGTTAAGGGAACCCCGATTCTGTGAGATTTTTCGAACTCACTTAACTTATGCCTAATTTAATTACCTGCCGAATAATAGTAATTTCCACTTTCTTTCTGTTCCCTGTCAAGCCTTGAACCCAGGTTATTCACACGCGGACGCCTGGTTTCCTCGTCCCTGCGGAAAGTTATGCCCAGGTTTTTCAGGAATCTGTTCATACCGTCTTCCATGCTGAACGGGCCCTGCGCTTCACCGTATACCGAAGGCTTGCCTTCAAAAACCACGAGTCTCTGGCTCAACATATCTATCATGTAGATGTCGTGGTCTACAACGAGGGCCGTCTTCTTGTTGTTTTCGGCAAAGCGGTTGAGGACTTTTGTGACCATGGAACGCTGTTCCACATCTAGGTGGGCGCTGGGCTCGTCCAGAATATAGAGATCGGCTTCCTGAGAGAGGCAGGCTGCAATCGCAACTCTTTGCAATTCTCCACCACTGAGGTCCGTAAGCAGACTGTCATAGATTTTATCAAGCTGAAGTGGATTTGAAATCTCAACCTCATAATAACTGGTTCCGAAACTTTTTGTGATTCCCCGCAGGAAATCCTGCACGCTGACAGGTATATCGGCTTTAATGTACTGAGGCTTGTAAGAAATTTTGACATCTATGCCGGGATCGCCCTCATCAGGCTTGATTTCCCCTGCAAGCACTTTTACGAAGGTTGACTTTCCTATCCCGTTGGGGCCCACTATTCCGAGCACCTCACCTTCCCGAAGGCTGCCGCCTGTGGCTTTCAGGGAGAAGCCGTCTCCGAATTTTTTTGAAAAGCCTTTAAAGGTAACCATGGACCTTAACTGATAGTCTTCTCTTGGAGGATGGACTTCAAACTTAATGGCCTCAGGCCGGATCCTTATATTTTCTTCAGGGAGATAGCCTTTGAGGTACTGGTTAATCCCAACACGTACACTCTTCGGAAGAGTGACCACACCGAAGGCTGTAGGTTCTCCGTAGGCAATGTGAATAACGTCTGTGAGCATGTCCAGGATTGCAAGGTCGTGCTCTACCACGAGCACAGCCCTGTCCTTTGAAATCTCCTGGATCATGCGGGCGACGTTAATCCTCTGGTAGATGTCAAGGTAGGGGCTAATTTCGTCAAAGAAGTAGAACTGGGCATCCTTTGCCGCACATGCTGCAATTGCCACGCGCTGAAGTTCTCCACCGCTCAATTCCGAGATTTTCCTGTCGAGTACGCTTTTTAAATCCAGATAGTCGACAAGCTCATCAAGGATTCCTCTCTCATCGGTTCTTCCGAGAAGTTCGGAGGTCTTGCCTTTAAAGGCTTTAGGGATCAGGTCTACATACTGGGGTTTCTGGGAAACCCGGACCTTTCCATCCACTACAGCTTTGAAGTAATCGTAAAGTGCAGTTCCGGCATAGTGTTCAAGCACAGTATCCCAATCGCCTTTTTCCTGTCCGAAGTTCGGGATCAAAGCTCCTGAAAGGATCTGGACGGACGTACTTTTTCCGATTCCGTTAGGGCCAAGAATTCCTGTTACTTTTCCTGCCCTGGGCACGGGCAGCCCGAATAGGGCAAAACCATTTTGCCCGTACCTGTGAGTGGGCTCCTTCAGAGCTTCAGGAAGCCCTATGATCATAATGGCTTTAAAAGGGCATTTGTTAACGCAAATCCCACAGCCCACACAGAGTTCTTCTGAAACAACGGGCTTTCCGTCTTCCTCAAAAACGATCGTCTCGTCCCCTGTTCGAACCCTCGGACAGTATTTCTCGCACTCCTTACTGCACCGTCTGGGCTGACACCTATCTTTATTAAGTATAGCTATTCTCATGATAGTCCCCGAAAATTACGTTTTTTCCTTGATTTATCAGATAAAATGAAATTGTGGGCCTGCTATAATTTTTTCAAGCGAGGCACGTACCAGTATAGATATTTATACATAGTAGAAAGCAATTGTCACAGCAGTGCAATATGATAATATAACGATATCATATTGGAGATTTGTTGTACATATACAACAGTATCGATTATGAAATGCTGCTCTGGTATATGAACCGTTGGACAATAGCAGGCATGAGAATTACCCAGGAATTAATTAAGTAAACGGGCGAATATAATGAATTAAACGGGCAAATCCACTTGTAGGAAAAACCAGTTTTACAGGAGCCCAGTAACTTAAACTGGAAAAGTCTGTAATAGAAAAGCCTATATAAAAGGCCTTTGACTTTAGTAAAACCGTTTTGCAGTTCAGGAAAGACGATTTATAGAAAATTTAAGGAGCATTTAGGAGGAGAGTCCAGATAACAAGGAAGAAATCAAGAACTATAAACTCTACGTAAAACCAGTCCTTGAATTTGAATTCCTTTGTGTCGATCTTGAGTTGAGGATAGATAAGCTTCTGTATGAAATACGTAAGCCCGATAACGATCGTAATTACTGCATACCAGATCCTGTCTTCTCCGGCTCCATACTGATTGAAACATAAAATTCCTGCGATTGTGCCAAGTGCTGCGGCTACTATCGTCTTTATAATTCCTTCCCTATGCTCCTTTTGCTTTTCCTCAGGCGTCCTTTCCTTAATCAGATTCTTTTTCTCTGGAGTCTCAACGTTCGCGACGGAACCTTCTGCAGTGGCCTCTGTAATTTTTGCAGGTTCCTTTATGGACTTTGACTTCGGATTTTGTTTACTCAACCTGTATACTCTCCTGAACGGCAGTTAACATTCCCGGCATGTAATTGTAGTCAGGATCTAATCTCAGTTAAAAATTAGACCTGAATTATAAGATTTGAATTTGAGCTATGAGATTAAAATCATTATATTTAAAATATTAGAATAAAATTATTGAAATAAGTTATTGGGGTTTATTGCTGGAATATGATTATTGAATTACAATACGAATTAAATTATCGGAATTAAATATTAGGACTGAATCTCACATCTTTAAATAAATTCATTACTTAAAACATTACCGATCTGATCTATAGATATCGAATCAATTCCTATTGAATTTAAATGTTTTGAAAATTTAGAAGGCCTGTCTCCTCCCGGGTGATAGACAAGAGTGACTTCAGGGGAAAGTTTTCTAACCATATCTTCAAGCCCGCAGGCGTCAAGATGGTCGCTTATCTTAATTGTTGGGTAATTATAATCCATTCGGCAGCTGAGCACGTACTTTTTCATGTCCCAGGGAAGTTTGTTAAGGTCCCAGGGAGCTACTACGAAAACTCCATCCTCTCCTTCGGAATCAAAACCTGTAAGTTCCCCTGCATCTTCAAGCATACTGCGGGTAAGTGCTCTGGTTCTTGCCTCCATATGGATTGCGCCGTCATATCCAAAACCCCTTATGAGTTCTACTGCACGCTGGGCTTTTCCAAATTCATATGCTCCAAAGGCAACCCGCCCGTTTTCTAAAAGGGCAGATCTCATGCCTTCAAGGTCATCGGTAAAATAGCAGGAGGGATCGGCAGGGTCGCCATAGTTTGCTTCAGTGATAAGGACGTCGCAGGTAGGAAGGCTGCTCGCATCTTTGACGTCGCCTGTAATCAGAATCTTTGTCCCTACATCGTTTTCCCAGTAAAAAGCAGCCGCGCCTGCGGTATGTTCCGTAGGGAAGGTCTTTACCTTTGTTCCTTCTATATCGATTTCATCCCCAAGCCTGCACGTGCTGCCCGCATATTTTCTGTCGTGCCTGATTTCAAGTGCCGTTGCGGTTTTTTCCGTACAAACGGAATTGGGAGAAAGCATAGCCGATTTTCCGTTATGGTCGGAATGGGCATGGGTGATCAGATATGCATCGGGTTGAGGATGCTTTCCTGGAGTGCGGGTGGTGTCAACGGAAAACGTACGTAAATCCCCGCCGTCATCCCTGAACCGGAGAGAAATATGCGGTTTAAAGGTCCCGCGAGAATTACGCTGCCTGAACGCGAGCACACCAAGATCAATCAGTTTTTTAGAAATCACGCAAATCCTTGAGGACATTACACTTAAGCTATTTAAGGTTAGGGAAAAACTGTAGGCTCGTAATGTGTTGGCTTATATAAAAATGGAAGGCAGTATCGAAATTTAAATCATTTTCAAATTTTACTTTAAAGCGTCGGACAATGAGGAAAAGTGGGAGTTTTCCGCATAAATTCTTTTTTCATAAATCTTGCCTGAGAATTTATAATACCAAAAAGAAACCGTTATAAGTGTTAAGTTTTATCGAAATTTATGGTGTTGGGCAGTTGATAGACCAAGAGAAGATTCACAAACAATGCTTTAGTGAAGATCCAGAAGAACGTAAAAAGGCATTGAAGCAATTAATATCTAAATTTTCACTACTGTACGATAGAGAACAGGCTTGGAATGACTTGCATAGGCTGGCCAATGATAAAGAAAGTGATGTGAGGTTGGGAGTTGTCTTTGCTCTTAATTATGAATTTTTTCACATACCAGATAAACAACATGCATGGAATGATTTAATAAAACTGACCGATGATCAAGAAAGTTCGGTGAGATCGCGAGCTATCCATGCTCTTGGGGTTGTTTTTTCTCAAATACAGGATAAACAACATGCATGGAACGATTTACATAGACTGACCTTTGATAAAGATAGTGAAGTGAGGTCTGGGGTCGCCGATGCTTTTAATTCTGCGTTTTCTCAAGTGCCAGATAAACATCAAGCTTGGAATGACTTACATAGGATGACCACTGATGAAAACAGTAATGTAAGGTCTAGTGCAGCCGGTGCCCTTGGTCATGCTTTTTCCCATATACCAGATAAACAACAAGCTTGGGATGACTTGCATAGACTCACCAACGATGAAAACAGTTATGTGAGATCTTGGGCAGTCGATGCTCTTGGTTTTGTGTTTTCTCAAGTGCCAAATAAACAACAAGCTTGGGACGACTTGCATAGACTGACTAGTGATGAAGAAAGTGATGTGAGATTTGGGGGTGCCTATGCTCTTAATTTTGCGTTTTCTCAAGTTCCAGATAAACAACAGGCTTGGGACGTTTTACATAGACTTACCACTGATCAAGACTGTTATGTGAGATCTCAAGCCGCCGAAGTCTTTGGTTCTGTTTTTTCTCATACGCCAAATAAACAACAAGCTTGGGATGACTTGCATAGATTAAATAATGATAGAGACGGTTGGGTAAGACATGGATCTGCCTTTGCTCTTGGTCATGCTTTTCCCCACATACCAGATAAACAACAAGCTTGGGATGACTTGCATAGATTGACCAGTGATCAAGATATTCATGTGCGGGGAAGTATCACCTATGCCCTTGGTTCTGCATTTTCTCACGCGCCAGATAAACAACAAGTTTGGGATGACTTGCATAGGCTGATTACAGATGAAAACGATGACGTGAGATCTAAGGCCGCCTTTGCTCTTGGTTCTGTATTTACTCAAGTGCCAGATAAACAACAAGCATGGGCCGAATTGCGCAGACTAACCAATGATAAAGATAGTAATGTGAGGGGAAATGCCACTTCTGCTCTTGGTTCTGCATTTTCCCACTTACCAGATAAACAACAAGCATGGAGAGATTTACATAGACTCGCCAATGATGAAGACGGTAATGTAAGGTGGGACGCTGCCTATGCCCTTGGTTCTGCGTACTCTTATATTCCAGATAAACAACAGGCTTGGAACGACTTGCATAGGCTGACTAATGATGAGAATCAGGACGCTAGAGCCTATGCAAATCACTTTCTTGGAAAAATTTCTGTACTGAGGGCTTCCCAGGCAAAAAAAGAAGAAGATTACAAAAAAGAATTGGAAAAAGCAATTTGCTTTTTCGAGAACGCAACTGAATCACCTTATTGGGAGCGCAATCCAGCTGAGTTTTGTCTACCATTTTATCGTTCATTTCACACAATAGTCTTCAAAAGCAAGGAAGTAAAAGAAGAAGTGGACAAATATCTAGCAGAAGCAAAAAATGCAGTTCGAGGCTCGAAGAGTAAAGAACTGCTTTTTGAAGCTGTTGAAAACCTTGCAAATGCATTAAAAGAAGTCCAAAATCTAGAAAATCTGGATTTAGAGGCAAAAAAAGGTGAGCTTGATTTTTACAGACAGTATTGTGATCGTGCAGCAGAGCTAATGATAGATGCTAAAGAAACAGCACCATCTGCTACAGAAGTTCTAAGAAAAGGGCTGCCTATACTGGACAGAAATCTAAAAGGGCTTCTCGAAGAGATTCAGAAGAAAACAGAATTAATTAGTGAGCAAACGAAAGGAACCCAATTTGAAGAATTGGGTAACGAATTAAATCAAAATAGTCAATTTCTTTTACAGGTGAGAGATCCAGTAGGGTTTAAAAAACGAGTAGATTGTATGCAAAATACAATAAGTGCTATTTGCTCCAAGTTCCCTGAAGGCCAGAAAAGTGAAGCGTGTGAATTGCTTAAAACGTTATATGAAGAACCATCGATTGAAGATAAAATCCCTCTTATTGACAATATCTTAAGTAAATTATCTTATCAACTGGATATGACGGCTCATTTAGACAGAATTGAAGCCAAATTAGACTTGATTCAAAAAGAGCTGGATAGAGGTCTTGAGAAGCTGGAAATTCTTTCTCTGGAAGTAGGAGGAAAAGAAGGAGAACTTATCCAGACCTTTTCAAAAAAGATTCTTGAATTGACAGAAAAAGGGGATAAAAAAGCTCTTCAGAGTTTCCTTGAAGAAATAATTGAAAACGAAAGTGCACTGATTGAAGAAATAGAAAACTCTTCCGCGCCTCCAGAAGAAAAAGAAGAATCAAAAACCAGTGTCTCGAAAATAAGGTCAATACTTGAGAAAGTCAAGCACCCTATAAAATCATTCGGGAAAAATGTCACGAATGAAATTATCGTGGGTTACGCTGCTGAATAAATCGTAAAGCTTGTTTTTCAGTTAGCGTCTATGGCGACTATGGGGGTTCCAATTCCTCTCCAAATTGCGAATCTCCTAAAAGTGTAAAAAGTGTAGGTAAAAAGTGTAGCAAAAAACTTAAGAAATGAAAAAGTTTTCTTGAAAAGCGGGTTTCAATTATACTTTCAAGTTTTCTCACTTCCTCTGTATAAGCTTACTCAAATACAAAATTTAAGCTGGAGATCAAATCGTGAAAGATTCGGCATCTTTCTGTACGGTTCAATCTCCAGTGAAATATCTAGAGTAGTACCTTACCCTGCTCGAGTTTAGGCAGGGGATTCCTTGGTTATGATATAAGCGACCATTTCAGGGTTAAGCATATTTTCCCTTGAAACCTTTGCTTCAATATCCTCAGTGGATTTACCTTCGGATTTCATTTCCTTTATTTTTTCAGTCACTGAGGACGGAATAGTGTAATATTCGTTTATATCTTTTCTGTGACCCCAGACATCGCCTTCGATGAGCTGGATTCTCTGCATCTGAAGGAACATTTCTATGGATTTTGAAACTGTAGCCATATAAGATTTGGGCAACTGAATTACCTCAAGCTTCGGGCAGGTCTCAACCAGCCCCAAAACATCCTTGTTCGACGGCCTGAAGGCCAAGTGAACAACACGCTCATTAGAGTTAAGTGTAAAGATTTCTTCTCTGGAACTAACTACTCGGATTTTCATGTTTTTCTCATCTCACTTTAAATTTTTATACGTTTTTACATTGATATTACTAGGATATACTGACTATAAATATTTATCCTATTCAACTAACATTATTTAGATAGTATTATGGATTTATATCCACAAAATATCCCTTTAATCAAAAGGAAAGACAAATAAAAAGAATGGAGTACAATTCTTAAAAATTCTCTTCTATTTTGATTCGATTTTGCCATTTTTACTGCTACAATTTTTTTGTAGAAACTGACGTAATTATTATGGTCTCTAAAGAAATTTCATACCTTTTCAGCTGGTGATCTCAGTAAGACTTTGCCATGCTGAATAAAGGGAATTCGATTATGGGCAAGTTATTAAAGAATAATCAGCAGTGAGCAGCGATGAGTAGAAAAAGGACTATCGAAGCGCTTTCTTATAGAAGAAATAAAACTTGTCTATAAAGGAAATAAAAGCTCCATGAAAGCATGGATATATCTAGATATATAAAAGGTTTCCAGTCGCATGAATTACATAAAAAGCTTAAAAAACCCAGGTATGGAAAAAGATTATTAGCCCCAGGTTTCCTGGAACCCCGGGCGTTTTTTATCATAAAAGCTGAGGGTCAGAGGATCTTATCGAGTTCCGACGCCAGTACACTGCCTTGGGTTACACCCATGAAGCGCTTTACTTCATTCCCATCTTTCTGAATAATCAGTGTTGGGACAGCGTGTATGCTGTATTTGGAGGCCATTTCCTGGTTTTCATCCACATCGACAACCTTGAACTCAACCTTATCCCCGTACTTTTTCTCAAGCTCTTCTAGAATCGGTTTTTGCATCCTGCAAGGTCCACACCATGTTGCGGAAAAATCCAATAACATCGGTTTCATAAAATCACCTTTATATTTTGAAACGTCTGAGAGTTTCTCTGTTTTTGTTTAATTCACTCCGGGAAGCATACAGAAGAGTCGTACAGATACTGCCTGCAAAGGCGTGTACGACAAAGCTGCCGGAAACCCAATCCTGATGATAGGCGACACGAAAGCTGGATTTACCAAATA
>Ga0183099_1002091_pt1 | contig 10659 bp, 9 predicted proteins | sample Biomet1_FD_127788 | JGI IMG/M metagenome (GOLD analysis project Ga0183099, IMG submission 127788) | Microbial communities from bioreactor (seeded with anoxic lake sediment) at LBNL, California, USA - Biofuel metagenome 1 | ecosystem: Engineered > Bioreactor > Anaerobic > Unclassified ... | reverse complement strand
TACATTATAATCGCAGTCCTTGAGCTTTTGCACAAGATAGTCCCGCTCGAAAAGCTCCTTGGCCTCGGCGAGGCCCGCGGCGCGGTAGCGCTCGGGGACGAGGCTCTCCTCGGCCTGGGCCTTCTCCTCGCCGAGCACGCGGGAGACCTGGGCGGGTCCTATCGTCTCCTCGTCCGAGAGGACGCGGATGCGCTCCATGGCGTTCCTGAGCTCGCGCACGTTGCCCGGCCAGTCGCGCTTGGCGAGGGCCTCGGCGGCCTCGGGGGAGAGGATTCGGGTGCCTGAGCCGCTCGCCGCGAGGAAGACGCGGCAGAGCTCGGGGAGGTCCTCCCGGCGCTCCCGCAGGGAAGGCATGCGGAGGGTCACCACGGCGAGCCGGAAATAGAGGTCCTCGCGGAAACGGCCCGCGCCCACCTCGGCCCGGATGTCCTTGTTGGTGGCCGCTATGACCCGCGTGTCCACCTTGATCGACTCCTCGCCGCCCAGGCGCTCGAAGCGCATCTCCTGGAGGACGCGGAGGAGCTTGGCCTGGGCCTGGAGCGAGAGGTCGGCGACCTCGTCGAGGAAGAGGGTCCCGCCGTCCGCCGCCTCGAAGCGGCCGATGCGCCGGGCCACGGCGTCGGTGAAGGCTCCCTTCTCGTGGCCGAAGAGCTCGCTCTCCGACGAGGCCCTCGGGGATGGCCGCGCAGTTGAGGGCGACGAAGGGGCCCGCGGCGCGCGGGCTCGAGCGGTGTATGAAGCGGGCGAGGAGTTCCTTGCCCGTGCCGTTCTCGCCCGTGATGAGGACGCGGGCCTCCGCGGCGGCGGCCTGGAGGGCGAGGCCTTTTATGTCGGCCATGGCCGGCGACGAGCCCACGAGCTCCTCTTCGGGGGGGAGCTCGGCAGCGCGCTTCAGGGCCTTGTTCTCGGTCTTGAGGGTGGAGAGCTCGAGGGCGTTCCGCATCGAGGCCAGGAGGCGCTCGATGGACAGGGGCTTCTCGATGAAATCGAAGGCACCGAGCTGCATGGCCCTGACCGCCATGTCTATGGTGCCGTGGCCCGAGAGCACGACGACGGGGAGCTCCGGCTTGCGCTTCTTGATCTCCCCGAGCGCCTCGAGGCCGCCCATGCGCGGCAGCCAGACGTCGAGGAGGAGCGCGTCGATCTTTTCGCGGTCGAGAGTCTCGAGGCCGACGATGGCGTCCTCGGCGACGATGGCCCTGTAGCCCTCGTCCTCCAGGATGCCGCGCACCGCGCTTCTGATGCCGGCTTCGTCGTCTATCACGAGAATGGTCGCCATGGCCGTTTTTTGCTCTCCTATCTGTCCAGTGGAAGATCGATCAAAAAGGTTGCGCCCAGGCCCTCGGCCGACTCGAAGCGTATGGAGCCGCCATGATCCTGGACGATTCGCTCGACGATCGCCAGGCCTAAGCCTGTGCCCGAGCTCTTGGTGGTGAAATAGGGCGCGAAGACCCGGTCGCCTATTTCCTTCGGAATGCCGGGACCGTCGTCCCGTATCTTCAGCCTACAATATCTTGAATCCGAGGCCTTTACAAGATCGCAGGTCATCTCGATCCGGCCCTTTCCGCCCATGGCGTCGATGGCGTTGATGAGGAGATTGGCCAGGGCCCGCTTGAGCTGGGCGCGATCCACGCGGAGGGAGAGGCCGGCCGCGACGCCTCCGGTTTCAAAGCGGACCTCCGGATAGGAGGCCGCGTAGGGCGCCACCGCCTCCTCGACGACGGCGCGGAGGTCGGCCCAGTCCCGCTGGGGCTCGGGCAGGGAGGCGAAGGCCCGGAAGTCGGTGAGGAGGGCGTCCATGGCCTCGACCTCGGAGACGATGGCGAGCATGGATGGTTCGATGATCTCCGCGGCCCTGGCCGGATCGTTCCGGGCCGCGCGCAGCACCCGCTCCGCGGAGAGCCGGATGGGGGTGAGCGGGTTTCTGAGCTCGTGGGCGAGGCGCTGGGCGATGTCCTGCCAGGCCCCGATCTTGCCCTGCCTCACGTCGCCCTCCCGGTACCGCCCGAGCTCGGCGAGCATCCGGTTGAAGGAGGAGATGAGGCGGGCGGTCTCGTCGCCCGGCTTCACGAGGAGGCGCACGCCGAAATCGCCCGAGGCCACCCGCTTGGTCGCGTCCTCGAGCGAGGAGAGGGGCTCCACCACGAGGTCAGCCGCGGCGAAACCCAGGAGGGCCGCGATGACGAGAAGGGGAAGGACGAGGTAGGCATAGAAGAGGATAAGGAGCTTTCTCCAAAAGAGGGAGAAGGGGCCCATGAGCTCCGCCGTCCTGCTCCCCTCGCTTAAGGAGCCGAGCGCCTTGTCGAAGTTGGGCGGCATCTGGAGCGAGAGGACGATGGCGTAGCCCTTCCAGGGAAGGAGGTAGCGAAGCCTCGTCTCGCCGCCTCGGGTGGCCGCGGGGAGGGCCCCCGCGGAGGCCGTGGCGGGAGGGGCCGGGAGTCGGGCGTCCGTCGTCCCCGGCGAAGGCGAGGCTCGCCTCGCCCTTCCACACCTCGAGGGCGTCCATCCGCGGCTCGAAGGCCTTGAAGTCCTCGAGCACCGGGGCGGGACTCTTGGGAAGCCTCCCCTCGGCGAGGCCGGGCAGCTTATTCCTGGCCAGGCTGGCCAGCCGCTGGGCGTCGTCCTCGTAGTAGCTCGTGACGAGGCCCATGGCCCCCCGTGAGGCCCTCCCTGACGGCGCCCGAGGCCGAGCTGGAGACCGCCGCCTGGGTCAGCTGGGTCAGGATGATGCCCTGGGGAAGGGCGGCGGCGACAATGGCGGCCAGGAAGAGCGAGACGAGGCGGAGGCGGAGGCGCGAACCGTAGCGGCGCTGGCGGAGGTCGACGGCGAGGGTGCGCAGCCTCAGGGCGAAGACGGCGAAGAGCGAGAGCGGGAGGAGGCCGAGCAGGTAGAGGGGAAGCCGGGATTCGGGGCCGGGGAAGTCCGGGGCCGAGGCGAGGGCCTCCCGGGCATAGAGGTAGACCCCGATCGCGGTCAGGGCATAGACGATGGCGACCGAGGGAAGATCGGAGAGCGGCGCCCGGCGCCGATCGAGTCTCGCCGCCCCGTTCGCCTTCCTGATCTCACTCCTCCTCGAAGCGCTTCTCGAAGAGGGCCTCGATGGCGGAGGTGGCGGCTTCCTCGTCCGGGCCGTCGGCTATGATCCTGATGGGCGTGCCGAAGGCCGCCCCGAGGGTGATGATGCCCATGATGGACTTGGCGTTGATGCGCTCCTCGCCCTTCTCGAGCCAAATTTTGCAGCCGAACTTACTCGAGGTCTGCACGATGAGGGCCGCGGGCCGCGCGTGAATCCCGGCCCGATTCTTGATCGTCACCATCCGCTCTACCATGGCTGCTCCATTCCCTAGAGATAATCGTCCCGGTTGAAGTAGACGGCCCGCGCGTTCTCGCTCTCGAGCCATCTCAGGATGTTCTGGTTGAATTCCTTGGCCGAATGATAGCCCATCTTCTTGAGCCGCTCGTTCATCGCCGCCGTCTCCACGATGATGGGCACGTTGCGGCCGGGTTTGACCGGTATCTCGAGCTTGGGCACCCGCACGCCGAGGATCTCGGTGGTCTTCTCGTCGGTGCCGATGCGGTCGTAGACCTTGTCGGGGTCCCACTCCTCGAGGCCGCAGACGAGCTGCACCTGCTTCTTGTCGCGGATGGCCCCCACGCCGAAGAGCTGGGTGATGTTGATGATGCCGAGCCCGCGGATCTCCATGTGGTGGCCGATGATCGTGTTGGCGCCCTGGCCCATGAGGATGGAGCCGTTCACGCAGCGGATCTCCACCACATCGTCGGCCACGAGGCGGTGGCCGCGCTCGATGAGCTCGAGGGCCGTCTCGCTCTTCCCGATGCCCGACTCGCCCATGAGGAGGATGCCGATGCCGTAGACCTCCACGAGGACGCCGTGGAGGGTCGTCTTGGGGGCGAAGATCTCGGAGAGGACGCGCAGCACGCGGCTCGTGAATTCGGAGGAGGGGAGGTCGGTCTGCAGCAGGGGGCAGCCGGCGGCCTCCGCGAGCCTGAAGAAGTTGCTCCCCGGCGCCAGGTTGTGGGTGAAGATGCAGGCCGGGATGGGGTAGGAGAAGAGTTTCTCGAAGGCCTCGATCTTGCCTTCCTCCTCGATCTTCTTGAGGTAGGCGTTCTCGCCCCGGCCCAGGATCTGCATGCGCTGCCAGGCGAAGGACTCGAAGAAGCCCGAGAGGGCCAGCCCCGGCCGGTTGAGCTCGGGCACGGTGATCTCGCGGGAAAGCCCCTTCCGCCCGCCGATGCAGCGGAGGTTGAGGGCATTCTGCTCCTTGAGGTCGAGGTCGAGGAGGTCGAGCACCGTGAAGGTCGTGTTGTCCATGCGAGGCGAGTGTACTACAAAAAAGGCTCATCAAGCAAACCCCGAGACGGCACATGATACTCCAGGTGGCGGGGCCTGGCAGGGCGCGCGGGGGAACGGGCGCTCCGCCAGGCTCCGCGTCGTCCCCTCGCGTGCCCTGCCACCCGCCGTCCACTGGCGTCTCAGGTGTCAGGGCGGGGTTTTACTCATAAGGCTTGGTCTTTTTCGGGTACTTCTCATGCACAGATAAATGGGGCGTTCTGCGACAGTATGGATGCTGCCACCCGCCGTATCCCATTGTCTTAAAAGAGTCGAAACTGGGTTGGCGACCTAAGGCCGCCGCCTTAATCGTTACTCCTTGGCCAGGATTTATACTGCATTACCAACGAAAAAGGCCGCCCGGAAATTCCGGGCGGCCATGTGTACGGTGCCGATCAGAGAGGGAGCTTACTTGAGGGGAATGACCACCTGGCAGGTAAAGCTATCGAAATCCAGGAGGTTCGCGCCGTTAAGGGAGATGTCGAGCCTGATGTTGTCGGCGAAGGGGACGAAGAGGCCGAGGGAGTGTTTTTCGGAGAAGTCGGGCGTGAGGGTCGTCGAGGAGGAAGCATTGGAGACCGTGTAGGTAGTCACATCGACATTGGCCGCGCCGGTATAGGTAGAGACAACCTGCGTAGTGGTCCGCTCGTAGTTCTTGGTCGTCGCCCAGGCGAATGACATCTTGGCGGTGGAGCCCGCATAGAAGCCGAAGGGCAGCTTTTCGGGCTTCCACTCGAAGCCCATGGGCAGGGTGAAGCCGAAGCCGACCGTGGTCACAAGGGGGGCATTCCCGCTTATAGTTGTGGTAGTCTTGGTGTAGGCGGTGTTGTCGTAGTTGCCGTTCGCATCGAGCGGCTGGCTATAGGTTACCGTCCCTGTGGCTATACCACCGTTGGCTGAGCTCGCATAGGAGCCATCGCGGTCGAAGGAGACGAGGGCCGAGACCCTGGGCTTGACGATGAACTGCATGCCTGCGGCGGGGGCGTAGGGCAGGCTGTGGTCGGCGTACACGTTAAAGCCGATGTAGTTGGCCGCGTCGTAGGACTGGGATTCCACGGTGCGCGTTCCCCCGGCGATGGCGGTCTTGCTGCCTACGGTAAGGAGATTATACAGTCTCGTCGTGTCGTCGTAATCATACGCCTGACTGGTGATCGCGTCGCTGACACAGACGCCGGCCGAGAACTTCGCTCCCTTGTCCTTCATGATAAAGCCGGGGAGAGAGGCCCCATAGAGCAGCGAAATTGTCGTCTGGCTGATGCTGGAGTCGATTGAGAGCGTCTCTTCGCTGGTGTTTGCCAAGCCGGCAGTGACTTGGTGGAGACTCTCGCTGTTGCTATAGGCGGCCGAGGAATCGCTATGGTAGAGCTTGAGCCGTGCGTAGCCGAAATGCTGGATGTCACCGGTCTTGAGAGCAAAGGGGATATAGAAGGTGTTGGTCGCGGTCACGGTGTTGGCCCCGTTCTGCCCAGCGGCCGGAAGGGCGCCTGAGTTGACATTTGTCGTGTTGGCTGTGGTCGTGTAGTCGTTCGAGGTGCCGCTGTAATACGTCGTCGTGGCGTTGCGGTAGTAGGCCGAATCCCCCGCCGTATCGTTCCAGTTTTCATTCGAGGAGACCACGAGCCCCGTGGTGATCCCCGAAATTTGGAGGAAGCCGGATGCGTTGAGAACGAGGGTACCAAGGGCGGAGGGCTGGTGGAAGGTGTAGCTGGCCTCGCTTGTCTTCACGTTGGCAGCCGAATAGGTGGCGTCGATATAGGCGTTGGCCATGGGCCCGTTGCTCGTGCCCGTCATGGAGAGAAGGGCGGAGAAGGGAAGTTTGCCCGGCTGATAGTAGCCGGCCGTGAAGAGGCTCGAGGTTCCACTGTCATTTAAAAGCTCTTGTGGATTGCCGCTCAGCCCGGCGAAAAGGAAGGGCGTGGCGACCGAGCCGAAGTCGTTCTGGACGCTGAACGACGAGTCGATGGCGTTGAGCATGAGTCCCTGAGTGACGGTGGACTCGAGGGAGTTGGCGCCCGGAAGTGCGGGAAAGACCTGTGCCCCGGCGGCGAGGGCCGCTAGCGCGAGGACGGCGACGAGCGATGCGATTCTTTTCATTACTGTTCTCCTTGGAAAAAATGCCTTAAGAGAAAAGGCATGCGCAAAAAACACCGTACTGGATGAAAGTATAGCGCGGGTCGGCGGGAATAAAAAGGCCGGCCGGTCAATCCTGACCCGCCGGCCCCGCGCTTGGCAAAGCGAAGTGCGCGCTTACTTCTTTTCCTGAATCTTCTCTTTTTCCTTGTTGATCTTCTGCTCCAGGCGGTCCACCAGCTTGTCTATGCCGGCGTTGACCTCGTAGTCGTGCTCCTCGACGTGGGCGATGGTGCCCCAGCGGAAATTGCCGGTGACCTCGAGCTTGAAGTCCTTGTCCTTCGTGAAGACGAAGATGAGATCGACGATCATGTCCTTCGCGTAATCGATCCGCTCGAGCTTTTTGTCGAGGTATCTTCTACTCTGGTCCGCGAGATCGAAATGCACGGAGCGAACGTCGACTGCCATCATGCGCGCCTCCTTGCGATATGGGGGCCCCGAGGGCCCCGTAGATTCGCCTATGTTTTCTTTCGCCCGAAGGACGAGTCGAGGTCGAGCTCCGAGCGGTACTTCGCCACGGTCCTGCGGGCGAGCTTGATGCCCCTCCGCGCGAGGTTCTCCATGATGTCGCGATCCGAGAGGGCGCCTTCCTTTTCGGAGCCGATGATCTCGCGGATGACCTCCTTCACGCCCTCCTTCGAGTAGCGGGAGCCGGAGGAGCCGGCGCCCGAGATCGAATTCGTGAAGAAATAGCGCAGCTCGAAGATGCCCCAGTCGGTCTGGATGTACTTCGACCTCGCGATGCGCGATACCGTGGTCTCGTGGACGCCGATCTCGTCGGCCACGTCCTTGAGGGTGAGGGGCGCCAGGTGCTTGGGGCCCTGCGCGAAGAAGGCGCGCTGGAACTCCACGACGGCGCGCGCCACCTTGAGGAGGGTCTCGTTGCGCTGGTGTATGCTCCGGATGAAGAACTTGGCCCGCTTGATGTTGTCGCGGACGTAGGTGCCGGTGACCTTGTCCGCCTCCTTCTCCCCCGCGAGGCGGTCGAAGAAGGGGTCGATGCCGAGGACCGGGATCTCCTCGTCGTTGAGGACGATTACGAAATCGCCCTCCTTGAGCTTCACGAGGAGGTCGGGGACGACGTAGCGGGGCTCCTCGGTGGAGTAGGCCCTGCCCGGGAAGGGCGAGAGCTCCTTTATAAAGGAGAGCGCTTCCTGGAGGTCGGCCTCGGAGAGCTTGAGTCGCTTCTGGATCTCGGCGTGCTTGCCCTTTTCGAGGAGCTCCATAAAGTCGGCGAGTATGGGAAGGACCGACTCCGGGGCGTCGCCGGCCAGCTCGGTCTGGACGCGAAGGCTCTCGCGATAGTCCGTACAGGCGGTGCCCTGGGGCTCGAAGCCTCGGATGAGGGCCAGGAGCTCGTTCACCTCTTCCTGCGAGGCCCCGGCCTTGAGGCTGTAGGGGTCGACCTTGTGGAATCCGTCGTCGTCCAGATTCTGGATGAGGGCCTCGCCCAGGGAGCGACGCCCCTCGTCGAGGGGCTGGAGCCTGAGCTGCCAGAGAAGGTGTTCCTGCAGGGTCTCGGAGCGCGCGATCGCGCCTTCGAGGAACATGCGCTTGGAATCGTCGTCGTAGCTCGAGCGGGAGGCATAGCCCGGATCGGAGCTGTTCTCGAAGGGATCGGCGGTGGCCCCATCGCCCTCATCCCCCTCGTCGCGGTCGGCGGGGAGGCCCTCGAGGGACACGGTCGAGCGATCATCCACCACTTCGAGGGCGGGGTTGGCCTCAAGTTCCTCCTGGATCTGCTCTTTCAGCTCCAGGAGGGGCAACGCCATGAGTTTGATGGATTGTATCATCTGAGGGCTCAGACGTTGACGCTGTTCCGCGATGAGCGCGGGCTTCTGAAGCTGCACTCCGACCTCCGACATTGGGATCGTCTACTTTTTGTCATGGAGCCCGCCACGTCATGGCCTTCTAAGGGGTTCCGCCCGACGCGTTACAACCGGAGGGCACTTCTAAATTTAAACTCCTATGGGCGAATGTCAAGTTTGATCGTATCTCCGTCGGCGTTTTTGCATGGAGATACGCGGCCGATGGTGACGCATTCGCGAATCGTGTTGACGCGTTGAGCGGCAGTTTATTACCTTATGTGATACATAATACGGTCAGATGAGGCGGTTTTCAGGCTTGCGCGGAGCGTAAATGACCTGTGCGCCGCCTCGGCGGGACCCTCGAATTAGGCGGAACAATGTCTACAAAGCATCACGAGCATCCGGAAAAGGATGAAAAAATAGAGCTCGGGGGCCAGCAGGCCGAACCCTCGGACGCTGCCGATTCCTCCGAGGAGGGCTCGAACCCCGCTCCGGCCGATGGCGGGGCTTCGGCCGCCAAGCCAGCGCCCGAAGCGCCCCAGGCCGAGCTTGAGGCCCTCCGTGAGCGCGTCGCGGCCCTCGAAAAGCAGGAGGCCTCCCTCAAGGAAGAGAACTCCTCCCTCAAGGACCAGTATCTCAGGAAGCTCGCGGACTATGAGAACTTCCGCAAGCGCATGTTCCGGGAGCGGGACGATTCCCTGAAATTCGCGAACGCCGGCCTCCTCTCCGACCTTATCCCCATCCTGGACGATTTTGACCGGGCCGTGGGCAGCGCCGATCACGGGCAGGACTTCGCCGTCCTCCACGACGGGGTGGGAATCATCAGGCGCCAGCTTGGCCAGCTCCTCTCGAACAAGTACGGCCTCGAGTCCTTCGACTCGGTGGGCCAGGCCTTCGACCCCAACATCCACGAGGCCCTCGCGAGCGAGCCCGGCGACGTGCCCGAGGCGGTCGTCTCCGAGGTCCTCCTCCCCGGCTACCGGCTCCACGAGCGGGTGCTCCGGAGCGCCAAGGTCAGGGTCAAGACCCCGGCGCCCCAGCCCGCGCCGAGCGCGAGCGAAACGGCCCCGAAGGCCGATGACGAAGCGAAGCAGTAAGCAGTATTTTGCATACATAATCGCGGATGGCCGATAAGGCCGCCGCGAGGGCCCTGTAGAGAAGAAGGGCCCCGATAGATTGGACCACTTAAGGAGAGTCAAGGATATGGGCAGGATTATCGGAATCGATCTTGGAACGACCTACAGCTGCGTGGCGGTCATGGAGGGCGGAGAGCCCCTCGTCATCGCCAACTCGGAGGGGCAGCGCACCACCGCCTCCGTCGTCGGATTCACCCCCAAGGGCGAGCGTGTCGTCGGCCAGCCGGCCAGAAACCAGATGATCACGAACCCGGAGAACACGGTCTACTCCATCAAGCGGTTCATGGGACGCCGCTACGCCGAGGTCCAGGACGAGATCAAGCTCGTGCCCTACCATGTCACCGACAACGGCAACGACGTGCGCGTCGACATCGGCGGCAAGCTCTACAGCCCCCAGGAGATCAGCGCCTTCGTCCTCCAGAAGATGAAGAAGACCGCCGAGGACTATCTCGGCGAGCCCGTCACCGAGGCCGTCATCACGGTCCCCGCCTACTTCAACGACGCCCAGCGCCAGGCCACCAAGGACGCCGGCAAGATCGCCGGCCTCGAGGTCAAGCGCATCATCAACGAGCCCACGGCCGCCTCCCTCGCCTACGGCTTCAACAAGGACCAGAAGAAAGAGAAGACCATCGTCGTCTACGACCTGGGCGGAGGCACCTTCGATGTCTCCATCCTCGAGCTCGGCGAGGGCGTCTTCGAGGTCAAGTCCACGAACGGCGACACCCACCTCGGCGGCGACGACTTTGACCGCCGCATCATGCAGTGGCTCATCGACGAGTTCAAGAAGGACTCAGGTATAGACCTCTCCCAGGATCGCATGGCCCTCCAGCGCCTCAAGGACGCCTCCGAGAAGGCCAAGATCGAGCTCTCCAACGTCCAGCAGACGGAGATCAACCTCCCCTTCATCACCGCGGACGCCTCCGGCCCGAAGCACCTCCAGAAGACCCTCTCCCGCTCGGCCTTCGAGCGCATGATCGACGACCTCCTCGAGCGCTCCAAGACGCCCTGCACCAAGGCCCTCGCCGACGCCGGCCTCACCGCCGCGCAGGTCGACGAGGTCATCCTCGTGGGCGGCTCCACCCGCATCCCCAAGGTCCAGACCATCGTCCGCGACCTCTTCGGCAAGGAGCCCTCGAAGGGCGTCAACCCCGACGAGGCGGTCGCCGTCGGCGCCGCCATCCAGGGCGGCCTCCCCGGCGGGGAGGGGGAGGGAGGCCCTCTCCTCGCCGCCTC
>Ga0183099_1002090_pt1 | contig 10659 bp, 9 predicted proteins | sample Biomet1_FD_127788 | JGI IMG/M metagenome (GOLD analysis project Ga0183099, IMG submission 127788) | Microbial communities from bioreactor (seeded with anoxic lake sediment) at LBNL, California, USA - Biofuel metagenome 1 | ecosystem: Engineered > Bioreactor > Anaerobic > Unclassified ... | reverse complement strand
AGTAAAGCACCGGTTACAAAGACTGAGCTGGAAAAAAAGGAAAATAAGGAGTTTACACTATCCTTTGCAGGTGACTGTACCTTAGGGACAGATACAAGGTTTGCTTATAATGGTAATTTTATAGATGTATTTAATAAAAGTGGTAAAGATTATTCCTATAATTTCAAAAATGTATACCCGATATTTAGTAAAGATTCTTTGACTGTTGTTAATTTAGAGGGTACATTTACAGAGGCAACTAAAAAAGCCGTTAAAACCTATAATTTTAAAGCGCCTAAGGACTATGTAAATATTCTTAAAGAGGGCAGCATAGAGGCAGTAAATACTGCAAACAACCACGCTTTTGACTACCTGCAGAAGGGCTTTGATGATACAATAGCCACTCTGAAGGAAGCAAAGGTGGGCTATTTTGGTAATGGATACAGCTATGTTAAGGAAATAGACGGGGTTAAGTTTGGATTCTTAGGATATTTAGGCTTTAACTCTGATAATAAGACACTTGTAAAAATAAAAAGCGATATAAAAAAACTAAAGGACCAGGGCTGCTTTGTAGCAGTAACATTTCATTGGGGAATAGAGAGAGACTACTATCCAGCAGCTGCTCAGAAAACTTTGGCAAAATTCTCTATAGATAACGGTGCAGACCTTATAATAGGACACCATCCCCATGTACTTCAGGGTTTAGAGGTATATAAAGACAGGATGATATGCTATAGTATGGGTAATTTCTCCTTTGGAGGAAACAGTAACCCAAGTGATAAAGACACAATGATAGCACAAATAAAGCTAAACTATGAGGGAAATGATATAAAAGGATACGCTTTTAAGGTTATCCCCTGCAGCTTATCCTCAGTATCTGGCAGAAATAACTATCAGCCAACACCTCTTAAAGGAAGCGAGAAGGAAAGAGTTTTAAAGAAGATAAACAAGATGTCATTCGGCTTTAAAGCATCTGATGAATTTGTAAAAATATTTTAAAGCCTGCTTTTGCAGGCTTTACTTTTTATCTATAAGCTTCTTCTCTCCTTCTTCTATCATCCTTTTAACCATCTCGCCCCCTACGTTGCCCGCGGTACCTATTTTCTTTCCAATGCTGTCTGAATCCAGGTCTCTTGCCAGGTTAAGTTCGTGAGCTACCTCCATTTAAATTTATCAAGTTCTCCTTCTTTTTCAGGGACCAAAGGTCTTTTAGTCATAATTAACCTCCATTGTGATAGATTTTATATTATTGTCCCCATAATTTGATAACTTATTCACAATTATTGCATATCAATAACTTATGTGATAAGATAATAATGTAATATGGCAGAGATAAGAGAGCCTGATTCGTGTATTTTTATACCCGAATTAGGCTTATTTTTATTATAAGGAGGAAATTATGCAGGATATTATTATAATAGGGTCTGGAATAATAGGCGCTTCAATTGCAAGGGAGCTTTCTAAATATAAACTAAAGATTCTGGTTTTAGAAAAAGGAGAGGATGTAGCGGAGGGAACGACAAAAGCAAATTCAGCCATAGTTCATGCCGGGTATGATGCTAAGCCTGGGAGTTTAAAGGGAAAGTTAAATGCTAAGGGAAATAGTATGTTTGATAAGTTATCAGAGGAACTGGATTTTCCGCTTAAAAGAATAGGGTCTTTAGTCCTTTCATTTAATGAAGAAGGAATAGAAGAACTTGAATTATTAAAAAAACAGGGAGAAGAAAATAAAGTTCCAGAACTTTCAATTTTAAATAAAAATCAGGTTCTTGCAATGGAACCAAATCTTAATTCAAATGTTACAGCAGCTTTATATGCAAAGACAGGCGCTATTGTCTGCCCTTATGAGATGACTGTTGCAATGGCAGAAAATGCATATTTAAACGGTACTGCATTTGCATTTAACAGTGAAGTTTTAAATATAATAAAAGAAGGTAATGGATACAGCGTAGTTACAAAGGACAAAACATACAAAACAAAGCTGGTGATAAATGCAGCTGGTCTTTATGCAGATAAGCTTAATAATATGATATCTGATAATAAGTTCAATATTATAGGAAGAAAAGGGCAGTACTGCTTATTTGACAGAGAGGTAGGAAATACTGTAGGTAAAGTAATGTTCCAGCTTCCGACAAAGATGGGAAAGGGAATACTTGTTACCCCTACAGTAGATGGTAATCTTTTAGTAGGACCAAATGCCCAGGATGTGGAAGATAAAGATGATTTAACTACAACCCAGGAAGGAATGGATGAGATATTAAAAAAGGCTGAATTAACTATTAAGCAGGTCCCAGCCAGGTATGTAATAACCTCCTTCTCTGGACTCAGAGCTCACACAGATTCTGATGATTTTATAATAGGCGAAGCAAAAGACGCGGAAGGCTTTATAAATGCAGCCGGAATAGAATCTCCAGGACTTTCCTCAGCTCCTGCTATTGCAGAAATGGTGGCAGACATAGTTAAGGATAAGCTTAAGCCTGAAATAAACAATGAATTTAACCCTAAAAGATGTGGAATTCCTAAATTTAGAGAGATGAATAATGAAGAAAGAAATCAGCTTATAAAAAAGGATAAAGCTTATGGTAAAATAGTATGCAGGTGCGAAACTGTTACTGAAGGTGAAATACTAAATGCTATAAGAAGACCTCTTGGAGCAAAAAGCTTAGATGGAGTAAAAAGAAGAACTAGAGCCGGAATGGGAAGGTGCCAGTCAGGTTTCTGCTCAGCGAAGATAGTTGAGATTCTGGCAAAAGAACTGAATATTCCAATGACTGAAATTACCAAATTTGGCGGGAATTCAAATTTACTTACAGGGAAAAATAAGGATTAATGGAGGTTTATTATGTTAGAATATGATATTGTTGTTATAGGGGGAGGTCCTGCAGGGCTTGCTGCTGCTATAAAGGCAAAGGATAGCGGAATAGAAAGCATATTGGTTCTTGAAAGGGAAGTAAAATTAGGAGGTATACTAAATCAGTGTATACATAATGGTTTTGGACTTCATACCTTTAAGGAAGAACTTACAGGGCCAGAATATGCACAAAGATTTATTGACATGGTCAAAGAACGAAATATCAGCTGCAAATTAAACACCATGGTTCTTGATATAACAAAAGATAAGGTAATAACTGCAGTAAACGGTGATGACGGCATATTAGTCATAAAGGCCAAAGCTATAATTTTAGCTATGGGCTGCAGAGAAAGGCCAAGAGGAGCTATAAATATTCCTGGAAGCAGAAGTGCTGGAATATATACAGCAGGAACAGCTCAGAAGTTTGTTAATATTGATGGATATATGCCTGGAAGAGAGGTAGTTATACTAGGCTCTGGAGACATAGGACTTATAATGGCAAGAAGGATGACTTTAGAGGGAGCGAAGGTTAAGGCAGTTGTAGAGCTTATGCCTTATTCCTCAGGACTTAGGAGAAATATCGCTCAGTGCCTGGAAGACTACAATATACCGCTTAAGCTTTCCTATACTGTTATTGATATAAAGGGAAAAGAAAGAGTTGAGGGGGTAACCATAGCCCAGGTTGATAAGAATAGAAAGGTTATTAAAGGAACAGAAGAATATATCCCTTGTGACACACTTTTATTATCTGTAGGTCTTCTTCCTGAAAACGAGCTTTCGAGAAAGGCGTCTGTTGAGCTTTCTAAAATTACTGGAGGTCCAGTAGTTGATGATAATCTGGAGACAAATGTTGATGGAATATTTGCCTGCGGAAATGTGCTTCATGTACATGATTTAGTAGATTTCGTAACTGAAGAGAGCTATCATGCAGGTGAGGAAGCTGCTCTATATGTAAAAGGAAGAATTAAAGAAGGAAAAAGAGTAGAGATAGAAGTATCAAACGGAGTAAGATATACAGTACCTAAGTATGTAAATCCTGATAACGTTGATAAATTAATAAATATCAGATTCAGAGTAGATATTACCTATAAAAATGTATTTGTATCAGTATTCTTTGATCAGGACCTTGTAATGCATATAAAGAAAAAGGTAATGGCTCCAGGAGAGATGGAAACAGTTAAGCTTACAAAATCCTTATTTGAAAGCCATAAGGATGTAAGCAAGATACTAATCACGCTGGAGGAGGAGTAAAAATGGAGATAAGGCAATTAGTTTGCATTGGATGCCCTGTAGGCTGCAGTCTTAAGGTGGAACTTCAGGATGGAAAGGTTATTAAGGTAACTGGAAACTCCTGTAAGATAGGAGAGCAGTACGGAACTAATGAGTGCACAAACCCTAAAAGAATAGTCACCTCTACAGTTGTTGTTGAAGGTGGAGAAGAAAGGGTAGTTTCTGTAAAAACAGAGAATGATATCCCAAAGGGGAAAATATTTGATATTATAGAAGAGCTTAAGAAAACAAAAGTTAAAGCTCCGGTTAATATTGGAGATATAATAATAAAAGATGTATTGGGGACAGGCGTGAATATAAGGGCCACAAAGAATAATAGGAAATTATAAAATATTGTCTGATATTAAACAGCAGATGTTTGATATCAGGCATTTTTTTATTGTATAATAAGTGAAACCTGATTAATTGGTGGGTTTTATATTTGGCACGGAATATGCTCTATAAAATATGGGACGAGTAATTCCTGGAGTTGCGAAGTCCCCCAATATTGGAGGTAAATATGATTAAAAGATTTCTAAGGAAAAGTATTAAATTCCAGATTATAACTTTGGTTATAATAAGTATTCTGGTTCCATCTGTTATAATTGGCGGAATTTATTTAGGCGATAAGGTAAGAGAAAAAAATATAATAAATGAAAGACGTGATAACCTTATTCAGACTGCAAAATATCTGGAGGGATTTTTAACTGATGAAAATTTAAAAAATATTAAAACTGATGATTCTTATTTAAGAAGTTTAGTAAAAGATAAGGCCATGCCTATTGAAGGCAGCCCATTTATTAATAGAATGTCTATTTATGTAGTAAAAGATAAGAAAGTTATGAGCATAGATTCAAAAAAACTGGATAACGGAAATAAGGATTTTTCTAAAGATATTACTAAATATTTAAATAAAGCTATAGAAAGCAAAAAAGACGTTATAGTAGAGACCAGTTCCCCCAGGATGGGTGCGATCCTATACTTTCACCCGGTAATCAAAAATGGAAGCATAGCTGCCGTAATTGAGGGAGAAGCTATGATCCCTGGAGATATCTTATTTGGGAGATACAATTTTGCATTTCTAATATTTTCGCTGCTTTTATTTTTATTATTTATATTGATATTGGCAATTTTAATAATTAAAGGGATATTAAGAAATGTAAATGAAGTTACAAGAGGCCTGGATAAAATTGAAACTGATCTTAATAACAGGATACCTGCATTAAATGGAGAGTTTAATAAGATTTCATCTTCCATAAACAATATGGCAGAAGGACTTAAGGAAAAAGAGGAGATGGAGAAAAAGCTTCAGGATGCAGAAAAAATGAGTGTTCTATTACAGCTGGTGTCTGGAATTGCCCACGAGATAAGAAACCCTCTTGGGATAATACGAGGGACAGTTCAGGTAATGAAGGATGAATTTAAAGATGCAGAAGGAATAGATGAGTATATTGATGTTCTTCTTATGCAGTGTGACAGACAAAACAAGGTGGTAGGTGAGCTTTTAGATTACGCAAAGGATAGTAAGCTGTCCCTCATGGATGTTAATTTAAATCATATTGTTAAAAGCGTTATAAACCTGACCAGTGTTTATATTAGAAAAAATAAGGTTTCTTTAAAACAGGAGCTAAATGATATACCAGAAGTTAAAATTGACCCAGATAAGTTAAAACAGGTATTTATAAATATAATAATTAATTCCTGCGAGGCTGCAAATGAAAATGGTCAGCTTTCAATAAGGACTTATTATGAGGATGGGTTTATTAAGGTATCCTTTAAGGACAATGGAAAGGGAATAAAGAAAGAAGATCTGGAAAAGATATTTAATCCATATTTTACAACAAAACAAAATGGAACAGGGCTAGGACTTGCTATAAGCAAAAAACTAATAGAAAATATGGAAGGCACTATAGAGATAAAAAGCAGTGAAGGCATGGGAACAGAGGTTATTATAACTTTTAAGGAAACAGGAGGGGAAAAAAATGTATAGCATTTATGTAATAGATGATGAGGAATATATTGGCTGGCTTATTAAAAAGGCATTTTCAAAAAAAGGATATAAGGTTAAGACATTTTTAACTGGAATTGAAGGCATAAAGGAAATAGAAAAAGAGACGCCGGACATTGTACTTCTTGATATAAGACTAAATGATATGGATGGAATAGATGTCTTAAAGAGAATAAAAGAAACAGAAAAAAGCCTTCCTGTAATAATGATTACAGCACATGGGACAATAGAGGGCGCAATAGAAGCAATGAAATTAGGAGCATTTTTTTACCTGACTAAGCCCTTTGACATAGATGAACTAAATATTCAGGTTGAAAAAGCTTTGGAGGTAGAAAGACTTAAAAATGAAGTAGATTATCTAAGGCTGGAAAGAGATAAGGATATACTCATTTTGAATAATTCACCAATGATGAAATCTGTATATAATACTGTCCAGCAAGTAGCAGGAGTTTCTGCTACCGTTCTTATAACCGGAGAAAGCGGAACAGGCAAGGAAGTAATTGCAAATCAGATTCATCGATTAAGCGCAAGAAAGGAATCACCTTTTATTGCAGTAAACTGTGGTGCAATAAATGAAAATTTGCTTGAAAGTGAGCTTTTCGGTCATGAAAAGGGAGCCTTTACAGGGGCAATAGGAAGAAAATTGGGTAAATTTGAGCTGGCAGACAAAGGAACAATATTCTTAGATGAAATTGGAGAAATGAGTATGAGCATGCAGGTAAAGCTGCTCCGAGTTCTCCAGGAAAGAGAAATAACCAGAGTAGGTGGAGAAACAAATATAAAGATTGATGTAAGAATAATTTCAGCTACTAACAAAAACCTTATGGATGAGATAAAGAAAGGGAATTTCAGAGAGGATTTATATTACAGAATTAATGTAGTGCCAGTAGAGCTCCCCCCTCTAAGAGAGAGAAGAGAGGATATAGAAAGCTATGTTAAGTTTTTTATAAATAAATTCTCTCAAGGGAAAAAATTGTAATAAGTGATGAGGCTATGAATCTCCTTAAAGAATACAGCTTTCCTGGAAATATAAGAGAACTGGAAAATATCATTGAGAGGATGGTGCTTCTGTCACCATCAGATGAACTTCAAGTAAGCTCTCTTCCAAAAGAGGTATATAGGGAAAACAAAAAAGAAGATTCAATAATATATTTCCCATCAGAGGGAATTGATTTGGAAAATGTAGAAAAATCTCTTATTGTTAAATCTCTGCAGCTTTCCAATTACAATCAGTCAAAAGCAGCAAAGCTTTTAAATATAACCAGATCAGCTCTTATTTATAGAATGCAAAAATATGAAATATTAGGAGGTAAAGATGAAAAAGAAAAAGATTAAAATTGGAATTATAGTTTTAGCGGGAGTTTTGGTAATTGGCACAGGAGGGTTTTATATTTTCAAAAAACTAACCACAAAAGCTGTAGTATCATCAGCCAGCTATTTATCTTATAAGGCAGAAAAGAAGGATATTGAAATATCAGTAACAGCTGCTGGAACAGTAGCAGCAGTAAATACTGAAGATGTTATTTCCTCCAGCAGTTCCACCATTGTTTCCCTAAGTGTTGCTGAAGGAGCGCAAGTTACAAAAGGAGACACCATAGCAGCACTAGATGCTTCAAGTCTTAAGCTGGATCTTGAAAAGGCAAAATCAGATTTAACTCAGCAAAAGCTTAAGTTATCTGATTTAAATGCATCTCTTAGTGATACTTATGTGAAATCTCCATATTCTGGAACTGTAGCAAATGTATATATATCAGCAGGTGATAACACAAGCTCCTTAGGGCAAAATTCTATGTTTGGTGAAATAACTCTAAATAAAGATCAATATGGTAAGAAGGCGGGAGAAATAGTCCTTTTACAACTTCTCAGGGAACAGTAACAGCAGTTTATGTAAAAGCTGGATCTGCGGTTAGCAAGGGAACAAAATTATATAAAATGTCTGATGCATCAATTCAGCAGCAAATAGCAAACCAAAAGATATCTGTAGAGAGTGCTCAAAATCAGTATAATTTAAAAAAGGAAGCTTATGACAGCTGCATAGTTACAGCTCCGATATCAGGAATAGTTTCAACATTAAATTATAAGACAGGAGACAGCGTCCAAAATGGTAAAGCAATAGCAACAATAACTGATTTGACTAAACTTCAGGTTGTTGTACCAGTAGACGAACTGGATATTTCAAAAATTAAATTGAACCAGACCTGTAACATATCAATAGATGCTCTTTCAACTAAAACATTTACAGGAAAAGTTACAAAAATATCAAATATTGGTTCTGCCAGCAATAGTGTAACTACCTATGATGTAACAGTAGCTATTGACAATGGTGACAGTATTAAAATTGGAATGACAGCTAATGTAACAATAATAGTAGATAAGAAAACAGATGCTTTAGTTGTTCCTCTTGATGCAGTAACAACAAGAAACGGAAAGAGTTATGTTATGACAGCACTTCCATCAGGAGGAGTAGCAGCAGGCTTTGGAGCTAGAAAACAATACAGCAGTGGAACCGGTAGTCAAAATACTCAAGGAAATACAAATTCAAGCGCAGCAAGCAGTCAGGGTGGGAATAATTCCTTAACTGAGGTTACGTTAGGAATACAAAATGAAACCCAGGCAGAAATTGTAAGTGGGCTCACAGAAGGACAGACAGTTTATGCAAAAGCAACAACCAGCTCATCTTCAACAACAACAACTAAAACTAATCAGAGTGGATTCGGTGGTATGGGCGGCCTTACTGGTGAAACAAATAGAAGACCTGGAAATTAGGAGGCAGATATGATTAAAATAAAGAACCTATACAAGATATATGAGATGGGTGAAGATAAAGTGTATGCCTTAGATGACCTGACACTTACGATTCATCAGGGAGAATTCACATCAATAGTAGGACCCTCTGGTTCTGGAAAGTCTACACTTATGAATATAATAGGCTGCCTGGATACACCAACCTCTGGCGAGTATTATCTGGCAGGAGAAGAGGTTTCTAAACTAAGTGATAATAGGCTTTCAGAGATAAGAAATGAAAAGATAGGTTTTGTATTTCAAAAATTTAACCTTTTATCAAAGCTTTCAGCTTTAGAAAATGTTGAGCTTCCGCTGGTTTATCTAGGGGTATCCTCAAAGGAAAGAAGAAGAAGAGCTGAAATAGCATTAGAAAGTGTTGGTCTTTTATCCAGGATGAAGCATATGCCTACTCAAATGAGCGGAGGACAGCAGCAGAGAGTTGCTATTGCAAGAGCCTTAGTTACAGATCCTCAGATTATACTTGCAGATGAACCTACTGGTAACCTGGATAGTAAGACAGGAGAAGAAGTACTAAAGATATTGCAGGATTTAAACCAAAAAGGCAGGACTGTAATACTAATAACACATGACAGCCATGTTGCAAAATCTGCAAAAAGGATGTTTGAAATAATGGATGGGAAAATTCATGAACATGAGGGGGCAGGAATATGAAGTTTACTCAAGGTATAAAGATGGCCCTAAGCTCCATCAGGTCAAATGTAATGAGATCAGTACTTACTATGCTGGGCATAATTATAGGAATATTGTCAGTAATCGTACTGGTTGGAATAGGACAGGGAACTACAAAGAATATTCAGTCTCAGATAGAAGGTCTTGGTACTAACTTAATAACTGTTAATATAAGAAGCTATAGAAATAAGCCAATAACAGATGATGAGATAACTCAGCTTAAATCAGGCGGCTTCATTAAAGAAATAGCACCGATTATAAGCACAAACTCCACAGTAAAATCAGGAACAGAGTCTGGCTCATATTCAATAGAGGGCTCAGTACCAGCTTATGAAGAGATTAGGAATGTAAGCATAGACACAGGCAGATTCATAAATGAAAATGATATTACTAACAGATATAAAGTAGCAGTTATAGGAACGGATATAGCAGATACTATATTTGGGACCAGGGATGTTATTGGAAAGACAATTCAGATTAATAGAAATAACTTTACAGTTGTAGGTCTTTTAAAATCAGCAGGAACCTCCAGCTCCGGCTCCAATGATGAAAAAGTAATTATCCCAATATCAACTGCTGAAAGACTGTTTAAAACTACCAGAATAAGCACCTTTTATGTAGAAGCAGCATCAAGTGATACTGTAACTAATGCTTATAATCAGCTGAACACTTTCCTTTATCAAAAGTTTGGAAGCACAGATGATTACAAAGTATTTAACCAGACAGATCTGTTGACTACAGTTTCAACCACAACAAATACTTTAACTATGATGCTGGGAGGCATTGCTTCAATTTCCCTATTGGTTGGAGGAATTGGAATAATGAACATAATGCTTGTTTCTGTAACTGAAAGGACAAGAGAGATAGGAATAAGAAAAGCAATAGGAGCTAAAAGAAGAAATATTCTTGTTCAGTTCCTTATAGAATCAGTAGTTTTGTCAGTGGTAGGAGGGATAATCGGCATAGCGCTGGGGTTCCTGGTGGCGAATCTGGGTTCAGTTCCTTATAGAATCAGTAGTTTTGTCAGTGGTAGGAGGGATAATCGGCATAGCGCTGGGGTTCCTGGTGGCGAATCTGG
>Ga0183099_1002089_pt1 | contig 10666 bp, 12 predicted proteins | sample Biomet1_FD_127788 | JGI IMG/M metagenome (GOLD analysis project Ga0183099, IMG submission 127788) | Microbial communities from bioreactor (seeded with anoxic lake sediment) at LBNL, California, USA - Biofuel metagenome 1 | ecosystem: Engineered > Bioreactor > Anaerobic > Unclassified ... | reverse complement strand
TCTGAAAACCATCCAGCCAGATCTCAGCATTTTTCAGGAATCCTGACATTGGGATTTTTTCACAGACATAGCTCTGAAAATCCTCTTCGTCCTTTCTGTCATTGCCCAGCAGCTCCTGAAAATGAGTGTATATTTTGGCAATATCGGCTATTTTCTGTGGGATCAGCCCCTGATTGAAATGATTGATGCTGGCTTCCAGATTTTCCGGAGATATCTCGTTCTGTTTTAATTCGCTGATTAAATCCGAGATACTCTGAAGAAATCCCGGTTTTTTAACGCTGCTCCGATAAATATTCAGCTCTTCCTGAATTTCTCCCAGGGTTTTCTGCAGCAGCATATTTTTGCCGTGAGCATCCATATAGGTTTTGGTCAATCCGTCCGGTTTACTTTAAAACCCGGTCCCCAAGGCGCTTGGGACTCAGCACTTCCACATTCAGAAGCCCGTTGAGATGGTTGGCTTTTATCAGCGCTTCTTCCGCACCCAGGGTAAACTGTTCCGGAACCATCAGATACAGCTTCTCTTTTCCCGCTTCCAGGGCCGCTCCAATTTCGAGATAAACCGTTTGACTCAATGTCTGAGACTGACGGCCGGTAATGATTGTAATTCCCACTGCTTGCTCCTTTCTGAACGCCCGCTTGTTAGACAATTCGAAACATCTAAAGCACAAACGAAAATTGCTTTGATGTCGGTTTCCGCAACCAATTGTGTAACGTGTAGGCGAACAGTCGACAGACTGTCCGCCGTACAGTGTAACAGTTGGTTGCGGAAACCGGCAGCGAAGCTCATCGTAGTTTCGCGAATGCCTGAACACGGCATTTTGTTGATTAAAAAATAAAACCGTCTCTTGTATTAACACAAGGGACGGTTATTCCGCGGTTCCACCCAAGTTATCTGCAGAAGCAGACCACTTTCTTCTATAACGAGTTTCACGTCAAACATTATTCTGAATAACGAATAATGCCTGCAGCTCCAAAAGTGCCATTGCTCAGGTTTGAATACAGACCTTACACCATCATCTGCTCGCTTAAAACATGGACCCGACAATCATATCTTTTTTCAACGCTTTTTTAATTTTCTTGTAAACACAAGAAAGAATATCAAAAATGAGTAATGTTGTCAAGTGCAACTTGAAAATGAATGCGCCGAATTGAATAATCAATCAGAGTTCTGGTATTCTGTAGATACCGGTAAACCATGGTATTAACCGGTATTTTATTTAATAAATACTTAGAAGCACCTTTTTTATATTGACAGAAAGAGACTTATAAAGTACCATGATTACAACGTAATATTAGCATACTTATTGAAAAGTAAGGACGCAAAACTATAGGGTCTAAATAAATTTATTTATATGACAGCCAGTTGCAGATTAAGATGTGCTAAAGCCATTCATGCAACGACTGAACCGTTGCTTTTTTTTATGTTTCAGTTTTTGGTAGTAAAGCATGATAAATTTGTTGTTGCAGGATTTTAAAAACTTGTTTAAATGCTTTTAAATGAGTTGCATTATATTAAAGGCTTAATATATAATAGAGATAAAGTGGAAAAAATTTTATAAAAATAGAATTTCTTATAAGATATAACGATGATTGTTGCCAAATTTAATCTCAATTATACCAGTCATTATTGACTGTTATATATTTGGAGTAATCGAAAGCATTGCTCCGGTTTAAAAAAAACAAATAATTGATGAAAGGAGGAAGGTAATGAATTTAGAGTTTCATTCAACGGGTAATTCAGCAATGAAAGGATTACTCAGCGTTGCCTCAAATGCAGGCAGCGGCAAATTGGAACAAAAAGGATTCAGTGAGAAGAGTACGCAGTTTAAAGATCTGTTAAATCGTTCAAAGAGTGATATGGCTCAGAACGGGATAAAAGATCAGGATTCGCAACCGAATAATGAACTCGCAAAAGCAGTGCAGCCGGAAAAAGTTGAGACTTCAAAAGAATCTATTCCGACGAAGACAGATAATGAAAACAGCAATACGGAAGTTGATCAAAACCAGGTAAACACTTCAACAGCAATGGGAAATGATCTGCTTAGTATGGTGCAGAATTATCAGACAGCGTTGGCGGCAGTCATACCAAATGCTGATCCTGAAAATGCCGGGCAACAACCTGGTAAGGAAATCAGCACCCTATTAGAAGGCGCGGGACAGAATGCATCTACAGATCAGACCATTCAGGCAGTGGTCAGCTTGGCACAGAACAGCATCCCGGTTCCTGACGAAAACAGCGATGGTATACTACTGAATTTCCAGGAAAACATCGGACAAAAACAGCAAATGATGGCGACGAGTGAAGTTTCCGAGAGTTTGCAACCGACTGATTTTAATGGACATAATCAAACAATCGCATCGGCAAGTGAATCAGTTCAAGCGATGCAACAAGCCGGATTTAATGGACAGAATCAGAAAATCATGGCAATGACTGAAGTAGCAACCGGGGCGCAGCAGGCTGAACTTAACGGACAGAAAAAGACAGCGACAAATGAAATAACAGCTGGGCCGAGCAGACAACAAACTGGAATTAACGGAGAAGGCCAGACAACAACCGCAGCAGGTGAAGAGGCAGCAGTACTAAACAACGCAGACAATTCTCAAAATGCTTTAAGTTCACAGGAAGATGCAACCACAAAAACGGGTTTCTCAGCATTAAAGGAAGTCGCATCGGAAAAAACCATTTCAGAAGGATCAGAAAATGATGACGGCTTAAGTGGTTCAGACAACAATGCTCAGATTGGTCCGATGGGGGCTGCAAGCGTCAGTAAGGAACAACAGGTGCAGACCACTCCCAAAGTGGCATTGGCTCAGCAGGTTGAACAGAAAGTTCTTCAAAACTACGATGCCAGCAAACCGGTCACCTTTACAATGACCCTGTCGCCGGAAAATTTAGGTGACATTGACGTTCAAATGAAATACGATCAGGGTAAACTCGTCATTGATATTATGGCAGTGAGCAAGGAAACACAGAAATTGTTGGGAAAAGAAATTAATCAGTTGGTGAGAAGCCTAGCGCTTCAGAATGTTCAGGTTGACAGTGTTCACGTCAATACACCAGTAGAACAGACCAGCAGCAGTAGCAATCAAAATGCAGCATCACTGATGAACGGGGGCTCGGAGTTTGCACAACAACAGCAGAACGATGCGCAGCTAAGAGAAAATTTGATCAGAAACAGCAGGATCTTCAACAGTCTGAAACAGGCCAGTGACGAAGATGTGAATATCACAATTCCACAGAACTTGCTGAATAATGGCAACTACCGAGTTAATTATTTAATATAAGGAGGAAAAACAATGGCAACCGATGCACTTAGTGCCTATGCAGCCAGCTCAGCCGCAAACACGGCAACCAGTACCGCGAAGACGAAAACCAGTGCGATGGATATGGATGATTTTCTGAAGTTGATGGTCGCACAGCTTCAAAACCAGGACATGTACAATTCAACGGACAATTCGGAATTTATGGCCCAAATGGCTCAGTATTCGATGGTTCAGTCGCTGACAGAAATGACCGAGCAGTCCAAAACCGCTTATAGCGTCAGCCTGATTGGGAAAGATGTTTCACTAAAAGAGACAGGAACCGATGGTTCGCAAAATATCATCATGGGGACGATTGACGGGGTGAGCCTCTATAACGGAGAAACGAAAATTATTGTCAAAGGCAATTCCTATGATATGAGCGATATTCTGACAGTTTCGCAGTCAAAATAAAAAAGACAGCCTTTTGAAAGCTGGGGTGATAAAATGGCTGATGCAGTAAACACAAACTATTACCGCTTGAATGATGCAATCATTCGACAAACGGAGAGACTGACATCAACACCTGAGCAGAAAACAACAACCAATGCGACGAAACAATCGGATCAGAGTTTTCAGCAAATACTTGAGCAGCAAATCAGCAATACCGTCACTTTTTCTAAACATGCCAGTATCAGAAAAGAACAACGGAATATTGAAGTGACACAGAGTGATTTGGAAAAACTGGGTAATGCCTGTGATCAGGCTCAGGAAAAAGGAATCGGCAATGCGCTGATCATGATGGACGATTCAGCATTTATTGTGAATGCGACGGATAAACGTGTCATAACGGTAATGGATAAAAACGAAATGAAAAATAAACTATTCAGTGATATTGATGGTGCCGTATTTATATAGTTGGCCCTCTATGAGGAAACTAAAAAGCTTTGACTGACAGATAAGCTTTTGAGCGGTACAATAGAAAGGATTAAAAAATGTTAAGAGCAATGTATTCGGGGGTTTCAGGAATGGGCGCCCATATGACAAAACTAAATGTAATCGGTAATAATATCGCAAATGCGAATACCTATGGATTCAAATCCAGCCGAGTAGTCTTTACCGATGTACTTTATCAGAATTTAAGCACATCGGCAGCAGGCACCGCGCAAACAGGAGGGATCAATGCAAGCCAGCTTGGTTATGGTGCCAAGGTGGGAAGCATTGATGTGAACAACGGCATTTCATCCGGCGCCGATACCGGTCGCGCCCTGGATGTTTATATCAATGGAGAAGGTTATATTCCCGTAAAAACAAATGAAGGAGCCGTTAAATATACCCGGGTTGGCGATCTGAAATTTGACACGGAAGGTAATCTGACCGTTGGCAGCGGAAGCAGGGTTCTGGGGGTTCCACTTGATGCAAATAATAAGCCGATTCTGGAGGCCGATGGTACCATAAAAATTGAGAATTTGGTACCCATCAATGTACCAAAAGCAGAGCTGGAAGAATATACCGGTATTTCCATTGGACCATCCGGTGAAATCACCGGGATCAAGGAGAGTGATCCGGCACCAGCCTTCAATGCCAAAGGTGTGGGGATTACGTCTGGAACTGTCGATGCTAAATCGAATTATACTGGGGATATCGTCATGACAACGGATATTGTTGATGACAAAGTCACCTTTACACCGGTAGCTTCGGTTACTGGCATTGCTACATTGCCATCTGCTATTACAGCAGGAACAGTCGATCTTCTTGGTGATGTGACACTGAAACGTTCAACTACAGGTTCAGTTTCCACCTATACGTTGACTGCCAAAAATCAAAAAGGCGTTGAGGTTTCCTATACGTCAACTGCAGCAGAGCCAAATTTATCCTTTACTGTTCCTAATGCAGATGGTACTACTCCGGCTAATATTATAACAGTGGGCTTAGATAGTCCGGTTACTTTGGCGGACGGCAGTTATACGCTTGGAACATCAACTCCAGACCAAATGACACTATCGGCGACAATTTACGACCAGGGTGGTACAGCTCATACGATTTCTAATAATTCATGGAATGGAACAGATACAAGCCTTACCCTTGGCAGCGGCACAGAAGCGATGACACTGACGGTTGATCCAGACAAATTCGCAACGATCGGAACCCTTTCCAAAGTAACAGTCGGTACCGTTAAAACGACAGACGAACCAATGGTACTGGGTTATATGGCGATTGCAAAATTCGCAAATCCTGATGGTCTGAGCCGGGAGGGTGATGGATACTATGCACCTGGAGCAAACTCTGGGGAACCAACTGCAACATTGGCGGGAACAAATGGGACAGGAAGTCTTAAATCTTCTTCTCTGGAAATGTCAAACGTCGATATCGCAGCTGAGTTTACCGAAATGATCACGGCGCAGCGTGGTTTTCAGGCCAACACACGACTGATAACCGTATCGGATTCAATCCTTGAAGAACTGATCAATCTTAAACGATAAAATTTAAAATAGGAAGGCAGCCCGAAGGAGAAAACTTCTTCGGGCAGTCCTGTTTAAAACTTCAAAAGGGTGGTAATATGATAGAATTAACTAAATTGACAAAAAAAGGCAATGAGAAGTTTTATTTGAACTGTGATCTGATCGAGGTAATCGAAGAAAAACCGGACACAACAATCGGACTGGTCAATGGAAAGCATTATGTCGTTATTGAAAGCTCAGCGCAAGTTATTTCCAAGATTATAGCCTTTAAAAAAGTATTTATAATCGATATAATTAAAAACTAAGCCATGGCAATCGCAATGATCATAGACGATGTTCTGGTTGTGTAACCATTTTATTTATGATAACTTTAGATATAATAGTTTGACTTTACGACAGTTGGTATTATCAGTGGTAGTCAAGAAACAGCACAAACCATGGTACGGATTAGAAGACAATACTAGGAGAAACGATTATGGCAGAAATTCTTTCGCAAAGTCAGATTGACAGCCTTTTAAGCAGCTTAATTGGTGGAAACGATGAAGCGGATACTCAAAATACACCTGAAAAAAAGGTAAAAGATTATGACTTCAGAAGACCGAAGCTGTTCACCCGAGAGCAGCTCAAGCATCTGTTCAGTATTTATGAAAACTATGCAAGACTGCTGTCTTCTCATATTACAGGAGTTCTGCAAACCTATAGCCTGATCGAAATTGTCGAAGTTGAAGAAATGCAGTTTTATGAATTCAACAACGCGCTACCAGACTCCGTACTGATGGGACTCATTGATTTCGATATTAAAGACAGCGAAGATGAAGAGGATCTGGTCATCATAGATATGTCCAAAGAAATTGGATATGCCTGTTTTGATCGATTACTGGGCGGCCCGGGGATGCCCCTCAAAGAAGACCGAGAATACACCGAAATTGAAATCGGCGTTCTGGATTATTTAATCAAAGGAATGATCAACCTGATGAAAAATGTCTGGTTTGATTATTTGGAGATTTCTCCCCGATTAATGAAAATAGAAACAAATTCGAGAATTCTACAAGGTGTCGGTGCAGATGAAAATGTCGTCATCATTGTAATGAGTATAAAGGTCAATGACACCCAGGGGAAAATCAACATCTGTATCCCCGCGACAACACTGGATATGCTTTTCAAAAAGAAGGTGTCACAAACAAAGAAGAACATTAAAAGAGGGGATCATCTGGCAGAAGAACAGAGAAGATTAAAAATTATCAACGAAATCAGGCAGACAAACCTGGAAATTAAAGGAGTTTTAGGCGATACTGTGGTATTATCTCAGGATATCTTTGAATTGGAAGTGGGAGACATCATCAAGCTGAATAAAACAGCGAACTCACTGGTAGATATTGTGGTGAATGACGAGGTATGGTTTAAAGGCGAAATGGGAGAGTATAAGAATAAAATGGCCGTCGAAATAAAAGAGCTTACTGAGAGAGGGAGTGAACCAATCTGATGACAAGTGCAGAAACGAATAATGATAAATTAACAAACATGGAAGTCGATGTCATAGGAGAGGTTATGAACATCAGCATGGGAACAGCGGCTACGGCCATGTCCACCATCCTGAATACGAAAGTAAACATTACAACCCCTAAGATTGAAACCATCGGGGTTGAAGAGTTTGAGTTTACTGATCTGGAACCTGTTATTGGCGTATTAATCAATTACGTTGAGGGGATTGAAGGTGCTAATGTACTGTTGTTAAAAGAAACAGACATGAAGAAAATCCTGTCTCAGTTATTTGATATGGAGACCAGTGACGACATTGAATTTGATGAAATCAGTAAAAGTGCAATTGGCGAGATCATGAATCAGATGATGGGTGCGGCAGCTGGTGCACTCGCTTCATTTTTAGGAAGGGTCGTGAATATTTCACCGCCAGTACTTTTAGACACAACCAATGATAAAAGCATCAAAGAGCTTTTTTCCGTGAAGGGAGAAAATCTTGTCAGCATCAACTTTCATTTGAGTATTGACGGTTTAGTGGAGAGTGAATTTATCAGCGCAATGGAACCCGCTCTGGCACGAAAAATAGTAGAAATGTCTATGGGGGTCAGTGGCATCGATGATGAGGAAGAAGCCCCGGAAGCACCACCGCAACCGGAACCCGTTCAGCAGGCACCGGTGATGCAGGAAGTGCCATACGAAGCACCGTCGGTACAACCGCAACAAGCGCCACCACCGTCGCAACAGGCACAGCCGGTGAATCGGGTGGTAAAAAATGAACAGGCAGCTGGTCAGCCGGCAATGAACGCTTATGCACCGCCGTCGCAACCGGTTCAGGTAGCATCATATGAATATCGGCCACTTGGCGGAGAACAAAGAGCTGAAACGATTTCGGGCAACAATCTGGATTTACTGATGTCGGTGCCGATTGAAATAACCGTCGAACTGGGTAAGACAAGGAAAAAGATAAAAGACATTGCTGATCTGACCCTTGGGAATATCATCGAACTAGATCGACAAGCTGGGGATCAGGTTGATGTTATTGCCAACGGCCGCTTGATTGCCAAGGGGGATGTTGTTGTTGTTGATGACAATTACAGTGTGAAAATCACTGAAATTATAAAAGTTAATGAAGCTCAGGAACTAAAAAAATAACCAGGACATGAATGGATAGAAGGAGAAAATAATGGACAAGATATTAATCGTTGATGATGCCGCATTTATGCGTATGATGATCAAAGACAGCCTGAAAAAGGGAGGCTATTCTAATTTTATTGAAGCCGAAAACGGAGAAATTGCCCTCGGAGAGTATAAAGAGAATCATCCGGATTTAGTACTGCTTGACATTACCATGCCGGTAATGGATGGCATTGAAACACTTCAGGCTATTAAAGCTTTAGAGCCACAGGCCAAGATTATTATGTGTTCGGCTATGGGGCAGGAGGGAATGGTAGTGGAAGCCATCAAGAACGGCGCACTTGATTTTATTGTCAAACCATTTAAGGCAGACAGACTGTTACAGACAGTTAACAGTGCCCTTGGAAAATAGCAGAAAGAAGGTCCAAAGTGAGTAGCGGCGATACCTTTTCTGTAGTTTTAGCACTTTTTGGAACCATTGGCGTGATTATTTTGACCTATTACGGTAGCCGATGGTATGCCACCCGTTTTGCTAAAAACCATGGATCCTTAACTGGCGCAAAAACACATAAAAGTGGTGGATAGACTGATCGTCGGAAAAACAGGATCGATTGTAATCATTGAGGTTCAGGGGATTCAATACATGGTTGGAGTCAGTGAGCAGAACATTCAGATTCTGACACAGCTTGAAGAACCGATTCCGGAAGAAAAAAAACAAGAAATATCAAAAGAAAGCTTTTTGAGTGTCTTTAAATCATTTACTCAAAAGGAAAAATAGTATGAATTTGAGAAAAAAAGCAATTCACAAAGGAAAGGTGCTTTTCAGAAAAGCCCTTGTCATAATGCCTGTTCTTACCTTTTTGTTTTTTCTTACCATGACAAAAGCGTATTGTGCAGATTTTTCAATCGAAGGCCTTCTGGCTGGAGAAAGCTCGGATACGGTCAAGATCATCGTGCTGATGACGCTGATTGCCATAATTCCTACTATTTTACTGATGATGACCTGCTTTGGCCGGATCGTGATCGTGCTTTCATTTCTGAGAAATGCACTGGGACTGCAACAGACACCACCGAATCAGGTACTGGTTGGGTTGGCATTGGCCATCACCTTCTTTGTGATGTCGCCGGTATTTGTTCAAATCAACAACGTCGCATTACAACCCTATAACGCGGGAACCATCAACACGACTCAGTTCATTGATCTGGCTTCATCACCGATAAAGGAATGGATGCTGAAACAGACGACAACTGAAGATGTGGATTTGTTCAAGACACTGTCGGTACAGGCCGGCCAAAAAGAGGTAGAAAACCTGACTGCACAGAATCTGCCTTTGACCGTGGTTATTCCGGCATTCGTAATTAGCGAGCTGAAAAGAGCATTCATTATTGGCTTTCTGATTTATATTCCATTTCTGCTCATCGATATGATTGTAGCCAGCGTATTGATGTCCATGGGTATGATTATGCTTCCACCGGTTATGATTTCATTACCCTTTAAACTGATGTTATTTGTCGTGGTGGATGGCTGGGGACTTATAGTCAAAACACTGATCATGACTTATAACTAGAGAAAGGAGAATCAGATTGGGAACAGCAGCATTAATTGAGATTTTCAGAGACGCAGTGATCACCGGATTAAAAGTATCGGCTCCGGTTCTTATCCTGACCATGCTGATCGGCCTGATCATTGCCATCATCCAGGCAGCAACCTCGATCAATGAACAGACCATGACATTTGTGCCAAAACTGGTTGTCGTAGCAGTTGCCCTGGTATTGTGTGGGGGATGGATGCTTCAGCAGTTGATGGATTTTACCATGCGAATTTTTGAGTTGATTGCCACACAAATTTAAAAGACAAAAAAATGGGTGACGCGCGTGACGTTTGATATGAATCTATATTTGATATTTCTATTAGCCAGTTGCAGGGCAGCCGGAGTGATCTTCTTCAACCCGATTTTCGGAAGAGGAAGTGTTCCAAATGTGCTGAAGATCGGGTTGTCTTTAGTCCTGGCAATGTACTCAATTTATCAAATTGGAAATACTCAGGTCATCGACTACTCAATCATCGAATTTGTCGGCGCAATGCTTCAGGGTTTTGCGATTGGTTTGCTGATCGGTTTTATCATGCAGTTCTTTCTCTCAGTTTTTCAGATCAGTGGAGAATTAATCGATATGCAAATTGGATTGAGTATGGCATCGATGTATGATCCTTCAACAAAAGCGAATATCACATGGACGGGAAACATGTTCGGAGCGATGTACGTGTTACTGTTTTTCGTTTCCGACTGTCACATTGCTTTGTTCAATGTTGTCATAAAATCCTATCAGGTTATTCCCGTTGGTTTGGGAAC
>Ga0183099_1002088_pt1 | contig 10666 bp, 9 predicted proteins | sample Biomet1_FD_127788 | JGI IMG/M metagenome (GOLD analysis project Ga0183099, IMG submission 127788) | Microbial communities from bioreactor (seeded with anoxic lake sediment) at LBNL, California, USA - Biofuel metagenome 1 | ecosystem: Engineered > Bioreactor > Anaerobic > Unclassified ... | reverse complement strand
CCGCCTGTTCCAGCGAAAATTCACCGGCCAGACCACCTTGCACATTGACTGGCACGAAGGTATCAACAGCCAGCAGATCTTGAATAAAAATTTCACCGGAAGGCTTATTGGTCAGCTCCGCCATGGTTTGGCGCACGTTTTCCAGCATACCGCCGATATTGGAACCTGATTCGCCAGTCACGTTATCGAGCTGACGGCAGGATTTAACGGCTTGCATGATCTTTTCACTACCCGCGGCCACATCAACGGTGGTAGTCCGACCGTTGGCAAATAACATCAGGTGGCCAGCAGGAATAGTGCGGGCTTTCACATCACCTTTGGGGGTTTTCACCACCACCGCCGAGCGGGTGCCGATCAATGCACGGGCAACCGGCACAATATTGCGGGTTTCATCTGCGGTGAGATTAAAAACGGTGGCGATGCCGTAAGGGTTTGACAAGGTGCTGATCACTTGTCCCTGCATGGCAACTTCAACGGCTGCCAGCATACCCAGCGGAATTCTGTCGATGTAACTGACTTCATCGACAATCGGAATTGGTTTTTCGAGACGATTGTTTACTAAAACACCATCATCGCGTTGCAGAATGGCCGCTTCAATCTGATAGCCAGCTTTCGTTGCCGCATTGATCATGCCGGCGATATCAGCAAAATCGAGCTGAGCCGGTGCAACAATAATGTAAGGTTCACTGTTACTGCGGGAAAGCAGTTCATCGAAGGTAATGGTGAGGCCTACACCCAACCCCTGTCCGCCGGGGGTTTTCGGGTTATGACCAATCATGGTGGATTCGGTAATGATGGTTTCTGTGATAGTTTCCATCGCCACATCACCAATCACCGGTGTTGCTTCGTTAATGCGGATCAAACTCAGATCGCTTAAAGCAATACCGGCTTTTTCCACCAGCAGGTTCAGTGCCTTGTAGATACCAAACAAATTACGTTTGGTGCCTTTGATACCTGTGGTTTCCGTCAGCGCACTGGTCATGAAACGAAAATCACCATTTGATTCCCGCACACCCAGCGCCACTTCAGTTGACGAGTTACCGATATCAACACCTACAATGTATTCCATCACCTTACCCCGACTAGATTCATAGACTCAGATATGCAATGACTTAGTCATCACCTTTGAGTTTTTTCCGCGATAAGTAGAGTTCAGCGGCTTCACGCACGAACCCGGCACAGATTTTGGCTTTGTATTTCTGTTCCAGCTCGTTTGCGATTGCCATCAACTCGTCTTTAGACGAACGGAAAGGGCGCAGCGCGTTATAAATCTCCAGCACGCGTTCATCCGGTACGGCGGTCAGTTCAGCGGCACGTTCAAAATTGAGCGCTAGCAGATCACGACCTGCGCTACGGGCGATATCAGCCTGAATGCGTAAAATTTCAGGGGTGATACGCATGTCTTGAGCAGAGATCTTGTCGCTCAGTACATTTTCCAACGTGATGTCATCGAGTGTTTTATTGGTCGATGTTTTCACCCAGTCAGGATGTTTATTGGCTAATGGATAATCAGCCACCGTTGCGCCGCGTTGAGACATTGAGGCAGTTGCTGGTGCAGAAACCACAGGTGATGCACCTTGCAGGCTGTTCATCTTGCTCAACACATCACGAACCATGGATTCAATAGCTTCTGAATTCATTGTGTTTTCCTTTATTAAAGTGCGACCTGTAATTCCTGCGCGTTCTTACCGATCACCACGTGTTTGGTTTCCTTGATATGCAGCACCGCTGATTTGGCCTGATATTTCGGACGTGCCATCTGATCGTTCAGTGTTGGCACTGGTTGTGGTGATTCGCCCTTGGCATATTTCGCCGCGTTTTTGCCGATCTGGCGGTAGGTCTCCAGCGTGATCAGCGGTGCTTGCGGGAACAGCTCAAGGTTGGAAAGTGGGGGCAGTCCACGTTGATGAATGACCGTGGTGCCTTTCGACTGAATGCCAATCGAGATGCCAGAGCCGCTCAAACGGTTGCCTTCTACCGCCACAAACGCCACGTCGGAAGATTTAAAGCAGCGGATTACGCGTGCTTTTAAGCCTTCTTCTTCGATGCCGGCGATCACTTCACGCAAAATGTTTTTGTGGGAAACACCAACCATGTTTGCAGTCTGTGACAGGCCAAAAGCAGGGCCCACGGCGATGACAACTTCATCACGACCGGTGCCTGATTTGGCTTCACCCACTTCCTTCAGAAAGCACTCACCAGATGCGGGTGCTGCTGCGGTTTGTTTGAAGGAAACGCTTTTGTCTTGTGACTGCATGCCTTGCAGCACTTCTTCAATGATTTGACGCAATAGCTTTTCGTTAATATCAACCATGACACGTCTTCCTTATCCCAATTCGTTAGGGTCAAGCGCATTCGGGATGTTTTTGATCTCTTCCCAACGAGCGCCTTCCAGACGATAACCAGTGCCGGGGCCAGCATAGTCATTCACATCATTCACTGCCGACAGCACTTGGTTGTCGCCGACGATGATGGCGGAGGTATGCAGGTAATCACCGGAGATCTTGGCTTTCTGGATGTTGAGCATGTCTTGCGCGATATCGGCAAAACCGCCTTGTGCCAACGCTTTCACCACTTCCAGACCGGTGCGGTTGTGCTCGATGATTTCCTGCGCGGCTTTCAGATCTTCCACAATGTTGCGTTCAGGCATGTCTTTCGAGCCGTGGGCGTAGGTTGCCGCCGTCACTTCCTCGTCGGTAATCGCTGGTAAACCCATGCCGGCAAACACGGCTTGCAGCGCACGCGCTGCTTTATTGCGAACAGCAACCACATCTTCTTCACGCACAGGGCGCAGACCACCGTCGACTTTCAAGTCACGTTGCAACACGTTGTAGTCATCGAAGTCTTCCGCATCTTCGTTGGAACCGGCGAACATGTTGTCGTAGTTCGGCACTGCGGAATAACCGGATGAAATGAAGTCAGTACCTGGCAGGAACTGCATCAGCAGACGCGCAGTACGACGCATATCCGAGTGGGTGAAGGTCTGGTCGTTACTGGACGCACATTCCAAATCGATGGATGAGCAGATCAGGTTTTCCGCCAGCACAGCACGAATGCCTGATGGCACGGCAGATGGCACCCCGATGCAACTGACAGAACCATTTTGCAGACCCTGTACGCCGGCTGCTTTGGTGATGTAGATGCAGCGCGCTTCCAGATAGAGCATGGATTTGCCTTCGGCATAACCCATCTGCACTTCAGAACCGGAACCGGAGGTGAAACGCATTTTCAGCCCGCGTGATGCGTAAGAGGAGGCGAGGAAGCCTTTCGACCATGGCGTGTCGTCACCATCGGTGAATACTGGCTCTGTGCCATACACGGAAATGGTTTCGGCGTAGCAGGTGTGGCCTAGCATCCCCAGTTTCAGCTCGGTGGCTTCTTCCAGCGAACATTGAGTTAACACGCCAGGGCGACCGACTTGTGAACCTACCAACAATGCAATCGCATTGAACGGTGCATAACGGGCAACCGCTACGGTGGTTTCCTGTTCATCGAAGCCGCGATATGCACCTTCGGCCGCGTCGGCGGCGATCTGCACTGGGTTATCACGCACGTTAGTAACGTGAGCCTGTTGTGATGGGGTGCGACGGGCGCGCATTTTCTGCATCGACATCATCATTTCCACCACGTTCATGTGGGTCATGACTTCCACGATTTTGGCGGGTGTCATCGCAGTGGTCAGCGGGATGATGTCTTTGCGCGATACGTTCGGATCACACAGCATGTTGGCGAGTTTTTTGGAATCCATCGCCATGACTTCTTCTGCACGTTTCAGGTTGATACCGTAACGGGCGATGAAATGGTCAATCAGGTCAAACTCTGCTTTGGGTTTGCTGTCCAGCTCAACGACTTCACCGTTCACGATCTTGATCGACGGTTTCGGGTCGTTTGGGCTTTCCATGGCGATGAAGCCTTCTTCCACCCACTCTTTGACGAAGCCGTCCTGATTCACAGGGCGTTTCGCCAGTGCTTCAAATCTTTTCGATCTCATGTCAAAACCTCAGTCGCGTACTCAGATGTAGGAAGGACGGGTATTGGTTGGTTCGTCACCCAGTGCACTGAGCAGGGTCTTGCCGATTTCGCGGGCAGAGATCACCGCCTGACGCACAGCGCCAGAATCACCAGAGACGATCAGAATGACTTCGTTGCTAAAGCTGGTGCCATGTGCCGGCGAGCTGTAAGCCACGACATCGACATTGGCTGATTTCACTGCGGTGTCTGCCATCAGCACACCCACAGAAGCTGGTGCACCAACGATCACGCCACAGGCTTTGCCGAGTGGGGCACCGAAGGCTTTTTCCAGCGCATAACTGGCGCGGGCGCTGTATTGCAATTCGATATGACCGGCTTCATTGGCGTAAACATCGCCGAAGGTGCGATCCAATTCTTTCAGTGCCACTTCGACGGCACGTTTCACGTCAGAAACGTCTTCACCACCGAACACGATCAACGAGCCGTGGCCCGCACCGCCTTTGGTGTCGCGCGGCAATTCGATGCTCACCACTTCGGTGTTAGTACCTTTGACTGCTTCATCAGCGGCCATAATGTGTGGGCCAGCACCGGTGCGTGCACCTAAAATGCCGATAGAGCGATAACGTTTTTCCAGTTTCATTGCGTCGAGCAGTTGTTGATCAACGTTCGCGATAACTAGTCCGATCGTGTCACCAATCGCGGTGCCTACGAACTCAGTTAAGCTGCAGGATTTTTCAGCCATTGTTTTGCCTCGTTGTGTTGTTTGCGGAGCGGTAGCCGCAGTTTGATCGCTGACTTTCGCCATCACCTGAGCCATGATTTGTTCGACCAGGTTGTCCTGACTCATTGGCTAATTCCTTTTGGAAGGATTTTTTCAACATCAGTGTGAGGGCGAGGAATAACGTGCGTTGCTACAACTTCGCCAACATTGGCTGCGGCGGATGCACCTGCATCGGTAGCGGCTTTCACGGCCCCGACATCGCCCCGAACGATTACGGTCACCAGACCGGAACCAATTTTTTCGTAACCCACCAACACGACATTGGCGGACTTAACCATGGTGTCTGCGGCCTCAATCGCCGCGGTTAACCCACGGGTTTCGACCATACCTAACGCTTCTTGTTGCATGTGATACCTCGACTTAATCTCTGGGAGAGCTGCAGAACGAATATACGAAGAAGTGATAAAAAAGAATGGCTGTCTTGAAGGCTTTTACCGGGAAAAAATTAAGCTTTGATATTAAAAAATTGCTATTGATTAGAACGGAAACCTTTTCCAACAAGGGGTTGTCGAAAAAGAGAGTTATTAAATTTTTAGAAAACAGAAATGCAAAACAGAAATAAACAACATGACATGGAAATTTGTTTATGATAATTGCGTGCGCAGGCGAATAACTAAGCAGAGAATTAACTTGAATAAATATCAAAAGATATGAATTCATTGGCTAAATATTCAAGGTGCTACTTATTAATTTATGATTAGCTATACAAATGAGATGGAGTTAACACTCTGGGAAGAAATTATTAGCCACTTTTTCACATCCAAACTTTAAATTTAAGATATTGATATTTAAAGATAAAAACTTTACTAAATTCATGTTGAGAGCAATTTTTTGATATTGGTGTGCGATTTTTTCACTGAGCATAAGCCGAATAAGCCAAAAAAATCATCAGACTGGCAGATATAGTTTACCTGACCCAATAAGCTGGATTGATTGTGAAAAGCGAGGATCACATCGGTTCAGCTGTTTTTAGCCATAGCGCTAACTGCGGTAAAGATAGAACTATGTTTATTCACAAGTAGCCACTGACTGAGAGAGAAACATGAATAAATCAATAAAGGCACAATGTGTTGCTGAATTTATGGGGACAGGATTATTTATATTCTTCGGCGCATGTTGTTTATGCGCAGTGAAACTAGCGGGGGCTAGTTTTGGGTTATGGGAAATATGCATTGTATGGGGGCTGGGCATTGCACTTGCGGTTTATTTAACCGCCGCAATATCGGGCGCACACCTGAACCCAGCCGTCACGATCGCATTGTGGTTATTTGCCTGCTTCGATGGCAAAAAAGTCATCCCCTATATCATCTCGCAAACAGCAGGTGCATTTGGTGGGGCGCTCGTTTGCTATGTGCTCTATTACAACCTGTTTATTGATTATGAGCAGGCGCACAACATGATCCCTGGTACACCAGAAAGTCTGTATCTCACCAGCATTTTCAGTACCTATCCGCACCCATCCATTTCACTGATCCAAGCTTCTCTGGTTGAAATCATCATTACCTCTATTTTGATGTGCTTGATCATGGCGCTCACTGATGATGGAAACGGCGTACCGCGTGGCCCTTTAGCACCCTTGTTGATCGGTATTCTTGTTGCCGTGATCGGTGCAGCAACCGCACCGCTAACAGGTTTTGCGATGAACCCAGCGCGTGATTTCGGGCCAAAACTGTTTACGTTCCTTGCAGGGTTTGGTGAGGTCTCATTTACAGGTGCGCGTGACATTCCCTATTTCATCGTGCCGATTGTGGCACCGATTATCGGCGCATGTGGCGGGGCAGCTTGTTATAAGATGTTGATCGGTAAAAATCTGCCTTGTAACGTATGCAAAATAGAAACTGATGAGAATCTGAATCGGATTTAAATATTAATTTAGATCAATGTTTTTGATTAATATCAGGCAGCAAATCAGTTTGTTGCCTGATTTTTTTAGATCTTGGAATGAGATCACTTTAAAAAGCAAATAGCTGTGATAAATATGACGAGATAATGAATAGAACAAATTACAAAACGTCTCAGAATCATGAAGTTTCTGAATTTTTCAAAACAACACAGCTGAGGTTTTATCATGAATTCTGCCAGTTCCTTAGACTCAGAGCTCATTAATAAAATTGCGCTGGATTTTACTCATGCAACAGGACTCGCTGTCGTCGTAGTCAATATTCACGGCGAAGAAATATCTGAACATTTTAACTTTACGCAATTTTGCAAAAAAATGCGTGAAAATCCTGAGCTTTATGCACGTTGTAAGATGAGCGACCGCTGCGGCGGATTAGAGGCATCAAAAGATAACAAGCCTTGTATTTATCGTTGTCATGCTGGGTTAACTGACTTTTCAATCCCGTTAATTATTGCCGGACATCTGGTAGGGTTTGTTTTGTGTGGGCAGGTACGCGTCATTAATGATGAGAGCATTGGGCCCATTCAATCGGTCGATCAGCAATGGCAAAACAACCTTGAACTGCTAAAAGCCTTTGAAAGTATTCCATTAGTTGATTACTCAAAGGTCATGGCTTCGGCAGATTTGCTCAAACTGATCGTTGATAACTGTATAAAAAAACATATCAATTTTATTGTGATCAACGATTCCACCTCTGCTGAACCGGAAATGACGAAGTCAACTACGGTATATGACGCCAAAATTAAAAAAGCACTGCGCTATATTGATAGTCATTTTTCAGAAGAACTTCGTTTGGAAGATGTCTCTGCCCATGTATATTTGAGCCCTTATTATTTTAGTAAGTTATTTAAAAAGCAGTTAGGTATGGGTTTCAATTCATATGTGACTCAACAACGAATGAATAATGCCAAACAAATGCTGCAATATAGTGATTGGTCGATTGCCAGCATTGCGAGAAATCTGGGTTTTTCTCAAACCAGTTACTTCTGCAAGGTATTTCGCCAAACCTTTCAGGTCACGCCACAAATGTACCGCGAAACACAGGTGAGTGACGATCTGGTCAGTTAGTCTACTGGGGGCATTGTTCATTAGAATGCCCCCAGATGATTATTGAAAATACCTAAATATTCTCGGACTAATAAAGCGACGTTCCGTGGTCAACGTATAAAATCTGTCCGGTAATCGCTTTTGAGGCATCGCTGGCAAAAAACAAAATAGCTTCTGCCTGGTCTTCTGCTGATGCGGTGGGTAATGTCACGTCGATATGTTTAGCACATAGGCTGGCAAACTCTCCGTGGAAGGTTTTTATTTGTTCGGGTGTATTCAGTGGTGTAGGGGTTGGTCCCGGTGCAACAGCATTACACCGAATGGCGGTCGATGCGTATTGTAAGGCAATATTTTTGGTCATGGCATTGACGGCTGATTTTGCGGCACTATAGGCAATGCCAGCGACACCCTGACTACCGATGGACGATATATTTACAATTGACCCTGAGCTACGGTGTTCCATATATTTCAGCGCGTATTTAGTCATGTAATAGACGGAATACTGGTCTATTTTGCATACGTTGTCATACCATGCTTCACTGCATTCAGTAATTGGCATATGTTTGTCTGCAATGCCTGCATTGTTTACTAATACATCGATCCGGTCATATTTTTTGATTGTTTCGGAAATAATTTTTTCACATTCATTTGCTATTGAAATATCAGCCTGAACAGCAAAAATTTCTCCGCCTTTAGCGGTGATTTCGTCGACAACTTTTTGGTTCTCCTCTGATCTTCGCCCGGAAATAATAACTTTGGCACCCTCGCGGCAGAATAATTCAGCGGTAGCCTTTCCGATGCCTGAGTTACCACCGGTGATGATAACTACTTTATTTTCTAATCGTTTCATTTTGATTCTCCAGATAATAAAATGACAATACTTAGACAAACTAACATCAGTATTTTTATGCTGGAAATTCCTTTTTTATTTCTGGTTATACAATTTATGTATGACTAAATTTTTCGCTGAATACTTATATTTAAGTGGTTTATGGTCTATCGCTGTTATCTGTAAATTTTTGATAGGAAAGGTTTGTTTTTCTTATCAATTCTCTTTGAAGGTATTCACAAATTGATTTGTCATGTCTTGATATAGTCCATATCGTTTCTCTCCGTATTGGGTTTTGATATGAAGCTTCAGTTGTTATATGAGTTCGTGGCGCTAAGTGAAATGCTGAATTTTACGAAGGCGGCCCAGAAGATGAACATTACTCAGCCTGTGTTAAGTCGTCATATGAAGGCGTTAGAGGAGCATTTTGGTGCTGATTTATTTAAACGAGATACGCATGCAGTTGAGTTAACCAGCAGTGGTCATCTCTTGTTAGATGAAGCTAGAAAAATCATTCAACAGTATGAAAACTCGCTTGCTGTGATGAGCAAATTTACGGGTAAGAGTAAGAAAAAGCTGAAGGTTGCGTTTTTGGGCGAGGCGGTTCAGCAAGTGTTGGTTGATTTTTTAGCTGAATTTAATGTGGATTTTCCCGAGGTTGTCATTGATTGCCGCGATAGCGAACTTGATGAGGCGTTAAGTTATCTGGAAGATCAGAGTTATGATTTTGGTTTTTTGATCCGACCTAACTTTATCGAAAATGAGTTGTTTGAAGATTTATATATTCAGTCTGATACGATAGGTATTGCGGTTAATAAACATCATCCATTGGCCCAACAGAAAGTTGTTTCATTAAATGAAATAGAAAAATGGCCCATCATTCGTGTTGATCCTGGCAGTTTTGTCTTATCGCATCAATTCAGTACCGAATTTCTTGATCGTTACCAAATTCCTTATTGTGTAGAAAAAGAATATCCTAATTTGAAAACCTGTTGTTTTAATCTGGAATTTAATCATCGTGCGGTGTTGTTAATGCCAAGACACAGAAGTTATTTGCTGAGTGAAAATTGTGTTCTTTTAGACGTTAAAGAAGATAAATATTGGTTTGATTTGGAACTTGTTTGGGATTCTAAAAACAGAAACCCTTGTGTTCCATTATTTCTGCGACAATTCAGAAAATTCTTACAACATAGAAATGCTAATTATGCCGTCTCGTTGGAACTAAAAGACAGCATAACCAGCACTCTGGATTATGCATCATGATGATTGCTTAAATTCTTTCTACGATCATCGCAACACCTTGGCCACCTCCGACACATAATGTGGCCAGACCCAGCGTTTTATTTTTTGCGCTTAGAGCATGTAATAATGTTACGAGAATACGAGCACCGGAAGCGCCAATGGGGTGGCCCAGTGCAATAGCACCACCGTTGATGTTTGTTTTTTCCAGATCGAGTTTAAGCTCACGGCCAACAGCAATAAATTGAGAGGCAAATGCTTCGTTGGCTTCCACCAGATCAATATCCGCCATAGATAAACCAGCTCGTTTCAATGCAATTTTTGTAGCAGGCACCGGGCCTATTCCCATTAAAGCGGGATCGACACCGCTGGTGGCAAAGCTGCGAATCCTGGCAAGGATAGGAACTGATAAAGCTTTTGCGCGTTCTTCCGTCATGATCACGAGTGCGGCGGCGCCATCGTTGATGCCGGATGCATTCCCAGCCGTGACCGTTCCTTCTTCTGAAAAAGCGGGAGTTAGTTTGAACAGTTGTGCCATGGTTACATCGGGTCGGACAAATTCATCGGTTAAAAAGACGGAATCGCCTTTTTTGCTGTGTAGCGTGACCGGTAATATTTCTTTTTCAAATGCATGAGATTGAATCGCTGCTTGAGCTCGCTGTTGCGAAAGCAAGGCAATTTCATCTTGTTCACTTCTGCTGATACCGTATTTCTGTGCCACATTTTCGGCAGTGATGCCCATGTGATAATGGTTTACTGCACAAAATAACCCATCATGAATCAGACTATCGATCACACTTTGATCGCCCATCCGACAGCCCCAGCGCGCTTTATCCAGCACATAAGGCGCAGCGGACATGTTTTCCATGCCGCCCGCCAGCCCCACATACGCACTACC
>Ga0183099_1000129_pt3 | contig 10667 bp, 9 predicted proteins | sample Biomet1_FD_127788 | JGI IMG/M metagenome (GOLD analysis project Ga0183099, IMG submission 127788) | Microbial communities from bioreactor (seeded with anoxic lake sediment) at LBNL, California, USA - Biofuel metagenome 1 | ecosystem: Engineered > Bioreactor > Anaerobic > Unclassified ... | reverse complement strand
TGCTGAAACTCGCTTCGCTCAAACAACAGCCCCTTCTTCACGCTACAATCCTCCCGATTTCTTCACGCAAAAAAAAAGAGGCCGGTCTACGAGGCTCCTGAGCGGGCTACGGTTGTGGACTAATTAGCTTTGCTTCGCTCGCTGGCTTCGCCTTTATTCATTTTGTTCGGCTTTACCATTGTTCCTTTGTTTGGCTTTGCCATTGCTCGGTGGGGTTGTGGGGCGGGTAGCCGTTGCTTCGCTCGGCTTGTCACTTCGTGACGATTCTTTTTTTGGCTCGGCTTCGCCATCGGTCCTTTGCTTGGTTTTACCTTTGCTACGCTCCTTGATATACCATTAAAAAGATGATGTGATGCTTATTATCAGGTGAAAGTAAAGATGTACTATTAACGGCAGACGTAATTCGTTAGATGACACAATAGGACAGTAAGCGAACGATGGCGCAGCCGAGCGAACAAAACCGTCACGAAGTGACGAGCGAGCGAAGCAACGCTAATTGGTCCAAAGCCGTAGCTCGCTCAGGAACCAGCAAGACTGGCCTCATGAATTTTACGTTAAGAAATCTGGGAGTGTGGACGTTAAGAAGGGGCTGCTGTTTGAGCGAAGCGAGTTTCAGCCTCTTTAGCTCCACGCTCACTGATTTTAGTAAAATTCGTGCAGCCTTGATTTTTTGTTTCTTTTGCATCAAGGCAAAAGAAAATATGTTATTTATAGCAGATTCATTTCTGCTATTTTTTTTTCATTAAGCCATCTGTAAATTGTACTTAGCGCAAGTGTAATAATAGAAAGAAGAAATAAGAGGGTGATAGTGTTGTTTAATTTGTGATAATATAGGCATATGGAGCCTGTAATGATAAATATAGAAGATAAGAATATACCTATTTTGTCAATTTTACAGAATGATCGTATAAAATGTTTATTTGATTTATAAATAAATAGAGATAGATAAAGACCAAAAACTAAAATTGAGAAACCTAATAGAACCCAGTATGAAAATTGTTCTATAAGACCAATCATAGATATTATTGAAAGTAAATAAAGAATTTTGCGTCTTCTCTTTAAGACTGAATAGTTTCCTAATTGGTTTTTACAAGAATTAAATTCATCTTCGCTAATGGCCATATCACTCCCTATTGAACGAATAACAAGAGCCATATATTCAACCGAGATTTTGTCTGGATCAAAATCTATATCCATTAATCGGCTGTTGAAATCTATGCTAACAGAATTTACACCAATTTGTGTCTTTAGTGTATGCTCAATCTTTTTCGCTTTTCTTTTTGATTTTAATTTTAAAATAAAAAAAGATTCTTTCATAGATAATTAGCTTAGTTATATAAATTAATGACGCAAATGTATAAAAATATATCAAATAAATGTATATGAAATGTAGAATATTTAACTTTTAATAATGAATGAAATAGTAAGATTGTATGAATGCAGACCCGTTTGGCGAAGCCGAGCGAACAAGGATCGGCCTCATATTCACAGCGTTAAACGAAATGAACTGCACGAAGTGCAAGCGAGCGAAGCAAAGCTAATGAACGATGGCGAAGCCGAGCGGAAAAGAAGGACTGGCCTCATGAATTTTGCGTTAAGAAATCTGGGAGTGTGGACGTTAAGAAGGGGGTGCTGTTTGAGCATAGCGAGTTTCACCCCCTTTAGCTCCACGCTCCCAGATTTTAGTAAAATTCGTGCAGCCTTGATTTTTTGTTTCTTTTGCATCAAGGCAAAAGAAAAAGCATTTTATTAGGAAATTCACCTTTTATTTTGTAAATTTACTTCAAAATAAAACAAACCTTTATGGAGGAAAATAAAACCGAATTCAGAGTGAAAGCCTATGGAAAAGCCGAGCTGGCAATGTTGTATAATCCGCAAATGTGTACGAGAGAAGCACTGCGAACACTAACCAGATGGATGGTAAGGAACGAACAGCTGTATAGAGAGCTGCTTATAATAGGCTATAAGAAGACCTGTAAGATTTTTACACCAAAAGAAGTGGCGGTTATCACAAACTACCTGGGAGAACCGTAGAAAGCCCGCCGGACATGGAACGAACTCCGGTCGGAGTTGGGATGAAGTCCCGCCTGTTTTTTTGAAAAGCAGGCGGGACTTTTTCAGGTCTCTAATTGGTTGATTATCAGTACTAATAGAGGTTGTTGTATAGCCTCCTGAAGCAATATTCCGGGGCTTGCGGCAAGAATTGAATGTTGCTGTTTTTCTTAATAATGAAACCGGTTAGGGTGGGGGAGTGGGGAGAGTGGGGTGTTTCCTATAACTTTCTATTTTTTTTCTATTTTATATTTCCTATAATAAGAACACTTCTATTATTTTTTTTACGAAAGTTATAGAATTCATCTATTCTCCCCACCTCCCCACCCTGTTTTTACATTTCCGGGGTGTTGTAATCTAACTCCTGCTGTATGGCATCGGGCTCTTTTTCAACCTCATCCTTGATGGACTGGTTTAGTATAACCTCTTCATAACTAATAACATGAACATCGTATTTATAAACGCCTCCTTTTACTGGCGTGCGGTTGTATTCCAGGTTGCTCATTATTCTGCCAATCTTAGTCTTTCCCTTGTTATCGATGAGCAGACCAGTCCGGGTTTTAATCAGTCCGGCAATATCGCTCGCGGTGAGGTACAAAATCTTGTCTCCTGTGAGAGGCTTACGAATGTTGGTGGCGATGAACTCCTCCTCAATACTTTGCTGCATGAAGCTTTGATTGTGTTTGTTTACCTTCTTCGACTCTTCCCTGGTAAACCAGTACCGAAACTCCTCTACCATGAGCTTGTGCATTACGTGGGCATAGAGCTGTTCGTAATCCACAGCACTGTCATTGTCAAAACTGAGTGCCTCGAAGCAGAGAAAACGGCGGTTACCGGTTCCGTCCGTCAGGATATCCTTAAGATTCGTGGTGGCAAAAAACGAGGCTATGCGTTTACGCAACTTCATGATGCGGTCATACGGCAAGCGGATGTTTATTGTGGCACGGGTGATGAGGGCCTTGTACTGGTTCAGCTCGCGCCCGCTCATCGCCTCAATCTCCTCGGTGTTGATAAGCAGACTCTGAAACACCTTGGTCATGTCGTCCTTGCTCTCGGTGTTGATTTTGTCCTCGCAATAGTACTCACGGAGTACGGGTGGCATTATGCTGCGCGCAAAGGTGGTTTTACCCTGACTCTGAGTGCCTTCGAGGATAACCACGGTGTGATTCTGCACATCGGGTTTCACCACTGTTGCCACCATGGCACAAATCCATTTCTCGAAACAGTATAGCCAGTGATCCTGACGGGTGGTTCTTACCCGCGAGGCAAACTCCCGGATGTTGTCCTTGCCATTCCAGGCGGGGAGGTTACTGAAGTACTCTTTCAGCGGGTTGTACGACGGGCTGAAGTCGGAATTGAGGATGGAGTAGAGCTGTTCTGCCGAACATTCCGATCCATGCTCGGAGAGCTCTACCCAGAGTGAGTTCCTGATACGGTCGTCAACCGCCTCAAATACGGCATTGGGCTCCAGGGGACGATATTCCAGTACTCCCTTGATTTCGTTGAACCGGAATTCATACCTCTCCTTGAGGTGGCACTGTGCAAAGAGTACACGGATGGCATGACGGGAGAGCGGATGGGTGCCGTGATTCTCCGTATTGCCATAAGCACTGCCTATCACTGTATCCAGTTCCTGAGTAGTAATGTCGCAGTAACTGCCTGCCATCAGGTTGAAGAGAGCATCCTCGGGTATTCCTGCCTCGTTGCACTTGCACGCCAGGGTGAACAGAAAGTTATTGCGATTGCCCGGCTCATAGCTCTTGCTCCGTTTGGTCTGCATCTCGAGCACCCGAAACAGCATGCTGCACGACTTCTTTGTCAGCTCACTTTTCCCTTTGTTTCTCTCTGTCGGAAAATCTCCTGCACGGGTCTTTCCTGCTCCGCGGGTCCCGTTGGCTCTTTTTCCGCTGTGTGCCTCCGCCCCATGGGCAGAGGCGGAGAGGGGGAAGAGCACGGAGTCCGGGTTGTAATAAGCTTCCGGATCATGACACAGGTAGGTGATACGCGGGAGGTCGCTGCCCGAGGTGTCGATCTTTACGCCTATCAGTGCTTCGTAATAGGGCACTAGTGAGCGGAACAGGCGCAAGTGATACTCGTTTATCACTGCCGCCTTCTCTTGCAGCGTGAGTCCGGCGGCATCATCCATTACCAGCGGTTCGCCGCACACGATGATCTTTACTCCCCGCTTGGGACTGGCATAGCGCACGTGGGTGTGCCTGTCTGCCTCAATTTTACGGCAAATCTCATCGAACTGTTCCGGCTTCACGCCGTCAACATCCAGTACGATGCGTGAGGCATACTCGCTGATGCAGTCCGCCTTTCTCCTTCCCATGAACGTGCCGGCGGGAGTGCACCCTGGCAGCGTGCCCTTCAGGCGGTTGGCCCCCTCGGTCTCACCTGCATCGCTCAGCTGCCTTATCTGCGCTGTCTTTTCTTTGTGTTTGTCACTTCTGATCTCTGCCACGGTTTCTTCCATGGTGATCTGGGATACAATTTTTGAGTGGTTGATGATGTAACTCATCTTGCTCGTATTTTCCATACTTTAGTATTATTGCTTTTAAGTATTTTTAAAAGCTATTTTGTTAGTTTATATGTTGCCGGTCAACATTTGCAAAGTAACATTCTTTGTTTTTAATAAAAAACGGCATTTTTAATTATTTTCTAACACGCTTATTTTCATAGTTTAAATTGGTCTTTCCTTTCTTAATTCCCTCGTGAATGGCGGTATGTTTAAGGTTTTCTCTCTTTCCTTTTGCCCTTAAAACATTGATAATGCATGCTAGTGTGAGTCCGAAGTAATATGAATCTGTTCCTTTGTCATGAGTTATTAACCCTCTGTGAATCAGGTCTGCTAAGATTTCGCCGAGCTGGTCGTTTGTGCCATGCCAGGTAATACATCCAAACTCTTTTTTAAGGTATTTTCTTACTTTTGTTACTTTCTCGTGAAATTGTTTGGCATTGAGCCTGTTTTTCTTTTTACTTTTCTTTTTCATGATTTTTATTTAAACTCTGAAGGCAAGGTTTGTCCTTTTTCTTTTGCCTTGATGCAAAAGAAACAAAAAATCAAGGCTGCATTTTTTTTGCTAAAATCGTGAGGCTTGTAGCGGAAGGGGCTGCTGTTTGAGCGAAGCGAGTTTCAGCCCCTTCTTCACGCTACATTCCTCCCGATTTCTTCACGCAAAAAAAATGAGGCCGGTCCTGCTGGTCGCTCGGCTTTGCCATCGCTGGTGGGGGAGTTAGCCGTTGCTTCGCTTGGCTTGTCACTTCGTGACGGTTTTTTTTTTGCTCGGCTTCGCCTTTGCTGGGAGTAGCCTTTGCCTTGCTCGGCTTTTGTGCTTGGCTTGAAAAGAATTAAATAATATATTTTTGTTTTGTGACAGTAGTAATTTGTTATTTCGAAAGAAATGAAAGGGTCGCAACTTGTTAGTTCGTGAAAGTCGGTGATGTAAATTGTGAGGGTATACGGGTGTCTTTTTCTGTTTTTGTACATTTCTTTGTAACACCTGGGCTCATAAAGAATGGCCATTCCATGTAGGTACCGTGCATCATTATATACTCACGATGTGGTGTGATTTCTCTGCCGTGAATGCTATTATATAAAAAGTATATCACTTAACATATATAGTTCGGAATATAAAGTATGACAAAAGAACCCCGATAAAGCTTCAACTTTATCGGGGTTTTAAAATCCTTGATTAATTATTTCTTTTCACGTTGTGAGAGTGCACTGCCTGCTATACTTTTTGTTCTTGCACTTGAACGCCCGTCTTGCAATGCTTTAGAAGCCTGAGTTGCAACTTTAGGAGAAGTTACTTTCTTTGCCATATTTACATCCTTTCTGTTTTTAGTGGTAACTATTTCAAGTTCCCATTATTTACTTTGCAAGCACCTAACCGGCTTACTTCGGTTTTTTATAGTAGATATCCTTCACTGCATGAAGGATGTGTGTAGGAGATCTTGTCTTTCAATGTTCTTCCTCCATTGTTTTCTCAATATTAAAGCCATGAATTGTAAGGAGGTGGAACCTGTAAGTCGGATGTGTTTACTGCATTTATTATATATGTGTCTATACATAATTTTATTAAGTGAAACAATAAGGTTAATTCTCCCATTTGCAGATAAGTATTCTGCTTTTCTTCAGATTGCAGGTGAAGATAAGAAAGCCTGTTACGTATCCTCTCGGATTTTTGGCTTTGTAGGAGCAATGATTAATAAATGTAAATTAATCAGTAATAAAACTACAAATTTTATGCCAAATTTAAAAACTATTAATATACGTTTATTTTGAAGAATTGGCGTGTAAGTAACTGACATATTTACATTCTTTTATTCTATGTTTTACCTCTTTAAATAAAATGTTAGCATCGGTTGAAATGTTGATTATATTGTTTTATCTTTGTTGCGCATAAGTGAATTTAATTGGTTTGATATTATTCACATCTCAAAAAATGCCTTAATCTATAACTTAATACTATGGACTTGAAATACAGAAAATTTGCAGACATTGATTTGAAAGATTGCTTCTTTGACTCCCTTCGAGAGGATTATCCTGAGTTTGATGATTGGTTTCGTAAAAAAAGTGTGGCTGGTAACAATGCATTGGTATATTATGAAAACAGTGTTCTTCTAGACTTCTTATATTTAAAGATAGAGGATGAAGAGATTATGGATGTTGAGCCTGCATTACAAAAGGCAAAGAGGTTGAAGGTGGGGACTTTTAAAATTGACTCACGTGGGACAAGAAGGGGAGAAAGGTTTCTGAAAAAGATTCTGGACGTGGCCGTTTACAAGAATGTGGATGAGGTTTATGTAACCATATTCCCAAAACATGACAAACTGACAGAGACGTTTAAGAAATATGGGTTTGTAGAAAAGGCGAAAAAAAAGCATCCCGGAAAAGAAGAGGAACTCGTGTTGGTTAAGAACATGCGGATAATTGTAGACGATGTTCTTAAAGACTATCCTAAAATTCAGCCTGAAGAGAAGAATAAGTATGTTTTGTCTATTTATCCTAAGTACCATACAAAACTATTTCCGGACTCTATATTGAATAATGAAGAGCATGTGAAGTATGATTTAATAAAGGATGTTTCGCCCACAAACTCTATTCATAAAATATATCTCAGCTACATGCCTAATGTTGCTCTGCTGAAAAGAGGTGATTTGGTTGCTATTTACAGAACTAATGACGGACTGGGTTTGGCTTTCTTTAGGAGTGTTGTAACTTCAGTATGTACTATAGAAGAGATTAAAACAAAAAATGATTTTAAAAATATTGATGAGTTTATAAGATATACCAATCAATATAGTATTTTTGCTGAGGATGAACTGAGAAGGTCGTACCAAAGACAGGATCTATTTGTGATTAAAATGACCTATAACATTGCTTTCGAAAAGAGAGTTACTAGGGGGTACTTGATAGAAAACGTAGGAATATCTCCGACTATCTATTGGGGATTTTTCCAATTGACTGATGATCAGTTTGATGAATTATTAAAGAAAGGCGAGACTAATGAAAATTATATTATCCATAAAACCTGAATTTGTTGAGGAGATATTTTCGGGCAGAAAAAAATATGAGTACAGAAAGAAAATTTTTACGAAAGATGTAAGTAGTGTAATTGTATATTCTACGATTCCGGTAGGGAAGTTTGTGGGTGAATTCACAATTGAGAAGATTGTAAGCGGTGATCCAGCTCTTATCTGGGAAAAGACAAAGAACCATTCGGGTGTTACGAAAGAATTTTATGATGAATATTTTCGGGGCAGGGAGAATGGATATGCGTTGAAAATATCTACGGTAAAGGTGTATAAGAATCCGATTGATCCGTTCAGGCTGATTAAATCATTTGTTGCACCACAATCATTTAAATACATTACGGAAGAGGAATTTGAATCGTGGGAGGAGGAATTGGTCTGGTAGCTCAGAAATAACACGCTATAATGATCTTTAATAATCGACTTTTTAGCAACGCTATCAATGTGGTGGTTGAAAATAACCGCAGACATTTATTGAATGGCTATTGCCCCCCCAAAAAAAAAATACGCTGGTGGTATTGCCTCTGTTTCTGCTGTTTGGTAAGGCACCGCTATGCGATAAGGTTATACAATACAAAATATGGCGAAGATTGAAGGAGGCTATCTGTGTTTACAAAGCAGATGCGGATTGGGAAAATTGAATATAATATGATAAATGCTTTTCAATCATTTGATTATCTATCTCCTAATGAATGGGACCGGGTTTTTGATATACTCCAGTTCCTCATTGCCGGTGGTCTGATTGCCTGGTATACTTCTCATTTCCTAAAAAAAAGAGATGAGGTGACTAGAGTAAAAGGTGTGATGCTAGAAAAAAGGATCGCATCTTATGAGGAACTAATGCAAATTCTTTATAAATTGTATGAAACTATATCACTGGAAGATAAAGAACTGGAATCTGCAGAAAGAATATTAAGGTTGTACGGATTAAGATTTGGCAATAGTTCATTGGAGTATCACATAATATTAGAAAATAAGGAATCAATATTTAAGTATATCAGAGAGCTATCAGGATTTATACAAAAGAATAAAATATTCTTTGATCGTGAAACATTTGGGGTAATAGACTGCTTTGTTAAATATTTGCAGCATTACTATGATAAGATTCTACGTATGGCACATCTTCAGTTATCACAGAAATACAATTTTACAGAGGTGGATATGAAGAAGAAAAGCGACCTAGTAAATCATATTCTTGGAACCGTTATAAGTATGGATGTTGATTATTTTTATGGAACAATTGAGGATGTGGTATTGAATAATATGCGCAAATTAGATTATGGGGATGGAAAAATAGATAGACTAAAATGGAAGTGGATGACATTAATGAACACAAAAAGGGTTTTAAGCTATAAGGTGTTTCATTATTTAGAAAGTCGTGATTCCTCAAAATTGATTTTTCTTTCAGATTTCTTTTATAAAATGAGCTTGGAAAAGAAAATTAGAAGACGTCTTTTATTCAGATACGATGAGAATATAGTCCTTATAATGGCTCATGTGGTCTTTAGTGAATTAATAGACGACAAAGATATATTCACAACAGATATAAATTTATTTAATGATTTTTTCGATGCTTTCAATAGTGAATGTTACTCATAATATAGATAATTTTTTAACCATACCCGATTTTATATGGAATGGAATTATTAAACTACTGATTACAACAATAAGTGGTCTTATTATTTCCTACTATACGTATACTTTCTTGAAAAAGAAAAATGAAAGAACACGTGTTGCGGGTATTATTTTGGAACGGAGATTACTAATATATCAGGATTTTTTAAAAGTTGTGAATAAACTTGGGTGTAAAAAACTAATGCCGGGAGAAGCAGGTTATTCCATTCTTGATATCATTGAGAAGACAGGTTTTACAAATCCCAATAACACACTGGTAGAATACTCGCAAATATTTGATAACAGGCACACTTATGCTGAATTTTTTCATTCGTTTGAACAGACGTTTTTTGAATCTAAATTGTATCTTGATGATAATTCAGTGAAGCAATTATATTATATGCAATCGTGGTTTGCTTTAGTAAACAGTTTATTAATTAGTATAGAACAACAATTGAGAAACTTATCCGTTGAAATACAGAGTCGGCAAAAGTATGTCTTAGATAAGATGACACTTACAATAGGCACAATAATGGACGATGAGATTTCAGAGATGTGCTTTACTTTGGAGCAGATCTTTACAGATAATGTTAGAGATCTGAAATTAACTAGAAGAAAGAGATCTTTTTTAAATAAGGATTTTTTTATTGCTGAAGATGGTTATATCATGAAAAGAATGAAGAGCAGTGTGCTAAGTAAAAAAGAGAATATATTGAAAATGCAAACCGTATTTCTTTACCTTGCTTTAGGTAGCGATGAAGATATACATTAAGATACAGGAGGAGAGTGAATAGGAACTTATAGACAGTCTGATGGTAATGATTTAATTAGTCTTTCGTTGTTTATATTTTTATTATTATTTCAAAGTGAATGCAAGGTTCGCAACTTGTTAGTTGACTACAATAAAATCACCTAAACAAAAAGATTTAAATAATCAGACTAAAACCACTCACCATTACCCTTACCCCCCCCCCATGAATAAGGGAAATAGATGAAAGGGTTGTGCCGTAATTCTCTTTTTCTTTTGCCTTGATGCAAAAGAACCAAAAATGAGGCCGGTCCTTCTGGTTTCTGAGTGGGCTGCGGTTTTGGGGCAGTTAGCCGTTGTTTTGTTTGGCTTTCCTTCTGATTTATAAGTAGAAAAAGAGTTACTAATGTGGATGAAAATGAACCGCAACAAAGTGGCAAGCGAGCGAAGTAAAGTAACGGCATAGCCGAGCAAAAAAGAAGAACCGTCACGAAGTGACAGCGAGCGAAGCAAAGCTAATCGGCCCAAAGTCGCAGCTCGCTCAGGAACCCGAAAGACCGGCCTCATGAATTTTACGTTAAGAAATTGGGGGTTGAGGAGCGTTAAGAAGGGGCTGTTGTTTGAGCGCAGCGAGTTTCAGCCCCTTTAGCTCAGCATCCCCCGATTTTAGTAAAATTCGTGCAGCCTTGACCTTTTGTTTCTTTTCCGTCAAGGG
>Ga0183099_1002086_pt1 | contig 10669 bp, 9 predicted proteins | sample Biomet1_FD_127788 | JGI IMG/M metagenome (GOLD analysis project Ga0183099, IMG submission 127788) | Microbial communities from bioreactor (seeded with anoxic lake sediment) at LBNL, California, USA - Biofuel metagenome 1 | ecosystem: Engineered > Bioreactor > Anaerobic > Unclassified ... | reverse complement strand
ACAATATCTTTAACAATGGTTGGCGGCGGCGACAAAGTGGCTGAATTAAAAGAATTATGTCAGGCAAAAGCCGTGAAAGCTGAATTTACAGGCTATCTTGAGAAGTCTGAAATTGTAAAAAAACTACAGGAAGCTGATTTTTTTGTTCATGCTACCACAATTGAAACCTTTGGCGTAGTTGTAGCCGAAGCTTTACTGACGGGGACTCCGGTTGTTTGCTCCAATGTCAGCGCATTAGCCGAGCTTATATCTGATTCGAACGGAGAACTGTGCGAAAACACGATTGAAGATTGGGTAAGAGGACTGAAGAAGGCCATAAACACGGACTACGATAAAAAACAAATAGCCGCTGACGTCAGGCTAAAATATGAAAAAGAAACTATCGGGGAGGTCATTAATTGTGTTTATCAAGAACTCGCCAAATAACAATCGTAATGCATTCCAGCTCAAATTGACACAATGAATATTCTATATTACTTCAAAGATTACAAAAGTTACATGTCACAGTGGCAATACACTCACATTTTCGATGAGTTGGAACGCCATGGACATCACATTACCATTTATAATCCTTTGGCATATAGAACACCCGACGAGGCGAATGAGAATCTGATCCCTTATATTACAAGCTCTAAAATCAAGTTTGATATATTTCTGAATTGTGAAAGTGACGGATTCTTATATCCGGAGTCGGTAAAAGCTATTCACTGTCTGGGACTTGCAACCGTTTTACTTGTTTTTGACAACCTCCACGCGCCACATATCCTTAAAAAATTGCTCCTCTTTTTGATTTAGTCTGGCTCACATCATTCGAGACCAAATGGTTATTCGAAAAATGGGGCTGTAAGAATATCTTGTTTCAAACTTATGCTGCAAATCCTTACAATTTTACTCCGCATTGGGGAACTCCGGTTCATTCGGTTTGTTTTATTGGATCTCCTTACGGCAGCAGGATTAATATTCTAAACACTTTAACTCAAGCCGAAGTCAATTGCGATATTTACACCGATGCATTAGAAAACGAAGGAAAATCAGCCGGTAAAAGTAAAATACCAAATGTGAAAATTTCTCCTATTGAAGAAGTTCGCCGGGCTTTAAGCTTTGATATTGGTCGCAAGGTTTTATATTCAGCTTTATTAAATAAATCATTCTTAAAAAAGAAATCAATATTAGATCAAAACGAATTCTTAGCGATTCACAAGTCTGTTTCTTTTGACGAGATGCAAGATATCTACTCTAACAACGCATTGTCGTTGAACATTACAGTGCTTAGAAATACCTATTTGCTGAAAAATCCTCTTCACAAAATTCATTTGCGAACTTTTGAAATTCCCATGTGTGGTGGATTGGAGATCGCTCCTTTTTCGGAAGAACTAGCCGGATATTTTGAAGATGGAAAAGAGATTGTTCTTTATAAATCGGAGGAAGAATTTATCTCAAAATCAAAATATTATCTGGATTCTAAAAATGATTCTTTGTGCTTACAAATGAAACAAAATGCCAGAAAACGAGCTGAAAATGAGCATACCTGGATGAATCGATTTAATAAGGTTTTTGAAAGTATCTAACTTCAACTTTATTATTTGTAGCTTACCCTTCCAAGTAGCTTTGTGAATGTTTCGATATCAGCATGAAACATACTAAAAATAATTCCCACCACAGAGCGCAACTTCCAAACAGGTTCCTGAACTCCAAAACTGAAAATTGATTTAAAATAGTCTCTACGAGCACCAACAAAATCTTTTCGAATCAACTTATACCGTCCTGATCTTGAATAACAAACAACAAGTTTTTTCTTATAGAACTTATGTAATTCCACTTCCGAAAAATGAATGGATGAAAAGTATTCCTCGTTTTGTTTATAGAAATTCAAAGCCAACTGATAGAAACCTTCTGTAATTTCCACCGTATACGTTTTTGTAACCTGAGTGGGATAAAATCTCCATTTTCCAAGCGGCTGATCTATAAATGTAAATTTTCCTATCAATGAAAGTTGTTGCCAGGTAGGCATGTCAACCAAAGGCAAATTAAAATTTTGAATAAATCCACCTATTTGTTCCAAAGAAGTTTTCCGCGCCAAAACAGTGAGAGCCGGAATAAAATTTATGAAAAGAAAATCCTTGGATGCCGATTTTACAGGCGTATTGCTAAGAATATTATAATCCCGGTCAATAAGCAAATTCATGTCATAATTCCTGGAAAGATCAATCGTTGAACTAAATGCCCGCCCCACGAAAGAACTGCTGTATCATCATCCTCTAAAGTAGGTACTTGCAAAGCCAGTTTTTCTGGCAACCAGACATCATCTCCTTCCAAAATTCCAATATATTTGCCTTTTGATTTAGCTAATGCAAAATTATAAGTCTCCGACAATCGGAAGATGCCAACATTCTTTTGCGTATAAACCTGAATCCGTTCATCTTTTTCGGCAAAAGATTTCGCTACGGATAGCGTTTCATCAGTACTTCCATCATCCACAATTATCATTTCCCAATTTGTATAAGTCTGATTTTGAGCAGATTTAATGCAATCAGCGATATAATTTTTATGGTTGTAAGTTGGAGTAATTATTGAAACTAATGGTTGCATATGTTCGTCATTTTTAGAGAAAGTACAAAGGTATTAATTTTTGAGATACTATTAAAGTTTATATTCTCCACTTTTGCCTCTGATTCCATGTATTAAACCTAAGTACAAAGCTTTAAGTTTTGAGATTCTATTCGTTTCTAAAACGATCTTCAACGTTCTGAATATAATTTTATACCAAATAAAATGAATTCGGATAGAGCATGGATAATTCTGAGGATACAACTTCCAGGTTAAAAGCGTATTTCGCACAATGTAATAAGAGCTTTGCGCCGAATAATTATTTATTGTTAAACCAAGCTTTGACTTTTCTGCATAGCCCTCCTGATGATTTAGTTCAATTGCATTTAATGAAACTATTCGGTATCCCTTCTGTTTAACACGAATACAAAATTCAATGTCAACCATATAAATAAAGTAATCTTCCCGAAAACGGCCAACAGCATGAAAAACAGAAATCGGATAAATTGAACCAGAAGAAATAGCACTGTCAACGTCTATAACATCTGAGTTATTTTCGTTATTTGCCCTGGCTGGAGAATAAATAGCAATGCAAGTATCCTGCTGATTTTTGACAAAGTCAAGATAATCTTCAAAATGCCCATTTGTAAAGTAACTATCCTGATCCATAGTCAGGAGAAGATCATAATCATTCTCCTCAGCCCATTGCAAAACATCATTAAAGGGTTTAGCCAGACCTTCATTCTTCCCAGTTTTCCATATCTGGACTTTTTGAGAATCGATCAGAAGAAAAATCTGGTCAATCCGACTATCGTCAACAGGCGTATTTTCCACAATAATTAACTGATCCAAGACTGAAAAGTACGAATTAATGTTCCTAGCAAGCTCTTGAACATCAGGATAAAATGCAGATACTACGCCAACAGTTTTTTTCATGCTGTTATTACTCAAAGATAAATGTTGTTACAGTTGAATTACTAATTATTTAAGAAAGAGAGCACTTTCATTTTCTCTTGGCAAACTTGTCATATCGCCCAAGTTGTCCGGTATGAGCATGCCACAAAGCCATTACAAGTGCACTGAATTTCAAAATCGTATCCGGTTCAAAAATCAATTTTAATGCCCGGTAGACAATACGATATTTTACAAATGATCTTTGATATTGTCGTTCATAATTTTCAGGAAAACGTTTCCAAAGCCAGAGGGAATTACGAATAAAATAGTATGTCCGCTGCGCCGAGTACGAAACTAAAGTCAATCCGGTCCAGTGCTTTCTGCGATATCCCATTTCATGATCGAGATAAATCGGAAGTAACAACAAAACCTTATATTTCTGGTCAATAGATCGTAGGCAAAACTCTGTATCAATGGCATCTATCAATAATTTTTCGTCAAAGCATCCCAGTTTCAAAAAAGAATCAATTGGAAAAATTGCTCCTGACAGAAATATATATTTAACCTGAACAATTTCTCCGCCCTTCTCATTACGGTGGCAACTATTCGGACCAAATGCAGCAACTTTATCTTCTGTTGAATTTTCAATAATTTTTATATATTGCTCAAAATAAGTCGGTTTAAAGAAACTATCCTGATCCATAGTCAGAACATGAGTATAACCTTCTGTTTGAGCCCAGCGAATGCATTGATTAAACGGATTGGCCAAGTATTCGTTTTTCCCCGTAGTTCGAACTTCGATCTTGGGGTTATTGACTTTTTGGATTAATAAATCTATATTACTCTCACTTTTAGGAGTATTTTCCCAAATAATAAGATAATCAATCCAGGGCAAATACGAATTGATATTTTTTTCCAATTCTATCAAATCCGGATAATATGCTGATACAACACCGATTATTTTCATCGCACAGGTTTTAACTTTACAGAGCCGATTATTTCCATAAAAATAGTCCAATAATCCTTCAGTCTGATACGTAATTCTCTCTTTACCAACAAAGGCCATTTCCAGTTTTGATAGATTGCTTGCGCAATTCCGGGAGCTAAAATCATACCCCAAATTTCTAAATTCGTGAAATTCAAGCTAAGATAAAGCAAGACAAGCACAGCAAGGCCGGAAAATATAACCGCTTTCATGAAAGGAACTTCATTCTTTGTCAATAAAATTGTACTTGCCATTCCATGATTTGCATCTAAAAATGAAATTATCAAGAACACAAATATCATTACTGTTGGCAGAAGATGCGTCTTACTGTGTATAAATTCCAATACTGGAGGCCCGACAACAATCAACCCAAGTCCACAGATAACAAATGATGCAATGAGATTAATCTTTGATTTAATGTATAACCGTTTTACGTTATCTATCTCATTATTTACCCGATACGAAATGATCTTCGGATAATATGTTCCCATCCAGATTCCGCCTAATGAAATTATCAGATCTATCATTTGTTTGGTTGTACCAAAGGATGCAATATCGGAAAGTGATAAATACAATGGTGCAATAAACATCACTACCTTGTTGATAAAGAAGCTTCCCAAAGTTGTTATTCCAATTTTTATTGCATTCGGGCTCATTATGTGCATAACTTCTTTTACCGAAATTTCGCACTTTACCTTCATATTTTGTTTCATTCCTTTATCGTAGAATGCTCTGTAGCACAACGCGCGGTTGACAATATCGCTCGTTAACTGGCCGACAACCAATGACATCAAGCCAAATCCTGCCAGCAAACAAATTACAGAGATAATAATCCGCGAAGCCTGACCAATAATAACAATTTGCTGCGAACGTTTAACCAGACCCCGTCCTGTAAGAATGGAACTATAATAGTATGTATATAGTTGATAGGCAACTAACACACCATACGTAAACCAGGCAATCCATACTTCATTCGCATCGCCTGTATATTTTTTCAAAACAGCGGACAGATAAAATGGACTTGCTGCCAGAAACAGAATAAGAAATAAACCAGCCAAAATTCCATAATAACGCCGCATAGCCGCAATTACGCTCTTAAGAAGACCGTAATCTATTGATTTATCATGCTCGTCGACAGCAACAAAACCAGTTGCTTGTAACGTTTTTACTCCGCTAAAAATATAAGTGACGTTACGCGTAAAAGCATTTGAAAATCCAAAATCGAGCAGAGTCGCTAACGAACCGATAGCCAGAAAGATATTCCAAAGCCCAACTTCCTGACTTGGCAACAAGCGCAGAACTAATGGTAAGACGATTATCCCTGATGCAATCCGCATAAAGGTTGCAGCAAAGTTCCATATCACATCTTTTTTACCAATTTGCATAGTTCGGCTGTATTAAGCTGTTAAAATTGTTTTAGCAATAAATTGAGAGGCAGTACCATTACCGTAAAGGTTGAGCGAAAAATCAGGTTGTCTACGATTCGCTTCATCAAAAGCCAGAAGTAATTTTTGCTTATCACTTCCAACTAAAACATTAAATCCATTGTCCACCAATTCTACCCACTCGGTTTGTTCCCGCAAAGTAATACATTGTTTTCCAAAGAAGAATGCTTCCTTCTGAAGTCCACCGCTATCGGTCACTACAAACTCACACGATTTCAGCAACATAATCATATCAAGATAACCAACAGGATCAATTATCTTGAAGTTGGATTGAATCTTTAATTTTGAAAGCACATTTCGGGTTCGCGGATGAATAGGAACCACAACCGGTATTTCTCGATTGATTTCATTTAATCCTTCAATTATATCTCTCAACTTTTCGGGCGAATCAGTATTTTCGGAACGATGAATGGTTGCCAGTACAAATCTTGGTAATGAGATTTCATTCAGAATATTTGACTTTTCGTTAGCTTTAGTTGCGTAAAACAAGGCCGCATCAAGCATAATATCACCACTTCTAAAGATTTGAACCGATATATTTTCAAAGCCTTCGTGTTTCAAATTATTGACCGCTATCTCCGTCGGACAAAACAACAAACTGGAGATCCGATCTGTCAGAATTCGGTTTATCTCTTCCGGCATTTGCGCATTGAACGATCGCAATCCGGCTTCAACATGAATGACTGGAATATGCAATTTTGAGGCTGCCAATGCACCCGCAAGTGTTGAATTTGTATCACCATAAACAATAACGCCATCTGGAATTTCATTCAACAAAATCTTTTCAATCCCTTCAAGCATCCGACCAGTCATAGCTCCATGAGTTAATTCATGAATATCCAGTTGAAATGCTGGCTTCGGGATTTCCATTTCTTCAAAAAAAACAGCCGACATATTGTTGTCGAAATGTTGTCCGGTATGAACAATCATCTCATCAATCCCCAACAATCTAAATTGCCGACTTAAGCAAGCAGCTTTGATAAATTGAGGACGTGCACCAACAATCGTGATTATTTTTTTCATAAAGAGTTTAACAATGTTGCCAATTCTCCCGTAAGAGAGCGCCGGGAAAAACGCTCAACAGAATCAGTACCGACAGTTAAAGAATGTGTTTTATAACTGGCATAAAAGCTCAGAATTGCTTCTTTGGTTTTTACTGCATCCGAAAAATCAACCATAACACCTGCTCCTGCATCTCGAAGAACTTTAGCAGCATCTCCGTCGGTCGGTCCGATTGCCAATATTGGACGTTTTGAAGCTAAGTACTCATAAAATTTACCGGTCAGAATTCCATTGGCATTAGGCGACTGATTTATCAACAGAAGTAATAACTGCGAAGATTGTTGCTTTGCAATAGCCTCACTGTGTGATAAATAATTAATTTTAATCAAACGGTCATTCAACTCACAGTTCTGAATAGCTTCCAATACAGAATAATCGACTTTCCCAACCAATTGAATTTGCAGATCATTTTTAAATTCAATGTTTTCTGCACAAATCTCGCTCAGCACTTTCCAGACTGTTTGTGGATTTCTGGATGCATTAAGCGTTCCAATGTGTGAGATGGAGAATTTCTCATCCAAAACAACCTTACCTTGCTGCACATCGGATTCATCATATCCATTCGAAATCAACTCAATTCGTTTCGGGTTCATTTTCTCAAAATCAGCTTTCCAACCGCTAGAAACTGTAACCATACTATCGGCATTACGAACTACTTTTTTTTCTAAACGATGATGAATTTTATCTGCCAACCAGGTTAGATTTAGTTCTTTATAAAAGTCAATATTAGTCCAGGGATCACGAAAATCAGCAACCCAAGGCAATGTTGGAAACCTTTGTTTCAATCCAAGCCCAATCAAGTGCATTGAATGAGGCGGCCCAGTAGTAATGATAGCATCTACTGGGTTATGTTCCAAATAATTAGTCAAATACTTTACCGATGGTTTTATCCAAAACCGACGGGGATCCGGAATCAAAAAATTTCCCCGAATCCAGATTGAAAGTTTATCTTTCCAGCTTTGCTTTTTATTCTCCGAAATAAAAGCAGCATTGATGGGTTCGCTTTTCTTCTTGTTAGTCAGAGTTCGGTAAACATTATACGGTTCCCAAATAGGCGTCTTCAAAACCTCGAGTCCTTCCGGCAAATCTTTTTCAAATGATTCATCGATGGAAGGAAATTCAGGATTCTCAGGAGTATAAATAATTGGTTCCCAGCCAAAGTCGCGTAAATATTTTGTAAACTTCAACCAACGTTGAACACCGGCTCCTCCACTCGGAAACCAATAATAAGTAATTATCAGGACTTTTTTCGACATTATTATTTGCGAATATTTTCAATAGCTCTTTTTAAGCGTACTATGGTTTCTTCTTTTCCCAGAACAGCTGTGATGTCAAACATATGCGGACCTTTTCCTTCTCCTACAATTGCAAGTCGAAAAGCATTCAACACGCCACCCATATTATACTCCTTCGATGTAATCCAATCTATCACAATTTTTTCCGTATTTTCCACAGAAAAATCATTTATGTTAGTCAGCACTTCTATCAATTCAGTCATTTGCTTTGGGCTTTCATCCTTCCAGCGTTTCTTCACTGTTTTTTCGTCATACGAAGTTGGTGCTTCGAAAAAGAAGTTTGCTTGATTCCATATTTCGGTTACAAAATTAGCTCGTTCTTTAACCAATCCTACAATTTTAGTCACTGTTTCCAAATCAACCGCTATATCTTTTTCTACTAAAACAGGTTGAAAAAGACCGGCAATTTCTTCATTCGATTTTGATTGCAAATATTTATGATTAAACCATTTTCCTTTCTCATAATCGAATTTGGCCCCGCTTTTACTAACTCTTTCCAACGAAAATTGATCAATCAGTTCCTGCATGGAGAATATTTCCTGTTCTGTTCCTGGATTCCAACCCAACAATGCTAAAAAGTTAACCACCGCCTCCGGAAAATATCCGGCTTCGCGGTAACCCGATGAAGTTGCGACTGTCTTCGGATCTGTCCAATCAAGCGGAAAAACAGGAAATCCAAGACGATCTCCATCTCGTTTACTGAGCTTTCCGTTTCCGTCCGGTTTTAGCAAAAGCGGCAAATGTGCAAATTGAGGCATTGCATCAGTCCACCCTAAGTAACGATATAACAGAACATGAAGTGGAGCCGATGGTAACCATTCTTCACCACGAATCACATGCGAAATTTCCATCAAATAATCATCTACCACATTGGCCATATGATAAGTCGGAAGTTGGTCAGATGATTTAAATAAGACCTTATCATCGAGTACGGAAGAGTTAATTATTACTTCACCACGAATCAAATCCTGAACTTTAATTTCTTCATTGGGCTCAATTTTTATACGAACCACATATTGCTCACCGTTATCAATACGCAATTTAACTTCATCGGGTGATAAAGTAATTGAGTTCGTCATCAATTCACGTGTTTTAGCATCATACTGAAAATTAGCTATTTCTGCACGTTTGGCATCTAATTGTTCCGGTGTATCAAAAGCGACATAGGCTAATCCAGCCTCCAGCAGTTGATCAACATATTTGCGATAGATATCCTTACGCTCACTCTGACGATAAGGTGCATGTTTGCCTGTTGACTCAACCCCAATTCCTTCATCAATGCCTATTCCAAGCCAATTCAGAGACTCCACAATATAATCTTCCGCACCAGGTACAAAACGAGCCGAATCGGTATCTTCGATGCGGAGCAACATATCTCCACCATGTTTTTTAGCAAATAGATAATTATACAAGGCGGTACGCACTCCGCCGATATGTAAAGCTCCGGTTGGACTGGGTGCAAAACGCACTCTAACTTTTCTCATTAAACAGTTTTTTAGTTTGAAAATCACTTTTCGGCAAGGAAAAGTATTAATTGAAAACGAATTGCAAAAATAAGAAATTTTGCTTACATAATACGAGTATATCATACTCCAATTTGGAATAAAAAAACCTTCCCGACAGAAATCGGGAGGTTTTCAAATAAATTGATAATTTATTTTATTCCTGATTCAAAGTAACACGTTTAAATGCAACACAGGTAAAATGTTTTTTTGCAAGCAGTTCTTTTACTGTTATTTTTCCAGCTTCTTCACCGCCTCCTTCGTATTTTTGTTCTAAAAGGGTATATTCTTTAAAGAATTTTGCCATACGTCCAGCGGCAATATTGTTTACTTTCTGTTCGGGTAAAGTTGCAGATTTCTCAGCAGTAACTGTTGTTTTAATTTCACGTGCTTTTACAGCTTCCTCTGCAGTAATCCAGCCCTTAGCCATATTTGATTCAATGTGGTTTTCGCTATCAACGTGAGCAGGATTGATACCCGCTTTTTTTAATGCCACTTCCACTTCCTTTGCAACAAGTTCGGTTTTGGTTTTTTCGATAGCCACTGCAAGCTCGTTATCTTTTACTTTTTGAGGCACTCCGGATTCATCAATAGCCACAGGCGCCATTGCTGCAATATGCATCGCCATGCCACGTAAGGTTTCGTATTCAGCGTTTTCTTGAGCAACCGCCACCAATGTAGCAAGTTTGTTTCCCGGGTGAATATAAGCAGCAGTAGTACCACCTTGAACGCATTCATAGTAATCCAACTCCATTTTTTCACCGGTAATACCTGAACGATCGATAATTACTTCTGAAATCGTACGACCATCGAGCATTAAACTCTTAAGTTCTTCCAAAGTCGCAGGTTTTGAAGCCATTGCTACATCAAGAACCGATTGAGTTAATGCAACGAAATCAGCATTTTTTGCCACGAAGTCAGTTTCGCATTTCAAAGCCA
>Ga0183099_1002085_pt1 | contig 10679 bp, 6 predicted proteins | sample Biomet1_FD_127788 | JGI IMG/M metagenome (GOLD analysis project Ga0183099, IMG submission 127788) | Microbial communities from bioreactor (seeded with anoxic lake sediment) at LBNL, California, USA - Biofuel metagenome 1 | ecosystem: Engineered > Bioreactor > Anaerobic > Unclassified ... | reverse complement strand
GCCGTGTTGCTCGGCCCTTTTAAAATAAAAATCATTGAGGAAAATCTGGAGGTATTCCTTTTTGTCTGCGGAATTGCGGCAATGACACGGAAGTTTGGACCGAAAGTAAATTTCTGTAAATACTAAAAAATGCATTATGGGCAAAGTTCCCAATAAGAAGTAAATAAACTCTCTTTGTAAAAGATATAAAATTTGAATTGAATATTAAAGAATAATATATTATCAAAGAATAAATAGAGCAAGTCTTTATAAGACTAAAACATTCTAGGCTCTAACACTGTTTAACAGTAGGTTATTCAGACTTTGTGGTCTAAAATAATATTAACGGAGGAAAAAATTAATGGCTCTTGAACCAGGAGTTTTAATTGGATTTCTAGTAATATTTCTGGCCGTGTTGCTCGGCCCTTTTAAAATAAAAATCATTGAGGAAAATCTGGAGGTATTCCTTTTTGTCTGCGGAATTGCGGCAATGACAATTGCAGGTTTTGTTGAACTTCCAGGGTTAGAAACAGGCTGGAGAATGGAGATAATCAAAGAAGCATTGACTTCGCCGCTGAATTCTTTAAATATTGGCGGTATTCCAATAGGCATATTCCAGATCGTGCTGATTGTCGGTTTAATTATCTTTAAATGGCATGAACCTATCCATAAAGCAATCCGGAAAATGGCCAATGCGCTTTCTCTTAAAGTTATGGCTTTTATCCTTATTGCCGTCCTTGGTCTATTTTCCAGTGTAATGTCGGCTATTCTTGCTGCAATCATTCTCGTTGAGATGGTTAATGCATTGCCTCTCTCACGAAAATCCAAGGTAGACCTGACAGTTATTGCATGTTTCTCAATCGGACTTGGCGCTGCGCTCACCCCCCTTGGAGAACCTCTTTCAACAATTGCTATCTCAAAACTTTCAGGTGCGCCTTACCATGCCGATTTCATGTTCTTATTTAATATGCTGGGTAAATATATACTTCCAGGCATCCTTGTGTACGGTCTTATTGGAATGTTCTTCCTCGGAAAAGTTGATCCAAATGACAAGAGCATGAAAGCCGAAGAATATAACGAGACTTTGAAAGATGTCGTTATGAGAGCTGTCAAGGTCTATCTGTTTATCATGGCTCTGACATTTCTTGGAGATGGTTTCAAGCCTATTATATTCGAATATTTTGCACAAATCCCCCCAACAATCCTGTTCTGGGTAAACATGGTCTCAGCCATCCTTGACAATGCCACTCTTGCAGCAGCTCAAATAGGACCTAATCTTACCGAACCTCAGATTAAGGGTATACTTATGGGACTTTTAATTGCAGGCGGAATGCTGATTCCAGGAAATATCCCGAACATCATCTCTGCAGGCAAACTAGGTATAACCAGCAAAGAATGGGCAAGACTTGGAGTACCCATGGGACTTGTCTCAATGGCTATATATTTTGTAATTATTTTTGTGCTTAAAGTTTAAGATCAAAATATGTTCATTTAGCTTGATACAGTCCATCAGACTATCCTCTTCAAATTTTAGGAGAAAATTTTCCCTCTAATTTGAAAAGGATTCTTTTTGGCCCTTTGCTATTTCAAGCGGGTAATTCAAATTTGTCCACTTATTTTTTGTTTGTAAAATTTGCTGAAGCTGAATCATGTTATTTTTGTTTTTACCAAATTTCGAGCTTTGCAAATATAAGATGAGGGAATTTTTCCTGTTACTGAGGCTTTTGAGTTTTCATTTAAGATAAATTTTTCAATCGAATATATAGATAATTTATTTACTATTTGTTTTCTTTCATATACATACACTAAATCGAATAACTACTTATATTGCCCGGTGAATTCTAATCCCTAAAAAGCTAAATTTAAACCAGCAGGACAGAGGAATAGATATCATAAAAATGGTACATCTCTCAGACATTCATTTTTCAGAGGCATACTATATGCCCGAGATTGCAGATTCAATGCTTGAAAACATAAACCGGAGCGCTCCGGATATTGTAATCGTCACCGGCGACCTGACGGAAAACGGGCTTGCAGCCGAATATGACGGGGCAAAAAACTTTATTGATAGGATCGAATGTAAGAACAAGATGATAGTTCCGGGAAACCATGACTCAAGGAATGCCGGTTACCTCTTTTTCGAGGATATTTTCAAGGCCAGATCGACCTTCAGGCACTTCGGCGAAATCACTGTGGTAGGGCTTGATTCTTCCCAGCCGGATCTTGAAGATGGACATATAGGAAGGGAAAATTATGGCTGGATAGAGAGGACTTTCTCAGGTAGCGGTTTTAAGGTTTTTGCCCTTCACCACCACCTTATCCCGATTCCCCGGACTGGCAGAGGAAATAATGTACTTGTAGATGCAGGAGACGTTCTGGAACTCCTGGATCGTTCCGGTGTGAACCTTATCCTTTGCGGACACTGGCACATCCCCTGGGTCTGGAGATTAAACGACATTCTTGTCATCAGTGCGGGAACTGTCTGCTCTTCCAAAATTCGTGGAAAAACTTCTCAGTGTTATAACTTGATTGAGCTTGATGCGCCAGAAACCGAATCCAAGCGCTGGCACTTGAAGGTTTACAGAGTTTTCTCAAATGGAGAAAAAGAGCGGGTTGTTGATAGTATAATATAATGTACTTTTAAGAATCGATAGGATTCTGAAGAATAAAGAATCTTCTTAGAGAAGCTATCTCCTTCAGGAAATAGAATCCACTGTAGAAAGAATAACTACTCAAGTCAGCAAACTCTGATTTTCATCAGAACTTCTTCTCCTTTTTGTTATTTATCTTCTTTTTGAAGGCTGTTTTCTTTTCGATCCAGGTTCGCTCCATTCAAGTAAACAAGTTTTTATTTATGTTCAGTTACTTCCTTCAATCAGGACTATAATTCTATCTAGCGTATTCTAACTTATTCTATTCTGGAGATTAACTTATTCAGTCAGGAGGAAGACAATGCGAAGGGACTACATAGACACGGGCTACAGCCCGAAGGATGCAGATCTGATATGTGAATTCCATATCGAACCGTCAGCAGGAGTGAATTTTGAGGAAGCTGCAACCCATATGGCAGGGGAAAGCTCTATAGACTCCTGGACTGAAATTGTCACACTCAGTCCCGAACTTGCAGCCAAGCTGAAGCCCCATGTTTTTTACATGGATGAAGAAGCACAGACTGTAAGGGTGGCTTACTCGGAAGAGCTCTTTGAACTGGGTTCAGTCCCGCAAGTTCTCAGTGCTGTTGCAGGAAATATTCTGAGCATGAAAGTCGTTGACAATTTAAGGCTGCAGGATATCGCTTTCCCGAAGTCAATGCTCCGTGAGTTCAAAGGCCCTAAATTCGGATTGCCAGGAATCAGGGAACTTACAGGTGTGCAGGACAGGCCTCTTATAGGAACTATTGTCAAGCCTAAAGTGGGGTTAAACTCCGAAAAACACGCCGAGGTTGCTTACAATTCTTTTGTAGGAGGTTGCGATCTTGTCAAGGATGATGAGAATCTTACGGATCAGAAATTTAACAGCTTTGAAAAAAGAGCTGAACTCACCCTGAAGCTTGCAGAGAAGGCAGAATCCGAGACTGGAGAACGTAAAATGTATCTCTGCAATATTACTGCCCCGACCTGTAAGGAAATGATCCGCCGCATGAACTTTCTTAAAGACCTGGGTGCCAGTTATGCAATGATCGATGTCATACCTGCAGGCTGGACTGCGCTTCAGACCCTGAGGGAAGAAGCAGGAGATACAGGCCTGGTACTTCATGCCCACCGATGCATGCATTCAGCCTATACCCGGAACCCACGCCATGGGATAAGCATGCTTGTCGTTGCCAAGCTCTGCAGACTGATCGGGCTTGACCAGCTCCACATAGGTACGGTTGTCGGGAAGATGCACGGAGAAAAACACGAGGTTCTGGCCCTCCGGGACGAGTGTGTGCTCGACAATGTGCCTGCGGATGAAAGCCAGCACGTCCTTGCTCAGGATTGGGGAGGATTGAAACCCATGTTCCCAGTTGCGTCCGGAGGGCTTGCCCCTACTATGATTCCTGACCTGTACACTATCTTCGGAAGGGATGTTATTATGCAGTTCGGCGGCGGAATTCATGCACACCCGATGGGCACTGCAGCCGGAGCCGCTGCCTGCAGGCAGGCACTTGAAGCAGCCCTTGAGGGAGTTAGCCTACAGGAATATGCGAAACACCACCGAGAACTTGGAGTTGCCATAGATAAGTGGCTGAAGAAATGAGCCGGAAAAAGAGTAACAGGAAATAATCAGAAAGGAGTCTACCCCTTGTGCAGGCAGAAAACGGAAATAGAGTAAAGACCCTGGTTTTCCGGGTTTCCGATGAAAATTTTGATTCCGTCCTTGACAGGGCGACAGTAATTATCAAGAGTGGTGGGACTGTAGCCTTTCCCACGGAAACGGTCTACGGGCTTGGAGTTGATGGCCTGAATCCAGAGGCAGTCCTGAAGATTTTCGAGGCAAAAAAACGCCCTCCAGGAAATCCCCTTAGCCTTCTCGTTCATTCAAGGGAAGATGTTGAGAGAGTGGCAAGAAATATTTCGGAAAGCTCTTTCAGGTTAATGGATACTTTCTGGCCTGGCCCTCTTACGATTATCCTGGAAAAAAAAGATATTGTTCCCGATATTACCTCCGGAAAACTGAAATCAATAGGAGTCCGCATGCCTGATCATAAAATTCCTCTGGATCTCATACAGAGAGCAGGCACTCCTCTTGCTGCTCCCAGTGCCAATCTGTCAGGAAAGCCCAGTCCCAGCCTTGCAGCCCATGTCATATCGGATCTTACAGGCAGGATTGATGCAATTCTTGACGGAGGGGAGGCTGCCATAGGCCTTGAGTCAACTGTAATTGATATGACTGTCGAGCCGCCTGTTGTGCTCAGGCCCGGAGCCGTGAGTATCGATGAGCTTGAAAGCGTTATAGGAAAGGTAAGATCAGGGTACAAAGGCTGCGACGCAGGGAACGAATCGGATCTGTTGGAAAAGAAGGCAGGTCAGAAGTACGGGCATTATACCCCTGATACAAAGGTCGTGCTTGTCGAAGGAGAAGGTAAACTGGTTTTGGAAGAGCTTGTCAAGTTACTTGAAAGTTACAGAAAACAAGGGCAGAAAGTAGGGCTTCTTCTCAGTGAGGAAACCAGTAAGGAAACTGCAGTCTTCTTTGCTTTGAAAAGCCTGGGCCCACATGAGTGCTTTTTGATAGGGCCCAGGGAAGAGCCGGAAGTAGCTGCCAGGAAGCTTTTTGAAGGGCTCAGAAAGCTTGATAGGAAGGGATTGGATGTAATCGTGGCTGATGGATCTTTCAGCCATTCTGGGCTCGGGGAAGCGCTCATTAACCGACTGAGTGAAGCGTCTTCCATAAAGATTGTTGTTTAAACTCAAATATAGTGTGAATTGAAGATTTAGTTAGTGTTAGTGTTAGTTAGTGTTTGAGAGGGAAGAATTTTGAACGCTGAGAAAAAGGAAAATCTAGTAAAAATGCGGGCTTATAAAAAAGTTGTAAGTCAGAATAAAAGAATAAATAAGATTAACCTTGTAGTTCTGGCCGCGGGCCTGCTTTTAACGATTCTGGGCATGGAGAAAATAGGGAGCTATCTTCTCTGGGTAGGTATTTTTGTCCTTTTTATAACCGCAATTTCAGGCATTCTTGCATCCGGATCTCTTCGCAGGCAGAGATAATACCGATTTTTCTTTTTAAAGGGGCTTTCAAATGGGCGAAACAATTGCAAGTAAGGAAATGCACGAATACTTCGACGAACTTGAAGCAAGACTCAAAGAGGCTATCAAGATTGCAAATACAGCTCGAGCTCGTGGAGGAGACCCAAAGCCTATTGTAGAAATTCCCCTTGCCAAAGATCTTGCGGATAGGGTTGAGAACCTTATAGGAGTAGAGGGAGTTGCGGCAAAGATCCGGGAGCTTGAGGTAAAAATGTCCAGGGAAGAAGCTGCTCTCGAAATCGGGCGTCAGGTAGCAGAAGGAGAGGTGGGGAGCTTCGCAACAAAAAAGGATGCAGTTGAAGCTGCGATCCGGGTTTCCATGGCCGTCATTACAGAAGGAGTGGTTGCAGCCCCGATTGAAGGGATTAATAAGGTCGAACTGGGAAAGAACGACGATGGTTCCGAGTATATCCGGATTTTTTATTCCGGGCCCATCCGGAGTGCAGGCGGAACAGCCCAGGCCCTTTCCGTGCTTGTCGGTGATTACGTAAGGCGCGGAATCGGGATTGACCGCTACAAGCCAAGACCTGAGGAAGTAGAGCGTTATGTAGAAGAGATCGTTCTTTACAAGAGAGTTGCAAGCCTGCAGTACATGCCCTCGGAAGACGAAATCCGCCTGATAGTCAAGAATTGCCCTGTCTGTATTGACGGAGATCCAACCGAAGAAGCTGAGGTTGAAGGGCACAGAGATCTCGAAAGAATAGCGACAAACCGTATTAGAGGGGGAATGTGCCTTGTGCTTGCTGAAGGGCTCGCCCTTAAGGCCCCCAAGGTCAAGAAACATGTTAACAAGTTGAACATGGACGGATGGGACTGGCTGGAGATCCTCATAGGGGGTGCAAAAACCGGAGGCGATGAAGACGATGAGCAGAAAAACAAGATCAAGCCAAAGGATAAGTACATAAGAGACCTTATTGCAGGCAGGCCGGTTTTCTCCCATCCTTCAAGGCCTGGAGGGTTCAGGCTCCGCTACGGGCGTTCCAGAAATACTTCTTTTGCGGCTGCAGGGATCAATCCGTCTACTATGGTGCTGCTTGACGATTTTATTGCTAACGGGACTCAGCTCAAGGTTGAAAGGCCTGGAAAGGCTGCAGCCATGTCTGCCGTAGACTCGATTGAAGGGCCAACTGTACGCCTTTATTCCGGAGACCTGGTCCGTGTAGACAATATAAAAGAAGCTTATGAGCTTCGCCCGCAGGTCGAAGTAATAGTAGATATCGGAGAGATCTTGATTAATTACGGGGATTTCCTGGAAAACAACCATCCCCTCATGCCTTCACCTTACGTTTTCGAATGGTGGCTTTATGACTATGAAGCAGTCTGCCCTGAGAAAATACCTGAAGACGAATTGAAAGATCCGTCGGCGGCTCTGGCTCTCAGGCTTGCGGAGGAATACGATGTCCCTCTACATCCGAAGTTTACGTATCTATGGCACGACATAAATAGAATCGAATTTGAGGCTTTAAGGGAATTTGTGACTGAGGAGGGAAATTTTTCGGTTGAAAACGGGATTCTCAGGTTACCTCTGAAAGCCTGCCTGGAAAGGGGTATCAAATCCTTACTTGAAAAACTCCTTCTACTTCATAGGGTAAAAGCTGGGACAATCCTGATTGAAGAAGCTTTTCCTTTTATTTCCTGCCTTGGGCTTGACCGCCGCCTTAAAGAGAAGGTCCAAATGCCTGATACTAATAATATGGTAGATGCTGCAGCTCTTTTAAGCGGGTTTAAAGTTTTACCAAGGGCCCCTTCGAGAATAGGCGCAAGGATGGGAAGACCGGAAAAATCCGACCTGCGAAAGATGTCTCCTGCAGCTCAGGTCCTCTTTCCGATAAGTAATGCCGGGGGAATTACGCGGAATCTTGTATCTGCTTCAGATTACTCGGCCTCAATGAATGGGAAAATAGGCGAAATTGAAGTGGAGATGGGACTCAGGGAATGTCCTGCCTGCGGGAAAGAGACTTATTTCTGGCGCTGTGACTGCGGAGAGTACACTCATCCCAAACTCTCCTGCCCCCGTTGCAAAATTGTGGTTCGAAACTCTGAAACCTGCCCTAAATGCGGTAGAAAGCTAACTTCCGTTGCAAATGTCAAACTGGATTTTCGTTCCATTTACAAGCAGGCCTTTGAGAATGTAGGGGAAAGGGAAAAAATGCCTCTTATCAAAGGCGTAAAAAGGCTCATGAACGGGCAGATGACTCCCGAACCTCTGGAAAAAGGAATCTTGAGGGCAAAACATAATGTCTATATTTTTAAGGATGGAACTGTCCGCTACGATATGTCAGATATTCCCCTTACACATATCAGGGCTGATGAAATTGGGATAACAGCAGCCAAACTTCGGGAACTAGGTTATGTTGAGGATATCTATAGAAGACCCCTTGAAAGAGATGATCAGATTGTCTGCCTGAAGGTCCAGGATCTTGTGATTTCTTATGATGGGGGAGAATACATGTTGCGTACGGCAAAATACGTGGACGACTTACTTGTGAAATACTACAAGGTTGAGCCCTATTACAATGCCGAAACAATCCAGGATCTGGTAGGCGTACTGCTCATAGGGCTTGCTCCACATACCTCTGCAGGGGTTCTCGGGCGCTTGATAGGGTTCACTAAAGCTTCAGTCGGCTATGCTCATCCTTTCTTTCATGCTTCAAAACGCAGGAATTGCGATGGGGATGAAGACTGTATAATGCTCCTCATGGATGGGATCCTTAATTTCTCAAGGTCTTATCTCCCGGATAAAAGGGGTGGGAAAATGGATGCTCCTCTTGTACTTACTACCAGAATCGATCCCAAAGAAGTAGACAAGGAGGCGCATAATATAGATGTGCCTGCAAGATACCCTCTGGAGTTCTACAGAGCTACCCAGGAGATCAAAAATCCCACAGAACTTGAAAGTATTATGGACCTGGTGAGTGGCCGACTTGGAACACCGGAGCAATATGAGCATTTTATGTTCACACATGATACTACGGATATTGCTGCAGGCCCGCTCAATTCTTCATATAAAACTCTTGGAAGCATGATTGAGAAAATGGAGGCTCAACTTTCCCTTGCTAACAAAATAAGGGCAGTGGATGCCCCTGATGTGGCTGAAAGAGTGCTCAAGTCTCATTTTCTTCCTGATCTTCTCGGAAATCTCCGTTCCTTTTCCAGGCAGCGGATGCGCTGTATAAAATGCGGAGAGAAGTTCAGGCGTCCTCCGCTAACCGGGGCCTGCCCTAAATGCGGAGGTAATGTAGTGCTGACCGTACACGAAGGAGCTGTCCGTAAATATCTTGAGATTTCAAAAGAAATTGGGGAAAGGTACGGAGTTTCCAGTTACACCCGACAGAGAATTGAACTTCTGGATAAAGACATATGTTCTCTATTCGAAAATCACAAGGTTAAGCAACTGGGACTTTCGGATTTCATGTCTGGATCTGCGCGCTGAGAATGAATAAAAGGACATATTAACACTTAAAAAAATTAATACGGTGAACTGGGAGGAGGCAGGGCAGTTTGAGAGCCCGAAAATACAGAAGTATTTATTAATTAGTTCCCTGATTTTACTGTGCACAGTCCTATTCTCCTTCTGGGAAGAGGCTATTTTCAGGTTTTGATTATTTCTTACAGGGAAAAAAACCACCCTATCAGAGCTAACAATTATCTATATATTTTTTGCGTAATTATATAATTATATGGCTATATATATATTATCTGTTTGATTATCTGTATCTGTAACTAAACTCATCTTTTTATACTGTTGGTGGTCTTTTTCTCAAATCCGAGTTGGGGTTTTGATTATAATCTGATTTATTCCACAGGCAGCCCAAGAGAATTAATCTGCCCTATAAGTTCAGTAAAGTTTTCAATCTCCAGCTCCAGAACCTCTTCTCTGTTCATGCCTATTGACATTTCACCGTCTACAGAAAGACTCTCCGGACCCCTGCGAACAAGCCTATCAACCCCGTCTTTTTTAAGGGCTTCTTTAACTTCCATATCATGTACAAAGGCCCTTCCTGGGATAAAAACAGTCTCGCTTACTTCTGAGAGGTCCAGCTTTTTGAAATCTTCAATGGTAATGAGGCATCCGATATCCTTTTCCAGAGAAACAACATTCACAGAACCTCCAAGAGTTTCAAAGATTTCTCTCAGCCTTGGGGCTGCTATCTGGCCTGTAATGATAGTGGCTCTTTTTGTGATTCTCGGAAGTTTTTCAAGGGCTTCGGAAACATTTCGGATAGCAAAAGGAGAACCAATTAAGGGATCTTCAAGCGGGGTTCCTGTGATCCTCATAGAAGGATACTTTGCTGCAGAGCTGCGTACTAGCTCTGTGAATTCTTGAACAGTATGTGGGATTATGCCCGGAATGATAGGGGCGTTGTTCAGAATAAGCCCGTTTTCCGGAAAGTTTGCAAATCTCATCAGGATAGCTCCTTTTGCACCCATATTTTCCAAGTCATTGAAGGTCCTATCAAGAATTTCTCCATCGTTTACTCCCGGGATGAGCACAATCGCCCCGTATACGTCACAATGAGCACAGAAGTCCCGAAGAACCTGTAAAGAAGCTTCAGGCTCCGGGTCTATCATGTACTCAGCTCTTAGAACCGGATCAGTTGCAAAGACTGTAAAACTTACTTCTGTGATTCCGTGGTCTATATAAAAAGAAGCATCATCAGGATTGCTGAAACCTTTTCCGCTTGTATACCCCAGATGTATAGGAGTTTTGAATTGAGACAAGAATTCGACAAGTTTTTTCAGCTCCGGGTAACAGCTTAAATCGCCTCCTCCGCTAATAGTGAATTTTTTTATCTCTCCACTTGCGAAACAGAGTTTTCTTGCAGTTTCCTCCAGTACCATTTGAAGGGGTTTGAAGCCTGAGTATGATTCCTTTACACCGCGCGTGCAGTAGTCACACCCTTTTTTGAAAGGAAGACAATACTTGCAGCCCAGGGGCTTAGTGTCTTTGACCTTTTTAAAATAACA
>Ga0183099_1002084_pt1 | contig 10680 bp, 11 predicted proteins | sample Biomet1_FD_127788 | JGI IMG/M metagenome (GOLD analysis project Ga0183099, IMG submission 127788) | Microbial communities from bioreactor (seeded with anoxic lake sediment) at LBNL, California, USA - Biofuel metagenome 1 | ecosystem: Engineered > Bioreactor > Anaerobic > Unclassified ... | reverse complement strand
TGAAAAGATCAACAGCCTGGGGACCACCGTGGTCGTCGTCACTCACGAGCGGGAGCTGGTGGATCAATTTGAAAAACGCGTGGTGGCCATCGACGGCGGAATGGTCGTCAGTGACCGCCGCGGAGGTTATTATACACGCGACGGGATGGAGGTGCGGCCGTGAACAAGGTTTCCGGCCGCAGCGCCGGTTTTACTTATTTTCTGCGTGAGGGCATTCGGGGTGTCTTTGTACACGGTCTGATGTCCTTTGCCGCGATTACGGTAATTGCCGCCTGTCTTCTGATCTCTTTGTACACGGTCTGATGTCCTTTGCCGCGATTACGGTAATTGCCGCCTGTCTTCTGATCACTACGACTTTTAGTCTGGTGGCCTATAACGTGGACCTTGTCATCCGCGGTTTGGAGAGCGAGAGCGAGATCATCGTTTACATCGATGACAGCGTTTCCCGGGATGCGGCCACGGCCCTGGGGAACCAGATCCGCGCCCTCGATAACGTACAGGATGCCGTGTTCGTCACGAAGGAACAGACTTTTGACGAGTATCTCAAAAGTCTGGGAGACAATGCCGACGTGATGGAAGGTCTGCGGGACGACAACCCGCTGCGCGACAGCTATCGTGTGACAATGAAGGACGTGTCAAAGCACGCCGAGACTGTCGCCGCCTTGGAGCAAATTACCGGCGTCGCCTCCAGCAGCAGTTCAAAGGAGGTCTCGGATCGGCTGATCCAGATTCGCCGCGTAACAAACCTGATTTCCTATACGCTCATCGCACTGCTGGGTGCCGTGGGAGTATTTGTCATCTCAAACACCGTTAGGCTGGCGATGTTCTCCAGGCGGGACGAGATTGCAATTATGAAAATGGTCGGCGCAACCAATCATTTTATTCGTGCTCCCTTCGTTGTGGAAGGAATTATTTTGGGTGTGAGCGCCGCCGCGCTGTCTTTTTTCTGCCAATGGGGCGTCTACCGGTACATTTCCGGCGAGCTGAGTTCCGGCACCGCCGTTCTTACGATGCTTCCGTTTACGGCTTTTTGGAAACCGCTGGCTCTGCTGCTGCTGGCAGCAGGCCTTCTGCTTGGCGTGGGCGGCAGCACAATAACAATTCGAAAGTTTCTGAAGGTGTAAGCATATGGGTAAAAAAGCAAAATACGCACAGCCTAAACCAAAACAGCAGCCGAAATATCGATGGACGGCGACCCGCATTGTCATCATGGCAATCGCTCTTCTGCTGGCTCTTTTGATGTTCGGTTCCCTTTTCTGGAACGCCATTGTTTCCTTTGCTATTACCCAATCGGATGTCAATGCCATCCGGAATAAGCTTGCCGCGGCAACCAAACAAAAGAATGCCCTCAGTTCCCAGTTAGGCGACATCAAATCTGACAAATCAGCCGTGCAGAAGCAGCTGACGCTGCTGGATGAACAGCTGGAGGCCGCCGAGGATGAAATTGCCCTGCAGGAGGACCTGCTCGAAGGTCTCGCCTCAATGGTAGAAACCAAGACTGTTGAACTGCAGAACAGTGAAGCCGAAGAGCAGACCCAATATGCCGCCATGAAGGACCGGGTACGCTTTATGGTAGAGCACGGCAACATGAGTTATCTGGAAATCCTGCTCTCCGCCGACGACTTCTCCGATTTTCTTTACCGCTACGAGATCATAAGTCAGATTTCCGCCCGGGACCAGTCGTTGTTTGAAAGCCTTAAGGCCGTCCGTGAGCAGGTCCAGCAGCAGAAGGCTGATTTAGAGGCCACCCAGGCTGAGGAGAAAGAGGTCTACACCTCCCTTCAGACCAATCAGGCGGCATTGGAGTCCCAGCGCAATGCCAAGCAGAAGGCGCTGGACGACATCAGCGCGATGGAGGTCGAAACCAAGGATGCCTATGCTGCGCTCATCGACAAGGAAGACGAGTTGATGGACCAGTACCGCAAGGCCGCCGCCGAACTGGCTGCCCAGCAGACTTATGTGGGCGGCACATTCATGTGGCCGCTGCCGCGTGCCAACAATATAATCACCTGCAAATACGGCTACCGCGTCCATCCGATTACCGGCAAATACAAGCTCCACACCGGGATAGACCTTCGGGCAACGACCGGCACCAAGATCTATGCCGCCAACGGCGGCACCATAACCACCTCTGCTTACAGCAGCGTATGGGGCAATTATGTTATCATCAATCACGGTGGCGGCTACACGACTCTGTACGCACACATGAGCAAACGTCTTGTCAGTACAAAGCAGAAAGTCAAGCAGGGGGAAGTCATCGGTTATGTGGGAAGCACCGGTTACAGCACCGGGTCCCATCTGCATTTTGAGATTTCGAAAAACGGTTCGACTTTTAATCCGATGGAAGAGTTCAAAGGCTTTTCGGTGGTGTATAAATAGCCACGCGGGAACTAAGGAGCAGCCAAATGAAAAAACGGACAATTACGGTGGGTACCGCTCTGATGATCGCGCTGTTAACGGCGGTCGCCACTTTCAATGTCACCTTCTTTGCCTCGGCAGAATATTACAACCGGCGTCTGGGCGGGCTGCAGGATCTGGAGGCCCGCTATTCGAAGCTTAAGAGCGTAGCTGACGCAGTGCAGAAGAATTTTATCGGCGATTATAAGGAAAGTGACGCCATTGAGAGCGCGCTGGCCGGCTATGTGGACGGTTTGGGCGATAAATGGTCCCACTATTATACCGCCGAGCAGACTGCCCAGATTCTGGATGACGAGGCCAACTCCTACGTCGGCGTCGGGCTGACCTACTCAACCGAGGAGAGCAATGTTTATACCGTTCTGTCCGTGGCTCTTGACGGTCCCGCTGCCAAAGCGGGCATCAAGGTAGGTGATTTGCTGGTCGCTGTGGACGGTGTGCCTGTGGAGCAGCTGGGCGAGCCTTCCGAACTGAGCACCTATGTCAAGGGTGAAGAGGGCACCTCCGTCAGTCTCACAATTCGCCGGGACGGAAAGGACCAGACCTTCGACATGGTCCGCGCCAACGTCTACAACGAAGGCGTGACTGCTAAAATGCTGGAAGGCAACATCGGTTATCTGTCCATCGATGGCTTTGACACCAACGTGGATGTTGAGTTCAAAACAAAACTTCAGAGCCTGATCGACCAGGGAGCCAAGGGCCTTGTTTTTGATGTGCGGTGGAATCCCGGCGGATTCCTGGATGTAATGCGGAACATGCTGGACCAGCTGCTGCCGGAAGGCGTCGTCATCAGTACGGTGGATAAGCAGGGCAACGTCAAGGAATACTCCTCCGATGCGGCTTGTCTGACCCTGCCGATGGCAGTAATTGTCAACGCCGATTCCGTCTCCGCCGCAGAGTTTTTTGCCGCTGCACTGCAGGAATATGGCGTAGCCGATGTGGTGGGCGCCCATACCGGCGGCAAGGGTTATTCCCAGCAGCTCATCCGCCTGTCCGACGGCTCCAGCATCAACCTGTCTACCACTCGCTATTACACACCCAAAGGCAACAATTTGGCTGGCGTAGGCATCACCCCGAATTATGAGGTGAAAATGGACATGGATTATACCACCTTCTATTACCTCAACCCGGCCGACGACACCCAGTTGCAGAAAGCCATTGAGGTGGTTTCGGCCAAAGTCACCGCTGCGGAGAGTGCGGCCGGTACAGATGGTGCGGCGGCGACACCTGCGCCATAACCTCCTGCATAAAATCGTCTTAGCCGCCATAGACTTGTACCAACAGTCTGTGGCGGCTTTGTTTTTCGCACATCAAACGGAGGACATGTTCGCCAATCCGATTTCGAAGCCTCCTGCCAAAACCTTCTTATTTCCGTTTAGGAGACTGAGCGCAGGCGTGCACGAAGGGCAACGCGGATGAGTACGAACACAAAAGGCGGTGATGAGATGTTTGGCGTGCTGACCGTAACCGAGGTGCGGCCTCCTTTTTTTCAGCGTCTGCTTCTGCGGTTGTTTCCTGCGCGGGGACTGACCCTGACTCTGCACTCCTACCGAATGGCCTCTTTCCGTCTGGCGGCAGTGGTGCTGCCGCCAGGTCTGCGAGAACACGCTGTGGAAAAACGCGTCCTTCGCGCTCTGCAGGAACTGCGGGCATCCGGTGTCCGGCGGCTGGCATCTCCCGAGCGCTGGAAAAAGCAGGCACTGGCGCTTGGCTTTGCGCCGGTGGAAGAGCGCCCGCTGCTGCGGGCCTGTGCTGCCCAGGCAGTCCCGGCTGCCTGCAGAAAGGCGGGCCTTGATCCGGAGCGGGTATGCATTACCGTCTTCGCTGATGTCATTGATCGCCCGCTCTCGGATCAGCTTTTAACGCTGGCCCGGATTGTACGCACACTCCGCTTGCACTGCACCCAGGATTTTCCTATTCTTCGTCGAAGGCTTTTAGACTCTTATGGAATTGTGGCGGAAGGCCCTCTGCCGGAAGGTGCCCCCGAACTTGCGCTGGTGCTTTCCGATGCGCCGCTGGAGAGCGCTGCTCTGGCTTTGGACCTGACAGGTGTGGCTCACGAGCACTGGCCTGTCTGCACTCTTATCCCGATTCCGCGACCGCCTGAAGACGCACTGCGCAGCTGCCCCCCGGGAGCAGACCAACGTGTGTTTGTCACAGCGCTCTACCTCTGCGGCGGTTTGATGGCCCATGAAATTGGCCTTGACATCGTTGAAGCCACACAATATAATAGTGAAGAAAGTCAATAACTTCCACTTCCCTGACTGCATGGCGCGTATATCCGCGCGGTGCGGCCGGGGCAAGTTTTTCCGGCTTTGCGCCGGATCAATACATTTTTGGAGGCAATCTCTATGCAGAAACAGTATAAACTGACCAAAGAACGTCTGGCGGAGCTTAAGGATGAACTGGAGCACCTGAAAACCGTGCGTGAACGCGAGGTGGCCGAACTTATCAAAGAAGCCCGCGGCTTTGGCGATCTCTCCGAAAACAGCGAATACGATGAGGCGAAGAATGAGCAGGGCAAGCTCTATTCCCGCATCGCTGAATTGGAGGTGGTCATTTCAAACGCCGTCATCATTGAAGAAACTGCCGGCGTCGATAAAGGGGTATGTATCGGCTCTACCGCCACCGTGGAGTTTCTTAAGGACGGCCGCACTGACGAGTTTACCATCGTCGGCTCCCAGGAGGCCAACCCCAAACAGAAACGCATCAGTGACGAATCCCCCATCGGCAAAGCGCTGATGGGAACCCATAAGGGCCAGACTGTCACCGTCGATGCCCCTGCCGGCTCTTTTCAATGCAAGGTGCTGGACATTAGAAAGCAGTAAAGGAAGTTATGATATGGAAGAAGAACACCGTGGCTTGGAGCCTCAGGCCGCCGAGGAGCAGCGAGAGCTGCTTCAGATCCGGCGGGACAAGCTCGCCGCGCTGCGTGCCGAAGGACGAGATCCTTTTTTGCAGGTGCGCTATGAGCGCAGCCACAACAGTGAACAGATCTTAAACAATTTCGAAACTCTCGAGAATCAGGACGTTTCCGTCGCCGGACGCATTATGAGCAAGCGTGAGATGGGCAAAGCCAGTTTCGCGCATATACAAGATCAGCAGGGAAAGCTTCAAATCTACGTCCGCATCGACGAACTGGGCGAAGAGTATGAACGTTTTCTGAAGCTGGACATTGGCGACATTATCGGCGTCCGCGGGTTTGTTTTCCGCACCCATCGGGGCGAGGTTTCCGTCCATGCGCGGGAAGTTGTGCTGCTGAGCAAATCTCTCCTGCCCCTGCCGGAGAAGTACCACGGGCTAAAGGATGTAGACACACGTTATCGCCAGCGTTATGTGGACCTGATCGTGAATCCTGAGGTCCGCGACACCTTTATCAAGCGTACCCGCGCGATCAAGGAGATCCGCGCTTATCTGGACGAGCTGGGCTATCTGGAGGTTGAAACTCCTGTGCTTCAGACCGTGCAGGGCGGCGCCACCGCGCGGCCGTTTATTACGCACCACAACGCCCTCAACATCGACCTATATCTGCGCATCGCCACCGAACTGTACCTCAAGCGCCTGATTGTAGGCGGCTTTGACCGGGTATATGAGATCGGGCGGCTGTTCCGCAACGAGGGCATGGATACGCGCCACAACCCGGAATTCACAACCATCGAATTTTATGAGGCGTATACCGATATCAACGGTATCATGGAGAGGACTGAAGGACTGATGCGCCGCGTGACGCAGGCTGTCACCGGCGGTACGCTGCTGCCCTTCGGCGACGCGGTTATCGACATGGGCAAACCCTTTGAAACGCTGACCATGACTGATGCTGTCCTACGCTTTGCCAAGGTAGACTTCGACCAGATTGAGACGCTGGAACAGGCACGCGCCATCGCGAAGGAACACGGCGTGGCCTTCGAACAGCGTCACGGCATTGGGGATATTCTGTCGCTGTTCTTTGAGGAGTTCTGCGAAAAGCAGATCATACAGCCCACCTTTGTCTGCGGCCATCCGGTGGAGATATCCCCGCTCGCCAAGCGCGACCCCATGCATCCGCGACTGACGCAGCGCTTTGAGCTGTTCATCAACGGTGCCGAATACGCCAACGCTTTTTCCGAGCTAAACGATCCTATTGACCAACGCCAGCGGTTCGATGCGCAGATGGCGCTGCGCGCCCAGGGCGACGCCGAAGCCAGCGAAATGGATGAGGACTTCGTCACCGCGCTGGAGTACGGCATGCCGCCCACTGGCGGCTGCGGCATTGGCATTGATCGGTTTATCATGCTGCTGACCGGCAATACCTCGATCCGCGACGTACTGCTGTTCCCCACCATGAAGCCGTTAGACTGACATTTTCCATCAGGACCTATCGCGCACGGCGCATAGGTCTTTTTGACTGTAGTGGGCGTGCCGGCATAACCTGGCGCGCCGCACTGCCATTACGCAAAGGGAGGCGCACCATGCTGGCGCAGACGATTACGAGCCGCGACAACCCGCTGGTTAAGCAGGTTTCGGCACTGCAAAGCAGCCGCCGCGCACGGGAAGAAGCCGGTGCTTTCGTCTGTGAGGGACCCACGATGCTTTCCGAGGCACTGCGCAGCGGCGCGTCCGTCCTGCGGATCTTCTGCCTTCCCGAACTGCTCCCGACGCTGCCGCCGCTATCCTGCCCTGTGTATTCCGTCACAGCAGCGGTGCTGCAAAAGATGTCCGACGTATCTTCGCCACAGGGAATTGTTTTTCTCTGCGCCTTGCCGGAGCAGACGCCTCTGTCCGGGGCACAGCTGTTGGCGCTTGACGAACTGCGGGATCCGGGGAACCTGGGCACAATCCTGCGAACTGCCGATGCTTTTGGCGCAAACGGCGTCGTTCTTCTCGGCGACTGCGTCGACCCTTTTTCTCCCAAGGTTGTCCGTGCCACGATGGGATCTCTGTTCCGCGTGCCCCTCTGGCGCTGTGATATTGAAACACTGAAAAAGCAGGCCCGTGTGCCTTTGTACGCCGCCGTCCTTGACAGCGGCAGCCGGCCTTTATCCCAGCTTTCGCTCTCCCGTGCCTGTGTGATCATCGGCAACGAAGCCCACGGTGTGTCAGAAACTGTCCGCGCCTTCTGTGATGGGGCGGTGAATATTCCTATTCGCGGTGCAGAGTCGCTCAACGCCGCCGTGGCCGCGGCAATTTTTCTTTACGAGATGGCGCGTGAATAGGGCGAACGCCCACCAATTTTTCCCTGCCTCCTGCAGCCGCGGACCAATACTTTTTGGCACCTACCATTGAACAAGCTGCCGTGCGGTTTTACCGCACCGGGATCCGGTTCTTTGGTTTCTCTGATTCTGGCTTTAGGGGGTAGCTGCGATGCAGTATCTGATCTGGCTGAGTACGACGGCAGGGCTGCCACCGCAGAAATGCTGGGCGCTGCTGGCACGTTTTGGCAGCGGAAAGGCAGTTTTTGAGCGCAAGACCGACGAACTATCCCATGCCGTTCCCCTGACGTATGCAGAGAAATTGCGGCTCAAAAAGCGGGACCTTGCCCCGGCCCAGCGCATTCTCGCAGAATGTGAGCGTTTTCATATCCGTGCCCTTCCAATCACCGACCCGTTTTATCCCCAGCGGCTCAAAGCGATTTACGACCCCCCGGTTGTCCTCTATATCCGCGGCGAATTGCCCGACCTCAACGCCCTTCCAGCCATCGCTATCGTAGGCACCCGCCGCTGCACGCCTTACGGTGCGCTGGCAGCAGAAAAGCTGGCCTTTGGTTTGAGTCAAAACGGTTTCGTGGTCGTTTCCGGCATGGCGGAAGGCGCGGACACTGCCGCCCACCAGGGTGCACTTCGGGGCGGCACCCCCACCGTCGCCGTCTTTGGTACGGCCATCGACGGCTGTTACCCCGCCTGCAACGGCGGTCTGCTTCGGGACATCCTGTGGCACGGCGCGGCCGTTTCGGAATATCCTCCCGGTGAAAAAACCGGAAAGGGCAGCTTTCCCCACCGAAATCGGATCATGTCCGGTTTATCGTTGGGCGTTGTGGTAACTGAAGCCCCTGAAAAAAGCGGAGCGCTGATCACCGCCGGCCTGGCCCTTGACCAGGGCCGCGATGCTTTGCCGTTCCCGGCAGCATTGATGCACCTGGAAGCATGGGTACCAATGAGCTGATTCAGCGGGGCGCGAAGCTTGTACGCAGCGCGGACGACATCCTGTGCGAATATCAGGGCGTCTACCGCTTTTCCCCGCAGGAGCAGCCTCTGCGCGCAGCGCAGGAGCCTGTAGCTGCGGTCTATCAAGCCAAGTCTGCTCCAAAGTCGGCGGCGAGTCAGGATACCCTTAAGGCAACAAATTTTGATGCAGATCCCATTCTCGCCGCACTGGAGAGCGGTCCGCTGCCGCTGGACACGCTGCTGGAACGAACGCAGATACGGATGGGCGAAGCCCTTGCGCAGCTGACACTTTTGGAACTCAAAGGCCGTGTGCGTCAGCTCCCCGGCAGAGTTTTTGAGCTGATAGGCACAGCACGGCATGTCTGATCGATACGGTTTACGTGCGTGTTATCCGTGACCGCGCTTTCTTATCCTCGCATGCTCGTATTCGAATCCTTTCTGGAGGTTTACATGGCAAAATTACTAATTGTGGAGTCCCCGGCGAAAGCTAAAACCATCACGAAATATTTAGGCAGCGGCTATGAGGTCAAGGCCTCCATGGGCCATCTGCGCGACCTGCCAAAAAAAACACTGGGCGTCGATGTGGAGCACGGCTTCGCACCCGACTACCAGCCCATTGAAGGCAAAGATAAAGTGATCCGAGAGCTCCGGACTGCGGTAAAGGATGCCGATGAAGTTTATCTGGCAACCGACCCTGACCGGGAGGGAGAGGCCATTTCCTGGCATTTGCGGGAGCTTCTCGACCTGCCGGACGGCAGGACCCAACGTATCACTTTCAACGAGATTACCCAGCGTGCGGTGACCGAGGCGGTGCAGAAGCCCAGAGAAATCGACATGGATCTGGTGAACGCCCAGCAGGCGCGCCGCATTCTTGACCGTATTGTGGGCTACAAGCTGTCGCCTTTCCTCTGGCGCAAGGTGCGTTCCGGTCTGTCTGCCGGCCGCGTTCAGAGCGTCGTCACCCGCATCGTGGTGGACCGGGAACGGGAGATTCAGGCATTTGTCCCACAGGAATACTGGACCATCGATGTCACACTGCGTCAAAGCGGCCGCGAATTTCCCGCCCATTTCTTTGGCAATGAACAAGGTAAGATGGAGCTGGCCGATAAACATTCCGCCGACATGGTGCTCGAGAAAATCGCAGGGCAGACCTATACCGTTTCCGACGTTAAAAAAGCCCAGAAAAAACGTCAGCCGGCACCTCCCTTCATCACGTCCACCCTTCAGCAGGAGGCCAGCCGTAAATTGGGTATGACCTCCAAGCGCACGATGGCTGTGGCGCAGGAGCTGTACGAAGGTGTGGAACTGCAGGGACAGGGCCTGACCGGCCTCATCACCTATATGCGTACCGACTCTCTCCGCATCGCGGATGAGGCACTGACCGCTGCCCGGTCGTTTATCGACGGACGCTTTGGCACCAACTATAAGCCTGCGAAGGCCCGGGTCTTTCGTACAAAGAAGGGCGCCCAAGATGCCCACGAAGCCATTCGCCCCTCAAATCCCGCCCTTGATCCCGACGGCTTAAAGCGAAGCCTGACCCCTGATCAGTATAAACTTTACCGCCTGATTTGGTCTCGGTTTCTTGCCTGCCAGATGAGCGATGCCCTCCTGGATACTACTGCCGCGACAATCCTGTGCGGTGGATATCAGTTCCGGGCCACCGGCCAGAGCGTCGCTTTTATGGGCTTTCTTGCCCTTTATGAAGAAAGTTTTGACGAAGCCAAGGACGAGGAAGGCCCTCTGCCCGAGCTGAAGGCCGGCGACATGCCGGAATACGTCGCTGTCGACTCGCGCCAGCACTTTACTCAGCCGCCGGCACGATATACCGAAGCCTCCCTCATTCGTGCGATGGAGGAACAGGGCGTCGGCCGCCCCAGTACCTACGCACCGACGATCTCGGTGGTCTTGGACCGAGAATATAGAGCGATGCCCTCCTGGATACTACTGCCGCGACAATCCTGTGCGTGGATATCAGTTCCGGGCCACCGGCCAGAGCGTTCGCTTTTTATGGGCTTTCTTGCCCTTTATGAAGAAAAGTTTTTGACGAAGCCAAGGACGAGGAAGGCCCTCTGCCCGAGCTGAAGGCCGGCGACATGCCGGAATACGTCGCTGTCGACTCGCGCCA
>Ga0183099_1002083_pt1 | contig 10683 bp, 8 predicted proteins | sample Biomet1_FD_127788 | JGI IMG/M metagenome (GOLD analysis project Ga0183099, IMG submission 127788) | Microbial communities from bioreactor (seeded with anoxic lake sediment) at LBNL, California, USA - Biofuel metagenome 1 | ecosystem: Engineered > Bioreactor > Anaerobic > Unclassified ... | reverse complement strand
CCAGATGGACATCAGATTGCAGCGTATGCCGAAATCATGTCCAAGGCGCTGGCCCAGGCAAAGCGGGGACGCCTCCACATCCTCGGCATCATGAACAAGACCATCTCCAAGCCTTCGGCAGAAATCTCCAAATATGCCCCGCGCATCGAGGTCATGAAGATCGAGACCGACAAGATCGGAGCGCTGATCGGACCGGGCGGAAAGAACATCAAGGCAATCTCCGAGAAGTTCTCCGTCACGATCAATACCGAGAATGACGGAACCGTAACCATCTACGGAAAGAATGCCAAGTGCGCCCTCGCCGCGAAGGATGCCGTCAAGGGTATCGTCGAGGATCCCGAGGTCGGACGCATCTACGAAGGGACCGTCAAACGGATCATGGACTTCGGTGCCTTCATCGAGATCCTTCCCGGAAAGGAAGGCCTCTGCCACATCTCAAAACTCTCCCGCACCCGCGTCGCGAACGTATCCGACGTGGTCAAGGAAGGACAGAAGCTCCCCGTGAAGCTCCTGGAGGTTGACAAGATGGGACGGTTGAACCTCTCCTACGTCGATGCCCTCGGAGACAATGCCGACAAGTAACCGTTTGCTCGCTAACGGACTGCGTCTCATTACCGAACCGATTGCTGCAACCAAAGCCGCAGCAATCGGTTTTTGGTTTTCCGGAGGTTCCCGGGACGAGCAGCCGGACGAGCACGGTTTCGCACATTTCACAGAGCACCTCCTGTTCAAGGGAACGGAAGAGAAAAGCGCAAGGGAACTCGCCGTTTTTTTCGACAGGATAGGCGGCTACGTGAACGCATTCACCGAACGGGAGCTTGTCTGCCTCCACTGCGTCGTTCCCGCAAACCATGCATCGGCGAGCCTTGATGTTCTTCTAGACATGGTGCTTCATTCGCGTTTTTCAGACGAGGATGTCGCGAAGGAAAGGGGAGGTCATCGTCAGCGAGATACTCGCGGCCGCCGATGATCCGGAGGAAGCAGGCTCGGATGCCGCGCTCGCGTTGATGTATCCGGGAAGCGGATTCGCCCGGCCTGTCGCCGGTAACGGGCAGGAGGTTGAAGCGGCTAAACCCGCGGAAGTCCGATCGTTTTACCGGAACCGTTTCATCAATTCGCTTTCGCTCGTAACGGTGGCAGGCAATGTCGATCCCGAGGAAATCGAGCGGCAGCTCGATGCAATTTCGTACGTATTCGAACCCGGGGCGGTGCTGCTCGAACCCGCTCCCCCGGTGCTTTTACCGGGACGTTTTTTTCCGAAATCCGGTTTCAGCCAGAGCCAGATTTTCCTGTCGTATCCGGTACCGCGTCCCGGGACGGAGGCCGAATGGTTTTCATGGTCGATCATCAATGTTATACTCGGAGAGACGGTAAGCTCGAGGCTCTTCCAGAGCCTGCGCGAGAACCGCGGGCTCTGCTACTCGGTATACAGTTTTTTCGCGTGCAACCGCGATTCGGCGATATGGTCGGCAAGCACCGCGACTCCTCCTGAACACACGAGGGAAACTGTTCAGGTCCTGCTCGAGGAGATCGATAAAGCCCTGCAGAACGGTTTTACGGAACGCGAAATAGCCGATGCGAAAAGCCATATTGCGGGCGAGATGCTCCTTTCCGGGGAGGATATCGAGAACCGGATGAAGCGCCTCGCCAGACAGCATTTCTACAACGGAGAGATCAACAGCATCGAGGATGGCATATCCATACTTGAATCGGTACCAGACGGTGTTCCGGCGGAGATTTTCCGGCAGACCTGTACCGGTACGGCGTCCTCGCTTGTTGTCTATGCAGAAAACAGGCAGCTCAAGGAGTGCAAGAAGATATGGCGGTAAAGATCCTGTATACACGGAAAGATGGCGGCAAGGAGCCCGTATACCAGACCGGCGGTTCGGCGGGCGCCGATATATGCGCATGCCTCGCGGTTCCCGTCGTCCTCGCGCCCCTGGAGCGTGCCCTGATCCCGACCGGCATCAGCGTGGAGATTCCCGCGGGCTTCGAGATCCAGGTCCGTCCCCGTTCGGGGCTCGCGCTCAAACACGGGGTCACGGTCCTGAACGCTCCGGGAACCATCGATTCGGATTATCGCGGCGAGATCGGCGTTGTCCTGGTCAACTTCGGCTCCGGCAGCTTCACCGTTTCCGACGGAGACCGCATAGCTCAACTGGTTGTTTCGCGGGTCGAACGGGCAGAATTCGAACCGGTCTCCGGTCTCGGCGAGACGTCTCGCGGATCGGGCGGATACGGCTCAACCGGAAAAAACTGAAGGTATGCGCAAAACCCTGTTCGGATACATAGCGAGGGAGATGCTCCTGTATTTCATCGTCTGTTTCCTTTTTTTCTTCCTCATATTTTTCGTCAACCAGATACTTCTCATGGCCGAGGATATCCTCTCGAAAAAGGCCCCTGTAAAGGATGTCGTGCTTCTGATCGTGTATTCCTTACCGTCGATCATCGCGACAAGCGCTCCCTTCGCCGCCCTTGTCGGAACCCTGATGGGAATCGGGCGCCTGGTAAGCGACCGTGAGATCCTGTCGATGAACGCGCTCGGAGTTCCGGTACGCTTCGTGCTTGTTCCCGTACTCGCCGTCGGGATACTGATTTCGCTCGTTTCCTTCCTGACGAACGACATCCTCCTTCCCGCCGGCACCATACAACTCAACCGTCTCTACCGCAAGATCCTCACCTCGACTCCCGCGCTCGAACTCGAGTCGAATTCGATCAAGCGGAGCCAGAACGCGGTCGTCATCTCGGGCACCATAAAGGACCGGAAGATGGACAGCCTCCTCGTGATCGATACGGACAGCCAGGGCAACAAACGCATCATCGCCGCCCCCGATGCCAGGATACTCGACTCCCAGTCCGCCGAGATACTGATGACATTGAGCATGGATGACGCAACGCTGACCAGCCTGAGCAAGAAAAACCGGAATTCCTTCGACATAATCAAGTCAAACGGGATATCGTACAACGTACTTTCGAAGAACGTGCAGCCCGCTTTCTCGGGCAAGGCTACGCCCCGCGAGATGAGCTCCCGGGACCTTTACCGGGAACTGAAGAAAAGGGAGGCGAAAGAGGACAAAAAGTCACTCAACCTCTACCGGATGGAATTCCACAAGAAGTTCTCCATACCATTTGGAGCTTTTTTCTTCGTGATCCTCGCCTTTCCGCTCGGACTCACCGCAAAGACGAACGGACCCAGCGTAGGGTTCATCTTCGGGCTGATAATCGCCGTCCTGTACTGGGCAATGCTGATCGGCGGGCAAACCCTGAGCATACGGCTCGGAATGGACGGCCGCCTCATGATGTGGCTTCCGAACGTGCTCGTTCTGGCAGTAGGCATCCTGTTCATGGGAAAGAGGCTGATACAATGAAACTCCTGCAGCGATACCTGATGCGCCAGTTCATCCCGGTCTGCCTCGTCGCAGCACTGTTCTTTATCATGCTTCTCGAGATGGGTGACCTGTTTGCAAATCTCTGGAAATACCTTTCGAACGACGTGCCCGGCACGAGCATCCTGAAGCTGATGTGGCTCTATCTTCCGAAATGCCTTTCTTTTTCGATGCCCATGTCGATCCTCTTCGCCTCTTCCTACACGATGGGAAACATGTACGCGCGGAACGAGCTGACATCGATCTTCGCGGCGGGATACCCGCTGTACCGCCTGATCGTTCCGATGCTCATCCTCGGTCTGGCTCTTTCTTTCGGCATGTTCTTCTTCGAGGACCGGGTGGTCATCCACACGCTTGCGGAGAAGAATGTCCTGGGACGTCTCCTTCTCAAGCAGGAACAGTCCCTGAGCAATACCAATGTCGTCGTACTCTCCGGATCCGGTACCGTCGTCTATACCGCCGATTATTACCAGGAAGCGGACAAGAAACTCTATTCCCTTCTCGTAGTTTTGCGCTCCCCTGACGGATCCGTGAATACCGTCATACAGTCACCAGTCGCCACTTGGTCGGGAAGCGAGTGGATACCCGATGATCCGGTCGTGTATGCGCTTTCCGATCCCGAGAAGGTGTCTGTGACACGGGGCCACATTCCCCTGACCCTTGACGAGCCGCCCGAGACCTTCAGGAAGAATATCGTATCGGTTGACGAGCTTTCGGCAAAAGACGCAAAGCTGTTCATCGCCGGCGAACGCAAGGCCGGGCTCCCGTATACCGAGCAGCTTTCGAACTATTACAAGCGCTTTTCCTTTCCGTTCACGATTTTCATCGTGCTCTTCTTTTCGATTTCCCTCGGCGGAAGATTCAAGAAGAACATCATGCTGATGAGCCTTCTCTTGAGCCTTTCGGTTGCGGTACTGTACTACGTGACCCAGATGATAACGATGCTTTTCGCAAAGTGGGAATACATCTCTCCTCTCGCCGGAGCCTGGTTTCCGGTGATACTTTTTATCGGAGCGAGTGCCGTGATACTCCGCTCAGCAAGGACCTGACGATGCAGAAAACCGACAAGATTTACCGTCTGTGCCACCAGGACGCGCATTGCCGCGCCAGGAACGGGTTCATTGATCTGCCCCACGGGAGCGTGCGCACCCCGGCTTTCATGCCGGTCGGAACGAACGCCACCGTGAAGGCGATGACAAAGGACTCCCTCGCCGAGATCGGTTTCGACATCATCCTCGCAAATACCTACCACCTGTACCTTCGTCCCGGTGTCGATATCATCCGCAAGGCGGGCGGCCTCCACGGTTTTTCCGGCTGGAACAGGAATTTCCTGACCGATTCGGGAGGCTATCAGGTTTTTTCCCTTTCGTCCTTCCGGAAGATAACGAAGGACGGCGTCAAGTTCCGCAGCCACATTGACGGTTCGGCTCATTTCCTCACGCCCGAGAGCGTAGTCGGCCTCCAGGCAGGTTTCAACAGCGACATCCAGATGCAGCTGGACGTGTGCACGGGATTCGGGACAGAATGGAAAAAAGCGAAGGAAGCCCTCGTCATCACCACCGACTGGGCCAAACGCGCGAAGAAGGCCTGGCTTGATGCTCCCGACGAATACCAGGGGAAGCTCTTCGCTATCATACAGGGGAATTTCCATCACGATCTCCGCAAGGAGAGCATCGAGTCGGTCTGTGAGCTTGACACCCCGGGAATCGCGATCGGCGGGCTTTCGGTCGGTGAACCCCCGGAGGTGTATTCGGAATTCCTCGAGTCCACGGCGAGCCTGCTTCCAGACGACAAGCCGAGGTACGTCATGGGCATCGGCACCCCAGACTACATTCTTGACGCGGTCTACAACGGCATAGACATATTCGACTGTGTGCTTCCCTCCCGGAACGCACGGAACGGTTCGCTGTTTACCCGGGACGGCTCGATCGCCATCAAGAAGGAGCGTTTCGCCTCCGATTTCGGTCCGATCGATCCGGATTGTCATTGCCGCGTCTGCCGCGAGTACAGCAGGGCCTATATGCGGCACCTGTACAAGAATGACGAAATCCTCAGCTCGATGCTGGCGACCTATCACAACCTCGCGTTCCTGTACCAGCTGATGGAGGAGATCCGCGAGGCTATAGACGCTGACCGGTTCACTGAATACCGGAAGGCATTCCTTGCGCGCTTCAACGGGGGAGCCCTTTGAAACGGCTGGGTATCATCGCGCTCTTCGTCGTGTTGCTCATCCAGCCGTTCGTCCTTTCAGCCGAGCAGACCGAGGACGAAAAACGGAGGGAGATACTGCAGTTCGGCCTCGAACCTGAGATCACCGAGCTGATCGGAACCCTCCAGAAAGAGGAAAACAAGACCTTCAACGACGATATCCTGAATGTATTCAATTCAACAAAGAACCCCGTACTCCGTGAATCCGTCCTCTCTTTCTTTGCTGCCCAGAAAGATCCCGCTCTGAAGGATTTTGCCCTGTCCACGCTTACCGATCCCTGGGACTTCAAGACCAGTACGGTCATCGCGGTGCTTTCCTATGCGGAGTCCATCTCCCTGAAGGAGGCTACTCCCTCGATACGCAAGATTCTAGACGGAGAAAGCAACGAATACCGGGCGAAGGCCCTCAGCACGCTCGGAAAGCTGGGCTCGGCAGAGGATGCACGGTATCTGGTCGAAAGCCTCGACGGTGACATACCGGGAGACGACAAGCAGAAGCTGATCATCAGGCAGAACATCATGGCGGCGCTCGGCGAACTCCGGGCTGTCGAAACCTGGGACCGGCTCGTCGAGATAGCGAAGGATACCGACGAGAACGCCGTCATCCGCGCAACAGCCGCGACGGCAATCGGGAAGATGGGCAAACCGGAGGCAATACCGGTGCTCTCAGCCCTGTTCGAGGATACGGATCCCGTTCTCCGTACCGCAGCCATTGAGGGCCTTTCGAACTATAGCGAACCGGGTGCCGTCTCCGTCGTTCTCCAGGGATTCAAGGATTCATACTACAAGGTACGACTGGCCGCGCTCGCGGCGGCCGGAAATACAAATATCCGGAAGCGCTGTCCTACGTCCTGTACCGGGCAAAGAACGATCCTGTCGAGGCGGTCAAGTACCAGGCTTTTGATGCGGCAGGAACGTACAACGACGCGGCGGCGAATGCCTGGCTCAGGGATATGCTCCTCGACGCGAAGGCTTCGGACAAGGTCAGGATTAAGGCCGCCTCAGTACTTCTCGGGAATGATTTTGACGGAATTTATCAGGAATTCGAGAAGGTTGCCCTCGAGACCCTGAAGGATGACAAGAAGGCAAGCCTCCGGTACGAGCTGGGGAAACTGGCGTCGAAATATCAATCACAGAAAACCCTCGCACTCGCCTCCGGCTACCTTTCGCACAAGGATCCTCTGACGCGAAGCATAGCCCTGGATCTTTTTGAACGGAACAGGTATCCGGAGATGGCTGCAGCGGTCGCTTCGATCGCTGCGGACGAGAAGCAGGGGGCCCTGCAGCGCCGCGCGAAGAAGATTCTGGGCACAAAAAACGATGCCGGCGGCACCGATGCTACTGAGCCGGTGCCTGGTAGCGTATTGAAGTAAGGAGCCTGTTGAGCTCCACCACAGGATCCTCATAGACCCGGATCCGGAAGGTAACCTCGTACCCCTTGTCCGATACGATAACGAAATCACGTCCGATACAGTTCTCGATGATGTTAACCGTTTCCAGGGGGAAGAATTCGGGCTTGAGTATGGCGAGATCGCAGCGTTCGCCGTCATAACGAAGCTCCGCGATACGCTGCGGAAATCTGACCAGAAAGACGAGAAAAGCGGAACTTCCGCCTCCGATGGACAGCCTTGTTCCTGCCTTCATGACATGAATATTCCGTTTTCCTATCTGTGTATTCTGCCGGTCGACGGAAAGTTCGAGCATGGTTCGCCTGTTTCCACGTATCTCGATGCGTTCATGACCGTCCGCACCGGCGCGAGAGCTCCGGTATTTTTCTATCCTGCTTGCCGCGGCAGAGAGTATGTCGAGCCGTTCCTTCTTTCCCGCAGCCTGTTCGGCGGCGAGAGCTTCGGTTGCCCGTATGGCGTCCGGATCGCCCGAGAGGATCGAAACGGGCAGTTCCTTTTTCTCCGTAGAAAAATGTATGAGTTTGTCCGTCTTCTGCGCGGCGATGAGCCGGCTGTTCTTGACGGAGGGTTCTGCCGGGGAGGGCAGGGTGGTGGTCCCGGTCTGCCCTGCGGCGGGTGTACGTCCTGCATCCGGCGCGGTTGCATTCTTTCCGGTAAGGATGACGGGACGGGGCTGACCGAATATGGCTGCTGCCGGTTTCGCGGGTCTGGCTGGAGGTGCAGTTTCGATGATGGTTTCCGCCCCTGCTGCAGTGACTGCTGCCGGTTTCCTGCCCTGTCCGGCAGACGGGGAGGCGTTGACCTGCTCCCTGCCTTTTTCCTCGGTCGATCGAACGACCGTTGCGGGGCGGGAAGTATGCTGCCAGATGAAGCGGTACAGGAATGCGACGAGGATACAGGCGATGCAGACGAGGATCAGCGCAAAAAGGACAGGCCCGCCGGTCCTCAGGAACGAAAGAAGCGAAAAGCCGGTAACCGTCAGATGCACGGTTGCCGACTGCGGGATGACACGAAGATTGTCTGAGAACCGCAGGCTGAGCGGCAGGTCGCGGGGTCCGGAGGACACTGTCGAGGGGAGACTGAGCTCCGCCTTGAGCGTTCCGCGTTTTCCGGGACCAAGATTGAGAAACGCCGTCTCAGCGAGCACATCGACATCATCGAGCATGACGGATGTCAGTTCCATATTGAGAGGATTCCCGGAGTTGTTCTCGATTTTGAGCGGGAGGATGAACTGCCTGCCCTGACGTCCGAGATCTTCGGGAAAGGTGACGGCAGGCATGGAAAAAACTGTATCGATGAATGTCAGTGGGACATCTTCAGCGGGCAGCCGGGAGGGCTCTATGTCGAGGCTTGATGAAAATTCCGAGGAAACGTCGTAGTAGCTGACATTTCCTGCAGACGACGGGGATCCGTCGGCAGTTGCCGCCCCTGCAGCAGGAGCGGCAGCCGTTTTCCCTGAAGAAGATGCCGTACCGGAGTTTCCACGGGGTGAAGCGCTTTCTTCTCCGTAGAGGTTTCCGTCGAGGGTAAGGATCTCCGTGTGTTCCGGGAAGGGAAGCTTGATGTAGTACACGTTCCATCCGGAACCGCGGATCTGATGCGCGATTCGGCCAATTTCGTCCTTGACCTGCTGGGGGGTATAGGATGCATAGGGACTGCTGGCCGGAGGATTGAAAATGCCGTCGGATATGACGATTATGTTCTTCTCTCTCTGCGGGTCGAGGCTCGAGACATACTGCCAGGTATACTGGAGGCCGGAAAGGAAGTCCGAATTCTGGCCGAGCGGGTAGAGGAGCATGAAACGGGAAACAACCCGGGAAATGTCCGACTCGGTCTTAATCGGCTGGACAATCTCGAGGTTTACCCGTGAGTTGAATGATATGAGGTGGAAGGTATCATCCTCGCGGACAAACTTTCTGGTGATGTCGACGAGAATGCGGTTGTTGATCTCTTCAAACCAGGGGAGAATGGTTCCGGAAGCATCCATGAGCACAACGATGTCAGCTCCCGCTGCGGAAGCTGAACCCAAGGCACTGGCCATGAAGGCCAGCGCGAGGAGTTTCTTGATTGTTTTCATACCCTACCCCTGATTGTGATCAGAACGAAGCAGCAGTGATGCTCTTGATGGTGTAGCTATATTCCCTTTCGTTGATGGTGAACTTGAGGTTTTCGCCTTCACGGTGGTTGAGTATGGCGTTGCCGAAAGGAGACATGTAGGAGATGACCGAGTTGTCGGGATCGGATTCCCAGGGACCGAGAATGGTATATTTCTCGTCCTTGCCGCTCGCGTTGTTCATAAGGCTCACAACGGTGCCGAAAGAGACGCGGGCGATGGTGACGGTAGTAGGATCAAAAATCTGTGCCCGGTCAATTTCTTCCTGCAGACGGGTTGCCGTGGTGTTCAGTATGTTCTGCCGTTCCTTAGCTGCCTTGTATTCTGCATTCTCGCGCAAGTCTCCGAGTGAAAGTGCAAAACCGATTTCCTTCGAGTTGGCAGGCACCTCGACGTCGATGATGTTCTGGAGCTGTTTCTTCTTCTCGTCGTACATCTTGGAGGTAACGATGAGCCCGCGGGAAACGATGGTCTTTTCCTCGGAACCGAAGAACTTGAAACCCTTATGGTTCTCGAGGATCTTGTTTCGCATGTGCATCTTGATGGCGGGGTCAAGATCCTTGACGTCGTCGATCAGGGTATACAGCCGGGTAATCATGTCGACGTCATTCTGCAGGATGTAATTCTCGAGCAGATTGTCCTTGCCGAACAGGATGACCTGAACCTGGCGGTTGATCTTGCGGTTCTCGGTTGTTTCCCGGTGATTGGCGATCTCGCGGTAGGTCACATCAAGGATGTGGATCAGCGTAATCAGCTGCTTGTCATAGGGAATGGAGAGTTCCTTGAACCAGTCCTTCTCCTGGGCATTCTTGAAGAACCAGATAGCGGCTTCGCGGTAATCGCGGTAATTCTCGAAGCAGACAGCTGCCAGATCCTTCACTTTGGCCGTATAGCCCTCGTTGACGAGTGCGTCGATGATCTCGGCCGAAAGAACGGTGGGGAAGAGCTTGATGTAGAGGTCAGCCCAGTCGGGAAGGAAGTTCTTGATGTGCTGGAGATAGCTGCGCTTCAGGTCGTTGTCCTTGATAGCGGTATAGACGACCGAGGGATCCTCTATCTCGCCGAAGAGCTCGGCGAAATTGAACTGGATACCGGGATTGAGATGGGGGTGCTTCGCGACGATCTGCTTGACAACGAGGTAGGATGCGATGATCTGCTCGTTGACCTGGTTGAATGCCTTCAGGTAGCCGGCAAAATAGGAGAACATCTCGGCGAAATACTCGGAATCGGGCTCTGCTTTTTCCGAGAAAGTCATCAGAATGTCGATGCGAGCAAAGAAATTCTTCTGCGCCTTGAACTCGTTGAAGAGCTTTTCCTCGAGCGAAATCGGCCGGTCCCGTACCATGAACAGGTCGATATTGGTCGGATTGACTCCGAATCCCGCGTCCTCCTTGAGGATGTTCCGTGCCTTGGTGCTCCAGCTGGTCCATTCGTTCACGGTCAGAACCCCGGGAACCAGCTCGCTCTTGATGTGCTTGAGATCGCAGTTGTTGTCGTAGCTCTTGATGATGGTCTTGAGCGCCCATGAGGGATCGTTCTTGACCTTTTCGGTCAGCTTTTCCTTTTT
>Ga0183099_1002082_pt1 | contig 10688 bp, 7 predicted proteins | sample Biomet1_FD_127788 | JGI IMG/M metagenome (GOLD analysis project Ga0183099, IMG submission 127788) | Microbial communities from bioreactor (seeded with anoxic lake sediment) at LBNL, California, USA - Biofuel metagenome 1 | ecosystem: Engineered > Bioreactor > Anaerobic > Unclassified ... | reverse complement strand
CTATACTTCCTGCATTACGGGCATTCAACGATACTCTCAACAAGCAAAAAGTTAAGACTCCGTATGGGGTTCCTTACATGCCTAATAAGTTTCGCGCGAGTTATTCGATAAGACTAAAGCAGACCGACATTCAGAAGAAAAGAAATTGCAGGCTGCAGTCGAACTATTTATTGCAACAAATGAAGAGCAGTATAAAAACTATATTTTATCGGAAAAAGAATATATTACCAAGAATATTTCACGCGTTGGATGGTTCTTAGGCAGGGCTGATGCTATGATGAAGGATGAAGCATTCTCCACAGCTATACTTCCTGCATTACGGGCATTCAACGATACTCTCAACAAGCAAAAAGTTAAGACTCCGTATGGGGTTCCTTACATGCCTAATATCTGGGGAGCAGGCTGGGACATACAGGCTGTTGGTTTCCGCCAATACTTTTTAGTTAAATCATATCCGGATATCTTTAGTAAAGAGATGATCTACAATGCACTCAATTTTGTTTTGGGTTGCCATCCAGGAAGCAATACCGAATCATTTGCATCGGGAGTTGGGACAAACTCTGCCACAGTTGCTTACGGTGCCAATCGTGCCGACTGGAGTTATATCCCCGGAGGAGTTGTTTCAGGAACAGGCATTATCAGGCCCGATTTTCATGAGCTATTGAAATTCCCGTATTTATGGCAGCAAACAGAATACTGTATTGGTGGTGCATCTACTCATTATATGTTTCTTGTGCTTGCAGCAAAAGATCTTTTAAATAACAAATAATATGAAAAACATTCGTTTATCACTATTGATAATGCTACTGGCGGTAACTTCTATTGTCTGTGCGCAGGAAAAAGAAATATCCACTTTACGGCAGGAAATTATTGAAGATACCAAAAACAATGTTCTTCCATTTTGGATAAACCATGATGTTGATCCAAACGGAGGATTCTATGGAGGATTAACGTATGACGGGAAACCTATAAAAAACGCATCAAAAGGATGTGTCCTTAATGCCAGAATTTTATGGACGTTTTCTTCAGGATACCGATTATTCGGTGATAAAAAATACCTTGAACTGGCTAACCATGCTCAACGTTATTTCATTGATCATTTCATTGATAAGAAGTATGGCGGAACCTATTGGGAAATAAAGGCAGACGGACAGCCTCTTGATTCCAGCAAACAAACGTACGCGCTTGCTTACAGCATATATGGTTTGTCTGAACATTACAGAGCAACAAATAATATTGAAAGCCTAAACAAAGCTATTGAAATATACAAGACTCTTGAAACAATAGTGAGAGATTCTGTCAACGACGGATATATTGAAGCATTTGCCCGTAACTGGAGCAAGATAATACAAAAAGGTCCCCAAACAGCCACTAAAACGATGAACACACATATCCATCTTCTCGAAGCATACACTTCTCTATACAGGGTGTGGAAAGATGATTCATTAAAAGGCAGACTTGCTACTTTAATCCGGATTGTTTCAGAGAAGTTATACAATAGCAATACGCATCATCTGATTTTGTATTGTGATACAAACTGGAACAATCTAGGAGATATTGACTCTTATGGTCATGACATAGAAACATCATGGTTGCTATGTGAGGCCGCAGGTGTGCTTGGTGATAAAGCCATAATAGAAAAGATTAATAAAGTGGCTATTGATATGGTTGAAACAGCCTTAAAAGAAGGATACGTTCCTGATGGAGGTATGATTTACGAGCGTAATGGAAAGATGTATAACAAAGAACTTTCCTGGTGGTGCCAGGCAGAAACTATATTGGGTTGTATCAATGCGTGGCAAATAACAGGTGATAAAAAATACCTTGACAGTGCTATAAAAACCTGGGCATTTATAAAGAATAAAATGATTGATCGTGTTTATGGAGAGTGGTATAGCAATGTAGACAAAAACGGAGAAGCAAGAACCAAAGAACCCAAAACTTCCATCTGGCGATGTCCATACCATAACAGTCGTCTGGGATATGAGTTATATTCACGCTTCAAATAAAAGAGATGGAATAACACAAATTAAAATAGAAACGACAGATCATCATACAAAATCCATTAATTAGAAGAGCCATTTCAACCTTTGTCAACGGTTAGAAATGGCTCATTCATTTGTTCTAGTAGCAATCTATATGAATCATTTTATTCTGAATAAATTTCTATTATTTAAGTTCAAAGACCCTGAATGAATGCGGTTTAAGAGTCAGCTCATGAGATCTGGTTTCTTCTGAATCTGTTTTAAAGAAATACCTCCCATACGCTTCTTTTTTATCAATATTCATTTTTAAGACATCCCCCTCTATCACATCAGTAATGTGATCGGCTTTTTTAGTTGTAACAATTCTGATATTCACCGGAGTATTATTGAATGACTCAACAATAAAAGTTCCGTTATCATATACAAATAAAGAAACCTTCGAAGGTCCTTCAATATAAATACCCAAATCTTTACTCATAATCTTTCGGTACACATTCAACACTTTTTCAGGCAAACTATAGAGGTTACCCATATCATCGGGAATTGTCAGCACATACAAGTTTCCATTAGAATAAGAACCTCGAAGCAACATTGGGTAGCCACTCACTCCGTTTGTCAGCGGTCTGCCGGCACTTACTATCTCCCAGCAGTCATTGGTCTGATAACGAACCTGAGGGATCAGTATATCAATATGCGATTTACCGTTGTTCCCGAAATCATTTACTATTGCTTTCAGATTATCGCATCGAAGTTCGGCTATTTCAGCTATCTTATCGGGGATAGCCCTCAGCAAGCTTGATGTAATCACCACATCTCCCCCTCTTTGCAACTGAAATTTTATCTTATCAATAATGTTTTCATCGTACTTTGCCTGTTCAGTAAGAAGAACAACCTTCTGATCAGTAGGAAAAGAAGAATACATATCCATCGGTAAGCCAATCATTCCCAGGTAATTCTGAAGGAAATCATCTCCAAGAGAATGAAATGGTTTATATGATTTAATACCTAGTGGTTTGCCTAGTTTATAGATAAATTTATTAACCTCATCAAAAGTAACTCCGGCAGCACGAGCCAACGTAGTAGGCTCAACACTTTGTCCGTCAGGAAGAGCGATTGGCTTCATCAGTTCATCATAGCTAAAGCTTGTATCTAACCCCTGCCATGGAGTGGGATGATAATATTCCAAACGAGCATCCAATAATTGGTTATAGGCAAAAAGAGTAACTTCCGGTGCCTTGGCAAATAACGTGAGCCATAACTGCTCTGCATAACGATCAAGCCCCATTTCAGAGCCTCCCATGTCTACCCATCCACCCCCATTATGTCCCGGACGGAGATTTTCATAGTAACGGATAATATTATAACTCAGGTAATTCTGAAGATGCTGGTTACCTGCAGGGTTTCGGGTTTCTGTACCAGTCCATATCCCATCAAAGATTTGCGGGCCATTCTTCAAATCAAAACCCAATCCCTGAAAATGATCATACCAATTGGGGTACTTAATAGTAATTTTCACATTCGGATTAACACTCTTCGCAGCCTTGATGACCAGCTCTTTACCTGCTTCTGTCATCAGCTTCATGCGATATTCACTCCAGCTCATTTTGCCTTTCGATTTGATTTCTATATCCGACTTACAGCTCGTAAAAAAGAAATCATCCAGAATGAACTGGTCAAAATATTTAGCTGTATATTCGGCTATGTGTTTTGCCATCTTTCTGTGTTCCGGATTCGAATAGCAGAATGTTTCAAAGTTATTTGATTCATCAATTGTAAAGGTTATACCCCCTGCCACTTCAACTCCGTGATTCTTGAAAAACTCCTTTGCCTGCCGTATCGTTTCATCGGGAACAAGGTGCATATCCCGATAAGTCTCCAGATAGATTTTATCAACTTTCACTTGCCGGGAGATAACTCTCCATGTTGAATCAAGCCAGTGCATATCTTTCATCTTTTCCACTTCCTGTGCCCGGGTATATACAGAAACCTTAAAGCTATTGTAATTACCGGCAAAGGCAAAAAATGAACAGAGCAATAATGATAAAATAAAAACAGTGCGTTTCATAGATATGATATTTAATGAATTATAGGTTAACAATAACAACTATTTATTCAGAATGCTCCGGGCCGACAGCACCATATACATAAAATAAGATGCTTCGCCACCCATGCAATATTCTCCTTCCTGCCACAGATAAGGGTAGGTTAACAGTTCCGGAAGATCCGGACGAATCAATACAGTTCCGGGAGAAACACCTCCGGGAAGATAAGACCAGTCAGCCCTGTTCACGCCATAAGCAACCGTTTGCGATTTAGCTCCAACACCTCCAACAAAAGATGCCGTATTTGATCCCGGATGACAGCCCAAAATAAAATTCACCGCATTAAAGATATAATCGGGTGAGAAAATATCCGGATATGAAGCTTGCAACAGACAATAATTGTATCCTAAGCTCTGCACATCCCATGAACCAGACGATGTATTTCCATGATTGGATGGCACTCCATAAGGAGTCGACTTACTTAGTTTTGAATAAAAATCACGAACAGTCGACAGAGCTTTGATTATAGTTTCCGAAAAACCAGCATCATTTACCGCTCTATCAAACCGGCCTATATACCAGCCGGTATGAATGATATTCTTTGCTATCTCATCCTTGTGAGAAAGAACAAAATTCTTATACTCATCTTCGTGGGTTGTTAGATACAGTTCAACAGCAGCAAATATTCTTGCGTTAATTGCATACTTGCTATCACTTGGGGTTATTTTGTATAAAGTCTTGGCTATTTCCAGAGATTGAGAACTTAGAGTGTCGTTGTAGTTCTTCAGAACGCGTGATATGGCAGCCAGTTGTCCGGCAGTAGTAAGTTCTCTGTAGGAGTTGTTTTCTGTGAACACCCAGCGATCGTCCTCGTTACCCACTTTATTGTCTGTATCACTTGCAGCATCGCCCAGTAACACATACTGACGAACGCTATTGCAGATAATACCTCTGTAAAGCCTTCCCAATGAACGATAACCGGCAACTATGGATAATGCTCCATTCTCAACCTGTTGAAGGAAATCAGGCTTTCCGTCGGGCTGGTGAATTTCAGTGATGTGTTTATGAAAATCAATAGCTGTTTCATCATAGTTTCCTTAAACGTCTCATAAGCTTGCGCTAATATATAAGCCTCGCCGGCCTGTGATTCTATTCGCAGGTCATAATCGCCGGCATCGTGCCATCCACCGGTATTCAGTCCCGGCACATATTCACCCGGATTATATTTTGTAAGGGTTGAACTATCCTGAGAATATCCGTCAATATGATTCAGATCAACCTGAGCCATGCAGGCATCGTCCATGTGACACAAGCCATGCCACACCCGGTATTTATCATTAACCCGCATGTGACACATCTGAATAGGAAGAAAATATTCAAGCTCCGTTTGCCATACACCACGTTCATAAATATCCTTTGCAATTCTGAAAATTGCTGATGATGAATTGCCATAGCAAACCTGATAAATGCCTTCTTCCTTCACGAAAGAAAAATCATACTTCAGGTAGTTGTATCTTTGAAATTTCCCCCAGTTTTCGGTTTTTCCACCGGGAATTTTTATTCTCCCCTGATCGGTAATTTTGTATAAAACAGGAGGCAAACTATTTTTGTCACGACTATCAAGTTCAATCACTGCAACCTTTGGCTGAGCAGGATGGTATCCTACCTGTGAAACCTGTACAACCGGTTTATAAATCCAGTTCTTCACAATTGCCGGAGTTATAATCCACCTTACAGCTCCTTTGGTAACTCCCGGTGTTATTTCCGATCGCAATATAAACCATCCGTTCTGATGATTCATTCTTCCATCATACAGAATAAGGTCTGTACTCTTCGATTCAAACGTGATTTTATTATAAGGATCGTGCGGATTCAATACAAATTTTCGGCCACTGGCAAACGGAGCAGCAATGACATCATCCGCCACCATGGGATTATAACCCTTTCCCAAAAGCAATTTTAAATCAGCTTTGCCTTTAGGATTATAATTTCCTATGAAGTTAACATTACTGGTTCTCGAGGTTGTTGGTCCCACTGCCTGTTGTGGAAAAGTTCCCGTCTTTCCATCCATTATCCAAGGAGAACCAAGTAAGCTTCCAGGATACAGTTCCAGGTTGAAACCAACTTTACCTGCATACTTTTCAGGAACAGGCTTATCCAGATCAACAGTAACCACCAGATGATCTCCTTCACTTTTTACATTTACTTCGTAATTAAAAACATAATCAGGGTAAATAGTGGGATTAAATCCTGCCAGATGCTTCGCTGAATCAGGGTAACATAATGCCACGCGAATAGAGTTACCGGCTTCATCAACTTTACGATTAAGGAACTTTGGGAAAGGCTGCCACTGACCGGGGGAGGCTTCAAGCCTGATATCTCCGTTTGCTGCCACGCGATTGCCATTCATTACAATTGTCATACCTCCCTGATGACCTTCCGGATATATGTCACTAAAAACCATAACATCTACCCCTTCGTTTTTAAAATATCCGTCCCGGTTAATTTTAAAATTCTGTGAATAAGTATTGGGAACAAGGAATGAAAATAATAAAAATAATACAGCCTGTTTCATCTTGAATAGTTTTCTCATAGTACGTGTTTTACTGATGGTTACAAAGAACAATGGTTGCATCAAAGATAAAATAAATCCGTAAGCAAACATTCCTGTCGAATGAATACTTACGGGTCTGTTAGTTAATAATATGGATATAAAATGTTATAACAAGTTGTTCCATTTATTACATAAGTGCTTTTTAATTTTATTTCTTCCGTTTGGTATAAACAGTGTGAAGTAATTCATGTGACTTATGACCAAGGGGAGCTCCCAGAAATTCCCGGTACAAGGTTTTGATATCTTCATTTTCATGCGACTTACGCAGAACTTTTCCTTCGTCTTCTCTGTAAATGGCTTTAAGCCGCTGTGTGCGTTATCTGATCATTTACCGGACGTGGCTGCCCTCCGCCGCTTATGCAACCTCCGGGACAACCCATTACTTCTATAAAATGATACGGGCTGGCACCGTTTTCTATCTGATTCATAAGTTCGGCAGCTCCTGCCAGTCCACTTGTTACAGCAACCCTCAGGGTTACTCCTTCAAGGAATCTGAATTCAGGTAAGGTGTTTTCAATCTTCAGCTCTGCCGTTTTGATTGGAGTTAGCCCCATCAATGGTTTCAGATGAAGTTTCTCCACCGGAAGCTCACGACCTGTGACTAATTCGTAGACGGTACGCAACGCGGCTTCCATCACTCCTCCTGTTGTGCCGAAGATATCGGCTGCACCGGAAGATAATCCCAGCGGACTATCGAACTTGCCATCAGGCAAGTTACGGAAATCAATGCCTGCCTCTTTGATCATCCGGCCCAGTTCACGGGTGGTAATTACGGCATCCACATTAGGCAAGCCATCGTTATACATCTCGGGACGGATAATTTCAAACTTCTTTGCTGTACAAGGCATTACCGAAACAACGAATATGCTAGCCGGATCAAGCCCCACCTTCTGTGCAAAATAAGTTTTAGTCAATGCACCAAGCATCATGTGCGGCGATTTGCAAGTGGACAGGTGAGACAGTTGTTCGGGATAATGGTGCTCAACAAACTTTATCCAGCCGGGGCTGCAGCTTGTAATCATGGGAAGAACAGCTTCTTCCTTAGGGGAAGTAAACTTATTCTTCAGCCGTTCCAGAAATTCAGAACCTTCTTCCATAATGGTGAGATCGGCACCGAAATTGGTATCGAATACATACCTGAAACCTATTTCATGCAAGGCAGAAGTCATTTTGCCGGTAACCAGCGTACCCGGTTCATAACCAAACAACTCACCAAGCGTGGCACGTACTGCCGGAGCTGTTTGCACAATCACGGTTTTCGACTTATCATGCAAAGCCTCCCACACCTGTTCGGTGGAATCTTTTTCTTTCAGTGCTCCTACGGGACAAACCAACACACACTGACCACAGTTGGTGCAGATTGATTCGCCCAAAAGTTCATCTTCTGACGGTCCGATAAATGTAGCGAATCCACGATTATGGGGATTCATCAGACACACTCCCTGAACCTGGTTGCAGACCGTTACGCACCTGCGGCAAAGCACACACTTAGAACTGTCGCGGACAATAGACGGACTCGAAATATCAATATAATCTTTGGATTTTGCTCCTTCATACCTGTATTCATCAATCTGAATCTGATTACCCAATGCCTGCAACTCACAATTCTGATTCCGCCAGCAAGTAAGACAACTTTTAGGGTGGTCGGAAAGCATCAGTTCGTAAATCACCTTCCGGGCATTGCGCACACGTTCTGTATTGGTATGTACCACCATGCCTTCTTTGACTTCTGTAATGCAGGATGCCATGAGGTTCTTCACGCCTTCCACCTCCACTATACAGATACGGCACGAACCAATCTTGTGCACATTTTCCAGATAGCAAAAGTGAGGAATCAGGATGTGATTCTGTTTTGCAGCCTCAAGAATGGTAGTACCTTCCTCTACCTGAACCGGATTATTATTTATTGTCAGATTTATCATCGTCATCAGTTGATATACGTTTTGAACATCGTAAACATCTCATAGCCTCAGCAGTGGCATTCAGTTTATGGTATCCCAGGCGAACCTCGTCAAAGTTGCCTTCCCGCTCTTTGGGATCAAGTGAAGGCATAAAGAAACGCTCATGTTCCACTGTAATCCCTTCGTCGATTCCTCTTGAAGGTATCTTTATCGGCTCACCAATATTCAGTACTCCCGTCCCGCCCAGATACTTATCAATAGATCTTGCAGCATTCTTCCCGTCGGCTATGGCTGTAATCACTACATCCGATCCCCGGGCTATATCTCCTCCGGCAAAGATTCCCGGCTGGGTGGTCATCTGTGTATCGGGATCAACAATAAATGCGCCCCAGTCGGTTACTCCTACCTCTCCTTTCGGTATAAAAGGCAAATCGGAATACTGACTTACTGCCGGAATAGCCATATCAATATTCATCACAAATTTGGAATTGAGCACTTCTACAGGAATACGCCGACCATCACTGCCAAACCTTCCAGGCATCATCTTCACACATTCAATCCCCGTAATCTTTTCTTCACCTACAAAACGTACAGGAGCAACCAAATCGTGAATGATTACCCCTTCGTCGAGTGCATCTTCAATCTCCCGTTTATCGGCAGGCATCTCCTCTTTCTTTCTACGATACAGGATATGTACCTCTTTGGCACCCAGGCGGAGGGCCGACCGTGCAGCATCAACGGCTGTATTACCGCCACCAATCACAGCAACCACACCCTTTACCTTTACTTTTCTGTTCATATTAATGTCAGTAAGAAAGTCGAGTCCGTGGTATACCCCTCTCATTTCTTCCCCCTCAATACCTATTTTCCGGGAAAGCTGTGTGCCAGTGGCAATGTATATAGCATCATATTTTGCTTTCAGATCACTAAACATGATATCCTGTCCCACCTTCGTGTTGTATATCACATTTATGCCTCCCTGAATAATCGAATCTATCTCTTTTCTTAATTCCTCCTTCGGCAAGCGATATTCGGGTATGCCGTAAGCAAGGATTCCCCCCGCCACGTTCTTCTCTTCATAGATATCCACCGTATAGCCCAGCCGGGTGAGGAAATATGCACAGGTCAGCCCAGAGGGTCCGGCACCAATGATACCGATTGTCTTACCATTCTTCGGATAGTTGAGATTAACCAGTGGTTCGCCGGAGTTGAGCACATAATCGGCAGCATAACGCTTTAAGTCGGCAATGGCTATCGGCTCATCAATCTGAGCTCTGCGACATTTGCTCTCACAAGGATGAGTGCAAACCCTTCCGCAGATAGACGGGAACGGATTTTCCTGACGAATCAGTTCATACGCCTCACGTACCCTTCCGGCAGCAATGAGCGCCACATAGCCACACACATTGACCTTAGCCGGACAAGCATTTTGGCAGGGAGCAAGAAACAGACTGTTGCATACACCGGCACGGCAATATTTATTTTTTATATGTTCATCATACTCCTGTCTGAAATACTTTATGGTACTAAGCACCGGATTGGGAGCCGTCTGTCCCAGACCACAGATTGCCGTATCCTTAATTATATTACCCAGTTCAATAAGCAATTCCACATCTCTTCTTTACCTTCACCGCAAGTAATGCGTTCCAGAATCTCAAGCATCCGCTTTGTGCCAATACGACAAGGCACACATTTACCGCATGATTCATCCTGAACAAAATCCATAAAGAACCTCGCCATATCAACCATACACGTATCTTCGTCAGTACAGATCAGGCCGCCCGATCCCATTATGGCACCAAGCCGGGTAAGCGATTCATAATCAATCGGAGTATTGAGATGTTCGGCTGTGAGGCAGCCACCAGACGGTCCACCCGTCTGAGCCATTTTAAATAACTTACCTCTTGGGATACCACCACCCACATCATAAAGAATCTCGCCCAGAGTGGTTCCCATCGGCACCTCTACCAATCCTTTATGAACAATATCTCCGGCAAGAGCAAAGACTTTGGTACCTTTACTGCCTTCCGTACCAATAGATGCAAACCAGTCGGCACCGTTCATTATAATCTGCGCCACATTACCCAATGTCTCCACATTGTTGATAACCGTAGGCTTACCAAACAAACCACTCTGTACCGGATAC